>WBZS01000468.1_pt1 | contig 51859 bp, 42 predicted proteins | sample 5204201 | NCBI WGS metagenome assembly WBZS01 (sample SAMN12344357, study PRJNA552823) | activated sludge metagenome | biome: Activated sludge suspended growth; feature: Nitrification reactor; material: Wastewater; isolation source: activated sludge from nitrification reactor of wastewater...
CATCAGCCAGGCGATCGCCGACTGGGCCGGCACCCGCACCGGCTTGTCGTACATCCCGCCCGGCTCGCCGTGGCTCAACGGCTACGTCGAGTCGTTCAACTCCCGCCTGCGCGACGAGTGCTTGAACATCAACAGCTTCTACTCACTGCTGCACGCCCAGGTCGTCATCGGCGACTGGAAGGTCGAGTACAACACCGTGCGACGCCACTCGGCGCTGGGCTACCTCACCCCGGCCGACTATGCTCGCCACTGCACACACGAAATGGAACCCGACGACTCACACAGAGACCGGACCTAACAACGGGGGCGGCCCACCGCCATGAACATCGACACGAAACGAGTCCGCCGTGACCTCAGCATCCTGCGCGACTGGCTCGGCGTAGATGCGGCTACAGGCCAACCCCACATCCCTGAAGCCACCAAGAGCAACGCCGCGAAACTGCTGGGCTGCGGAGCCTACGAAGTCAACGGGCTCCTATACGACGCTGACCTCTTCCGTCGGCTGCGAGTCCGCGGCGAAGCCCGTGGAGCTGCGGGTTTACCCGATCTCACCAAGGCGCTGGCGCTGGTCAATGGGCGACCTTTCGATGAGGTTCGCAGTGGTGGCGGCTCCTGGTTGGTCGACCAGAGCCTCCCGCACTACCTCACCGTCGCTGTCGTTGATGTAGCCCACCTCGTCACGACCATCAGCCTGGCCCGGGGAAACCACCGGGTAGCGCGCGCGGCCACCGAGACGGCCATACTCGCCGCCCCCCACGAGCAGATCCCTCGCCTTGACCTGGCGGCCGTGGCGGCCGCCGAAGGCCTCTCCAGCGAAGCGAAGCTCATCGCCCAAACCACCCTCGACGGCGATGGGGACGAACCACCGCTCGAGGTGAGTCGAAGGGCCGGTGAGATCGTGGCGAGGCACCGCTGGCTGGTGGATGACGCCCAAGCCAGCTAGGGCGTGTTGCTAAACCTTTCTGGGGTCGGGATCGACGAGTATCGTTCGCGTGACGCGTGATGTGATCTCTGAGGAGATGTGGGCGGTGATCGGGCCGTTGTTCCCGGCTGCGCGGTCGGTGGGTCGTCCGCCGGTCGATCGCAGGCTGGTGGTCGAGGCCACTGCGTGGCGGTTCCGCACGGGATCGCCGTGGCGCGATCTGCCCGAGCGGTTCGGGAACTGGAACACGATCTACAAGAACTTCAACCGGTGGGCCGAGCAGGGCGTGTGGGCGCGTGTGCTGGAGCACGTCCAGGCCATGGCGCACCATGCCGGGACGCTGGACTGGGTCGCCTCGATCGACTCCACGGTCGTGCGTGTGCACCAGCACGGCGCGACGCTTCCGCGCGACACAGGGGGCGGTATCGAGTTACAAGAAGTTCGGCGATGAGCCGCCGGATCACTCAATCGGACGCTCTCGTGGGGGCCTGACGACCAAGAATCACCTGGTCAGCGACGGTCGGGGGCGAGTGCTGGCGTTCATCCTCACGCCCGGCCAGAGCGCCGACACGAGCATGTTGATCCAGACGATGGAGCAGGTTCGGGTGCCCACCAGCGGCCGTGCGCGGACCCGACCGGATCGACTGCTGGCCGACAAGGGCTACCCCTCCAAAGCGAACCGCACCTGGCTACGCCGGCACGGCATCGCCACCACGATTCCCGAGCGGGACGACCAAATCGCCCACCGGCGTAAGAAGCCCGGCAGACCGATCGACTTCGGCGAGGCACAACGCGAACGCTACAAGGGCCGCAACGTCGTCGAGCGCTGCTTCAACAAGCTCAAGCAGTGGCGCGGCCTGGCGATGAGATCTGACAAGTACGCCCGCAACTACCACGCCGGCATCTGCCTAGCCGCCACACTCGACTGGCTACGAACAGGGTTTAGCAACACGCCCTACGACCGAGCACGCAACCGCGGCTGCCGACATCCACACGCAGCAAGGATCCTGGCCCAAGGCTGGACCAGGATCCTGTGGCGCTGCTGGCACGACCACCAGCCCTACAACCCCGACCTACACGGCCGGCTCAACACCCTCCAACAAGAGGCTGCTTGACATAGGGCTCTCGTGGTAGTGCACCGTCTTGGGGCAGACGTTCCCAGATTCCCATTCGGGGTTGCGTCAACTGATGCGGGCGAACCGTTCGACGTCGCGCTTGCTGCCGGACACGATCAATTGGTCGCCCTCAAGGACGACGGTCTCGGGCACGGCGTAGATGAAGTCCTCCCCGGGCCGCTTGAGGCCGACGACCGTGACGTCGTGGCGAGTGCGGATCGCCGACTCGGCCAGGGAACGGCCCCACGCGAAGGAAGGCGCCAGCGTCCGGGCCATGGCGAAGCCGTCCTCGAACTCGAAGTAGTCGATCATGTGGCCGGCGACGGTGTGTGCCACGCGCTCCCCCGCCGACCTCTCGGGGTAGACGATGTGGTCGGCGCCGATCCGCTTCAGGAGCTCCCCGTGCTTGCGGGAGGACGCCTTGGCCCAGACCTCGGGGACACCCTCCTCCTTCAGGGTCAAGAGCGTGATGATGGACGACTCCAGGTGCGCCATCGACACGATCGCGATCCCGACGTTCTCCAGGCCAAGCTGGCGCAGGGCGTCCGCGTCGGTGGAGTCCATCCGGACGACGTGCCGCAGCGTGTCGGCGTAGCGGTTGACCAGGTCGAGGTCGGCGTCCACGCCGAGCACGTCCATGCCGAGTTCCTGGAGGCGGCGCGCGCAGGCGATGCCGAAACGCCCCAGGCCGAGCACGAGCACCATGCCGTCGGCGGGGCGGGGCCGGAACAACTTATCCAACAAGGGGGTCCTCCCTCGGCAATTCGTAGTGGCGGTGCCGGGCGGTCATCGCCAGGGCGGCCGCGACGGACACCGGTCCGACGCGACCCAAGTACATCAGTCCCATCAGGACGCCCCACGCCGCGGGGGGCAGGGTGGGGGTCAGGTTCATGGACAGGCCGACGGTGCCGAACGCCGAGATCGCCTCGAACGTGTCCTCGCGCAGGGGCGCGTCGCTGACCGCGGAGATCGCGAGGATGCCGACGAACACCGCCGCTGTGCCCAGCACGACGACTGCCAGCGCTTGACGGGACACAGCAGAGGAGATCTTGCGGCTGCCGAGGACCGTCTTCTCATGGCCGCGCACCTCGGTGATGACGGCGAGCAGGAGCACGGCGACCGTGGTGACCTTCAGGCCGCCCGCCGTGCCGCCGGAACCCCCACCGATCATCATCAGGCCGAAGTCGACCGCGAGGGTCTCGTCGGTGACCAAGGCATAGTCGACCGAGTTGAACCCAGCCGTGCGCGGGAACACCGACCCACCCAGCGCACCCAGGAACTTCCCCATCGGACCTTGACCGCCGAGGGTGGCCGGGTTGGTCCACTCGAAAGCGGCGAAGGTCGCGAACCCGAGCACGAGGAGGATCACCGTGCCGTACAGGGTCAGGCGCAGGTGCACCGACCAGAAGGGGGGCAGGTGCCCGCGCACGCGCTCGACGACCTCGAGGTAGACCGGGAAGCCGAGGCCACCCAGCACGATGGCCAAGCAGATCGGCACCATGACGAAGGGGTCGGCGTTGAACCGCACCAGATTGTCGGGGTAGAGCGCGAATCCGGCGTTGTTGAACGCAGACACCGCGTGGAACATGCCGTGGTAGGCCGCCGCTCCCCAGTCCGGGAGGTAGGACCGGAACCGGAGCGTCAGCACGACCGCGAACACGAGCTCGAACGCCAGTGACAGCATCAGGATCCGGGCTGGGATCGACCGCAGCCCCCGTCTGGTGCGCGCCCGCGTCTCCGACTGGGCGATGTGCAGTTGGGCCTGCGAAGCCCGTCGGGTGACCGAGAAGATGATCAGGCTGGTCAGGGTCATGATCCCCAGCCCACCGACCTGGATGAGGGTCATGATGGTGAGCTCACCGAAGGTGCTCCAGTGGCTCGGGGTGTCGACCACCGCCAGACCGGTGATGCACAGCGCCGACATGGCCGTGAACGCAGCCACCCAGAACCCGCTGGACTCGCCGGACTCGGTGGCGGCGGGAGACATCAGCACGAGCGTCCCGACCACCCACCCGAACAGGTACGCGACCGGGGCGATGCGTCCGGGGTGGGACAGCCACCGCGCAAAGCCGAGCACGCGGAGAACACTACTCCCCCCACCGTGGGTCCGGTGGGCGCTACGGCGCCAGCCGCTCCCGCACCCAGTCGCCGCCCTCGAGGCGGTAGCGCAGCCGGTCGTGCAGGCGCGAGGTGCGGCCCTGCCAGAACTCCCAGACCTCGGGCACGAGGCGGTAGCCACCCCAGTGGTCCGGACGCAGCGGGTGCAGCCCGTGCTCTGCCGCAGCCTTGGCCGCGTTGGCGACCAGCACGCCCCGGTTGGCGATCACCTGCGACTGGGGCGAGGCCCACGCGCCGATGCGGCTGTCGAGCGGGCGCACCGCGTAGTAGGCGTCCGACTCCTCGGGCGTGACCTTCTCCACGCGCCCCTCCACGCGCACCTGGCGCTCCAGCGGCGCCCAGAAGAACAGCAGGGAGGCGACGGGGTTGGCGTCCAATTCGGCGCCCTTGCGCGAGTCGTAGTTCGTGTACCAGACCAGCCCGGACGCATCGAACTCCTTCAGCAGCACCACCCGGGCCGACGGCCGCCCGTCGGCCGACGCCGTGGCCAGGGTCATCGCGTTCGGCTCGAGCCCCTTGATGCGGCGTGCGTCGGCGAACCAGGCCGCGAACTGCTCCAGCGGCTTGTTGGTGGCGGCTTCCTCGTCCAGTTCGCCCTGCTCGTAGCTCTTGCGGAGTACCCCCGCCTGGGGTCCGAAGGCAGCAGAACACCTCAAGACCTTTCAGAAGAGCTGGGGTGCTGGCGAAGGGATGAAGCAAGCCGCCGGCAGCAGTGGGCACCAGATCGTGTACAAGGTAGGCAAGCTTGCTGGGTGGAAGTTTGAGCCCTGGCAGGCCGTGCGCTGGGCCAACAACATCGGGAAGTTCGCCAAGGCGGGAGCCTTCGTGCTGCCGGTCGCCTTGGAGGCATACGCGGTGGTCAACGAGGAGCGTCAGGAGGTACGAGCCGCAAAGGAGAAACTTCGTCGCCGGAACGCCCTCGTTGGAAGAGTCCTGACACAATGCGACGAGATTTCGAGGTCTACGCTCGCGCAGGTGCGGACGGAACTTGATGGAGAGTTCGACACAGCGATCCGCGAGATCGACAGTGTCAATGCGTCAGTACGTGCGAGCCACTCGCTCCGGAGCGACTTGAGCCGTGACATCGGCGCGATCCAGTTGGAAGCCACAGCAATGCTAGACCGACTCGGGATGCCCTCGGCGGACTCGTAGAGAGTGCCATGTGTCGGCTAACCGCGCCGGTCGATCCGCGACGACTGCGCACACACGGATCGAAGGGCCGTACACGCTTGAAGCGGCAGGACGCCGTTGCCGAGCGCCGTGATCTGCTGGTTCTGCCTCAGCTCGTCAGCGTCGGTGACCCATCCGGTCGGCAGGCCCATGAGCCATTCGACGAACGCTGGTGCTGGGCGGGGTCCGTCGGCGTCGTTCAGGAGCGCCGGGGCGGGCGCGGGGCGTCCGGTGATGTGTTCCCAGCGGGCGATGGCGTCGGCGTAGCGTCCCCAGCGTTGAACAGCCCGTCGATCAGCAACCACAGGGTCTCCGACTCGCGCCTCTTGTTCGGTGAGCCAGCTGGTCCGTGGAGCGCGAAGTCGATGATCTGGTGCGACAGCGCGATCGTCCCGCGCCTCGCCCGCACCTGGTCCAGGGTCTCGCCGCCCCGTGAGGAGTCTGTCGCGAGCGGGGTGCGGAAGCGTGCGGTGGGCGAGAATGAAGATTCGGAGTCGGTGGTGAGGAGCGCCGACAAGGGAAGCCGGTAGGCCGATCCAGCGCGCATCCAGCCGCAGGTCGGCCAGATCGCCGAGAACGGCGCCGTGAGCCCGTAGAGGTCGAGCTGCGTGGTCTCCCAGATGCCACGGGTCGGGTTCCAGCTTGCGAAGGGTTGCATCGTCGGGGGTTGCGCCGCCGGGGTTGCGTAGTTCATGTCGATTTCCTTCTGTGGGTGGCCGTGTTGCCGGTGAGGACAGCAGCCCTCGGACGTTCTCGATGACGACCCATTCGGGTTGGAGTGTGTCGATGGCTTCGGCCATGTGCGCCCACAGGCCGGAGCGGGTGCCGGGCGCGAGGGCCTGCGCGTTTGCCGACGGTCGATACGTCTTGGCAGGGGAAGCCACCGATGAGGATGTCCACGGGCTCGACCTCGTGCCAGTCGATGGTGGTGATGTCGCCGAGGTTCGGGACGCCGGGCCAGTGGCGCGAGAAGACAGCGGCGACGGGCTCATTGAGTTCGGAGAACCACACGGTGTCGGCGTTGAAGGCGTGTTCGACGGCGAGGTCGAGGCCGCCGTAGCCGCTGAACAGCGACCCAATCTTGAGCCGGCGCGGCTGGTCTTCCTGTTTGTGCATGAGGGCTCCGAATGACGGGCGACCCCGGCCTCAGTTCTTCGAGTTCTGATGCCGGGCTGGTCACCTGTCAGGTGCACGAGCACGCCACGCGTAGCCGTTCACATCAGGCCCGGACCAAGCCGTCACTCGACCGGCTCAACTCGCCATCGCCGACCATGCCGACCGCTCGTCTCTCCGACCCACCTCCTGAGAGGACACGCGTCTTGCAGATCGAGGTAGAGCGAGCTTTGTCGCCGCAGATATCACCGGTCGTCGGTGCTCACCTGCTCGTCAGGACGGGAGGCAGCGATGACGGTTTCGATGCGTGTCATGTCGGCGGGCGATGGCTACAAGTACCTGCTGAAGACGGTCGCGTCCGCCGATGGCGACCGTCCGCTCTCGACGCCGCTGACCCGCTACTTCTTCGAGGAAGGCACCCCGCCGGGACGGTGGCTCGGCAAAGGAGTCGCGTCACTTGGCAAGGGTGAACTGGTCGTCGGTGATCAGGTCTCTGAGGCCCAGCTCCAGCTCCTCATGGGCATGGGGCACGACCCGATCACCAACGCGCCGCTGGGCCGGGCGTTCCCCGCCTACAAAGATGCGTCGAAACGCATTGAGGCCCGAATCGCGAAGCTCGACGCCACGCTGACGCCTGGCGCGAAGGGCGAGGCTGTCGCGCTGATTGTGGCGGAGGAGAACGCGCGGGCGGGGCGTCGAGCGGTAGCGGGGTTCGACTTCACGTTCTCGATACCGAAGTCCGCCAGCGTCCTCTGGGCAGTCGCCGACGTGGGGGTGCAGGCGATGATCGGGGCCGCGCATCACCGGGCGGTTGCGGAGGTGGTTGCGTTCATGGAACGAGAGGTTGCGGCGACACGCACCGGCGCAACCGCAGGTGATGGAGCCGTTGCACAGGTCAAGGTCGAGGGGCTGATCGCGACCGCGTTCGACCACTTCGACTCCCGCGCAGGCGACCCCCACCTCCACACCCACGTCGTCATCAGCAACAAGGCCAAGACCACCCTCGACGGAAAGTGGCGCTCACTCGATGGCAGACCGATGCACGCCGTCGTCGTCGCCCTCTCCGAGCTGCATGAGGCAGTGTTCGCCGACCACATGACCCGCATCTTCGGCGTCGAATGGGAGGCACGGGACATGGGCCGCGACCGCAACCCCGCCTGGGCGATCACCGCTGTTCCGGAGACCCTGGTGGTGGAGTTCTCCAGCCGCGCCCGCCACATCGACGCCGAGAAGAACCGGCTCATCGACGAGTACGTCGCAGCGCACGGGCGCCAGCCGTCGAATGCCACGATCTTGAAGCTCCGCGCACAGGCAACGCTCTCAACCCGGCCTGACAAGCAGGTCCGATCCTTGGCCGATCTGACCGAGGAGTGGCGAACTCGAGCCACCTTGGTCCTCGGACGCGATGCGACCAGGTGGGCGATGGACGCCACCGGCAACGACCGGCCCCTGTTGCTTCGGGCCGACGACATCCCACTCGACGTGATCCGTGACATCGGCCGCACGGTCGTCGAGACCGTCGGTGAGAAACGTTCGACCTGGCGCAGGTGGAACCTCATGGCCGAAGCCACGAGACAGACAATGGGGTGGCGCTTCGCCACCATGACCGACCGCGAATCGGTGATCGCGATGGTCACCGACGCCGCCCAGCTCGCATCCCTCCGGCTCACCCCGCCCGAGTTCTCACTCTCGCCCGTCGTGTTCCGGCGCGACGACGGCACGTCGGTGTTTCGTCCGGTCAACTCGGCGATCTTCACCTCCGAGGGCCAACTTCTTTCGGAGGACCGGCTCCTCGAACGCTCCCGCGACCTCACCGGTCCCACCGTCTCCCTCGCGACCGTCGAGAAGATCACCCGCAAGCCCGACGCGGACGGGCTGGTACTGGGTGAGGATCAGGCCGATGCGTTGACGCGGATCGCAGTGTCGGGACGGGTGCTCGACGTGCTTATCGGCCCGGCCGGTGCGGGTAAGACCACCGCGATGAACGCGCTCCGCCGAGCTTGGGAGGCCGAGCACGGCTCTGTGGTCGGGCTCGCCCCGTCGGCGGTGGCAGCGCAGGTCCTCGCCGATGATCTCGGGATCGAGACCGAGAACACTGCGATGTGGTGGCAGAACCACCTCACCAAAGGACTCAACTTCCAGGCTGGGCAGTTGGTCATCGTCGACGAAGCCTCCCTCGCCGGCACCCTCTCACTCGACCGCATCACCGACCTTGCCCAAAGCGCGGGGGCGAAGGTGCTGCTCGTCGGCGATTACGCCCAGCTTCAATCGGTCGATGCCGGGGGCGCGTTCTCGATGCTTGCCCACGACCGCAACGACACCGTCGAACTTATCGACATCCATCGCTTCCGCAACCAGTGGGAGAAGCTCGCCTCGCTCGACCTGCGCCACGGCCACACCTCGGTGATCGACACCTACCTGGCCCACGGTCGCATCCAAGACGGCGATACCGAGACCATGACCGATGCCGCCTACACGGCATGGCGGGCCGACCGAGACGCTGGACGCATCACCGTCCTCATCGCCGAGACCCGCGAGCAAGTGACCGAGCTGAACCAGAGAGCCCGAGCTGACCTGCTCATCGACGGGACCCTCACCCAGGACAGGGAGGTTGCGCTGCGCGATGGAACCCATGCGGGTGTCGGGGATACCGTCATCACGCGGCGAAACGACCGGATGATCGCGGCCAGCAACGGGAGCGATTGGGTGCGCAACGGAGACATCTGGACCATCGCTGACGTTCGAGGAGACGGGAGTCTCACCATCCGCAGACCAGGCCGCTCCTACGGCGGTGCGATCGTCCTGCCCGCAGCGTACGTTGCCGAGCATGTCGATCTCGGATACGCGGTCACCGCGCATCGCGCCCAAGGCGTCACGACCGACACAGCGCACGTCCTGGTCGAGCCGACCGCGTCCCGTGAGAACTTCTACGTCTCTATGACCCGAGGTCGAGCAGCGAACCACGCCTACGTGATCCTCGACCGCGCCGACGACCACCAACAGCCACACCCCGGCGACGACCCCAACGCGTCCAGTCGCAGCGTCCTGACCGGGGTCCTCCAGCACGTCGGAGCGGAACTGTCGGCGCACGAGACGATCACTGCCGAGCAGGAACAGTGGGGGTCGATCGCGCAACTCGCCGCCGAGTACGAGACCATCGCCGCAGCCGCGCAGCACGACCGATGGGCATCCCTGGTCCGCGCATCCGGTCTCACCGCCGAGCAATCCCAAGCCGCGGTCGAGTCCGAAGCCTTCGGGCCACTCACCGCGGAACTCCGGCGCGCGGAAGCCAACCACCACGACATTGAGACGCTGCTGCCACGCCTCGTCGCGGCCCGCGGGTTCGGGGATGCCGATGATATCGCCGCGGTCATCCACTACCGGGTTGCCCGTGCTGCCGCGCGCCCAGCCGGATCGGGCCGAGCCCGCAAAGCACCCAGACTCATCGCCGGACTCATCCCATACGCAAGCGGAGTGCTCGACCCCGAGATGCGAGCCGCTCTCGACGAACGAGTAGCACTCATCGAAGCCCGCACCGACGCCGTCCTCGAAGGCGCTCTCACCGACAAGGCACCCTGGACGAAAGCGCTTGGCACACCACCTCCCGATGCGCGCCGGGCGGCAGCATGGCGGAATGCTGCGCGAGTGGTCGCCGCCTACCGAGACCGCTACCGCATCACCGACGACGCCCCGCTTGGGGCGCTGCCCGCGTCCGAGGCTCAGAAGGTCGATGCCTTGCGCGCGCGAACCGCACTGGACCGTATGTCTCAGGCCAAGAACGTGCATGCGCAGACTCGGGCTCCGCAGCGCGGGGGATCAGTTCGAGATGATCTCCGCGGTCTGTAGTTCTGAGGCGTCTTGCTCGTCCTCCTGCAAGTCGGCGGGCAAGAGGTCCCTATATGCCTCTCGTACGTGCTGTAGACCTTCGGCGATGGAAGGATCGTGCTCAAGGGCGATCGTCATGAACTCCAGCCGCCGCTTGTTCTCGTCGATGACATCGCGCCAACGCCTCACGTACGCGCGGACGAGTGGCCGCCCCTGTTCCTTCTGCGGATCGAAGAACAAGCCAACGTCCATGTCCTCCCCAGTTATGCGACGCCGCACGAGATCGTCGTAATCCGTAACAACCAAGATGATGTGCCACGTTGTCCGATCTCCGGTGAACGCGGCGGTCGAGAGGATTGCGTTGGCATAGTCCTCGACCTGATCAAGCTCCTTCCGAGATGCCTTGATGTCAGGGGCTTTTAGCTCCACCACAAGGTGTCTGATCCGGTCGTGCTCTTTGTTCTTGGCGGCAAGGTGGAGATCGGTTCGTCCCGTCTTGCCGTCCCAGCGACGAACGGTCTCGACACCCTTGGACGGTAGTCCCTCAAGCTTGAGGTGGTTGCGGAGCAGTTCGGTGAGGCTCCGCTCCGTGCTCATCAGGTGGTATGCCTCGCCGAAGACCCACAGCTCATGTTCCAAGACCTTGTGCAGGTGGTCGCGCTCGCCGACCTTCCCAGAGTCGTCGGGGTCGAAGAGCAAGTGCTCCAGCGCGACAAGGAACTTATGTCGGCTTGCGACCACGTTCGCGGACCGAATGATTGCGGATAGCGTGGTCTCGCTCAGTAGGTTGGTAAGCGTCTCTCGGTCAGCCTCGTTGAGAGCCACGATCTCGTGAAGGATAGTGGTCAACTTGCCTGGATCGTGTCGTATCGCATCACGAAGCAGTTCCAGCGTGAGTTGTGCTTGCTTCTTCGTTTTCGAGATGTGCGTCACCAACGTCCCTGACACAACGTCAAACACAGCGCGTTCCGCGCGTTCGGTCTCGTTGGTCGGGTCCGTCTTGTATGGGTAGACGCCGGTCTCTTTCCAGTGCTCGACCTGCTCGCGCCGTTGCTCTCGCCTCCGGGCATTGAAGTGATCACGGATCGCGGTCCCGGTGGCCCGCCATAGTTCGCCGATCGTCTCTGGTGCCATGTCGCCGAGGCTCAGAAGGGACAGTTCCTCGATGCCGAGCTGCGCCCAGGTCACATACGCAGAGAATGCGTACTGACTCTCGAAGACGGTGCCGGACGTCTCAAACGGGAAGTGGTCATCGTCGGGGCCGAACGAAACGGCACGGTGTTTCCCGGTGCGCCACTCGATAATCCGGACGGTTGCTTGCTGGGGAGGCTCACCGCCAAAGGTGATCGACGTGGTCGTATCTTCGACGACTTCCTGCGAGGGGTCCAAGCGCGATCCGTCATAGGAGATGGTGAGGGATGCATCGTTGAGCAGCAGTGGAGCGAAGTGCGAACGCAGGGTCGGCAGCACATCATCTGACTCAAGCGCTCCGAGCGATCGCTGTTCGTCATTGTGCGCGACAACCGTCGTACCGGTAGAGACTGCGTCTGATGGAGCGACTTCCCAGCGGAAGTGATCTCGACTGCTGCGACTTCCAGTGATCGTGATCTGCTCACGGCTGCCGGCCGTGTTGTCGCTGATGCTGACCCAACTCACTCGGGAGCCAAGCGCAAACACGCGCAAGCGACCCTCACCAAGCTTGCCGTGCAGATACCGTTTGCCGTTCTTCGACTTCTCGCTTCGCGACTTCCAAGACCCGCCGATACGCCCGAAGGTCGCGTCCACCTCATCCGAACTCACGCCGTGCCCATCGTCTTCGACACGGACTTGGTCGATCGCTTCGGTCAAACCTCGTTCTAGGACGACCGCGACACTGGAGGCTTCTGCGTCCACCGCATTCCAGACCAGCTCCACGACCGCCCGCACGGGGTCGCCCTCGTGGGCGAGGCGAGCTACATGGTCATCGCTGGCAGTGAGGACGAGGTCTTTCATGTCTCAAGGCTACTGGTGACCACTGACGAAGGACTGTTCTCCCGCAGGCGAGCCCGCAGGGCGCTAGCGCGCTGAACCTGTCGAGACTCCTCTTCCGCGTGCGTGGGATCGGGCGTATCGTGGAGCTGAGGCTGAACCTCCTCTGTAACGCGCCGCTCGCGGCAGGCTCTCGTAGCCACTCTTCAACGCACAGCCTCACTCGATGCATCATGCGATGGAGAGGAACGAAGCCATGATCCGCCTACTGTGGGCCGCCAGCACTAGCATCCGTAGCTTCATGCGGCGCTACATGCCCACCAACGTCCTGCTTGACGCGATCCGCACCCGCCGGGGACTCAAGTGGGGAGTCCCAGCCATGCTGCTGGCGATCCCGTACCTGCTCGTCGCCAATCTCAGCGCCGAAGCCGCAGCGAGCGGCGGGCCGGGCTGGCTGCACCTCATCGTCCTGGTCTGCATCTGGAGCGCACTCAAGATGGTCTGGATCGGGCCGGTCAGCGTCGTCCTCCTCGCCCGAGCGCGTATACGGGAGTCGGCGGACGCGTACGGCTCCCGTGCCAACCACATGCAAGAGCCCACGATGGCAGGCTCGCGCTGACTACAGATCGCGCGGCATCATGGTGAGTGAAGGCGACTGCTGTGCCATGCCGGAAGCAACAGCCTGACGGTCGATGCTGCGCGTAGAAGACGACACGGCACGCTGGTCGAGCAACGCCAGCAGGTCAGCAGAATCCGTGACCAGGCTGGCCAGGCCTTCCCGCAAGAGCCGATGAGTTCCAGTGCTCGCTGCGCTGGTCACTGGGCCAGGAACAGCACCAACGACTCGGCCAAGCTCTTGTGCTCGCTGCGCTACCAACAGCGCGCCGGAGCGCCCCGCCGCTTCGACGATCGTCGTCGAACCCGAAACCGCCGCGGCCAGGCGTGCCCGTGCGATGAACCTTCCGCGCGTCGGCACCGCACCCGGCGGCTGCTCGCTAACGAGCAGCCCGAGGTCACCGATTCGTTCCAGCAACTCGCGATGCCCGACAGGGTAGGGACGGTCCAGCCCGCCCGCCATCACGGCGACGGTGTGCCCACCTGCAGCAAGTGCCCCCCGATGAACCGCCGCGTCGATCCCATACGCACCACCAGAGACAAGCACCTTCTCCTGCGATGCGAGGTCTGACGCGATCTCGCCAGCGACGTGGACGCCGTAACTGGTCGCGGCGCGAGAACCAGTGATCGAGAACCGATCGGTGAGTTCACCGGCGAGGAGCGACACGGCCCCCTTGGCCCACAGCACGAAGGGAAGACGCTCACCAAGATCATGGAGAGACGCGGGGAAGTGTCGGTCGCCAGGTATGAGAGTCGCCAAGTCCAGGGTCTCGGTCATCCGGAGCACGTCTCGCAGCGCGTTCGGCTGCCGCTCGGGCTGGAAGTGCTTGCGCCACAGCGCAGCGGCTTCCTTGCCCATCCCTGGCACAACACCGTTGCTGGCCAGTAGTCGCACCGTTTCCACAGCACCGACTCGTTCGACGAGTCGCCCGGTGGTGGGGTCGTCGGGTTCAGCGAAGAGCGCCAGCGCGATTCTGGCGGTCCGGTCGTCCCGGGCCTGCTCGGCGATGCTGTCCATGTCGGTTCCTTCCGTCACGGGGAAGGTGCGCGTGGCCATCACGTGAGCAGGTCAGCTGTGCTCGCGGGGAGCAGCGCGTCGAAGTCAGGCGAGCGCTGGGCGACGGCCTGCGGGGCGCAGGGTCCCTCCACACGCGACGACAGCGGAGCGCGCTGCGTTGTGGCTGATCCCCAGCTTCACTCCGACCTCGACCAAGGTCAGGCCGTCGGCATATAGGTGAGCCGCCTCTTCACGAACGGGCTGTGGCAGCGTTGGCGAGCGGGGTTCGAGTCCGGCGCGCCTCGCGATCTCGCTGACGGTGCCGCGATGCACCTTGAAGCGGGCGGCGAGTTGCCGGACGGGCACCCCGTCGGCGTACGCAGCGAGCAGGTCGGCTCGATTCGAGGCACTCAAACGGGTTTGAGTCTGGGCCGAATTTTCGCGGACAGGGCCGCGCTGATCGGTGATCCGGGAGGGCCGCGAGGTGCCTCGACCACGCCGCGACCCCTTGATAACGTGGGAGATCAGAGTCTTGAGTGGCTTTCGGGGGTTTGAGAAGCACCTACGAAGGTCCACCCAGAAGGTCGTTGGCCAAACCGCCGACATCAGCGGTTTGAGGTCCAGGTCCAGGGGTATCGGTCCGACGTGGTGGGCTCTGATGCCCGCGTGCGCATCAGGCGGGGTCAGTCCGGCTCCGCGTCGAGAACGGGCAGCCGGAGGAACGATGTCGCCGCCACCGTGTTGATCGTGCTCGTCCCGACACTCGCGTGCCGGAAGCCCATGAGCGTCGGGGCATCGGCGGCTTGATCGTCGCCGGCGACGGTCAGTCGCAACCGGTGGCCGGCGGGCAGGCGGCGCGCGTTCGCGACCAGCGGGATGCGGTAGCGCACGCTCTCTCCCACCGGGACGGCCTCCGCGACGCGACACGGCAGCACGGGAGAACCCGGGCTGCTGGCCTGCTCGTCCACCGCACGCAGGGAGGCGCGCAGGAAGCCGGCGGTGAACGGCGTCTCGGTTCCGTCCGGGCCAACCCCCGCCAGCATCACGATCCAGCCGAGGTCGGATGCCGTGGCCACGGCATCCAGCACCAGTTCGATGTCGCCCGCGATCTCGAGGTCGGCCTGCAGCGCGGCGCTCGTCCACTGCAGTGAGGACGGCGGGTCGGTGGGACTTGCCCCGGGCCGGTTCAACCCCGCGCCGAGCGTCATGAAGGTGCGAGCCCCGGCGCGATCGCCCTCGGCCTGACGCGCCAGCGTGCCGTCGGCGTCGAGTCCCCACTCCTCGAGACGGGAGTTCTCGGGCGGCCAGGTCTCAGCCGTGCGCCAGTCCTCGCCGCCGGGCATCGCGTAGCGGATCGGCGGCCCCTCGAGGATGCCGGTTTCACGACCCTTGAGCCAGTGGTCGTACCAGGCCAGAGCTTCGATGTGCAGACTCTCCCACGGCCAGGTCAGCCCGAACTCGCCGAGCATCGCGACGCGGACCTCGGGTGCCTGTGTGAGCGCCGCGCGCGCGGCGAAGGTCGCCGGCAGGTGCAGCGGGACGTTCTGCCAGTCGCAGCCGAGGTAGACCGGGACCTCGACGCGGGACAGCAGCGGAAGCACGTCCCGCTCGTCCCACCACTGGTCGTGCAGGGGGTGAGCCACCACGGCGTCACGCCAGAGGTCGTCCCAGGGGTGGGGTTCATGGCGCAGCCGCATGAGCCGCTTGAGTATGACGACGGCCGCCTCGCCGTTCATCTGCCCGAACCGCTCGTGCAGCGCACGGATGTTCAGCACGTGACGCGCGGCGTCGACCACTCGGCTCCGCCACAGCTTGTCGGTCTTGTCGGCCGTCAAGCCGATCATCGCCAGGAACGGCGAGACGAAGCTCGTGCTGACCAGGCCGTGGTGGCTCGCCGCCTCGTAGGCGTCGGCCGTCACGGCGACCGGCATGATGGCGCGAAGGTGCGGGGGGCGCTCGACGGCGGCCTCGAGCTGCGACATCGCGAAGTAGCTGATGCCGATCATCCCGACGTTCCCGTCCGACCACGGCTGCGCGGCCGCCCATTCGACGAGGTCGTACATGTCCCGCCGCTCCTGCTCATCGAAGAACGAGAAGGTGCCCTCCGACCCGCCGGTGCCGCGCAGATTGGCGATGACGTGCACGTAGCCCCGCGGCACGAAGAAGTCGCTGGCGCCCGCCTCGATGAAACCCATCGGTGCACCCAGGTCCTGGATCTGGCGTGGATACGGCGATGCTGAGACGAGCACCGGATAGGCGCCCGCCTCGGCGGGGCGCCACACGTCGGCCAGCAGCGTCGTACTGTCGCGCAGCGTGACCTCGACGTCGAAATCGTGCGTCATCGAGTACTGCGCCGGCGAAAGGTTTCGATACTCGCGTCCCGTGGTCTGTGGACCGTTCAGGTGACGCTCGCCCGGCTCGATTCCCGCAGTTCGCATGACAACTCCTTCCGCCGGCTGACCCGGCGCCCTGTGATCGAGTGCCGGTCAGCGAAGTCAATGTCTCACCACCTGTGGAAACTAGTTTCACGTTACGATGAGACAATGTCAACAGCCACATCGGTGCCCGGCCAGGACCCGAGCGGTCCGGTGCGGGCGCGGGCAGAGATCAAGCCGGGACCCCGGGATCAGCGGGGCGTGCTGGCTGCCCGCATCCTGGCCGTGGCCCGGGACGAGTTCGCCACCAACGGGTACCTCGGCACGAGCGTGCGAGCGATCGCCCGCCGGGCAGACGTCGATCCCGCGCTCGTCTACCACTACTACGGCAGCAAGGAAGAGCTGCTGCGCGCGGGCTTGCGGGCGCCCGAGGCGATGCTCGACCGAGTCCGCGCTGCCTGGCAGGCCCCGCGGGCCGATATCGGCGCAGCCCTCGTGACGGTGACGCTCCGGAACTGGAGCGATCCGGATACGTCGTCCGTTCTGCGCACCGTGATTCAGACAGCGGCTCACCACGCCGAGACGCGCGAGCGACTGCGCCACATCATCGAACACCAGCTGATGGGACCAGCCGAGATCGGCGACGACGATGCGGACGGCCACCGCAGAGCAAGTCTCATCGCCTCCCAGCTGCTCGGCATGGGGATGGCCCGCTACGTGTGGCGCATCGAGCCGTTGGCGAGCATGGCCGACGAGGACGTGGTCGCCGCGATCGGTCCGACGATTCAGCGGTACGTCGACGGCGACCTGTCGTAGTGACGATGGCATCGCCCTGGACGACCTCGGTCTCGGTGTGATGGATCGCGCTGAGCGAGAACGGCAGCGCTGCTGAGGAGGCCGACCGCAACGGATCTGGCTGAATCCCGATTCCCATGTCGTCCGGGTCGGGCGGGTTTCGCAGTCTCCGCACGCGCGTCCGAACCCGTCGATAGGCTGGGAAACGCACCGGTGGGGGAACGGTTCGAGGCCCAGGAAACCTGAGCCGGACTCGGATCAGGGGCGTGGTGAGAACTGCGCCGAGTCGCCGCTGGTGCCACCCCAACCCGGCGAGACTCCAACTGAGGATGACCGATGTTCGCGCTGCTTGCGCAGTACCCGATGCTCTTCTTCGCCCTGCTGCTGGTGCTCGGCGCCCTCCTTGGCCAGGTCCGGGTCGCGGGCGCCACGCTCGGGCCCGCGGCAGTGTTGTTCGTCGCGCTCGGGATGACCGCCTGGGGCATCACACAAGGTGTCGAGTTGACCGTCCCGGAGGTGCTGGGCACGTTCGGCCTGATCCTGTTCACCTACACGGTCGGCATCATCTCGGGGCCCAGCTTCTTCGGCTCGTTGCGCCGCGGCTGGCCGGTGATGCTCACCACAGTGGCCTGCGTCGCCCTCGCCGCGATCGTGGCTGCGCTCGGAGGCAGGGCTCTCGGCCTGCCGAATCCGGTGATCGCCGGAACCTATGCCGGCGCACTGACCAATACGCCGGCCCTGGCGGCGGCCGGTCAGGCGGCGGGGGAAGCGCAACTGCCTGCGGTCGGCTATTCGATCAGCTACCTGTGGGGTGTGATCGGCATGATGCTGGCCACCGCCTGGGTGCTACGACGAGGCGCTCGCGACAACGCCACGGCGTCGGTGCGGCTGGAGCAGCGCACCGTCCGGGTCGACCGGGCCGGCGGCCCGACGGTTGGTGAGGTGCTGCGCGAGCATGCCGGCGCCGTCACCGTGACCCGGATTAAGCACGGGACTGGACCGATGGTCGTGGCGACCCCCGACGAGCCGCTCGACCAGGGCGATCTGATCAGCGTGATCGGGCCGGCGGACGAGCTGGCCTCGGTGACCGCAGAGCTCGGCCATGCCTCGTCGCTGGACATCATCGGCGACCGGACCGACCTCGACTCGAACCGGGTCACTCTGTCCGCGGCGAAGTTCGCCGGTCATCGGCTCGACGAGCTGGGCCTCGGCGCCCGCTTCGGCGGGCATGTCTCCCGGGTCCGGCGTGGTGACGTCGACATGATCCCGACCCCTGACTTCGTGTTGCAGCTCGGCGACCGGCTGCGGGTGGTGGCGCCCCGTGACCAGATGCGCCCGATCCGGGCCTATCTGGGTGACTCCGAACGCGGCTTCTCCGACATCAACCCGCTCGGCCTGGCGCTCGGGCTGACCATCGGGATACTGGTCGGAATGATCCCGATCCCGCTGCCGACCGGTACTTTCACCCTCGGCTCGGCGGCCGGTACCTTGCTCGCCGGTCTGGTGTTCGCCCGGGTCGGGCGCGTCGGCCGGGTGCCGATCTCGATGTCCACCGCCGCTGCACACGCGCTGTCCGCGCTCGGCATGCTGGTGTTCCTGGCCTTCGCCGGCACCAAGGCCGGTCTGCTGTTCGCGGAGGCGATGGCGTCCAGCATGGGTTGGAAGATCGCACTGCTCGGCTTCGTGGTCACCATCGTCGCGGCGGCCGGGCTGCTGTCGGCCGGACGATGGCAGCGCACCGACTGGGTGCAGCTTGCCGGGCAACTCGGCGGTGCCCAGACCCAGCCGGCACTGCTTGCCTTCGCCAACACCCGTTCCGGCTTCGACACCCGAGTGTCGCTTGGCTACGCATTGGTCTATCCAGCCGCGATGGTCGGCAAGATCCTGCTCGCGCAATTGCTCGTGCTGTTCGGCTGAGTGCGGCCCTTCGCTGGCTGAGCTTGTCGAAACCCCTTGCCAGCGAGCGCACGTCCAGGTCTCGACACGCGTGACCCACCGATCGTCGACGCTCCGTGGCCACGCGCCGTTCCACCCCTCGGACGGTGCTCCCGCGAGTCGTATCCATCGCTACCTACGATGCCGTAGGATTGCGGCAGCTGTTCTCGAGCGCCGTCCAGGTCTCTTGATTGAACGGTCATCGTCGAACCGTCACAGAAAGAGACCGCATGTCGGCTACTGATGCCCCCGCGCCCGTCCGCTCGAACCGCGGCGGCGCGGCTCGTGCTGAGTGGGAGCGACGCACCAACAGCTTCACCCAGCTTGCCCAGCAGGTCCGTGCGGCTGATCTGAACGCCCGCACGCCGGGTTTCTACCTGGTGCTCTTCAGTGGTCTGGTCGCCGCCCTCGCCGCCTGCCTGGCCGGCATGGTGCTGCTCGGGGACTCCTGGTTCCAGCTCGTGATCGCGGCCGCCCTGGGCATCGTGTTCACCCAGTTCGCGTTCCTCGGCCATGAGGCGTCGCACCGTCAGGTGTTCACCTCCGGTCCGGCCAACGACCGCTTCGGCCGCCTCCTGGCGACAGCTTTCGTGGGTATCAGCTACGCCTGGTGGATGACCAAGCACACCCGGCATCACGGCAACCCCAACCAGATCGGACGCGACCCCGACATCGCGCCCGGCTGGGTCTCGTTCACCGCCGACGACGCGGTCTTCGCCACCGGCTTCCGGGCCTGGATCACCCGTCGGCAAGGGTGGTTGTTCTACCCGTTGATGCTGCTGCTCGGGTTGGATTTGCACCAGGCGTCGATCCGCCGGCTGTTCCGCCCCGGCAAGCTGGAGGGCCGGGCGAGCGAACTGACCCTGATCGGCGTCCGATTCGCGCTCTATCTGACGCTGGTGTTCTGGGTGATGCCGCTGGGCATGGCGTTCGCGTTCCTGGCCGTGCAGCTGGGTGTCTTCGGCCTCTACATGGGCATCGCGTTCGCCCCCAACCACATCGGCATGCCGATCGTGCCGCACGGCGTGAAGCTGGACTTCCTGGACAAGCAGGTGCTTACCTCGCGCAACGTCTCCGGCGGCTGGTGGGCGACCGCGCTGATGGGTGGGCTCAACTACCAGATCGAGCACCATCTGTTCCCCGCGATGCCGCGGCCGCATCTGCATCGGGCTCGAGCCATGGTGCGGGCGCATTGCCGCGCCCACGGCGTCCCGTACGTGGAGAACAATCTCGGTCAGGCGCTGACCATCGTGGTCCGCTACATCAACGATGTCGGCTGGGCCGCCCGGCACAGCTTCAGCTGTCCGGCGGCGGCGAGCATGGGACGCGGCTGAGCCGCTGAGCAGTACAACCGCCGCTGGTTGAGCTACGTCGAAACCGGTTGCCGGCGGCATGTCGCAACCGCCGCTGGTTGAGCTTGTCGAAACCCCTTCAACGCAGGTCGTCCGAGGTCTCGACAAGCTCGACCAGCGAGAATCTGCGCTTTCCCAACGAACTCTCACCGCCGGAAAAGGGCATGCGAATGGGGACGGGCTTCAAGCCCGTCCCCATTCGTCAGATCAGGGTCAGAGCGCCCGAATGTTGGCGGCCTGCATGCCCTTCTGGCCGCGCTCAGTGTCGAACTCGACCTGCTGGCCCTCGAAGAGGTCGCGGCGGCCGCGACCCTCGATCGCGGTGAAGTGCGCGAAGACGTCGGCGGAGCCATCGTCGGGAGCGATGAAGCCGAACCCCTTCTCGGAGTTGAACCATTTGACAGTGCCAGTGGCCATGTCGGTATTTCCTTCTTTGTTGCGCGGACCGCGACTTGCGGCCCTGTTGACCACTCCGACGGCGCCGGGGTGGGAATCATAGGTGGCGGCTGGTGCCGCAGCTGATGGTCGGATGGAAAGTCCGGTAAGCCGGTTGACCGGGATGGTCAGGCTCACCGATGCCGGCAACTCTGGGAGCGCCGAAGGATCGGGGTGCCGATCTGCGTGAAGTTCACGCGAAACCCAACCGTATCACTGTTCTGATGTCCGTTTCCCACCCCGGCGGGTGGCTGGCACGGGCGAGCTCTCGACCGTGTCCGATTCCCACCCAGACTGGTGGCTGTGCGACAATGGTTGGCAGGGCGCGACAGTCGCAGCCCGGCATCGCACCACTTTCCGCACCGTACCGGCGATCACCCGCTGACGAACGCGAGCGGACCTTGGACCGTGGTGAACCTTCTTCGAAAGCAGTTTTTTCGTGTCACGACATGAATCCGCCTCGGTGACGTTCGCGTCCCTGGGCGTCCCGTCCGTCCTCGTCGCACCGTTGAGCGGACGAGGCATCACCGATCCCTTCCCGATCCAGCAGGCCACCCTGCCCGACACTCTCGCCGGCCGGGACGTCCTCGGCCGCGGCCGCACCGGTTCCGGCAAGACCCTGGCCTTCGCGCTGCCGTTGGTGGCCCGGCTGGCGCGGCTGGTGCCGTCGGCGTCTGGCATCGCGGCCCGGACCCGTCCGGGTGCACCGCGCGGCCTGGTGCTGGCCCCGACCCGTGAGCTGGCTAACCAGATCCTGGAAACCCTCGAACCGCTGGCGAAGGCCGCTGGACTACGGGTGATGACCATCTTCGGCGGTGTCGGGCAGGCCCGGCAGGTGCAGCAGCTGCGGGCCGGCGCCGACATCGTCGTCGCCACCCCCGGACGGCTCGAAGACCTGATCGGCCAGGGCCATGCCCGGCTCGACTCGGTTGCCGTCACCGTGCTGGACGAGGCCGACCACATGGCCGACCTGGGCTTCCTGCCGGCCGTCACCCGGATCCTGACCGCGACGCCGAGCGGGGGACAGCGGCTGCTGTTCTCGGCCACCCTCGACAACGGCATCGACAAGCTGGTCAAGCGCTTCCTGAACCGTCCGCTGGTGCACAGCGTCGACGGCGCCGAGTCGCCGGTCACCGCGATGACCCACCACGTCTTCCTGGTGCCGGACGCCTCGCAGAAGCGGGCGATCGTCCGCGAACTGGCCGGTGGCACCTCGCGCCGTCTGCTGTTCACCCGGACCAAGCATCAGGCCCGTCGGCTGGCCCGCGAGCTGACCGCCGACGGCGTCCCGGCTGTGGAGCTGCACGGCAACCTGTCGCAGAACGCCCGCGAGCGTGGCCTCAAGGCCTTCGCGGATGGCCGGGTGCGGGTGATGGTGGCCACCGACATCGCCGCCCGCGGCATCCACGTCGACGAGGTCGACCTGGTGGTGCACGTCGATCCGCCGGCCGAGCATAAGGCGTACCTGCACCGCTCCGGACGGACGGCGCGGGCCGGCAACGACGGCGACGTGGTCACCCTGGTGCTGCCCGAGCAGCGCCGCGACTTCACCGCGCTCGCTCGGGCGGCCAAGATCAGCGTCCAGCCGACCCCGGTGCGTGCCGGCGACCGGCAGATCGTCGCGGTGTCCGGTGAGGCCGCCGAGCCGGTGAGCGCCGGGGAGATCCCCAGCGAGGCTGCGCAGCTCGTCACCGACGGGTCCCGGTCCGGCGGTTCGCGCTCCGGTGGTTCCCGCTCCGGTGGTTCGCGGTCCGGCAGCGGCCACAACGGCCGATCCGGCGGCGCCCGGTCCGGCGGCGGCCGGTCGAGTCGTGGCGGCTCGGGCTCCGGCCAGCGGCCGGCGGCGCAGCCCAGGACGTCGTCCGCCCCCTCCGGTGGTAGCCGCGGCGACGCCGTCGTCCAGCTTTCCCGGCAGGGCTCCGGACGCCGTCGCCGGCGTCCGGGATCGACCCGCCTGTCCGCCTGAGCAGTCGCTGCTCGCGCTTGACTCAGCACCGCTGGTCGAGCCTGTCGAGACCCCGAGCCGTCCGCAGCCGAGGTTTCGACAAGCTCAACCAGCGGTGCCCTTTTCGGTGGAGCATCTCCCGACCAAGGCCGCGACGATCGCGGCGACCCCGACGCAGCCCACCGTGGTGAGCATCACCGGCCAGCCGCGCCGCAACGAGCCGAAGAAGTTGGGTCCGGAGATGATGCCGACCGTGGTCGAGCTTGTCGCCCCGATCGCGCGATCGACCACTGGTGGCGGGATCGGTGACTACTTTCGGGATATTTCCCGAAACCAGAAGGCGTTTGGGTCAGCTGTGGCGGATCGCGCGATCGGCCGAACGGATGGCAACGCGCGATGGCAGCCGGACGCCGAGCACGGCCATCCAGACCCAGCCGAGGATCATCGCCAGCTCGGTGACCGGGAAGAACAGCGGTGCGACGACCGTGGCCACGCCGACCACTCCCAGCACGGCGACGCCGACGGTAAAGCCGAACAGCACACGACCGGCGAGTCGGCTCCGGCGCAACAACACCGCGGCGCAGCCGAACTGCACCGCCCGGGCCAGTCCGGCGACGGCGATCGCCACCGGCAGGACGCCGTCGAGTGCTTTGATCACCGCGCCGGTGGCCGTGCTGGCGTCCAGTGCGCCGATGGTTGAGACGATCGAGGAAGTGACCGACGCGGACGCGAACAGCGCCAGATCGAGCAGCCCGGCGGCGAACATCGTTAGCGCGAGCGCACCGCCGGCGCGGCGCAGCACAGCTGTCAGGCCGCCCAGGAACATCAGCACGAACGGGATCGGCACCAGGAACAGCGTGGTGCCGACCGCCAGTTGCCACGCGTTGTCGCGGAACCCTGCGGCAGCCGCCAGCGGGGAGGCGTCGAAGGCCGGGTGCGTGGTGAAGAGGAACCAGGCGGCGAACCCGATCGCTGCCGCATAGGGGAAGGCGGCGAACAGCCCGCCACGGAGCAGGAGGCGCTCGTCGGCGCCAATGGGTCCGGTGCCGATGGGTCCGGTGCCGGCGGGCGTGGTCGCGGCCGGCGCGTCGATGACAGCAGTGTTCATGGCCGGAAGTCTCAGCCGGGAGGCGTCCCGTTCGCCTGGGGCCGGTGCACCGAATCGAATCGGGACATTGCGTCCCATGACAGTGGGACGCGGGCTGGGCCACGATGAGCGCGTGCGCATGATCGGCGGGGTGCTGGCCGTGATCGCCGGGCTTGCCGGCGCCGTCCTGCACGCCGTGAACAGCGCGGCCGGACGCGGTTTCGAACCGTCCTTCTGGCTGGTCCTCGCGGTCGCTTCGGTGGCTTTCGGCTCGGTCGGAACCATGCTGGCGGCTCGCTCCACGGTGCGCCGGGTGCCGGAGTTGATGATTGCCACCGGGCTCGGCCAGGGGGTGAGCCTGCTCGGCATGGAGTACGCGATCCTCGGGCCGGTGCCGGGGGCGCCGCTCGCGCTGTGGCTGGCGACCTGGCTGTGGGCGCCGTCGCTGTTTCTGTCGGCGACGGTGCTGCCGCTGCTGCTTCCGGACGGCGTACTCGCCTCCCCGCGCTGGCGTCCGACCTTGTCGGCGGCCTGGCTGGTGCTGGCCGCGCATGCCGTGATCTGGGCGGTGACGCCGTATGAGGCGCAGTTCCCGCCGATCCGGGTCCGTGACCTGGACAACCCGATCGGCCAGCCGTGGGCGATGGATCCGGCTCTTCAGATCGCTCTCGCGGTGGCGACCGCGGCCGTGGTCGGCGCGGCCCTGGCGTCGGTGGCGAGGCGCTGGCGGCGTTCGTCGGGGGACGCCCGCCAGCAACTCAAATGGCTGGTGTTCGGCGCGGGGACGGCGGTGGTGCTGTTCGCGGTGGGCGCGGCGGCCCCGCAGCCGTGGGGCGAACTGCTGGTCGGCGCTGCCGCGCTCCCGGTTCCGCTGGCGGCGGGGGTGGCCGTGTTGCGGCACCGGCTCTGGGACGTCGATCTGGCGATCTCGATCGGGCTCCGCTACGCGCTGCTGTCGGCGTCCGTCGCGGTCGTGTACACGGTGGTGACGTCGGTGTGGGCGGCGTCCAGCAATGCACCGGCGGTCGCGGCCGCGGTGGTCGCGGTGGTTCTGCTGCCCCTGCACGACGGGCTGCGCCGCCTGGTCAACCGGCTGGTGCACGGCGAACGTGACGACCCCGACACCGCGTTGGCGCTGCTCGGCGCCCGGCTGGAGGCGACCGGCGATCCGGTGGAGGTCGCCGACGCGCTGCTGCCCGAGGTGGTGTCCCGGCTGTCCGGGCTGCTGCGTTCGCCGTATCTGGCTCTTGAGTTGGCCGACGGCACGGTGATCCGCCACGGCCAGGCTGTCGCTAGCGAAGCGATCGTGCTGCACTACGCCGGTCGGGAGGTGGGCGTGCTGGAGTTGGCGGCCCGGCAGCGCTCGCGGGCGGAACGTAGCCGCTTGGAACGAATCGCCGAGCAGGCCTCGGTCGCGGTCCATTCGGTGCTCGCCACCCGCGAGGCACGACGTTCCAGGCAACTGGTGGTCGCGGCGCGTGAGGAGGAGCGCCGCCGGCTGCGTTGGGATCTGCACGACGGCGTCGCTCCACTGCTGGCCGGGCTCGCGCTGCAAGCCGAGACCGCCCGCGACCTGGTGGACACCGATCCCGTAGCCACCCGGGCGATCCTCGACCGGCTGGTGCCGAACCTGACCGCCGCCGTCGGCGACGTCCGGGCGATCGTGCATGAACTGCGGCCAGCTGCCCTGGACGAACTCGGCCTGGCCGGCGCCGTCCGCGAGTTGGCGGCGCGGTTCGATCGGCCGGCGCAGCGGGTCGAGGTGGTGGTCGACGGTGTGGGCGGGCTGTCCGCCGCAGTGGACCTGGCCGCCTACCGCATCGTCGCCGAGGCGCTGAACAACGCCGTCCGGCATGCGCAGGCCGCCCGGGTCGAGGTGACGCTGGGTCGCACCGAGGATGGTCTGCTCGTTCGAATCGCCGACGACGGCCGTGGGCTGCCTGCCCGGACCGGGAGCGCACCCGGGCTGCCCGGCGAGACGGGTGGGCTGGACGGCGAGACCGGCGGACAGCTCGGTGAGACCGGTGGTGTCGGCCTGGATTCGATGCGCGCCCGCGCCGACGAGCTGGGCGGACGGTTCGACATCGCCACGGCCGCCGGCGGTGGAACCGTGGTGACCGCGGTCCTGCCGCTCGAGATGGGGGACGATGAGCCATGACCCTGCGCGTGCTGGTGGTGGACGATCACCCGCTCTATCGCGACGGCCTGGTCACCGCGATCTCGGCCATGCCCGAGGTGGACGTGGTCGGAACCGCCGCCGACGGCGTCGAGGCGATCGCCGAGGCTGCCCGGCTGACCCCGGACGTGATCGTGATGGATCTGCACATGCCGCGGCTGAACGGAATCGAGGCGACCAGGCGGATCGTCACCGATCAGCCGTCGGTCGCGGTGCTGGTGCTGACCATGCTGGACGGCGACGACTCGGTGTTCGCGGCGATGCGGGCCGGGGCGCGGGGTTATCTGGTCAAAGGCGCCGACCGAGAGGAGATCCGGCAGGCACTGGAGGCCGTAGCGCGCGGCGGCGTGGTGTTCAGCGCCGGCGTCGCGACCCGCGTGCTCGGATTCTTCGCCGGCGGCGCAGGCGCGCCGGCAGCGCCGTTCCCCGAACTCACCGAGCGGGAGCGGGAGATTCTCGACCTGGTGGCTCGTGGCCTGACCAACACCGAGATCGCCAGCCGCCTGGTGTTGTCGCCGAAGACCGTCCGGAATCATGTCAGCAACGTGTTCGGCAAGTTGCAGGTCGCCAGCCGCGCCGAGGCCGTCGCCCAAGCGCGGGATGCCGGCCTCGGAGGTTCGCGCCGACGCTAGGGAAACGCTGATTTTCGTTGGTCGAGCTTGTCGAGACCTGGAACGACCTGGCGTTGGCAAGGGGTTTCGACAAGCAAAACCAGCGGTGGCTGCGTTGACCGGTGTTTCCCTAGGGCCTCCGACGAGCCCAAAGCAGGGACTTGCATCCCTGCAAAAATGCGCTAACGTAACTTTGCGCTGCCGCAAAGACGGTGGCGTTTCGCATGCGTAGGAGGTTCCCGTGGCCGCAGCCACCATCGAACGCCCCGTCCCCGAGGCGGCGGCGCCCGAGCCACTGATGAGCCATCGCCAAATCATGTTGGTGATCTACGGCTTGATGGCCGGCATGTTCCTCAGCGCGCTCGACCAGACCATCGTCGGCACCGCGATCCGGACCATCGGCGACGATCTGCACGGCCTCGATCAGCAGGCCTGGGTGACCACGGCCTACCTGATCGCCGCGACCGTCACCACGCCGCTGTACGGCAAGCTGTCCGACCAGTTCGGACGCCGTCCGCTGTTCATCACCAGCATCGGCATCTTCATCCTCGGCTCGCTGATGTCGAGCTTCGCCACGTCCATGGTCGAACTGGCGGCGTTCCGGGCCTTCCAGGGCCTCGGCGCCGGCGGCCTGATGTCGCTGCCGCTGGCGATCCTCGGTGACATCCTGGCCCCTCGTGAGCGGGCCAAGTACCAGGGCTTCTTCCTGGCCACGTTCGGCCTGGCGTCCGTGATCGGACCCCTTGTCGGCGGCTTGTTTGCCGGCGCCGATCAGATCCTGTGGATCTCCGGCTGGCGCTGGGTCTTCCTGGTCAACGTGCCGGTCGGCATCGTCGCGCTGATCATGGTGATCAGCTTCCTGCACGTGCCGCACGAGCGACACGGACAGCCACGGATCGACTGGTGGGGCGCCACCCTGGTCGTCGGCACCCTGGCGCCGGTGCTGCTGGTCGCCGAGCAGGGCCGTGAATGGGGCTGGTCCTCCGCGGCGTCGATCACCTGCTACGCCATCGGCGCGGTCGGCCTGATCGCGTTCATCCTGGTCGAGCGGGCGATGGGCAGCAACGCGATCATCCCGCTGCGGCTTTTCCAGAAGTCGGCCTTCTCGATCACCACGGTGCTGAGCATCCTGGTCGGCTTCGGCATGTTCGGCGCGATGCTGACCATTCCGCTCTACCTGCAGATCGTCACCGGGCTGAACCCCACCGAATCGGGCTTCGCCACGCTGCCGATGATGGCCGGGTTGATGATCGCCTCGATCGGCTCGGGGCAGATCATCGCGCGCACCGGAAAGTACGGCATCTTCCCGGTCACCGGCACCGGCACCACCGCGGCGGGCTTCCTGATCCTCACCTTCCTCACCCCGGAGCGGCCGCTGTGGTTCTTGATGATTGCGATGTTCGTGGTCGGTCTGGGGTTGGGCCAGTTGATGCAGACCCTGACCCTGGCCGTCCAGGCAGCTGCCGAGCCGCAGGACATCGGCGTGGCGACCAGTTCGGCCGCCTTCTTCCGGCAGATCGGCGGCACCCTCGGCACGGCGGTCATGTTGTCGCTGCTGTTCAGCCTGCTGCCGGGCAACATCGTCAATTCGCTGGCTGACAAGCAGACCGTGACCGACGCCCTGGACGCCGCGCTCGACCCGGCGGTGGCGTCCGCGCCGAACAACGCCGCGATCATGGAAAAGATGTGGAACCCGATCACGGACAAGATCAAGTCCGAGATCGACGACAAGCTCGCCGACGCCACCAAAGAGGTCAGGAAGAAGGTCAAGGACGTCGTCCATGAGAAGGTCGCCGACGCCGTCCATGCCAACGCCGCGAAGGGCGCCGGCAAGCTGGCCGACGGCGTGTCCCAGGTCGCCCTCGGGCTGGACAAGCTGAGCGCCGGCACCGGCGCGTTCGTCGGGGGCGTCGGCCAGATCGGGACGGCGGCGCACCAGCTGGCCACCGGCACCGACAAACTGGCCACCGGCATGGACACCCTGGCCGGCGGGCTCACCAAGCTCAGCGCCGCCCAGAAGGTCGCGGCCGGACAGGCCAAGCAGGCGACGGCCGACCTCACCCAGCTGAAGGCCGCGATGACCACCCTGGGCAGTGATCGGAAGGAGTGCACCGACGGTGACGACAGCGCCTGCGACAAGCTGTCGGCCGACCAGGCTGCCGTCACCAAAGCGATGACCGCGCTGGCGATCAGCGTCAACACCACCAGCGGCTACCTCAACGGTGGCGGCGGCAAGCCGGGCCTGGCGGACGGGGTGTCGGCGGCGGCGTCCGGTTCGACGAAGCTCGCGTCCGGACTGCACCAGCTGGCGGACGGAACCGGCAAGCTCGCCGACGGTGTCACGACCGCGGCAGACAAGGGTGGTCAGCTGACCGCTGGGACAAAGGCCGCGGCGTCCGGCACCGCGAAGCTGAGCACCGGCGCCCGGCAGCTGTCGCAGGTCGAGAAGCTGATCAACGAGAAGGTCGCCGAGCTGCTTCCCGAGGCCGAGAAGAAGGCGCTGAGGAAGGTCGCCGAAGAGAAGCACCTCAGTGTGATCGACGGACGGCTCGCCGTGGACTACAGCGATCCGGTGCAGCGTCAGGCGATCATCGACCAGATCGCTCCCGAGTTGGTCGACGCGATCAACAAGGGCGACACCGGCGATGTGAAGACCGACACCAGCGCCAGCGACACGTCCTTCCTCACCAGCGCCGACCCGCGGCTGACCAAGCCCTTCCTGGACGGCTTCAACGCCTCAGTGGTGACCATCTACTGGGTCGGACTAGGGGTGATGTTGCTCGCCTTCGTCATCACCTGGTTCTTCCGGGTGCCGCCGCTGCGGTTGCGTTCGGCGCTGGAGGAGCGGACGGCCGCCGCGGCTGCCGCCGCCGCTTCGGGCGACGGTGAGAACGCGCCGGAGTTGCCGGAATCGGAGCTGCCGGAATCGGAGCGGGCGGAATCAGAGCCGCTGGATTCGGAGCCGGCGAGATCGCTGCGGGAGGAGGCCGAGGCGGGCGAGAATGGCTCCGACCAGGCGACGGAGCAGAGGGGCCAGTGATGAGCGAGGTAACCGCCGAGCGGGCCGGCCTCGGGCTGCGTGAGCGGAAGAAGCGGGCCACCCGTGAGGCGCTGCACGCCGTCGCCCTGCGGCTGGTCTCCGAGCGCGGACCCGACGACGTCACGGTGGAGGAGATCTGCGACGAGGTGGGTGTGTCGCCGCGGACCTTCTTCAACTACTTCCCGACCAAGCTCGCCGCGGCGTTCGACCTGTCACTCGTCGGGCTGTCCGACGACCACGCCGCGGAGTTCCTGGCCGGTGACTCGCCGCTGGTCGCCGACGCCTGCCGGCTGGTCGGCCGCAACCTGACGCTGCCGAACGACTTCCCAAGGATCAAGGAGATGCTCCGCGGCCACCGCGAGTTGTCCATGGGTTTCTGGCAGCAGAACATGCACCGCCTGAAGCTCTTCCTGCCACTCATCCAGCAGCGGACCAACGACGCTCACACGGCGCGGGTCGTGTTCGGCATCGTGGTCACCGCGGTGATGTCGGCGATGACCCGCGTCGAGGCGCCCGAGACTGACCTCGGCGAGCGACTGCTCGCCGAAGTGCGGGCCATGCGCGAACTGATCGACGGGGTCGAGTAGTCAACCCGTGCCGATCAGCACCGCCATTGGTTGAGCGGTGCAAGGGAAGCTGCTCAACTCGCCTTCGTTGGTTGAGCTTGTCGAAAACCCGTTGCCAGAGCGGATTCGACAGGTCTGCTGCCGATCAGCGCTTGCAACGTCACCGTGTCAGCGCGACGCCTCCCGCGAGGCATCCAGCCGCGGTGATCGGCAGCCGGGGAGGCATGCGGTGATCGGCGGCGCGCCGAGGCCCCGCGATGATCGGCATCTCCCGGTTGCCGCCTCCGCGGCGATTCGCGCGTTATGGACAGACAGTCAGCGGCCGATCGGCCCCGCCGCGGAGAAATGAGCGTTTTGGCATAGCCCACACCGCGCCAAAACGCTCATTTCTGCGCGTCTGGCGCGACGGGGACGGCAAAGCGGCTTCAAAACGCACGAATCTCCGCGTGAGGGAAGCGCTGAGCAAAGCGCCTCCACCGTCATCCCGGACTTGAGTCGACTTGAGCCGGGATCTCCCGCCTGAGCTGAGATCCCGGGTCGGAGCCAAGGCCGGAGCCCCGGGATGACGTGAAGGATCAGCGCTGCTTTAGCTGCTCGTGAGTGCGCGGGCGATGCGGTCCATGACGATGTCGGGTCGGGTCATGATCTCCTTGGCGAGCCAGCGGACCATGCGGAAGCCTTGGTCGCGCAGGGTCTGCTCGCGCTCCTTCTCACGGACGATGCTTGCCTTATCGGTGTACTTCACTGCGCCGTCGCACTCACCGATCAGCCGCTCCTCTGCCCAGAGACAATCGGGGTAGAGGGTGCCCGCCGGTGTTCGGACCGCTGCCTGGTACAGCGGCCGCGATATCCCACTGAGGTGAATGTGACCCGCGGTCAGCGACTCTGCCGGAGACTCCCTCGCCGGCTCGACCTGGTCGAGAGCCTCGGTCAGTCCACCGGCGCCACAGGTCCGTACGACCTCCTCGAGTTCTTCGACGGCCCGGCGCCGGTGGCGGTCATTGCTGTAATCGGCGCGGCGCGGCTTGGTGACGTACGAGGCGCAGAGGCGCCGGGCGGCGGCATCGAGCACCACCAGTGTCTCGGGCAGTGGGAGGCTGCGAACCAGATCTATCGCGGTCCGGGCAAGCGTCGTTACCCGGTACCCGTTTGTATCCCGGGTGACGTGGCCGGCTGGCAGGGGCCCCACCTGATGGGCGACGGGACCTGGCCGGGAGCGGTGTCGCCCGCCGCTGGGAAGCGTGATCGTCACGGAGCCCTCGTCCCACGGGGATAGCGTCGGCGTTGGCAACTCCCAGATCAGCGCCGCGGACGCATGGCTGATCGTGGCCTCGGGGTTGACCACGGTTTCGGCGCGGGCGCGAACCAGATGCTGCCCGGCGGTGTCGGCAGGCCAGTGCTCGGCACCCAGGAAAACTGACTGCCGGACTCGGATCAACCGTCCGGCTGCCAGTTGAGTGGCAATCATGCGTCGAGTGACCCCCTGTCCGGCCAACGCAGTGAGCGGTGCCGGCTCGGAAGGCAATACCCAAGGGCGTGGCGTGCGCATCCCGCCATCATCGCCGCCCGGGGACCGCGCTGACAGGCCCGCTCGGAGATCTGTGGATAACTCGTATCGACCGGCACAGTGGCTCCCTCCACGACCATGCGGAGAAACGTGCGTATTGAGCTGCCCGGCCGCCGCGGTTCGAACTCGACGCGGAGAAATACGCCTTATGGCCTGCCTCGGTGGCCGGCATAACGCTCGCTTCTCCGCGGGAGAGTCCGCGGTGGCCAATCTCCGGTCCGAAAACGTGCAGATCGACGCGGACCGGATGCGCGGCCGAACCTGCCGCCCCGGTTCGCACATTCGTCGCGCCATACCGCGATATGGTGGACGTATGGCTACCAGGAAGATCACGATCACGCTCCCCGAGGAGCTGATCGAGGCGGCTCGTGGGTTGACCGAGAACCTTTCGGGCTATGCCGCCGAGGCGCTGGCCGCGAAGGTCCGCCATGAGCTCTTGGGGCAGGAACTCGACCGGTACGAGCGGGAGCACGGCCCGATCGATCCGCGAGCCGTGGCAGAGGCCGAGGCCGAGCTGTTCGGACGTGTCGGCTCGGTCTCGTGACGGAAAGCGGCGGCACGATCGTGTTGGACGCCGAGGGGCTCTCGGGCTGGCTGAACGAGAAGCCTCGGATCATGGCGTTCCTGGCTGCGGCGCATTGCAACCAGACCGAAGTGGTGGCCTCGGCGCTCACGATTCTCGAGGTCTCTCATGGCAAGCTCGACCAACGCCGTCTGGATTGGGTGCTTTCCCGGGTACGAGTCGAACCCGTCACCGAGCGCTCGGCGCGGTCGTCGGCGTCACTGCTGATCGTCGCGAACCTTCATGGCCACACCCATGCGATCGATTCGGTCGTCGCCGAACTCGCAGCTCGGCAGACCCGGCCCGTCGCCGTCCTCACCTCGGATGTCGGTGATCTGACGAGACTCTGTCCGGACCACGTCCGCATCGTCGGCGTCTGACAGCTCAAGTGATCGGTGCTCGTGCCGCGCCCGGTGGTGGCGCTGGCCACGTGTCATCCCGGTTCATGCGGGGGTTGAGGGCTCCTGTTCCGCCCTGCTGACGGGGCCGCGCCCGCTCGGTCGATGTCCTTATGTCTCAATCATTGCGACATCGGCGGGCGAGATCTACTCTGGATGTCCTAATGATTAGGACATAAGGACATCGTCATGCGAAGCCTCTTCGAGTCACCCGACCTGGGCCTCGACGATCTGGCCGTCATCGAGGAGATCGGCCAGATCCGCGAGCGCCTGGCGTCGGTGCTTCGCGTCCCTAAGAGGTGGGACGGCGGGCTGCGCCGCACGGCCCAGGCGCGAGCGATTCAGGGATCCAACAGCATCGAGGGTTATACGGTCAGCGACCAGGACGCGGCCGCCGCCGTCGAGGACGAACCGCCGCTGACCGCGGACGAGCGGACCTGGGCAGAGATCATCGGGTATCGCCGGGTGCTCACCTACGTGCTCAGCGTGGCCGCTGACGCGGAGTTCACCATCGACGAGAGCATGCTCAGATCGATGCATTTCATGCTGTTGGAACACGAGCTCGCCAAGTCCCCTGGCCGCTACCGCACAACCTCTATCTACGTCCGCGACGATCGAACCGACCGCAACGTGTACGAAGGGCCTGAGTCAGAGGATGTGCCGGGGCTGATGCGCCTACTGGTGCGCGATCTGCAGAACTCCGAGGGCGAGGCCATGGTCCGGGCCGCCATGGCGCACCTGAACCTCGTCATGATCCACCCGTTCCGGGATGGAAACGGCCGCATGGCCCGCGCCCTGCAAACCATGGTGCTGGCCCAGGACCAGGTGCTGGAACCGACCTTCAGCAGCATCGAAGAGTGGTTGGGACATAGCACCGACGACTACTACGCAGTGCTGGCTGCGACCGGGGGCGGCGGTTGGCATCCGGAACGCGACGCCCGCATGTGGATCCAGTTCAATCTACGAGCCCACCACATGCAGGCACAGACTCTGCAGCGTCGGTTCGCCGAGGCGGAGCGGCTATGGGGTCTGATCGATTCCGTCGTCGCCCAGCACGGGCTCGCCGAGCGGATGGCCGAGGCGCTGTTCGACGTGCTGCTCGGCCTGCGAGTGACCAGGCCCTCCTACGTCAAGCGCACCGAGGTCGAAGATCGGACTGCCACCCGTGATCTCGCACAGCTCGTCCGATTGGAGTTGTTGCAGCCGCACGGCCAGACCAGGGCACGCTTCTACACCGCCGGCCCGCCGCTACGCGAGAAGATGCGATCCATCCGCAGTCAGCGCGAGCCATTGATCGACCCGTACCCGAATCTGGTCACCGAGATCCGTGCGGCGGCCGCGAAGCAACCCCTGCGATAGGACGAACCCGGTCAGGCTGGGACGTGCCTGGGCCGGAAGCGCAGGGCGACCGCTCCGGACCGGAACTCCTGGCGATGCACCAGTTCGAGCTGGACGCGTTCCCGCAGGCCGGCGAGCAACGTCGGCCCGTGTCCGGCCAGGACCGGCTGTACGACGAACTCGTACTCGTCGATCAGGCCCAGATCAGCCAATGCCACCGGCAGCGTCACGCCACCGACCCACAGGAGCTCGCCCGGCTCCTGCTTGAGCCGCTGCACCGCTTGTTCGAGGTCGCCTTGCAGTAGTTCGGCGTTCCAGTCGACCTCGTCCAGCGTGCTCGACACGACGTACTTCTTGGCCCGGTCGATGGCTTCGGCGAATGGAACCTCCTCCCACTCGCCCATCCAGTCGGGCCATTCCCCCGAAGGCGGACGCCGCCAGGCGGACTCCATCATTTCGTAGGTCACCCGGCCGAACAGCAGCGCATCGGCCCGGGCCATCTCATCGGTCCAGTAGCGCATCGACTCTTCGTCCGGAGGGAGCCCCGCTTCGTGATGGCAGCAGCCGTCGAGTGTGACGTTGATCGAGTATCGAAGTGTTCTCATCTCGCTGCTCCTTGGATGCGCGCCCGGGTTCACCGGACCGTACTCGGCTCAGTCGACGCTCACAAGGCTTCCCTCAAGGGCTCCGTTGCCCGAATCGGACGTGCTAGACCGAGGCAGCGGCTGGCGTCGTCAGCAGTTCCGGGACGATGAGTTGCACGGCGACCCGGTTGCCGTCGCGTCGCACCACCCGAGCTCGAAGGTCTTCGCCGTCGGCGTCGGTCACGAGCAGAATGTCGCTGGGTTGAGGGTCGAACGTGAGGTCAGTTGCTCGCGGGCTCTGCGAGATCAGGCGGGTAACGACAAGATCTGCCCCGACTTCGTTCGGGTCGTAGATCAGGTCGGCGGTACTCATGCGCTCCAGGTTAACCGCGTCCAGGCGGAATGAACTTGGCGCGTAACCACTACTTGCGCATCGCCGCAAGTTCGGCACCGATGGGTGCGAGTGCTTCTGAGGGGCCTCCACTTGACACAGGTGTGTAGACCCCTACACACTAGTCCACGTGTCAGGTGGGCCGGAGGACGTCGGTTACCTGAATCGTGGGTCCGAGGTTCGAGTCCTCGCTGGCGATCGCCAGTAGCTCAGGTGGTAGAGCAACGAATCCGGCGGCCAGTTCCATGCCCGCCTGGCACCCAACAATTGAAGAACATGAGGTCGGGTGGGCCGAAGACCATCGGTTGCCACTTCTCATGGGCAGGTTGCGGGTTCGAGTCCCGCCGTCATTCGTGGCGTAGCTCAATCGGCAGAGCAGCTTCCGGTGGTCATCACACGCCCGCCCGACCTCGTCATGACAGCGGGCCGGAGCGCTTCGGTTACCTGGTGAGGCCGGGTTCGATTCCCGGAACGGAGCGCACCACACGCCCGCCGTCCCCGAAACCGCGACGCGGGGACGGGCCGGAGTGGATCGGTTACCTCACCTTCTCAGGGATGGTCCAGGAGTGGACCAGCCCGGCGCAGGCCGGGTCCCGCCCGGTCCGCACAACACGCCCGTCCCCGCCCGCACATCGAAAGGAGGAACTGAGAATGGACATTCTGCGCATGCTGAACCTGCGCCGGACCCCACAGAGCGAGGCCGCTGACCCCAAGCAGGTCGTGAACTCGGCAGGTGGCTACGTCTTCGAGCTGGACGACGCCGCGCGGCTGCGCCGGTTCCTCACCCTCGGTGTGGACGGCGGCACCTACTACGCCTCCGACCGCGCCCTGGCGATCGAGAACGCCGCGGTGCTGACCCGGATGGCGGCGTCCGATCCGGAGGGCCTGGTCGCCACCATCGTGGACGTCTCGACCCGCGGCGCGGCGCCGAAGCAGAACCCGGCGCTGTTCGCGCTGGCCTACGCGGCGTCCGTGCCTGAGGCGGCTCCGGCGGCGCTGGCCGCGCTGCCGCAGGTGGCCCGGACCGGTACCCACCTGTTCCTGTTCGCCGGCTACGTCGAGCAGTTCCGCGGCTGGGGCCGTGGCCTGCGGCGTGCGGTGGCCGGCTGGTACACGTCCAAGGACGCCGACCGGCTTGCCTACCAGGTGGTCAAGTACCGCCAGCGCGAGGGCTGGTCGCACCGCGACCTGCTGCGGCTGGCGCACCCGGCGACGTCCGTGCCGGCGCTGCGGGACACCTTCGAGTGGGTGGTCCGCGGCACCGTCGGTGCCGAGGTTCCGGCTCTGGTCACGGGTTTCGCGGCGGCGCAGCAGGCGTCCGATGCGGCGACCTGGGCGCGGCTGGTGCGCGAGTACGGCCTCAGCTGGGAGATGCTGCCCGACCGGGCGCTCACCGAGCGCACGGTGTGGGATGCCCTGCTGGACACCGGAATGCCGCAGACGGCGCTGATGCGGCAGCTGCCGCGACTGACCGGTCTGGGCATGTTGCCGATGCTGGGCGGCCGGACCCGCGAGGTGGCCGCGCAGCTGGCGGACGCCGAGCGGCTCAGGCAGGCCCGGGTGCATCCGATGAATGTGCTGGTCGCGCAGCGCACCTACGCCTCGGGCCGGTCGGCCCGCGGTTCGGGGGCGTGGAAGCCGACCCGCCGGATCGTGGACGCCCTGGACGCGGCCTTCTACGCGGCGTTCGGTGCGGTTGAGCCGTCCGGCAAGCGGATGCTGCTGGCGGTGGACGTGTCCGGCTCGATGGGTGTGCCGATCTCGGGCATGCCGATCACGGCGCGGGAGGCGTCCGCGGCGCTGGCCCTGGTGCAGCTGGCGACCGAGCCGGAGTCGAGCGCGGTCGGCTTCTCAGGTTCGTTCGGCCCCGGAGGCCACACCGAGCTGAAGCCGTTGGCGATCTCGCCGCGGCAACGGCTGGACGACGCGCTGCGGTTGGTCGACGCGATGCCGTTCGGTGCCACCGACTGCGCCCTGCCGATGCTGTACGCGGCGGAGCAGGCCCTCGAGGTCGACACCTTCGTGGTCTACACCGACAACGAGACCTGGTCCGGCAAGGTGCACCCGCACCAGGCGTTGCGGGCGTACCGCGAGAAGACCGGCATTCCGGCCAAGCTCGTGGTGGTCGGCATGACGGCGACCGGTTTCAGCATCGCCGATCCGGACGACGCGGGCATGCTGGACATCGCCGGGTTCGACGCGGCCGTGCCGAACCTGATCACGGAGTTCGCCCGTGCCTGATGCGCTGAAAGGAGGCGGTACCCCTGCCAGGGGTGCCGCCTCTCGCGCGTCACGCGGCGGGGGAGTCTCGGACGCCCGGGCCGCGCGGGCGCGGGAGTTGCATCGGAAGGCTGTCGAGGCGGACGAGCTCGCTGCCCGGCAACGGGCTGAGCGGGACGCGTTGATCCGGCGGCTGCGGGAGGAGGATCCGAAGCGGTGGAGCTATGGGGCGCTGGCGGCGGCGATTGGGTGTAGTCGGGAGTTGATCGCACTGGTGGTGAAGCGTGCGTAGTCTTGGCCGCGTGTGCGGCGCCGAGTCAAGTCCTGGTGCCGCTTTCGACCTCCGGATCCCCCTGTCCCCTTTGGACCTGAGCTGTTGGAGTTAGCGTCCCGTTGGAATCATCCGTCGAGTCGATGTTCTGAGCCTCCGACCGCCTCTATGTAGATGAGTCCAAGGCGCGTGGGTACTTCGTCGTGGCAACAGCATCGGGGGTGGGGCCGGTGTCGGCATCAGAGAAGATGCTCCGTTCACTCCTCAAGCCTGGCCAACGTCGCATCCGTTTCAAGAGTGAACGCGACAGCCGGCGCCGCGAAATTCTTGCCCGTATGAACGAACTCGACGTACGCGTTGCGGTTTGGGTCGCCAAGGGTCTGCCTGACAGGGAGGCGCGACCACTCTGCCTCACGTCGCTCACCCAAGAGGCGGTGCGGGGAGGCGCGGCGCAGCTGTTTATCGAAAGAGACGACTCAATCATGCAGATTGATCGGCGCCTGATCGCTGGGGTGCTGCGGCAGAACCGTTCGTCCGAACTCCAGTATCGTCATGTTGCCCCACATGAGTGCCCGCTGCTGTGGGTGAGTGATGCGGTCGCCTGGTGTTGCTCAAGCGGCGGCGATTGGTTGCGCAGGACGGAACAGCTCGTTGAGGCTCGCGTGATCAGGCTGTAGAAATGCGTGAGCCTGGCTCGTCGTACCGTCCGGAAAAGACTGCCAGGCTCTGAGGGCTACTGCCCGCCGCACGCAACAGTGTAGCGCGCTCCCTCCTGAATGGATGTCCGGATCGTCGCGTCAGTGGTCAGCGAGCACTGGGATGCAGTTGTCGCCTCGACGCGATCGGACGGCCCAGGCTCACCAGTCGCTGATCGGATACACCGCGCCGCCGGCGGCCACCGCGCTTCTGCGTCTCTATCGTGTCCTGGTAGTAGATCGCTGCCTCGGCACGATGTGCCTCAGGGATCTTCTGGGTGAGCAGGTATTCCTCGAACGAGTAGCCCTGATGGCGTAGGCCATCAGGCGTCCGATCGCTTCGGTGTCCATGCCCAAGCTGTCATGCCGATCGCCGACGGTTTCCGGTGGCGTGGCTGAGGCCGGCGGAGCGAGCCGGTCGAGAAGTGCGAGCGCGTGGGCGTACTTGGCCTGCAGCCGGTCGCGGGTGGACGTCGGCAGCGCGGCGAGCCGCTCGGGGTTGGTGTTGTCCCAGATGTCCGCCCGTTTCACCGCCACAGCCAGATCGTTGGACGCCACCCGCTGGTAGTAGTCGTCACCCTCGCCGTCGCGCCGGGTGAGGGCGTCCACGGCCTCCACGATGGCGTCGCCGAAGTCGTCGCGCAACTCGTCCAGGGTGAGGTCGCTGTCCTCGACCACGTCGTGCAGCCACGCCACGCACACCGCGGCCGCTCGACCGTCGACCTCCGCGACCCGGTCGGCGACTCGCCGCGGGTGCTCGATGTAGGGCCGTCCGGACTTGTCAACCTGCCCTTCGTGGGCGGTGGTGGCGCGCCGTTCGGCGGTCGACAGGGACGTGAGCGCCGCCCGTTCACTCAGCGGAACGTCGACGGCGTCCGCGATGTCGTCGGGATCAATGCCGTACACGTCGACCAGCGCCCGCACGGCGGCGTCCGCGGCCCGTCGCAGCTCGTCCTGCCCGCCGTCGATGCCGATCCACCAGTTGGGCTTGTCCTCCCCCTCTGACGGTCGGGTGAACCCCAGCCGCAGCAGCCTCTCGTCGCTGCCCGCGGGCAAGGCGCGCTGCATGAACTCTTCGTTGCAGATCTCGATCAGCACCTCGTCGCCGTCGCAGGAGGCGGCCTGGATGTAGGTGTCGCCGACCTCGGTGACGAAGTAGGCGCCGGTGCCGCGCAGCTGGGCGAGCTTGGCGGTGATCGTGGCTGTGGTGATGTCGGTGAGGTTCATTCGTGGGCTCCTCGGGTCAAGCGGACGACGCGGTCGGGGTGGAACTGGGTAGCCACGGCCTGATCGAGCGGCATCTCACTCAACCTCGCGGATCGAGTCCCAGCCACCGTCGGTCGAGCCTGTCGAGACCCTTCGCCACGAGCACCCATCGCCACCTCAATATTGACGCACTATCAGTCTAACTCTCTACGATTGACAGTAGCGCACCCTGCCGACACTTTGCGCAACTCCGCTTAAACTGTTCGCGTGACGACAGCCCACCAGCCCTACCGCGACATCTCCGGGCGCACCCTCGAGGACTACCCGCGCCCCTCAGTGGCGGTGGAGACCGCCGTTCTCACCCTCTACCAGGACACCTTGTGCGTGCTGCTGGTCGCCAACGAGGTCGGCGACGAACGCCTCCCCGGCACCTTTCTGCACCCCGGCGAAACCCTCACGGACGCCGCCGCACGCGCCCTGCGAGACAAGGCCGGCGTCGAGGCACGATCACCGCGACAGCTGCACGTCTTCGACAAACCCGAGCGGGACGACCGGGGCTGGGCCCTTTCCGTTGCCCACCTCGACGTCATCCGCGTCACCGATCTGCGGCTCAGCGAGCAGGCCCGCCTCGTCGCCGTCGATGACCTGCCGCCGCTCAAGTACGACCACGCCGAAATCGTTCAGCGGGCGATCGACGAGGTGAAGGGGGAGTACCGCCGCAGCCCCGACCCCTGGCATCTGCTCCCCGACGCCGCGGACGGCTTCACGATCAGGGAGCTCCGCCTCCTGCACGCGGCAGTCCTGGGGGAGCGGCTGGTTGCCGACACCTTCCGGCGAGCAATGCTGCCCGCGCTGAGGTCAACCGGTGAACTGCGCAAGGGCGCCCTGGGTAAGCCGGCTGAGCTGTATCGGCATCGGCATCGCCTGTAGCGATATAGGCCAGGCGTGCTGGCGATCAGCAAGATGTGATTACTCAACGGGCACCGCCAAACCCTTCAGCACGCGCCACCAAGTGTTCAGCCCGTAGTTCGCGAAAGCCCGGGGTCTTGGGCTCCGACCGCGATATGACGCAAGGCGAGCGGAAGTGGAGGGGAGCATGGATTCAGATGCCTACAGCCTGAAGATGTGCACGTCGCAAGCGCGCCAACCCCCATTGACCAGCCGAGGTTCAAAGGCGCATCGCTCACCCGGCCGAATCGAGTCCCACTCGTCCTGATTGAGAAGATCGTAGACGTGTAGAAAGTAGTCGGAGGGCGCTGCGGCCACAAATCCGAATCCCTTGTCCGAAACTACGCGTGCAATAGAACTGACCATCCGCTCGGGTTTGAGTGGGTCCGCAGACACAATGGCGCCGGCGCGCGCGACATATGTACGAGACGCCTGTTGATAATAGCCTCGAAGTCGCGAATCCTTGGAGGTTAGAATATTGGCAAGAAGGCGGATGAGGTCACCGGGCTCGCCGATCAGGAGGTCTGGTCCCACCGACTCTCCGAGCGCAACCGCCTCTTCTGCGCCCTCGAGTGCTGTGTCGATACGGTCAGCATCGAACTCGTGTTCGACGTGCTGGCATGATGCTCGAAGAGCCACAATAAGCGAGCTTCCTCGTAGCATGAATGTCGCACGCGGCATGTCAATGACGCTGCGAGCTGCCGCGACGCTGTCGGTCCAGTTGTGAAGTAGGTAATGCGCCCAGGAGATCTGGAATGCGATCTCAGGGCTGGTTCGGTCTGCCTTGGCGGCCGCTTGCAGCATTTCAAGAGCTCGACGTATGTCGATTCCCTCGTCGAGAAGAAATGTGGCAAAATGATATTGAGTGGACGGTGAGCGCGATAGCGATAAGGCCCTCTCGAATGCTAGTGCAGCGCCGGAATCATCGAGCATTCTCGCTCTGATCGTGGCCTCCACGCGGAATGACTCAGAATAGTGGGGCGCGAGCCGCTGCGCCTCTCTGCAGAGCGCTAACGCATCTTCGTCGGTCTTCGTGCTGAGCGCGCTCTTGAGGACTCTGGCGACATGTGCGTCCTCGACGCCACGCACGGTCACGGTATCGACGGCGAATGGAGTGGCAGCCATTTCGACGCTAAACTGCGCGCCCTGATCCCGAAGATCCTGATTTCGACCCACGATCTGTGCACGCCGTGGGCGAGGTACGGGATGTTGACGGTCAAGATACTCTTTAGCGAAGTCGGCAAGAAAGTACGTAGAATCGAGGGTCCCCGCGGCTGAACGACTCGACATCGATACGAAGTTGGTGGTGAGGAGTGAGAGGAGAATTGCCTCCGCCTCCGACCCTGCGAGATCGTTTAGGTATGCCAACTCGGCCATATTGCGAGCGCCCGGCAATACCTGAAAGATCGCAAGTGTACTCCGCGCGCTCTCATCCAAATATTCGTAGACATTTGACATGCAGTAGTTCAGAAGGAGCTTGTTGTCTCCTAGCAAATCCTCCGGCCTCTTCCCAGCTTGGAGTCCGGCTACAAACCACCTTATGTAGCTTGGGTGGCCGGACATTTGGCCGGCGAATTCCGCCACCTTCTGGCGTGACATTGTTCTCAACTGATTCACTCCGCGCGCGCTACAGAGTGCGTAAAGAAGATTCGTGGAGTCGTCTTCCGAAAGAGCGCCTAAGGAAATCGGATTGTCCAGCATCCCGAGGCTGATGCGACTGGTGATGATCACACGACTGCCGACTGGTATATCGGCGAGGAAATCGCGTAGCGTGGAGTCAAGAACGGTCTCGAGGTTGTCGAGGATCAGAAGGACCTTGAATGCTTCGAGATAGCTGCGGAGATCGGAGATGGGGTCACCGTTGCTCGCGTCGCCGCCGAGGAATTCTGCGGCCTGCGAAAACAGTCCCAGAGAGTCTTTGACGGCATCGGTGATGGAGGTAATCTCGGTTAGCGTGAGTACGGAGGACTTAGCAGTCACCCAGACGATCGCTTCGAATGGTCGATCTGGATCGTCTAGCAGGTCGTATGCTGCCTGGATTACCAGGGCTGTCTTACCGATTCCGCCGGTGCCGAGAACTGAGACCACAGGATAGTTCCCCTTCACGAGGCGCTTCAGCTTCTTGAGCTCCTCACGTCGACCGAAGAATCCAGTCTCGTCAAATTCGGGGATGGGGAGATTGTTGAACGCGGCCGACTCGGAATCGTCGGTTCGCCAGGAGGGAGTTATTCCCAGGACGTATGATGGGTTTCTAGCGATTCGGCGCATCGTCTCCGCCAGAGAAGTCCAACCGTCAGGGTCTATAGTGACGAGTCTGGATGACTCGTCAACGGTAAAGGCGGTATCGTCGAGTTTCATCGGCCGCGTGTGTGCTACCTGATTGCGAATAGCTATGATGCGCTGGAAGCCTGCGTTGAGTGATTGGATGGAGTTCATTGAGCGCTGAGGTAATTCCTGCTGCCTTGGCGCAATGATCTCGTATGTGTCAGCGAAGTCGGTGTAGGGCAACAGTGCGCCGATGGTCTTTGCGGACGGCATCCGGTCCTTGTGCCGGCGACGCTGCGCGGCCTCAACGACCTGTGCGGAGATCTGATCCAGGGCCAGATCGGGCCAGTTTCTCTCCACCAGGGCTCGCAAGTCAGCCTCCATCGCCGATATCAGTGCGTAACAGGTCAAGCGCGATGCAGAAAAGCTCACGGCTACACGATAGGGCAGGCGCCGCTGGTCAAGCTCGATTTGGCTGCCTGGTGAAGTTGTGTCGGATGTAGTTCCGCGCGCCCGTGATCGGACGACTGCGACCGCGGGCCGGAGTTGCCGCAGCTGGCTGTTGCGACAAGCTCGGCGCTAAAGCCGTTGGCGATCTCGTCGCAGCAGCGGCGGGAACACGCGCGGCGGGTGTTCGACGCGATGTGATTCTTTGCCACCGAGTGCGCGCTGCCGATAGTGTGCGTGGCGGAGCATGGCTTGAGTCCGACTTGTTCATCGGGGCCTATACGGACCGCGAGGCACTTGCCAGTGAGCATTGGCGCTGATCCTCGCGTAGACGTACCGCCAGCCGCTACACCTGCTGTTTTAGACTCGCCACACAACTCCGCTCCATCCGCGGCCGCGTCGCGCCACCGACTCGGGACGGTAATTATAGCCAACCATCTGTGCGCGATCCATGCCCTCGCCAATGGCTGCGATCGCTATTTCATGTCACGATCTCGTACACGGACGGTGCCGCATCGTGGAGCTGCTTCTCTACAAGTTCGGTCAGTGGGCGGGAGTCGATGTGCATGCCGAGTTCGATGTTGTGTTGTTCGGCGCTGATGCTGAAGTTGGCGCTGGTGACGATGAGGAACTGGTGGTCGATCGCGACGAACTTCGCGTGGCTGCGGACAAGAGCGCCGTTGAGCTTGCGTGTGCGGTAAACACTTGCGCCGGGGAGTTGGGCTGCAACTTCAGCGCTCGTAGGGGAGCCAGCCCATATCGATTGGTCGGCTGCGCGGGTGTCCAGGTAGACGCGGACATCGACAGTTCCGTCTGCGGTGACCTCTCGGAGGGCGCTCCACAACGCGGATGACTTCTGAAAGTTGTAGGTCGAGCAGGTCACCGACTGGCGGGCCGTCAGCACAAGGTCCTTGATCGACGTCGTCAAAGCGCCGTAGTCGGCAAGGTATCCGGGCAGCGTCCAAACCGGTGTGATCTCGGTGGTTCTAGCCGTGGCTGCGCCTTCGATGGCCGCCAGTACGGCCAGTGCAACCGAGAGGTTGGTCGGCACGATGTCGGCCTCTTCGAGTGCGCGACGAACCTCCGCCTTCCGGCCTGGGGCGATTCCTTGAAGCGCCTGCGTCAGGGAATCGCCGTCTGCGAACCGGGCAGCTAGCTTGCCAGCTTCCGTTCCCGTGAGAAGGCGCCCCAGTCGGGCGGCTGCGCTCATGCCGGGAGCGGGAAGAACCCGAGGTGGCTGTGGGCTCCAGGAAGGCTGACCAGGAACCTTCGATCAAGGAAACGGTTGGCACGCTCACAGGAGGTCTCCGAGGCCATCGTGCAGCAGTGGCACGCTGCGCCGTGAAGGAAGTCCTCCGGATCGTGCGGAGTCCGGTGAGCGCAGACAGGATCGGAGGAACAGCGGCCGGCACGCCGCAGAGCCCCGTCCACCAGGCGGTGGAGCCTCTCGGGTTCGCTGAGTTGGACGAGGCCACCCAACGTGCCGTCGCTATCCGACGAGGTCGTGAGCAGTAGCACGCCAGCAGCCGGTGGGTGCTTGTCGGTGGCCTTCCATGCGTACAGGCGCTCCGAGATGCTTGCGGCCCCGTATCCGGACGACATGGCCATCTCGCGAATAAGGACATGGGCGAGTGTGTGGAGGAGCCAGTAGCGCGGGGGTGGGAGGCGACCGTCGGCGTCCGTGATCGTGGCGGTGCTCGAGAGTCTGTTGGCAAAGTTCCGACGATGCGCTTCACGGTGCGCGGCCCAGAGCGGGGACTCCTCGACCTCAATCTCCCACTTAGCAAGGGCACCCTCGTCGAGCTCGAGGAACACACCTTCGCCGCGGTTGAGCGTGGCGACCACCCATGTCGGCGGCGCTGTCGACAGCGGGGCCTGACGGGTAGGCAGGTCCTCGATTCGGTCCATTTCGTCGATCCGGGTGAACCCAAGCAGCGCTGTGGCTGCACGGAGCTTCTCCACCGCCAGGACTCGGCTGATGGTCTTGGGCAATCTGGGATCGAGATCGCGGGCGCGGAGAGTGAGGCCGCTCACCTCATCTTCCTGGCGGGCGCCACCAATCCCTTGCTTCAGGTAGAGCCACTCGGGGGCCATCAGGTCGAGTGGCGACCAAGTCTCGGGATCTGGAGGAGCGGCTGACTCCACGGGCGTTAGCGCCACTGTAACCGCGTCGGCCAGCGCCTGATCGGAGACTTCGGTGACATCGAGCCTTCCCTTGAGGTACTTCCGTAGGAAACCGATGTTTCCGAGATAGTCGGCCAGGTCGGCACCGACCTCTGCTTTGAGCCGGTCAGCGAGATTGGTCTTCTTCTCGGCCGCGTCCATCGGCATTACGATCACGCGCTGCAGGATGGGAAACCAGAGGTTGGAGGCGCCGATCAGCATGAGATGGGTGCCTGCGTCGCAGCCGCCAGCGGTGTAGACATCGAGGTGGGGGTGGCGTCCGCGGCACCCAGGGAGCTTCTCCAGACCGACCGCGCCCTGAGCATCGCTCATTGGTCGTTTTGCACCACATGAGCTGCATTCGATGGTAGATGAGGCGCCGCGGCTGACAGTATTCTCGATCATCTTCAGCTGAGGCACTTCGGCGTTCGGGCAGGTACCGCCGCGGTGGACCCACGGCTCATACGGGAATTCGTCGAGGTGACCGTTGGTGCAGGCAAGCAGGTAGCGGGCAGGGAGAGCGAGCGACCTTTTGTTGCCACCACCCTTGTTGCTCCTGCCGAATCCGGGACAGCCATGATGTTCGAAGCGCGCCTCATCGGGCCGGTATGGATGGGTGTTGCGGTATTGGAAGGTGCTCAGTGGAGCGAGCTTGTTGCATCCCGTACAGCGCAGCCACTGTGGAAACACGATCGACGGAACGCCGAGATCGCGCCCTTCTTCGTCGAACGGGCTCGTGGATGGCTGATAAGGGTAGGGACGGAGCTCGGCGACCTGTGCCCCAAGGTGCTTCCGGACGGCGTCCAGGAGCTTGGGTGCATGTACGTGCGGGATCCCGTCCCGTCGCGCCCATATCCGGTCCCAAGCGTCGTAACCACTCGGCATGACGGTGAAGTGGGGCAGATCCATGATGGCGCCCGGCCCGTAGGTGAACATCAGCGACGACGGCCTGCCGGAGCCGACCTTCGCGTAGTTCTTCTTCTGGCCAGCTTCCTTCAGCTTGGCCGCATCACCCAGCGGATCGAGTTTGTTGGCTCCGGTGACGAAGGTGGTCATGTCAGTGGTCCTCCTCGACGGGGAACACCCAGGCAGGCTGGTCCTCTGGCGGGTACTGGAACAACCTCTTTGGATCCGGGGATACCAGCAGGTTGATCTCGGGCTGTACTTCCCGCATGGAGTTGGGCACCACGAACGGTGCGCCGTCGAGCAGTTCGCGGTTGGTGCTGGCTTCAGCGCCAATGATCAAGGCACCCTGGCCGGCTCCCTTCTTGGTGCGCTCGTAGACGAGCGTCTTGCTCTCTTGCAGCAGGCTCGTGCGACGCTTCTTCCACAAGCCGACTCGGCTGAGGAGTCGTTCCCGCACCAGATCTGCCGAGCTCTCCTCGGATGCCGCTAGTGCGCGTTGTTCGAGTCGAGTGACCAAGGAGTTCAGTAGCTCTGCCTCGGCTTCAACCCGGTCGGCACCTTTCTCCGGTGACAATCCAGATGCACCCTTTGCAGCAGCAACGACCCGGGCGGCGCTGACCAGAACCCCATCGATACCGCGCTCGATGGAGGTGACCGAGTACGGCGTGACCGATAGCGCTTCGACTTGCGCGTAGAAGGTCTCATGGTAGTGCCTGAACTGTTCGAAATGAGCCAGGTCTCGTGGGCGCGCCCAGTTGCCGAGCGTCACGACCAACCCGGGACCATCGGCAGAACGGCCCACTCGTGAGGACGCCTGGATGTACTCGGCGGTGTTCTTCGGCTGACCGACCAGGAGCATCAGCCCGAGTCGTGGGACATCGACACCGACCTGCAGCATCGATGTGGCGAGGACAGCATCGAACGGTGTCTGATCCCGCTGGGGGAGAGATCTGCCGTTGGCGGCTGCCTGGCGGCGGGCCTGTCGGGCTGCCGTGGTGTCGAACTCTGGATCGAACGGGACGGCCATCTGGTCGAGGGTGGTGGTGATCACCGAACTCGAAACGCGGGAGGTGAGTTCGGCCACCGACAGCGTTCCGAACGCGGTACCGCGTCGTTGCGGCAGCCGCGACCAAGGCAGACCGCGCCCAAGCGCGGTCTGGACGTCGTCCTGCATGAAGCGAGCCATTCCGGCCAGTTCACGCGTCGCGTTGAAGTAGGCCACCAGCGTTAGGTAGGGATCGGCTGCGTCGGGATCGGCGTCGAGGAGTAGTTGCCCTGCCGCCATCAGGACCGTCGCGAGACGGATCTCGGCGGCGGTGAGCCGTACGCCGGTGGCGCAAACGCCGATGTAGCGCCGCCCGGGATGCTCCTGCGAGATCGGCAGCTCGCGCGAGAAGTAGGTGTCAGCTGCGTCCAACACCTGTGGCGGGAAGATCGCGACCTGACGCCCATACAGGGATCGCACCTGTTCTCCGGCATTCCTCACGGTGGCGGAGGAGGCGACGATGAGCGGGGCGATCGGCGCGCCGTCTGCGGCAGTCCATGACGTGAGAGTGTCGATTGCCGCCTCGAACAACCCGACAGTCGTTCCCAATGCGCCTGTGATGAGGTGTAGCTCGTCTTGAATGATCAGGTCTGGCGGCCGGAGCCGACCGCAAGGGCGGGCCGAAGCCGCTGGGTGTCCCTCTCTTGCTGGGTGCTTCGATCCGTCGAGGATGTCGCAGTTCGCGTAGTCCGGATGAACGTAGCCATGGCGGTCGCACTTCTTGGCGACGTAGCCGAACAGCGATGCGGCTTCGCCCTCGCGAGCGAGCCGTGCGAACTTGTCGACCGTGGCGATGACGAACGCCGGAGCGAGCCGGTAGATCTCCTCGTCCACGGTCAGGATCGGCAGGCCCTCGTCGACGCCGCCGCCTTCAGCGAACGGGCAATCGCCGAACGGATCGCCGCAGCGAACGAACACACGGCCGATCGTCGTGTCGACCCGCAGCTGTTTCTTGGTGATGGAGGTGCCGCACCAGGGACAGCGCTTGACCTGCAGGACAGTCAGGCCGTGATCGTAGTGGCTTTCGTTGGCCGCCTTGAGCTGTTCGGCTGCTTCACTCACTCGCTTTGGTGAGACGTTCGTCCCCACCCACAAGCCGATACGGAATGGCTCGTCGCCCCACGTCGCAGGCTCGGAACGACGGGCTAGCTCGGCGGCGCACACCATGGTCGAGGCTCGCTGAAACTGCTGGGCGGTGAGGAGCCGCAGGGTGTAGCGCATCAGCACGGCCAATCCGCTACTGCCGTCCAATGGTCCGCCTGCCGACTCGATGATGCCCTGACGGCGGCGGATGGCGAATGTGAACGCGGCGAGGCCAAGGTATGCCTCGGTCTTGCCGCCACCTGTCGGGAAGAACAGCAACTCCACACGAGCCAACTTGGGGTCGGACCGGTACTTGTGCGTTGGGTCACAGAGCGCGGGAAGCTGCATCAGCACGAACGCCAACTGGAACATGCGCCAACTGTGTGCGCGGGCACCACCGGCCTGCACAAGGGCCGCTGCCGCGTCGGCATCCAAGCTCTTGTCTCGGCTGCGGAGGAGGACGATCTCGGAATGGACACGCTGGTCGGCCATCACCTGGTTCATGAACCGGAAGCACCGAAGCGCTTCGGGATCGGTGAGTAGGAAGTCAATCCCGTCCCGAAGCCGCTGGGCGGCGCGTCGCGCTTCAACGACTGCTTCCACACCAATCGGGCGCAGATGCGCCGGCAGATCGGTTGCCTCCGCTTCTCGGTCGGCGAGCCATGTCTGGTATCCAGCCGTGATTGGTTCGAGCCCGGCTCGCAGTTCGTCGAGGGATGCCGATGCGAGCTTACGCATATCGGTGATCACTGCACTGTCGGTGATGGCCCGGGTCTGCGGTGTCTCCGATGTTGGGATCCAAGTCGTCCAGACCTTGGTTGCCAGGCGGGCACCGTCCTCGACCTGCCATGTTGCCGAACAGGTCCTACCGATCGCGAACTCGAGCCGATTCCGGTATTGCAGCCGCAACCGACCCAGTTCGGGGTCATCGTCGTCACCGCGAGCATCGAGTAGTGCGTCGCGCACCGGCAGGAAGACGGCCTTTCCACCAGCTTCGACGTACAGGGTTGACTGGAACAGCCAGGCGTTCACCGGGATCCGCCCCACTGGCTCAGCATCGTTGCAGAGAGCGATCTCGATGAGCCGTCGGGTCGTGTCAGTGTAGCTGTCGACTCGCAGGACGGCATCGCCTTGAAGCGGATAGTCGCGTGTTTGTCCATCGACCAGGTCGGCCACCTTAACGACCACCGGTACATCTACCGGTGTACGGACGAAGACGCGCTCCCTCCGTCCGCTCTCACCGACGCTGCCTTCGGCATTCCGGGAATGATAAGTGCCCCAGGACGCCCGAACGGTGAACGCGTCAAGGTCCGCGGGAATCTGAAAACGCAGCCCCATGGACGCCGGGATCATCACGCCACGCTTCGGCGGGGTGTCTTCGTCACCGTCGTCATCAGCGCCGTCGTTCGCGTCGTCATCGGCAAGGCCATCGGGTGATTCCTCGCTGCGAACCTGCAGCGGACGCGGTGCGATCCGGCCCAATGGATACACCGTGGCGGGGTCGTAGCTCAGTACCTCTTCGTCGCCGTACAGCGGGCCGACCAACTCGCGACGTAGGATCTCCGTCAGATTCTCACGCGCCGTCCATGCGATACCGTCCGGCTCGACGCTGAACTCGTACGGCAGGACTGAAGTCGGCGGGGTGCTCATGGTCTTCACCATAGGGGTGATGACCGACGTTTCCGTTCGTGCTGCGCGGCCGACGACCTTGTGCCGTCGGCCGCGCGGCAATAGGTCACCTTCAGATGACGGCCTCTCCCAGTTGGGGCGACACTTCGGTCAGTTGATGGGATTTGGCGTCGTCGAGTTCGGCATCTGAGTTGGCTACCCATTGGAGTAGCACTCGCTCCTTATCAAAGACCCGTCCAACGACGCCGCGGCGAATCCGCAGACTGGCGAGTTGGGTGAGCAGCACGTCGCGTCGTGCCCGATCGTCGGTGCCGGCTGCGTTCCATCGAGCAAGAACGGTGGAGCCGGACAGGGGTTCGTGACCCCGCTCGCTCAGGAGCCGTTCGACGAGATAGGGGTCGAGCATGCCTCGGCTCATGGTCTGTCGGCATCGCGGACAGTAGAGGACTGGTCGCTGCTGGTTGGTGCCGCGACAGAGGTAGATGTCGCAGTCGTCACATAGGCAAACACGGGAGAGAAAGGGGCTGGTTGCCATGCGCTCGCCGCGCTTGCGCGCCTGAGGGCTGCTACGCGTGTCGAGCATGTGCTGAAGCGCCCCGAATTCTTCGATCGTGATGATGGCGAGCGAGTCGTTGATGACTGGCTCGCCCTGTTTGTCACGAAGCACAGCGAATGGGTCGACGCGCTTGGCGCTCTTGGCCCGACCCGGGTTGTGTGGAGTCATCCCGGCGAGAACGGGGTTTCGAAGGAGTCCGTCGACGGTCTGCCGGTTCCACGAGGTGTTCTTGGCAGACCGCGCACCACCTTGGCGACACGGCAGAGGAGCCTTCTGCTCGGTCAGCCAAGTAGCGATCGAGTTGACGGTGTCACCCTGCAGCGCCATTGCGACTGCTTCAGCCAGCCATGCCGAGCGCTCCACGTCCTTCGCCAGGACGCGACCAGGACCGTTCGGGTTGGGGATCGAGAGATAGCCGTAGGGAACGCCACCTCCCGGCCAGCGGCCGTCCTTCAGTAACTGCGCGCGGGCGGCGCGTACCCGGGCTCGGATCGCTTCTGCTTCCATCTCACCGAACACGGCCAGCATCACGGCGAAGGCCCTTCCTTGAGGGCTCGTCATGTCGATGGGGTCTTCGACGGCGACGAGTCCTGCTCCGCGCGCCTGGAGCGTCTCATCCGCGTGCAGGAAGTCGAGGACGCGGCGCGCGAGCCGGTCCACCTTCCAGATCACGACGGCGTCGAAGTCGCCCGACCGTAGGAGCGCAGTCCAACCACGACGGTCCTCAGGACGGTTGGCGGTCGCTGAGACACCATCGTCGATGAACTCGCCCACGACGTCCCACCCTCGGGCCTCCGCATACCTGCGGCAGGAGGCCAGTTGGCGCGTGATCGAGACGGATTCCTCCTTGGTGACACTGAGACGGGCGTAAAGGACGCAGCGGCGTGGATGATTGAGGTTGTTCATGAGACAAGCGCATCGGATGATGAGGTGGACAGCACCTCGCTCCTGCAGGCGAGGGGCACGCTCGGGCTAGTCGCGACGAACACCGTGGCGCAGGGAGACTCCCGCGAGGTTGGGCTCGACGCGATGGTGGCCAGCGGGTTCACGATCACACGATCAATCCAGTCCCGGTCGTGGCCGGCGTCGAGTGCCAACCTGGAGTACGCGGCGGTGTGGGGAACCTGCGCCGCAATCGACGATGACGTCCCGCGGGTTGCGGATGGCATCCAGGTTCGCAACATCTCAACGCTGCTCGAACCAGCTGGTCGAGCCAAAGGCATCCCGTTCAAGCTTGCCGAGAACTCGGGTATCGCGTTCATCGGTTGCTACGTCCTTGGGATGGGCTTTGTGCTGGGGCCGGAGGAGGCGCAGGAGTGGATTGCCGCTGATGCCCGCAACGCTGAGGTCCTGTTTCCTTACCTGAACGGCGAGGATCTCAACTCGCGTCCTGATGCCTCAGCGTCTCGCTGGGTCATCGATTTC
>WBZS01000157.1_pt1 | contig 51805 bp, 45 predicted proteins | sample 5204201 | NCBI WGS metagenome assembly WBZS01 (sample SAMN12344357, study PRJNA552823) | activated sludge metagenome | biome: Activated sludge suspended growth; feature: Nitrification reactor; material: Wastewater; isolation source: activated sludge from nitrification reactor of wastewater...
ACTGATCCCCTCGCGAATCACCAGATACCAAACAAAACCGGTCGCGACGAACATTAGGAAATAGAGCCCCAACATGGGCATCCCTGGTATGGTGTTAATCGTTTTTTCATGAGTCGCATGCAGTTTCATCAAATTTCTCCCTGAACTGAGTCCGAAACAACTGATATTTAGATGATATTCGATTGATATCACAAAATCTTGGGGAAAGGTGGCAGTTTTTTGCCCGCTCCCTGCCAAGTTTTCCTGGCTAGGTCCGGTTGCCTGCGAAAAGTCGACGGTTTAGACCAAAGGGGTCAACGGCATCATTTGCGCCCGATCGGGAATGATGACTTCCGGCGAATGTTGTTCGAGCAGTTTTTGTCGAAGGGCGGTTGCGGGTTCCATATCGCAATGGACGAGTGCGATTTTTTGCACCCGTCCATCGTCGCAAACGCCTTTGGCCCAACTCAGCAATTCGGATTGGTCCGCGTGACCACTGCTTCCGAGAAGTTTCTCGATGTTGGCGCGAACTTGATAGACTTGGCCAAAAAATTTGACCGTGGGATTGCCGTCGAGAATGTGCCGACCGGTCGTGTTCTCAGCCTGATAGCCCGAAAACAGAATGGTGTTTCGTGAATCTTCGATGTTATTTTTCAAATGGTGTACGATTCGACCTGATTCACACATGCCGGAAGCGGAAATGATAATGCATGGTTCGTTGAAGTCGTTCAACTTCTTCGAATCCTCACTCTTGCGAATGTATGCCAGGTCTTTGAAATGGAACGGATCGCGATCTTCCTCGTCGAGTAACTGTTTTGCGACTTCCTCGTCAAACGAATCAACGTTTGCGCGAAAGATCTCCGTTGCGTCAACAGCCATCGGGCTATCGACGAAGACTTTGATCGGATCGATCTTTTTGGCTTCCATCAACAGATTCAGTCTGTAAACGATTTCCTGAGTCCGACCAACGGCGAAGGCGGGAATGATGAGTTTTCCCCGTTGGGCAATAGTTCGTCGAACCAACCGCGTGAGCGTTTCGTCGGCGTCATCCTCGGCGGGATGTAAGCGGTCACCGTAGGTTGCCTCCATGATGAGGTAGTCTGCACTTGAGACCGACTCGGGGTCACGCAAAATTGGGCGAGCCGGACGGCCCAAATCCCCGCTAAACAACAAGTTCACGACTTTGCCATTTTCATTCAACTGCAACTCGACAATCGCCGCACCCAGCATGTGTCCAGCAACATGGAATCGGCACTTGATTCCCGGTACGACATCAAACCAGGAATGAAAACCTACGGAACGAAACTGCCGCAAGGTCCGGACGGCATCGGGCGTAGTGTAGAGCGGCGTTAGCGGTTCCTTGCCATCCCGGTACCGCTTTTTGTTGACGTATTTGATATCCGATTCCTGAATCCCCGCCGAGTCGAGCAACATCAATGACGCTAGTTCTCGCGTGACAGGCGTGGAGAAGATCGGACGGCTGAAGCCGCTGCGAACCAGCGACGGCAGGTTTCCGCAATGGTCGATGTGGGCGTGGGACAGAACCACGGCATCAATTTCTTTTCCTGCGAACGGAAGATCGCGGTTCCGCTGATAGGCTTCTTTGCGGTTACCTTGGTACAGTCCGCAATCCAACAAAATTCGTTTGTTGCCGACAGCCACCAGATGCATGGAACCCGTCACAGTTCTCGATGCGCCCCAAAACTGAACGTGCATGCAACTCCCTACTTTCTGAATGAGTCTCGAACGTAAACGGATCATTCTAGTCGTTTGAATGCGGACTGGCGTCAGGGGACCATATCGCATTTCGCCGTTCGTGGCAACACAAAGGAATTCTGTCCGAATGCAGCAACAGCTGGTCGAAGGAAAAGCCAACCGCGTCTGGAGCCAAATTCAAAATTGATCGCCAACCAAGTGGCGTTCCAATTGAATCGCCTTAGCTGGTGCGGCCGAGGTACTCGCCCGTTCTCGTATCGATCTTCAGGACATCGCCCATATTGATGAAAGCCGGGCAAATGAATTCCGCACCCGTTTCGACTTTGACGATTTTCGTCACATTGGTTGCCGTGTCGCCTTTGACTCCCGGTTCGCAGTACTCAACCTTGAGTTCCACGTGGTTTGGTGGCGTCAATGTAATCGGCAGTCCATTGTAAAGAATCATCTGACAATCCATCCCGTCTTTCAGGTACTTCCAGTTCTCGTCGACTTGTTCAGCCGACAGTTCGTACTGATCGAATGTTTTGGTATTCATGAAAACAAACGTCGTTCCTTGTTTGTAAAGGAACTGGCAAGAGATTTCCTCGACGTCGGCTGACTCCAACTCATCGCCGCCTTTGTAGGTTCGCGTGAGCGTGGTGCCGCGGATGAGGTTTTTCATTTTGCATTCGTAGAGGGCGTTTCCTTTGCCGGGCTTGCGGAAGTTCATTTCCACCATCAAATAGGGTTCGCCGTCGATTTGAACCTTGAGTCCTTTGCGAAAATCGCTGGTTTTATATGTCCCCACGGAATTTGTCCCTTACCTTTTCTTCGTTCAAATACTATCGTGTGAAAGATGAAGATTTTAGCGAATGACGGCCAACTTGTCCGCGCCACATCAATGACTTGGCAGCAGCACCTCAAGTCAGCGATTCGCGACGCGGAAACCCTGCGAAAAGCCCTGCGGCTCCCCACCGCTTCGGGCGATTTGGTCGCGATAGAAAAGAGTTTTGGAACTTTCGTGCCCTTTCCATTCTTAGAACGGATAGAACCGGAAAACGAACAGGATCCCCTGCTGCGACAAGTTCTACCGACGGTCGCTGAGGGCTTTTCCTCCCCGCAATCCTCGCCCGACCCGAATCTTGAAAGCCGGTCGGTCATGGCCCCCGGCGTGTTGCAAAAATATCCCGGGCGGGTCCTGTTGATTGCCGCCAAATCCTGTGCGGTCAATTGCCGTTACTGCTTCCGCCGAGCGTTTCCTTATGAAGCAGGGCCGACGTCGCGGCGCGAGTGGTCGGAAAGTCTCTCCGCGATCTCCGCAGACCGATCGATTGAAGAGGTCATCTTGAGTGGCGGCGATCCACTTATGAACTTGGATGACACCTTAGCCTGGCTGTTTAACGAACTTTCGGGGATGGCTCACGTTCGCCGGTTGCGGATTCACACACGGTTTCCCGTTGTGATTCCCCAAAGGATTACCGATCAATTTATGGCCGTTCTGGCGGAATGTCCGTTGCCGATCACCTTTGTGGTCCATGTAAACCACGCCCAAGAACTTGACGACAATGTCGCTCGGGCGATGACCAATCTCAGATCGGTACCCAACTTGATATTGCTTAACCAAAGCGTTTTGCTTCGCGGCGTCAATGATTCGGTCGCGTCGCTTTCAGCACTCTCCTGGCGGTTGCTGGAATTGGGGATAGTGCCCTACTACCTTCATCAACTAGATCGGGTGACGGGAGCAGATCATTTTGAGGTGACTCGCGATGTCGGGTTGAAGTTGATCGCCGCCCTGCGAGAGTCGCTGCCGGGATATGCCGTACCGCGGTACGCCGAGGAAATCGCTGGCGAACAAGGCAAGGTGGTCTTGGCGTGATCGACGTTCCACCGCGATTTTCTTGGGGAAATTGGGCGATTTGTCGCTCCAAAATCCGACAAACCGTTGTTGAGGATACAAGCCTCAATTGGTATATTTTAGGCTCGGTTTAGCGAAGATTTCTTTGGACTTGGCTGTTTGATAGACAACCGGGGTCCAAATTTTCATTGGAAACTGGATGCGATTTACTCAGATAGACAGAATCATCTCCCTTGAAAAAGGGAAGTCGATCACGGCCGTAAAGGGTCTATCCTTGTCCGAAGAGTATTTGCAGGACCATTTTCCACGCTTCCCGGTGATGCCTGGTGTACTGATGCTGGAGGCCATTTTTCAGGCGTCCATGTATTTGGTTCGCGCCACGGATGATTTTGCACATTCGATGGTCGTGTTGAAGGAATCGAAGAACTTCAAGTTCAACGGATTCGTGCAACCTGGCGATCAACTGGTTGTGACTGCCAAGGTTCAATCCCAAGGACACGGCATTACCAAGTTGAAAACCGAAGGCTTCATCAATGGGAAACCTTCGGTGGGTGGCATCATGGTTATCGAGACTTTTAATTTGGCCGATCGTCAACTTGCGTCCTTGGCGACAGACAATCACATGCGACACCAGTTCCGACGGAATTTTCACCGTTTATTTGATCAACTCAATTCCATAGAATCCACAGCAACCTCGAATTGACCGACCCGAGTTGCCGCAGGGCTAAATTTTTCCAGTCCAATTTTTTTTCGGTTACAGGAGATTCTAGACGATGCCCACGAAAGACGAAGTTTTCAGCAAGGTGAAAAATGCACTGATTGATGCCTTGGGCGTTGATGACGACGAAGTAGTACCCGGTGCAACTTTGGTGGGTGACCTTGGAGCGGAGTCCATCGACTTCCTGGACATCGTTTTCAAACTGGAAAAGGCTTTCAACATTTCTATTCCGCGTGAAGAATTGTTCCCTGAAGATATTTTGACTAGCGCAACTTACGTCCAAAGCGGCAGGCTGACAGCAGCAGGCGTTGCCGAGTTGAAAAAACGAATGCCTTTCGCGGACCTTTCGAAATTCGAATCTGATCCCCGCGTGCAGGACTTCGGCAATCTGCTGACGGTTCAAGATCTATCGAATTATGTTTGTTCGAAGATCGGCGCCTAAAAGGCTGCTTGCGAAACGCGACGGCAACATTTCTCGTTGCAGAAAATGGAGTCCTCGGCCGCAACTGGATTGCCTGTGAAGTTCCGTGGACGTGTTTTGATTTTCTTGCAATCTTTGGATTTTTTCGGCAATGCGTTGGTTTTGGATTGATCGATTCACTGAATTCGTTAGTGGCAAATATGCGCGAGCGGTAAAAAGCGTCAGTTTGTCGGAAGAAGTTGTCGACGAATATGCACCAGGCCTCACGTACTTGCCCGCCAGTTTATTGATCGAGGGGCTGGCCCAATGTGGCGGCTTGCTGGTTTCCCAATTGAGCGACTTCAAAAATCGTACGGTGCTTGCCAAGATTGGAACCGCAAAATTTCATCGGCAGGTTTATCCCGGCTATACGGTTTCCTACGAGACGGTGATCACGGGAATGCAACCTACGGGTGCTTTTGTCGATGGAAAGATCACACAAGGCAACGAGTTGGTGCTGGAGGTCGACCTGATGTTTGCTTTTTTGACCGACGAACGTTTTGATCAAGTAACGTTATTTGAGCCCGCTGCCCTTTGCCGCATGTGCCGCATCATGCGTCTCTTCGAGGTCGGGAAATACGAGGACGGGCGTCCGCTCGAGGTCCCCGAACACATGATCGCCGCCGAAATTGCCGAGCTATCGCTGTAGTTGGTTAGCGATCGGGATTCCACATCCGCCTTATTCTGTTTAGCTGTTTTGACTAAAATAGCCACCTCGGGCTTTCCATTTTTTGCAGGACTATCCAGATGAGACGACGTGTCGTAGTGACCGGTGCCGGAATGATCAACCCGCTGGGTAATCAAGTCGAGGTCGTTTGGGAGGCCCTAAAGGCGGGGAAATCTGGCGTCGGTTACACCACGATTTTCGATGCCAGCCAGTTCCCGACAAAGATCGCATCGGAAATCAAGAACTGGAATTATACCGACGCGGGACTGGACCCATCCATTTGGGCTAAAAGAGGTCGCCATACTAAATTCGCTGCAGGTGCCGCAATCCAAGCCGTGCAGAGTTCCGGCGTGCTCAACTCCATCAACGATCCGCGACGCTTCGGCGTCTATTTGGGGAGCGGTGAAGGCAACCAGGACTTTATGAATTTCGCCCAAATGATGGTTTCAGCGCTCGATGAAAACGGAAATCTCGACCTCGTAAAGTTCACCAAAAAAGGGATGGAAATTCTCGAACCGGACGTCGAAATTGAACAAGAACCGAATATGCCCGTCGGGCACCTGGCCGCGATGTTCAATGCCCAAGGCCCGAACGCCAATTGCCTCACTGCCTGCGCGGCCAGCAGTCAAGCGATCGGCGAAGCAACCGAAATCATTCGACGCAGTGAAGCCGACGTGATGCTTTCCGGCGGCACTCACAGCATGATCCATCCGTTTGGTGTCACTGGGTTCAACTTGCTCACAGCACTTTGCCAAGACAGCAACGACGCACCGACGAAAGCCTCACGACCCTTCGACAAAAACAGGAGCGGTTTCGTCCTCGGTGAAGGTGCCGGCATGGTCATTCTGGAAGAATACGAACACGCGAAAAAACGCAAAGCCCACATCTGGGGCGAAATCGTCGGCTACGGTTCAACCGCCGACGCCTACCGGATTACCGACATTCACCCCGAAGGCCGCGGCGCGATCGGCTGTATGAACATGGCCATCGCCGACGCGGGAATCAACCCCGACCAGATTGGTTATGTGAATGCCCACGGTACCAGCACTCAAGTCAACGACCGCGTCGAGACTCGGGCCTGCCATCAGGTTTTTGGCGCGAATGCCAAAAACGTTCCGGTGAGCAGCACTAAAAGCATGATGGGTCATCTCATCGCCGCCGCCGGCGCAACCGAACTCATCGTTTGTCTTCTCGCCATGCGCGACCAAATTCTCCCACCGACAATCAACTACGAGACTCCCGATCCTGATTGCGATCTCGACTACGTTCCCAACAAAGCCCGCGAAGGCAAAATCAACTACGCCCTCAACAACTCCTTCGGCTTCGGCGGTCAAAACATCAGCGTCGTGGCCGCGCGGTTGGTGTAACGTGAGAATCGCCCTAAACCGACTAGGCTCACCGCTCCTGCATCGTTAGCCGCTGTTTAGATCGATAGTTGACCGTGGCGTGCCGTAACTGACCAAGAAGTTGTCGGCTGACGATTTTGAATGACGGTTACGGAATGGTGAATATTCATCGTCGGGCAAATGTGGCGGGAGATGGCGAAGAGGGGGTCGCCGATTTTGTAACTGTGGGCGGCAGAGGTTTCGATGACGAGGTGCTCTTCGGTGTGCTGGACTTCTTTTGCGTCGGGGAGCGCTGGAAAGTAAAGACGTTTGCCTGCGGGTTGGTCCGCCGCGCAGGCTTTGTGGCCCACATCCAGCGTCAGGCGCGTTGAGCCGCTATGACTGACGACGCGGGTCAGTATTGCGACGGCTGGCTTAAAATTCAGTTCCGGAAACTTCTCGTTGCAGTCGGCATCGTACAGGGTCGTCGTGCCGGGGCTCAACTCAAGACCCGGTTCTTCGGTCTCGGCGAGAATTGCAAAGGAACCGGTGCCGGCCGCAACAATTCGAGGAACTTCGAGACCACTCATCAGCAGTTTGTCGCGAAAGTGCAGAAACTGCTCCCAGCCTGTGAGCACGGCGACTTTCCGTTCGCGCAAGTCCGGTTGGCGATGCTGTCCGTCGTACCAATGCAGTCCACCGGCCTTGAGTCCCGGTGTGCTGGAAATCATTTCGTACAGTTCGATCGCTTGCTGATTGAGAGGAGTCCCCGTCCGATCCATGCCGGCATTCAAGTCGAGCAATGCCTCAACCGAATGGCCATTGGAATGGAGAAATCTGCCGATTTGATCGGCGACATCCGGATGATCGACGAGGGTCGCGAACCGAGTCTGCGGGAATCTGTCTATTAACTTCGAAAGCCTGGCGACATTTGGACCAACCATCGGATAGGCAATCAGGACTTCGGAGACTTTTTCTTCCGCCAACATTTCTGCTTCGGCAATCGTCGCGCACTTGTGTTTGAAAACGCCAAGTTCCATTTGGCGGCGGACGATTTCGCGCGTCTTATGGGTCTTCACATGTGGTCGCCAATGTTCCGGGCCACCGCACAATCGGATCGATTCGGCCAGGTTGTGTTCGAGCAATTCACGAAACAGGACCAATCCCGGCGAATGCAACTGCGAAACGTCGTTGATTTGGTAGTCCTGTGGGTCGATCATCTGATGTGCCCTTCGTTGAATTTCTGTTTGCGTTTACAATTTTGAACAGCCTGAAAATGGCCATTTTTTCACCCGCGAAACGATTATGACACGCCGCAAGATTCTCGTCACCGCCGCACTCCCGTATGCCAACGGGCCGATCCATATTGGCCATTTGGTCGAGTATATCCAGACCGATATCTGGGTTCGCTTCCAGCGGCTTCGCGGTCACCGCTGTATTTACATTTGTGCGGACGATACGCACGGCACGGCCATAACGATTCGCGCCCGCAAGGAAGGCCGCAGCGAGGAAAGCCTGATTGCCGAAGTGCAAGCCGAACATGAAAGGGATTTCGCTGGCTTTCACATCAGCTTTGATAATTACGGCAGCACCAACAGTCCCGAAAATCGCGAGCTGTGTCACGAAATCTGGGATGCGATTAACCGGAAAGGACTCGTCAAAACAAAGAATGTCGACCAACTGTACGATACAAAAGCCGGTACGTTTCTCGCCGATCGGTTTGTGCGGGGAACATGTCCGAATTGCAAAGCAACGAATCAGCCGGGCGACAACTGCAGTGCCTGCGGAGCCACCTACTCGCCGGGCGATCTGATTGACCCCGTGAGCACGCTGTCGGATACGAAACCGGAAATCCGCTCGGCACCGCACCTGTTTATCGAACTCGAACAGCTTCGCGATTTTCTGGTCGAGTACACACAGCACGGCGACCACTTGCAAAAGGAAATCGCCAACTATCTGCGCGGCCACTTCCTGGGTGATGCCAATTCAGCGGAGGGCGCGAAACCACTCAAGGACTGGGACATTTCCCGCCCTGCCCCGTACTTCGGATTCGAAATTCCTAACCATCCCGGCAACTACTGGTATGTCTGGTTCGACGCTCCGGTGGGATACATCGCCTCAACCAAACAGTGGTGCGACCGAAACGGTGAGCGGCTCGAGGATTGGTGGAAGAGTGGCGAGGTGGAGATCCACCATTTTCTGGGGAAGGACATCACGTATTTCCATACACTTTTCTGGCCGGGCATGCTGAACACAGCGGGGTTTTCCTTGCCGCGCAAGATCCACATTCATGGTTTCCTGACGGTCAACGGTGCAAAGATGTCGAAAAGCACCGGGACTTTTGTCAAAGCGGAAACCTATTTGCGGCACCTAGATCCATCGGCCTTGCGCTATTTTTACGCCTCGAAACTCACCACGCGGGTCGACGATCTGGACCTGAGCGTCGAAGAGTTCGTGAACAAGTTCAACTCCGACATCGTGGGCAAAGTCGTAAACCTGGCTTCGCGGACCGCGAAGTTTGTCGAAACGACTGGACTGTCGAAGACTTATCCCGAGGATGGCGGTTTGTTTACTTACGCGGCGGCGGCTGGCAAAGAAATCGCTGCGGCCTACGAAGACTGCGACTTTGCTCTCGCGACGCGCCTCATTTGCGAAATCGCGGATCGGGTCAATCCTTTCATCGACGAAGTCCAACCGTGGACGCTGAAGAAGGACTCAACGCAGGCCCAGCGGCTACAGGATGTTTGCACAATTGCTTTGAACCTATTTCGTCAATTGGCGATTTATTTGACCCCCATTCTGCCGGATTTGGCCGAGCGAACCGGCCGACTGCTCAACGATCCGATCACTTCATGGGATCAATCGCAGAAACCGCTGGTGGGAACCCCCGGGGCGAAATTCGAACACATGCTGAAACGAATCGAATCCAAGGATATTGAAAAGATGATTGAAGAATCTGCCCAACCCGAAGCCGCAGCACCCCCAACTGAAACTGCGTCGTTTTCCGATTCAGATGCAGCGCTCCTGGCCGAACCGCTGGCCGGTGAATGCCTGATTGAAGATTTCCAAAAGGTCGACTTGCGCGTCGCCCGCATTGTCAATGCCGAGCATGTCGCAGAGGCCAAGAAGCTCCTGAAACTGACGGTCAGCCTTGGCGGCTCCAACACCCGCACCGTTTTTGCCGGCATCAAAGCTGCTTATGAGCCGGAGAAACTCGTTGGCCGTCTGGTCATCGTCGTGGCAAACTTGAAGCCTCGCCAGATGAAGTTCGGCTTGAGCGAAGGCATGGTTTGTGCGGCAGGCGGCGGTGGCGTGGAAGTTTTCTTGCTCAGCCCCGACAGCGGCGCCGTCCCCGGGCAACGAGTTCACTAATAAATGCGGCGTGCCATTGGCCTATTGTTTCGCGAGACTTCGTGATGTTGCGCAGGATCGCCAATCGTTTGATGTTGTCGCCCTCACGTTTTGCAATCGACACGTTCGGCAAAACGCGGCGGGCGATCCTATTTCAAAACGGTGAACTCGAAGTTTGGATCGGCAGACCGAGGCAAACCGTAACCGCGACGCCCCAGTTGATCGTTCTGAAGTTTCCTGGGATGGCGGGCCGAGCTGAATGGTCGAGCCTGAGCCCTCTCGATCAATGGGACGATTTGGACGCCGAAGTCTGGTCCGTAAACTACCCAGGCTTCGGTGGGAGTTCCGGTCGCGCGGATGTGAGTTTGCTCGCACCAATTGCAGAACGGATGTGGCACGCCATTCGCGAAACTTTCCCGTTCGCAAAGATTCTGGTAAACGGCAATAGCCTGGGAGCTTGTTTGGCCTTGTTTGTCGCCGCGCGATTTCCGGTCGACGGCTTATTGTTGCGCAATCCTCCGCCAATTCGAAATCTCATCCGTGAACAACGGCGTTACAACTGGTGGAATTTTGGGATCGGACGACTTATCGCTGAATACTTCCCCGATGAACTGGATCCCATCGCGAACGCAGCGAAATCCAACTCCCCTGCCCTTTACGTTCAGTCGCAATTGGACACGCTCGTTCCGTGTGCCTTTCAAGACCGAATCATTTTGGCCCATCGCGGCCTCAAGCAAGTCTTTGTTGTACCAAATGCCGACCACGACACACCATTGGATGACGAATCCGAATCAGCCTATACCCGGCATCTTTTTTGGCTGAAGCAACAACTCTTCGAAAACGTGCAAGCTGGATGACGCCGGCCTACATCAGTTTCTGCGCGAAAAAACAACCCGAAACTTAATCGAGAGATCCATCCCTCGTCTTAAATTTCGGGTTGCAATTGATCAACGTTGGACTACAGGCCTATTCCGCTTTTTTCTTGAAGTCACCGGCCCGAATCAAGATGAGTTTTTTCGGGTCGATGTGTTTTTGAAAGGCTTTCTTAATGTCCGTTGCTGTCAGCGAAGAGATTTTCTTTTCGCGAGCTATGGTGTAGTCAAAGGTACGGCCAAGGTAAGCATTGCTGTTTAGTTGCCCGGCAATGGAACCGTCACGAGAGCGTGAAACCTTTTGCGCCTCCAGCCAACCCCGTTGCGCATCGGCGACTTCTGCCTCGGTTGGTCCATCGGCCAGAAACCGTACCAATTCTTCATTGGCTGCCTTCTCAACGGCATCGATGTTTCCCGGATTCATGGTTGCCGTGATCATGAATCGAGCATCGGTACCCAGGTCGGGAATCGTTACGGTAGATGTTACGCCATACGAAAGGCCTTCCTTTTGACGGATGCGATCGCCCAATCGCGACGATAGCGTTCCGCCACCCAAAATGAAATTGCCCAGCACGAGTGCCGCACTGTCCTCGTCAGCTTCGTTCATTTCAAAAGCAAGTCCCGCGGTGAAAACGGCGTTTTCTTTATCTGGTGTTACAATTTCTGACTTAGCGCCCACCAGATCTGTTTTCGCCTCACGTTTGATCGGTCGATATTCAACGCCAGACTCCCATTCCTTCAGCAGTTCGTTAACCGCCGCGAGGGTGTTCTGCATATCAAATTCGCCAACGATGGCGACCTCACCGTGAGACGCAGAAAGTTGTTTTGCGTAAATATCCTTGAGATCATCCAGCTTCAGATTTTTCAGATTTTCAATCGTTTCCTCGGTTGTCGGCACGTAGCGCACGTCGCCCTTTTCGTATTTGGAAAGGGCCCGCGACATTTGATTGGCGGCCAACATCTGCGGTTCGGTCTGCATCATCGTCATACCGGCAATCATACGGCTCTTAGACTGTTCGAATTCGTCTTCTGGAAAAGCCGGTTCACGCAAGATTTCGTTAACGAGCTGAATCGCTTCACCAATTGAGCTCTTTTTGGCCTCGATTGAGAACGAAATCTGCCCGGCGGTTCCACCACCACCTCCGCCGCCACCTCGTCGACCGCCGCCGCGGCCTCCGCCTCCACCACCGCCTGGAGAAATACGAATTCCCAAAGTTTCCATTTTTTCCTGGAGAGCTTGACGGTTCATTTTCTTGGTGCCGGCCATCAGCATTCCCGGGACCATCCCAGCTGCGATGTTCTTGCCGGCCAACGACTCTTCGTTGCCGTAGTGGAAAGTAAATGCCATCGAAACCGTTTCGCCTCGGTTTTGCTTTTGTAGAAGCGAGACCTTGATTCCGTTGATATCGAGCGTTCGTGTACGATCTGCCAGATTAGCGGGACTCGTGTCGAATTCCTCGCCGCTGCGCAGAGCGCTTCCGCCTTTGTAGTCCTTGACCAAGTCATTGATCGAGGCTACCGCCGGAATCTCCATTCGCATGGCGGTGTCCGATGGAATGAACATTCCGACAGTGCGGTTGTAGGGTTGAAAGTACTTTTTTGCGACTCGCGTCACATCTTCGGCGGTAACCGCTTTCATGCGATCGCGCTGCAAGAAAAGCAAACGCCAATCACCGATCGAGGCCGCCGAACTGAGAGCTTGCGACACGCTTTGTGCATCCGATAAAAGGTTTTCCATCGAACGCTGAGAGCGCAATTTGGCCCGCTCCACGGCTTCGGCTGAATACGTCTGCTCGCCCAATTGGTCTAAAGTTGAAAGCAGTACATTGCGAACGTCGTCCAATTTGCCTTCTTCCGGTTGGGCCGAAAAAAAGAACAACCCCGGATCATGCGAGCTGTCGGAACGTGCCGATGCGTTGGTCGCCAATTTGGTCTCGACCAATTTCTTTTCCAATAATCCGACCTTGTCTTCTGACAAGATGCTGGCCAAAGTTGACAACGGTGCCCAATCTTCATGCGACGCGGCCGGCATGTGATAGGCGACGGTGATCGAACCAATCTTGCCAACGCGTCGCAAGACGACGTTTCGTTCGCCGTCTTGCGGTGGCTCTTCGGTATAGGTGGGATCAAGTTTTCGTTCGGGGCGAGGAATTTTTCCCAAATACTTTTGGACCAAGGCCAATGCTTTTTCTTCGTCGAACTTGCCGGTGATGACCATCACCACATTGTCCGGCTGATAATACTTGTGATAGAAGTTTTGCAGATTGTGAATGGGCACGCGTTCAATATCCGAACGGTTGCCGATCGTGGTTTTGCCGTAGTTGTGCCATTCGAACGCCGCCGCCATGACGCGTTGGGACAAAACCGCTTGTGGGCTGTTTTCGCCACGTTCGAATTCATTTCGCACGACCGAAAATTCAGAAATCAAATCGGAATGACGAACATAGCTGTTGACCAGTCGATCCGACTCAAGATGAATCGCAAATTCCAAATTCTCATCCGTTGCCGCCAGTGTTTCGAAATAATTGGTCCGATCCTGGTTCGTGGTACCATTGAAACTGGCGCCGTGATCGCGAAGGGCCTTGGGCACGTCGGCAAAAGTCGGCGTCCCCTTGAAGACCATGTGTTCAAGCAAGTGCGCCATGCCCGCCTCCCCGTAGCCTTCATGTCGCGAGCCGACTAGCACGGTCATGTTGACGGTCACGGTGGGTCGCGACTGTTCCGGAAACATGACCACTCGAGCACCGTTACTCAAACGGTATTCGGTAACGCCTTCCACCGAGGCCAACTTCTCTGGCCCCTGGGCCATCACGGAGACAGCAGCTAGAATGAAAAATCCAAACACGAGAAAACGCGACATTTGAGCAACTCCAAATAGTCAAGGTCCGCAGCACCCCCACCGAATTAGCTTGATTCTATGACAGTTCTTGCCAGCTCTCAATCAGCCACCGAATGAGCCGAATCGAACAAGTCCAATTACTGGCTGGAGCAGTCGACGATGCGTGACAATCGCTATTCTCCCCCAAATCGCAAACCGAACTTGTTCAGCCATTTTGCCATTTGCCTAGCATCGTCCTGATATTGGTATTCATGCAATTCAATCAGTTTTTTTTCAGATTTTTGCAAACAAAGGGGATAATGCCAGGAAGTATCTCCATCGGAATCAACAGATATCGTCTCGTTGATTTGGAGTGAAAGTGAGTCATCGAGTGGAACGGAATTGGGCAGCCCAGACTTTTCGTTTTTGGCTCGCAACTGCCGAAAATCAATATTTTCTTGAAATGATCAATTTTGACTTTTGAGAAGCGGCGGGACGCTTTGCCATAAGCCAAGATGACGGCCACGACATTTACGACCAGGGCAATCACGATTCGCAAACTTACGCCGATCCAGCTAAACGGAATGAAAACAATAAAGAAGCTCATGACAAATCCAGCAGCACCACTCGCCCCGACTGCGAAAATCAGCGGGCTGAATTTGTAAAAACGGAACTCCGTTTCCTTAGCCGATTGTCGCATTCGAAATTAAAGCGAACTGTATCCGCAAGTTTTAGACCGGAGCCAGTCCAAAACAAAGATCATTCCAACCAGTAAAATCGCATTGAAGGGCAGAAGAAAGATCGGAACAATCAGGTCATTTGGCCGAAGACCTCTTGTAAGGACCGAAACGTCAGGCGATTTAGGATCGAAATAAGCGGTCAAATTATCGCCAATCGCTGCCGTTGGAAGCCTTGACTGCGCATCGGCAAAGCCAAAAACTGTGTCCAGAAACTCGAGCCGAGCGGATTTGTGTTCGGTTCCATTAATTGCGTAATGGTATTCAACGATTGCTCTGAAAATCGTTCCGTCGCCATCGGATTCCGAATCAACTCGGCTCGTATCAAGTACCGCTACCACCGGTTCAAAAGAAAAAATGGACAGTTGTTGGATAGCCTTATAGGCAAAAGACAAGGCATCCCAGTCCGCTTTTAGTCTTTGGGTTTGGGTTTGGGTTTGGGTTTGGGTTTGGGTTTGGGTTTGGGTTTGGGTTTGGGTTTGGGTTTGGGTTTGGGTTTGGGTTTGGGTTTGGGTTTGGGTTTGGGTTTGAAGGCAAAGGCAGAGCTTGAGACGTATCCTTTGTTGCTATTTCAGCACGATGCCAAATTGCGAAGGCATTCGACAAGACTTGTAGGAAAGAGCGCAAAGCTGGCTTCGCGGGTAGCGAGGACGCGTGCAAGATCGAGTTCGCGGGATGCCTCATTACGTCGCAAAGAAAAAGCTGAGCGAACGGAGTTCAGTTGCTCGCCGAGTCGAGCGTTGACTTCGCGAATTCGTTGCCGAAATTCGCGCCGCTTACCAGCTTCTGGTGCGTCAGACAGCAGCATCCGTTTGCGGTCGCCCCATTCCTGGGCAACACAATCCGCTACGTCGACAAACCGTTCCGGATGGTACTGGAGCGCGCGCAGTAATTCATCGAGTTTTCTGATTTCTGCGGTCAACTTCGCGGGTGATGGTCCTTCGTCCGAATGCAGCGCGTTAGTTAGTCGAAACGTAGCCGTGGCGACTCCAAACGCTGGGGGTTCCAACCCAAAGAACTCCTTCACCATTGCACCAGTCAACTCGTCGTACTTGGCTCCCCCAATACCGTGCAAAAAATAATCGGCGGCGGCAATTCGCACGAACATGGTGGTCGTCAATGCTCGCGGACGAATGGCAATCCCACGATCGCTATGCGCAATAAATTCCTCTTCGAAATTCTGCAGTGGCAACACCGCGATGACACCGTCTCGATCGGTGCACTCCAGGCAATTCGCTACCGTGCGAACAAACAAGCGTTTGCGATAGGGAGCGGAGTTGCTCCAAATCCAAAACGGCAATTCAATCCAATCGCCATCGACTTCCAATCTAGGTACAGGATGGGAACGGCTGCGGATTCGGTAGGCCTTCCGAAAATCGCTTAAGGCTCGATTGTACACCCCGCGAAATTCGTCAGCTCGTCGTGCTATTTCTCGGAAAAAAACGGCAAATGATTTGGTGCGGCACAGAGCACTGAGGGGCAGTTCGAGAGTCTTCAGGCCTGCTTGCTCTTCGTATTTGTGCCGCATTGCCGCCAAGCGTAAACCCAGAGTATCCCCCACCGCTTCAGTATCGAGTAACCATAGTCGATTGGCGATCAACTCGTATGAACTTCCGAGGGCCGCGGCAGCTCGTTGCGGAAAAGATCGAAACACCCCTGGGTCCAAGATCCGTCGCATCTCGAATGGGAAATTTTCCCCGGTGGCGTCAAATGCTACGGCTTCAAATCGCGCCCCTTCGTCTGTTCGCTGCGGAACTAATATTTTGGAAAGGCCAACCAAATCGTTGTCAACGATCAGATTGATGGCGATTGAATGTGTCGCCTTCGCCAATGAATCAAGACAAAAGTTCTTGAACCAAACGCCACCATGAAAAAGCGTGGGTTGATGCCCGCCCACGATGAACGATGTTTTAGATGGAGACTGCAAAGCAAATTTGGCAAACGACACATCGCGGTATTGCGCCGAATAGTCTACTGCCGCAGACAAAAAGCCATTTTTGGTCGAGGACCGCAACTCTGGCAATGAGCAATTTCCAAGGCGATGGGCAACGTTGTCAAAATAGTCGCGATTTTGCTTCAACGCTTCCAGCATCGCCGGGGGTCTTGGTTCAATCAACGATTGGCCATGCTCGGTAGGTGCTCGCAATGGTGTTCTCAGCAAATCCAACTCATTGCTCCGTTGGTCTTTAAGAATTGCGAGCGGTCAAGACTCAGCCGTGACAGGGAGAACCGGGCATCTTTGCCAAACTTTTTTCGATCACATCGAGATAATATTTAAGCCTTGTATCACCGTTGTCCAACGTGCCGCCAAATGATCGTTTTTCATCCAAATAAATCAGCGGCACTGGCAGCTCGATTATTTCCATGCCGTTGCAAGCGGCTTGAACCCACAGTTCCAGCGGCATTGCATAGCCCTGTTCTGTGACATGGAACTCTCGCAGTGCATTCACGCGATACGCTTTGAATCCGCAAAACGAATCCGTCAAATTCAGTTTTAGTCGGGCATTCAGAAACTGGGTGATTTGAAAATTGATTCGACGGCGCTCGATGGGCACAACTCCCCGTTGTCCTGCTCCAGCGAGATATCGACTGCCGGAAACAATGTCCGCGCCGGTCACATCGAGCCGATCGGCGAAGGGGCGAATCAACTCAGGTTCATGCTGTCCATCACAGTCCATCGTGACGAGAGTATCGTATCCCTGGTCGATTGCAAAATTGAAGGCCGTCAGGAGAGCAGCTCCGTAACCACGATTCTGAGGATGGGCAATCACTTCCACATCTTTGCGCTTGCTCAACAAATCTCCAGTGGCATCAGACGAACCATCGTTGACAACCAAGATATCGGTTGAATAGCGAACAACCTTATCCAGAACCCATTCCAACGTTTTTGCTTCGTTAAAAACGGGTAGTGCGGTCAATAGTCGTGACATTTTTTTTTCCTACTGAAAGGTACACTGGAGCGTCATGCCGAAACCAAAGATTGCTTCGCCAGAATCTTTCAGCGATCACTGAAACTTCAACAGCGATCTGATCGCCGCCGTCGTCCTTTTGTCGTCATTCCCACCAGGAAACTATTCTAGCGCCGACCAGAGGGAGGTCAAAACGCCGACGGTTTCCTCCCTATTTCAGTCTATGGACACTGTTAACCGGATTACGGCCCAAGTATTCACACGCTATTTTAGTCGAAGGTCTTGTGAAAACTCTGGGAAACTACAGCCAATTCCGGCAGGATATTTCTCGGCGACTTGCCCAAACGTCACAATCTGTAAAGCTTTCGCTAAGTTGGCTGGCAAGCATCTCGATTCCAAATCGCTCGCTGGCAAAATGGCCGATTTGCACCAAGGCAATGCCCTGCGCCCCTGCTTCCATGATCGTGTGGAAAGTGGCCTCACCGGTCACAAAACAATCACAATCCGATTGTTTAGCCAACGGCAAAAGCGAGCCACCACTACCGCAAGCAATCCCAACCCGCCTCACCGTTCTTTCTCGCGGAAAATTGGCCTCAATTCTTTCGGCATCAATCACTGCGCGGATCGAGGTCGCTAGATCCCCGAGAGTCATTGGTTGAGGCAATCGCCCGAAACGTCCGCCCCCTACGGACGGTTCAATCGTATGGGGCGACAAAGCTACCACGTCGATTAGCCCCAACATCCTAGCAAGCTCGGCGTTGATGCCTTTGGCCGCCGAATCAAAAGCCGTGTGCGGACTGTAGACTGAAATGCCTGCATTGGCCAGTTGCCACACCAATTGCGATGAAGTTGCCTCGGTGGTGATTCTTTGCAGCGGGCGAAACGGTAGCGGATGATGACTGACGATCAAGTCTGCACGTTCGTCGATTGCCTCTGACGCCGAGTCATCAGTAATAGTGAGGCAAGTCATGATGCGTTTCGCCGGTCTGGCTGGGTCCCCTAAGATTAACCCGACGTTGTCCCATGTCTCGGCCAATCTCGTGGGCGCGAACGCCTCCAAGAAATTGCAAACGTCTCGGATGTGTGCCACGTCGACCTCATCGTCTAAATTTTACGAAGGTTGTGCCTAATTTTGGTCACGACGCTGTTTCTCTGCAAGGCATTCATTTTAGCGTGCTAACGGATAAACTATGAGCAGGAACAACGCGCCACATCCGGAAATTGTTGGTTTCCAACAACGAAAACGATTCGATGGGTTCCCCTATTCTCAGGAGTTTCAATTGCTGCAGCTAAGAAAGTCGATCGTATTGTCATCGTTGAAGCTTCCCTTCCGTGAGGCTCTAGGTCTCGCGGCGAAAATGGGAGCTGAAGGCGTCGAAATTAATGCCCGTACAGAATTGCGGCCTGCAGAGATGTCACAGACTGGTATCCGCCAAATTCGAAAATGGCTAGGCGACTTCAATCTAACGGTTTCCTGTGTTCAGTTTCCCACAAATCACGGTTACGAATCCCTTGAACGAATCGACGAACGCATTGCTGGAACAAAAGCCGCAATGAGATTAGCGAACGATTTAGGATGCCGAGTCATTTCCAATCGTATTGGTCCAATCCCGAGTGACCCAGCGGATTCCCGCTGGGGTACTCTAGCAACTGCCTTGCACGATCTATCTGCCTACAGCTTGAAGGCTGGCGCTTGGCTGGCGATTCGCACCGGCACAAATTCGGGTCCAGAAATGGCCGAATTGCTGAAAGGTTTCCCGCAAGGCGCTCTGGCTATCGATTTTGACCCGGCTGAGCTGATGATTTTTCGACACTCACCTGAGGAAGCCATGAAGGCTCTGGCCCACGCTGTCGTGCACTTTCGCGCACGCGATGCTGTTCGAGACATGTCTTCCGGTTCCACGATGGAAGTTCAGCTGGGAAGAGGAACGATCGATTTCTCGACACTGCTTGGCCTACTTGAGGAGCATCGATATCGGGGCTTTCTATCCGTTGAGAGAAATCAGGATGGAAGCGCTGTGGTCGAATGCAGCCAAGCCCTGGAATACCTCCAAGAGCTCTTCAGTTAGCCGATTCCTTCCGACCAAAAAAACGCAGAAGTGATTACCAGAAATCACTTCCGCGATGAAGATTTTCCAAAAAACGATCGCCATAACTATTTGTTGCGGTCGATCATTTTTTGCAGAGCAGCTTTTGGTTGAGCTCCAACAACCGAATCAACGACTTGGCCGTTTTTAAACAACAAGATGGCTGGGATGCTGGAAATGCCATAACGTTCGGCGATTTCACCACTTTCGTCTACGTTTAACTTGCCGATTTTCACCCCTTCATTCTCGTTGGCCAATTGGTCGATGACTGGGCCAACCAACTTACAAGGGCCACACCAAGGCGCCCAAAAATCGACCACTACCGGAACGTTTGACTGTAAAACTTCGGAATCAAAGTTACTGTCCGAGAAACTTAACGCCATTTCTTTCTCCCAAAAGTTGAGTTCTTTAATCGACTGCGATTTTAACGGGCCAATAGTGACCGTCAATTCCATGGCCAATTTGCAGCATTCCCAACGCGCAATTTGGCTGGACATTTGAACATTCAAACGTTGAAAGAATCTGCGACATGTTGCGGGGCGGGCTCGTAAGCCAGCGGTTCCATCGAACTGCTGGCCCGCCCCTGACTCAGGCTGCGCATGGAATTGGAGTACCCGAACAATTCAGCCAACGGTGCATGAGCCTCGATTATCGTCATTCCCGAATGGCTATCGGTATGGGCAATCCGTGCCCGCCTCTGCGCTAGATCGCCGACGAACTCACCATAAAAATCATCCGGGGTTGTGATCGTTAATTTCATGACAGGTTCGAGCAAGACGGGACCGCCGTTCTCCAATGCACTTTCGAAGGCGTCGGCGGCAGCAATTGAGAAGGCAATTTCGTTGCTTTGCTCATTCGCCTCGAGATCGAGGACGGTAATTCGCAACTTGGATAATGGAAAGCTGCCGATGCGTCCGCCCCCCGCTGTGCGACCACGCATTTCCTCCATGATGGCATTGAGAAACTCGGCTTGCACCTTGTCGACAGGCAGCCGATTCAGCACTGGAATTTTTCCGTCCTCACTTTCGAACGGTTCCATCCTAATTTTGACTTTGGCAAACAGTTGTTGACCACCAACAATGCGGTGGCATTCGCCAGTAACCTCGACAGCCGACCGAATCGTCTCTCGATAGCTAACACGAGGCTTGTGCACTTTTACGTTCAATTTGAAATCGCGCAGCAATCGATTACGAATGACTTCAAGATGCAATTCTCCCATGCCGGCGATCAGGGTTTGTCCGGTTTCTTCATTCTCACTGGCTTTGAAAGTCGGGTCCTGTCGTTTGAGCATTTCCAGAATCTCGCTCAGTTTTTTGCGATCGGCGGTGGTCTCAGGCTCGATAGCCATTTCGATCACGGTTTCCGGGAACTTGATGTGCTCGAGTTCGATGGTTGCTCGCGTGTCGCAGAGAGTGTCGCCGGTCACGGCATAGCGGGGCCCAATCAAGCCCACGATTTCGCCGGGTCCTACCGAGTCGATTTGGCCGTCGCGTTCTTTTTTGGTGGCATGTATTTGCCAAAGTTGCGCCACGTTCTCCTTTTTGTCGAGGCTCGGGCAATTTACCCGGCTATTAGCCTCGAGGGTCCCCGAATAGACTCGAACCCAATAGAAGTCGCCGGTTTTGGCTGGCAAGATTTTGAACACCAATCCGCAAAAAGGTTCTTGGGGATCCGGCTTGCGCGATTCAACGGCATTTTTTTTATCCGGATTGATTCCCTGAACTGGGGGGCGGTCCACGGGCGAAGGCAAATAGTATTGAACCGCATCCAACACCGCCTGCACACCGATCCCATGTAACGCCGAGCCACAAACTACCGGTTGAATATTGCCTGCAATCGTCGCCTTTCGCAACGTGAGCCGAATCATGTCTTCGGGAATAGGCGATTCGTCCATTGCCAATTCCATCATCTCATCGTTGAACGTGTAGAGCTGTTCCAACATTTGATGACGCGAGAACTCGGCCAAGTCAGCGAGCTCTTCCGGGATCGGATTCTCCGTGATGGTTTTCCCTTCGTCAGAAAACGTGAGAAGTTTCATTCGCACCAAATCAATGACGCCGCGGAAGGGATCGTTGACATGCGGAGGCCCCTGGCCAACGGGAATCTGAATCACAACGGGATTCGCGCGCAATCGCGACTTCATTTCATTGACGACCCGTTCAAATTCTGCACCTTCCCGATCCAGCTTATTGATAAAAGCGATGCGCGGCACGTTGTATCGGTTGGCTTGCCGCCAAACAGTTTCCGACTGAGCTTCGACCCCCTCGCGGGCACTGAAGACAACGACAGCGCCGTCGAGCACTCGCAGGCTGCGTTCAACTTCGGCGGTGAAATCGACATGGCCTGGCGTATCCAAAAGGTTGACGTGAACGTCTTTCCAGTCGAAGGTCACGCAGGCCGCGTAAATGGTGATTCCGCGATCTTGCTCTTCCGGATCGTCGTCGGTAGTCGTCGTTCCCTTGTCGACCATTCCGACGCGGTGTTTAGCGCCGCTCAAAAATAACATCCGTTCGGTGACCGTTGTTTTCCCGGCGTCAATATGTGCGATGATCCCGATGTTGCGGATCTTTTCAATCTTTCTATTGAGCATGGTGATTCTCGATCATCGAATTTCTTTCGCTCGGCAAGTTGAGCCAAACGGCAACGGGTCCCAATCAAAACTTACTCTTGTAAAAACTGGCAGTGAATATGCCAGAAAGGTCTCTCCGTCGGCGCATAAAAAAACCGTTTTGTCGGCCAACAAAACGGCTGAATTTTACCTACAAGGCCTACCACGCAAAGTGGGCAAAGGCCTTATTGGCATCTGCCATCTTATGCGTATTTTCACGCTTGGTGACGGCCACGCCTTCTTTGTTGAAGGCAGCAAGCAACTCGTCGGCCAATTTCAAAGAAGTCGGACGACCTTTTTTGTCACGGATTGCCGTCAGGATCCAACGGATAGCCAACGATTGTTGACGTTGACGATTGACTTGCATCGGCACTTGGTAGGACGCACCGCCCACTCGTTTCGAGCGGACCTCGATATGAGGCTTCACGTTTTCAACCGCTTGCTCGAAAACCTGGATCGGCACCAAGTCCGGCTGGCGGCGAGCGATTTCCTCGAGTGCGCCATAGAAAACGCCTTGAGCGACGTTTTTCTTTCCGTCCCACATCAGGCAGTTGATGAACTTACTCGCCAACAACGATCCGAACTTTGGATCGGGTTTGAGTTGTGTACGGCTGGCTGTGATCTTACCCATAAAATTTCGTTTTCAAATTAATTAGTACTAGGGATTTTCAGTTGTCGACTGGAAACTTCGGAATTGTTCCGATCAAAATTTCAATTTCAAAAAATCACAACGCAAATGGAAGTGTGCCGCGCGAAGGTATCGAAGCCCAATTAGGGCTTTTTCGTGCCGTACTTACTTCTGGCTTGACGTCGTTTCTCGACTCCTAACGTATCTTGAGTTCCGCGAACGACGTGGTAGCGTACGCCCGGCAGGTCGCGGACACGACCACCACGAACGAGAACAATCGAGTGCTCTTGCAGGTTGTGACCTTCGCCTGGAATGTACACGGTAACTTCTTTACCGCTCGAAAGTCGAACGCGAGTAATTTTTCGAAGCGCCGAGTTCGGTTTCTTCGGAGTCATTGTTTTGACTTGCAAGCAAACACCCTGCTTGAACGGGGATTTTTCCAAAACTGGTGATTTGGAAAACCGTTTTTGCGCTCGTCGCTTGTTTCGAATCAATTGATTAATGGTTGGCATAGGGAAATCGCAATAGGTCTTTCAATGGCAAATTTTCATGTTTTCCAGAACAAAATAGGTTAACGATTCCGCGGATTTCGTCAACCGCCAATTTGTATGGCGAAGACGTCTCAGGCCGCAAAAGCCCATTTTTCGCGGGCAAAATCAAGCAGAAACCTTTAGGGTTCGCCGCCTCCTCCGCTCTTTAGGACGCCGCCGTCAAGCCGATCCGTCAAAGTCTTGAACTCGGCCCAACGACCGGTCACCAACAAAGCCGCCTGTTCTGGCCACGTTCCCGGGTCATGAATTTGGAACACCGGACCGGCTTCGTCGAGGATCGCTCTTAGAGTTCCGGTGTCAGTAGCCGCCAAATCATTCCAAGTCTTAATCCCTCGGGACATGATCAACTCGGCAATTTTCGGACCGATGCCTTCAACCAAAGTCAAATCATCCATTTCAACTGAACGACCAATGATTGACTTTGCTGCAGCCAAATCCATCGAATCCGTGGCTGAATCCGCACCGCTCATTTTTGGTGGGTCGACGCTAAAACCCGATGTCGAGTCATCATCAAAAATGTTCAGGCCGGTAGATCCAAATCTGGATTCGTGCACTTTCTCAGTCGACGTAGCCGACTCAAGCAATGGGAAACTGGATGCAAGCGATGGAATCGAACTGTTGGACATCGTATGCATGGCTTCTAGGTTGTACTGGACCTCCGAGTCCTGGAAAGTACGGAAGCCCGTGCCCGCGGGAATCAAATGACCAAGGATCACGTTTTCCTTGAGGCCTACGAGATGGTCGACCTTGCCGGCCAACGCTGCTTCCGTAAGAACTTTCGTAGTTTCCTGGAAGCTGGCTGCGGAAATGAAACTAGAGCTTTGAACCGAAGCCTTGGTGATTCCCAAGAGCTGAGGCTTGCTCGTTGCGGGCTTTGGTTTCGAACCCTTGGCAAGCTTGCCGCCCTCATTTTCAATTTTGGCGTTTTCCTCTTCGATGTGTTCTTTGAGAACAATCTGGCCTTTGGCAAAGCTGCTGTCACCCGGATCGGAAATTTTGAGGCATTTCTCGAGTTCTTGATTGATGCGCCGCAGATCGAAGCGATCAAGGACCATGCCACTCAGCAACGAAGTATCGCCAGAGGCTTCAACCTTTACCTTGCGTAACATTCGAGCGACAATAACTTCGATGTGTTTGTCGTTGATTTCAACGCGTTGGCTTCGATAGACGCTTTGAATTTCGTGCAACAAGTATTGCTGAACGGCTTCTTCGCCCGAAACGTCCAAAATGTCATGGGGAACCAATGGTCCGTCGATCAATTGAGCGCCAGCTTTCACATGGTCACCACTATGAACACGGAATCGTTTCCCAGGCGGTACCAGATGTTCCTTTTCGATGCCCGACTCTTCATTACGAACGATAATGGTTCGTTTGTTGCGTTTCTTCTCGTTGAGAATATCGACGACTCCGTCAATCTCCGATAGTACCGCAGGGTCCTTGGGTTTTCGAGCCTCAAAGATCTCCGTGACGCGGGGCAAACCACCCGTAATATCGCTGACCCCTGACGCCTCGCGAGGCGTTTCGGCAATGGTCGAACCGGCCGAAATTACTGTACCTGCCGGAACCACAATGTGGGCACGTTCTGGCAAGTAATAAACATCCAGAGTCTTGCCATCGCTGTCTTCGATCACGATGTTTGGATGCAAGTCGCTGCGCGAGTCCATGATCATGCGGCGAATCGTACCGCTGGCATCGCGTTCTTCCTTCATCGTTTCGCCTTCGACAATGTCTTCGTAGCGAACACGACCTGCGACCTCGCAAAGAACTGGGATCGCGTGCGGGTTCCATTGACACAACAAAGCATTGATCTCGACATGTTGATCGTCTTTGACGTGCAGAATTGCACCAGCTGGGACCTTGTGGTTTTCCAATTCTCGGCCCCGGGCATCCAGAATCGTAATCTCACCAGTTCGATTGAGAACCACAGTGTTGCCCTTGTCGTTCGTTACGTACTTCATGCGCGTCAAGCGGACCTGTCCGGCCTTCTTGCAGCGCTTTTCGCTTTCCTCCGCTGTCGTGCCTGCCACGCCACCAAAGTGGAACGTACGCATGGTCAACTGTGTTCCCGGCTCTCCAATACTTTGCGCGGCGATGATTCCGACCGCCATGCCTTCCTCGACCATGTCACCCGTCGACATGTCCATGCCGTAGCAATGTTGGCAAACGCCTAAAGCTGCCTCGCATGTTAATGGGCTGCGGACCTGAATTTTCTCCAGGCCCATTTCCTCGATCTTGCGGGCGATGTCCAGCGTGATCATCTCGTTTTCGCTGACGATCAACTCGTCGGTAATCGGATTAACAATATTTTGTCGGGAAACACGACCATTAATGGCCGTCGCGAGACGAACCTCAACCAATTCACCACGGTAAATGACACCCTTGGTAACTGAACGGCTTGTGCCGCAATCCTTCAAGGTGATTACAACGTTTTGAGCGACGTCGGCCAGTTTACGGGTCAAGTAACCGGAGTCAGCCGTCTTTAGGGCCGTATCCGCCAAACCCTTACGGGCACCGTGGGTGGAACTGAAGTATTCGAGAACAGTCAACCCCTCGCGGAAGTTGGCTTTGATGGGAGCTTCGATGATCTCACCGGTCGGTTTGGCCATCAAACCACGCATCCCAGCCAACTGTCGAATCTGTTCGACACCACCGCGGGCACCGGAGTGCGCCATGAGAAACACCGGGTTTACGTAACCCTTGCCGCCGCGATCGTCGTGCTCCATTGCGAGCATCATACTCTTGGTAATCTGTTCGCGAGCATGAGTCCAAATTTCCAGAACCTTATTGTAGCGTTCTTGTTCGGTGATCACGCCTTTTTCGTAGTTGCGTCGAAATTTGATAACTTCCTTTTCCGCTTCTGCAACAACTTTTTCTTTGGAATCCGGCGTCACCAAGTCATCTGTTGCGAACGAAAGTCCGCTGCGGAAGCTTTCACGGAATCCGAGTTGATTCATATCGTCCAACAACTTGATCGTCGCCTTTCGACCTAGAATCTGGTAGCAATCCGAAATCACCGTCGACAAATCTGCCGAACGAAGCGGGTAGTTATAGTAGTCCATCCCAACCGGCAAAATCGAGTTGAATAGAATTCGACCATAGCTGGTTTTGATCAATGGACTCGGCGAGCGGTCATCTTCCTTACGGCGTTCAACGCGCTGGTTGGCCAATCGAACCTTGATCTCCGCATGAATTGAAATGACGCCATGGACATACGCCATCTCGGCCTCCGAGAATGACGAAAAGGTCATGCCTTCGCCTTTCTGTCCTGGCAACATCAGCGAAATGTAATAGCAGCCCATCACCGTATCCTGCGATGGACTCATGATGGGCTTGCCGTTCGATGGTGCGAAAATATTGTTTGTCGACATCATCAAAGTGTGAGCCTCAACTTGAGCCTCAATGGAAAGAGGCAAGTGAACTGCCATTTGGTCACCATCGAAGTCGGCGTTGAAACCTTTGCAAACCAGCGGATGCAAGTGAATCGCATTGCCCTCGACGAGTACTGGTTCAAATGCCTGAATCCCCATGCGGTGGAGAGTCGGAGCGCGATTGAGCAGTACCGGATGGTTTTGGATGACTTGTTCGAGAATATCCCAAACTTCTTCATCCTTGCGTTCCAACATCTTTTTCGCGCTCTTGATTGTGTCGGCATGGCCGAGTTCTTTGAGTTTGCGAATAATGAACGGTTGGTAGAGTTCCAAAGCGATCTTCTTGGGGAGTCCGCATTGGTGCAAACGCAGACGAGGCCCAACGACGATCACACTGCGCGCCGAGTAGTCAACGCGCTTTCCTAGCAAGTTTTCGCGAAAGCGACCTTGCTTGCCCTTGATCATGTCCGTCAACGATTTGAGCGGACGATTGCTGCTGCCCAAGACTGGTCGTTTGCAGCGATTGTTATCGAACAACGCGTCAACGGATTGTTGTAACATTCGCTTCTCGTTGCGAATGATTACTTCTGGAGCATTCAAGTCGACCAATTTCCGCAGACGGTTATTGCGGTTGATAATTCGGCGATAGAGGTCGTTCAGGTCGCTGGTGGCAAAATTCCCCGACTCCAGCAAGACCAAGGGCCGCAGATCCGGTGGGATCACTGGAATGACATCGAGTACCATCCACTCGGGCTTGTTTTCGCTGTCACGAATTGACTCGACGATCTTCAGCCGGTTGGTATAATCCTTCCGTTTTTGTTTGGAATTGGTCGTCGCCATTTCCACGCGCAATTCGTCACTGAGCTTCACCAAGTCGAGACTTGCCAGCAAATCACGAACGGCCTCAGCACCCATGCCGGCCTTGAAACGACCTTCGCCAAAATGGGTTTTGGCTGCGCGATATTCGTCTTCCGTCAACAATTCCTGTTTATAGATCTTCTTGTCCGTACCTGGAATTTTTTCGCCTTCGAGATCGCCAGCGTCCGTGACGACATAGTCTTGGAAGTAGATAACCTTTTCCAAGCTCGTGGTTTTCATGTCGAGCAAATTGCCCAGTCGAGACGGCATTGCCTTGAAGAACCAAATATGGACCACTGGCGCCGCCAATTCGATATGGCCCATGCGTTTGCGACGGACGCGGGAATGGGTCACTTTGACACCACAGCGATCGCAAATCATTCCCTTGTATTTCATTCCACGGTATTTACCGCAGGCGCATTCCCAGTCCTTTTCGGGGCCAAAAATCCGCTCGCAAAACAAACCGTCTTTTTCCGGACGATAGGTTCGGTAGTTGATCGTCTCAGGCTTCTTCACTTCGCCCATTGACCAGCTTCGGATGTCTTGGGGTCGGGCCAAGCTGATTTTTACGGAAGCGTAATCGTTGATGCGATCGTAAGAGGTGTCGGCAATCGCCATGGTCACCTACTCCTTAAAAAAAGTTAACCTATCCAAAACAAACCAAAACAAAACAAACGCGGCCGCAACAAATTACGTTCTGCGTTTTTCCAACTGCATGTTCAACCCAAGACCACGAATCTCGTTCGTAAGCACGTCGAAGCTGGCAGGAGTTCCAGCCTCCAATGTATTTTCGCCTTTGACCATCGACTCGTAAATCTTCGTTCGACCTTCGACGTCGTCGCTCTTGACGGTCAAAAGCTCCTGAAGAATGTAAGCAGCGCCGTAGGCCTCTAGCGCCCAAACTTCCATTTCTCCAAATCGTTGGCCGCCAAACCGAGCCTTGCCGCCGAGCGGCTGCTGGGTGATCAATGAGTAAGGTCCGGTGCTGCGTGCATGGACCTTGTCGTCCACAAGATGGTGCAGCTTTAACATGTAGATGTAGCCAACCGTGGTCTCCTGACCAAGAGCCTCGCCCGTTCGTCCGTCAAACAAATTTGCTTTTCCGTGGCGCGGCAATCCGGCTTCAGCCAAACAATCATTGATGTCCGTTTCCGAAGCTCCGTCGAAAACCGGCGTAATCGCTTGAAAGCCCAGCTTCGCGCCGGCCCAACCCAAGTGTGTTTCCAAAATCTGACCCACGTTCATGCGGCTAGGAACGCCTAGCGGGTTGAGCATGATTTCCAAGGGAGTTCCATCGGCCAAGAACGGCATGTCCTCAACCGGCAAGATCTTGGCGATCACACCTTTATTTCCGTGTCGTCCGGCCATCTTGTCGCCCACCGAAATCACCCGTTTTGTGGCGACATAAATCTTGACCATTTGCATCACCCCACTTCGCAACTCATCGCCACGCTTCATGCTGTTGAGACGGCGATCACGATCGTCGATTGCGTTTTCGATCGCCGGCCACATCTCCGTATGCAGTTGTTGCAATTGGCTGATTCGTTCTTCGCTGCGCAGCGAAGCCGTCACGTTTGCCAAACGGAAATTCTGCGCACGCTCGGCAATGAATTTGGTATTCTGGTCGCGAGTCAATGGCGTGCCATCATCGTCCGTCATTACCTTGCCGATGATTTTTTCCATCGCCTCGACCATGTCGCCGAAGGCCTTGGCGACCAGGTCGTTGCCTTCGGTTTCGGCAGCCTTCAAGTCTTTTTCGAAGACCTTTCGCTCTTCGTCGGACAGACTCATCCGACGCGAAAAGCGTTGGGTATCGATTACGACACCTTCGACGCCAGACGGGACTTCCAAAGAATCATTTTTCACGTCTTCGCCAGCACGACCGAAAATCGCATGCAAGAGTTTTTCTTCAGGCGTCAATTCAGTTTTGGATTTTGGCGATACCTTGCCAACGAGAATGTCGCCTGGGCGGACAAAAGTTCCCACACGGACGATACCGATTTCATCCAGGTTCTTGAGAGCCTTTTCACTCACGTTAGGAATGTCCCGCGTGAATTCTTCTGGGCCCAATTTAGTATCGCGAATTTCCACATCGAATTCCTCAATGTGAATCGACGTGTAGACGTCTCGCTTCACTAACTCTTCACTGATGATGATCGCGTCCTCGAAGTTGTAACCGTCGAAGGACATGAAACCGACAAGCACGTTACGTCCCAGCGCCAACTCTCCATTGAACGAAGCGGCACCATCGGCAATGACATCGCCCTTGTTGACTTTTTGACCCAAGTCAATGATGGGCTTTTGATTGAGGCAAGTCCGTTCGTTTAGCCCGACGAATTTTTTAAGAGGATACACATCGGCACCGATTTCAATTCGATCAGCATCGACATAAGTTACCTTGCCCGAACGGCGGGCCCGCACAAGCATGCTGCTGTTTTCGGCTACGGCACGCTCGATGCCCGTACCGACAATCGGCGGTTCTGTGATCAACAGCGGAACGGCTTGGCGTTGCATGTTAGATCCCATCAACGCGCGGTTCGCATCATCGTGTTCCAAGAAAGGAATCAGACCGGCAGAAACGCCAACCATCTGGCATGGCGCAATGTCGATGTATTGCACTTCTTCTGGTGTGACCAACTCGAAATCTTCTTCGTGGCGGGCCAAAATATTGCCGCCCATTGTCTTGCTACCTTCGATCACTCCGTTAACCACAGGTGTATCCGCCGGACAAATGTAGGCATTTGTTTCTTCGTCGGCTCGCAACCAGGCAATCGTGTCGGTGACCTTGCCCTTGACGACTTGATAGTATGGGCTCACCAAGAATCCATAGGTATCGACGCTGGCATAAATCGCCAAACTGGAAATCAAACCGATGTTGGTTCCTTCAGGCGTCTCAATCGGACAGATTCGACCGTAGTGCGAAATGTGAACGTCACGCACTTCGAAGCCCGCTCGTTTTCGGTTCAAACCGCCAGGTCCGAGGGCCGAAAGTCTTCGTTCGTGGGTCAACTGGCTGAGCGGATTCGTCTGGTCGACAACTTGTGACAACTCTCCCCGCCCAAAGAAATACTCGATGGCTGCCGAAATGCTCTTGGGATTAACGAGGCTGCGCGGCGTCATGTCGTCGAGTTCCTTAAGCGTCATCCGCTCTTGTACCGTTCGACGCAATTTCAAGAAGCCCTTCCGCAATTCATCGCTAGCCAATTCGTCAATGGTACGAAGTCGGCGATTTCCCAAGTGATCGATATCGTCAATAATCGCTGCGCCCGACGGCGACATCAATTCCAACAGGTACTTGATTGATTCGAGAATGTCTTCCGGTCGAAGTGTCAGTTCATTTTCCGACACATTCAGATTCAACTTGCGATTGATGCGGAAACGGCCAACCTTGCCAAGACGATAGCGGTTCGAATCGTAAAACTTCTCGTCGAACAATGTTTTGGCTTTTTCCAGGGCCGGTGGATTGCCGGGGCGAAGACGTTGGTAGATTCGCAACAATGCTTCCTGGTGACTCGACGAATTGTCTTCATGCAGCGAGTTGAAGATGATCAAGTTTCGCGGAGGATTCATAATCTCCAGCGCCTTGACTCCACCCGCAAGAATTTGATCGACATGTTCCTTTGTGATTTTCTCGGCGGCTTGGACTATGATTTCGCCGGCACGACTGGAGGTTGACGGATAGATCACGTCATCGACAGCGACCTTCCCTTCGAATTTTTGGGCACTGCGACCGTCGACAACCTTGACTTTGGTGGTCTCGTAAAACGCCCGCAGAATATCGGCGTTTTCGCTATATTTCGGCGACATGGCTCGCAACAACGTTATCGCACTGAACTTGCCGCTTTGGTCAATCCGGACGGACAGTGTGTCCTTCTTGGTAACATTGATTTCGATCCAGCTGCCGCGCTCAGGAATCACCCGGCAACTTGGCGTTTCGCGATCACTCGTTTGCTCTTGCTCCATCACGAAGTCGATACCAGGACTGCGATGAAGTTGGTTGACCACGACGCGTTCTGCACCATTGATGATGAACTCGCCACCGCCCAACATCACGGGGATATCGCCAAGGAAAACTTCTTCTTCGACCGGTTGGTCTTTTAACAAGCGCAACCAGACTCGGAAGGGACGACCGTACGTCAAACGCAATTGGCGACATTCTTCCGGGGTGTAGCGGGGTTTGCCCAGTTCGTAACGGACGTATTCCAGTTTGATTTGTTTGTCGTAGCTTTCGATCGGGAAAATTTCCCGCAAAACACTTTCGATACCAATGTCCTTACGCTTTTCTTGTTCCACATCACATTGCAAGAACAATGCGTAACTTTCGGTCTGGATTTTTGTCAGATCTGGTGGTAAAGGATACTCGCGACCCGAACCAAATCGGCGGACTTTATCGGTTTGCAAACGTCGTTGTGATGTCGTTGCCATTTCGCATTACTCCCTAAAAAACCAGGAAACGAAGGCCAATCGTTTCACGCAAACAAAAAATGCCGTTACCACGGCTGCCTGGGGAAAGCCCTAATCCCCAGACAAATGAATCGCGTTTTCCGTCAAAAAAAACCCGACACCAAAAAAAGGCGAAACCCCGGCGCGCAGCTTCTCCCAAAGCCTGGCGGAGGCAGAAAAAAATTGAGAGATCTTATGCACAAGGCGATCAACATCAATTTTGGGGGTTCGGATAAAACAGAGAGCCGCTGCCATGTGCAAACCCTGTACGCATGGCAGCGCCCGAAACGGTGTGAATTTGAATTGAAAGTTATTTCAATTCAACAGTTCCGCCAACCGCTTCGATTTCAGCCTTGATCTTGTTGGCCTCGTCTTTCGACAAACCTTCTTTAATCTTGGCAGGGCAGCCTTCGACCAACTTCTTGGCGTCCATCAGCGACGCGCCAGTGATGTTCTTGACGACCTTGACCACGTCCAATTTCTTGTCGCCATGGGCCGACAAGACGACGTCGAACTCGGTCTTCTCAGCAACTGGTGCTGGTCCGCCACCGCCCGCAGGCATCGCCATCACTGCACCACCGGCTGCAGGCTCAATACCATGAACTTCTTTCAAATAATCGCTCAACTCTTTGGCTTGCTTCAAAGTCAAATTGGCAATCTTGTCGCCCATTGACTTAGTATCAGCCGAAAATTCCACAGTTGCTTCTGACATTGACGTCACACCCTTTCTTAAAACTAAACCGTTGACTCATTGAAGCCAACGAATAAAAACTCGTTGAACCAAAATAAGCGCGGCGGCCAAAGACCACCGCGATTAACCTGCTACATCTTCTTTTTCTTCGCCCAATTTTTTGATTTGGCTGGCCAACTTCCCGCCGGCAGCTTTGAGCTGTCCACCCAAAGTTGCACCTGGACTCAAAATTTGACCTATCAAAATACTGAGTTGCTCTACGCGGCTTGGCCACTTGCTCATCGCCAGCACTGTTTCAGACGTCAAAGCCTCGCCATCCATCACGCCGCCGCGGGCTTTAAACGCTGCAAATTTTTCGTCCTTGTCGATCTCCGCGACTTCTTTAACAAGCGTAATAAAGTCTTCACCGCCGTAAAGAACGGCAGCGGTTCCCGTCAGTCCGGAAAACGCTGGCGCCAAGGGCGTACCCTCAGTCGCACGTCGGGCCAAACTGTTTTTGACCACCAAGACGCTTATTTTCTTACTGCGTAATTTTCGACGCAAATCTGTGGTCTTTTCGGAATCCAACCCGATCATGTTGGCAACAACACAATCTTGAACCCCGCCAAGACGTCGAGAAATATCTTCCGACAAAATGCTTTTTACAACTTTACTCATGTTTCACCTGATATTGATCCGTTAGGCCGCGACTTGCACGCTAGGACTCATCGTTGCAGTCACGAAGACACTGCGAACGTAAGTTCCCTTGATGGCATTCGGCTTGATCGATTGAATGTAGTCAAGAAAGGCTGCGATGTTTTCCTGGAGCTTTTGAGCGTCGAAACTCAAGCGGCCAACCACTGCGTGGATGTTGCCGCCCGCATCATTGCGGAACTCGACCTTGCCGGCCTTGTATTCGCGAACTGCTGTCGCCACGTCGGGCGTAACAGTTCCAGCCCGAGGAGACGGCATCAAACCGCGGGGACCCAAAACACGGCCCAAGGGGCCAACCAATCCCATCATGTCTGGAGAGGCGATGCAAACATCGAAATCCATCCAGCCGCCCATGATTTTCTTGGAAAGATCTTCTTGGCCGACTTCGTCCGCTCCGGCTGCCTTCGCTGCTTCTGCCGCTGGTCCTTTGGCGAACACAACCACTCGTTGCGATTTGCCAATTCCATGCGGAAGGACCAGAGAGCCACGCACCAGCTGGTCCGCCTGCTTCGCATCGACCCCCAATCGCATATGAACTTCGACGGTTTGGTCAAACTTGGTTCCCGCAAAACCCTTCAAGACCTGCACAGCCTTGTCCAAGGTCACGGCGGCCTCCGGGACCTTTTTCGCTAACTCGCGATAACGTTTTGATTGCTTGCTCATTCCCAATTACCTGACAAATAAAATGTTTTCGTTCTTTTGACTTCAAACCGATCAGTCAATGACATCAATACCCATACTGCGAGCGGTGCCTTCGATCATGCGGCGGGCATGCTCAAGGTCGCGGGCATTCATGTCGTCTTTTTTCTTTTCGCAAATATCTTCGAGTTGCTTCCGGGTAACCTTCGCAACCTTGTCGCGATTGGGCACACCAGAACCTTTGGCTATTCCGGCAGCAATCTTGAGCAGCGCTGCAGCTGGCGGACTCTTGGTCACAAACTCAAACGTCCGGTCGTTGTAAACCGTAACGACTACGGGAATCGGCGTTCCGCCATACTCTCGTGTTCGTTCGTTGAATTGTTGAACGAACTGACCGAGGTTGATCCCGAACTTACCGAGCGATGTACCTACAGGAGGAGCCGGAGTGGCTTGCCCTCCGGGAACTTGAAATTTTGCCTGACCAACTACTTGTTTCGCCATTGCTTGAACTTTTCTACTTAATCGTTGCTTGTCTGAAATTGTTTTTTTAAATTGCCTACACGCCAAATTTTCCGCCCTGCAAGGTCGAAACAATTTCGCGTGATCCTAAATTTTTTCCACCTGCCAATGATCCAACTGCACGGGGTTGGCACGACCAAAAATGTTGATCATGACCGTCACACGACCATTGCGCTCATCAATTGCCGAAACATCGCCTTCGTAGTTTTGAAAGTAACCTTCTTTGACTCGAACTCGATCACCAATCTTGAACTTGATTACCGTCTTGATATTTTCTTCGTGACCCGCTTCAGCTTCTTCTGGTTTCGAAGCAGCTAATATCTTCTCAATCTCCGCGTGCCCCAAAGGCACAGGCTTTCCGGCCGCGCCCGTAAAATCACCAATCCCGGGAGTGTCGCGAACCAAGAACCAGGTATTGTCGTTAACTGCCATGCGGACCACGATGTAGCCCGGATACAATTTTCGTTTTACGATTTTTGGCTTGCCGGCTTTTGTAAACTCTCGAACATCTTCCGTCGGAACCAAAATCTGGTCGAAAAAACGATCCATTCCCGATCGTTTGATATTCCGCTGCAGCGCATCGCAAATCGAGTTCTCGCGGTTGACCTGAACCTTCAAAATGTACCAATCCATCGGCGGAATATCCGCCGCTTCTACGTCTTCCTCAACCAATTCTTCAATGGGCGAAACGCCATCGGACTCATCTTCCATTTCGATTTCGTCGACCAAATCATCGGGATCAAACTCCGGTCCGGCGTCAACAGCCGACCCCAAAACAGGGACGTCAGCCGGCGATACCGTCTCGGATGATTCCCGTTCTTTGTTTTCGTCAGTCACACCCAACCTCGTTCTCAAGTAAACCGCAATGCTGGCGACGTCAAACCACACGACGCCTGGGGACGCTTAATCTCGAATTCGCAGAAACTGAAACACAATCGTCCAAATCAAGTCAAACAAGTACAAAACAGCCGAAAGTGCCAAAATCACAAAAATCACGACACCGGTCGCTCGCCACAATGAATGCGAACTCGGCCACGAAACCTTATTCAATTCCGCTTCGACTGAAATCAAAAAATCCGCCAAACGCGGATAGTTAACCATCCGCAAACTGACCCAAAGTGCGACTAGCGCCAAAACGCCAAACATCGCCCAACTTCCGCCCAACCCCAACACTCGTTGAAAAAAAGCAAAAAAGGAAATCTCGTAAACCAACAATACCGACAACAAGGCAAGAGCACCAAAAGTCACTTGGCGAACCATGCGACCCTGCGACGGCTTATAAAAACCGGCCTGAAACAGGCTGGCCAAAAAACCGGATTGACCTGCCGCATCCTGCTTGGCGATCGTACTCATTGCTGTTATCCAACCTCTCTTACACGAAACAAAATGGCAGGGGCGGCGGGAGTCGAACTCGCAACCGCTGGTTTTGGAAACCAGTGCTCTGCCAATTGAGCTACACCCCTATCCCCTTTTTTGACCCAACCCAACATATTCGGGCCTTCGCCAAAATAGCAGCAAAAGCGTCACACACAAAACTCGCGTGTGACGCTTTCCATGTACACACCTTACAGCACGCTACAATTTTTTCTGAACCTACAACGACCCTAGGCCGCTAAAACTACTGAACGATCTTGGTCACAACACCAGAGCCAACCGTCCGTCCGCCTTCGCGAATCGCGAAACGAACACCATCGTCCATCGCAATCGCCTTGTGCAACTCAACTGACAAACGAACGTTGTCACCGGGCATGCACATTTCAGCTCCGATCAAGTTAGCGGTTCCAGTCACGTCGGTCGTGCGGAAGTAAAACTGCGGACGGTAACCGCTAAAGAACGGAGTATGCCGCCCGCCTTCGTCCTTGCTCAAGCAGTAAATTTCTGCTTCAAACTTGGTGTGCGGCGTAATCGAACCCGGCTTCGCCAAAACTTGACCACGCTGAATATCATCACGCTTCACACCACGCAACAACAAACCAACGTTGTCACCGGCACGACCGGAGTCCAAAATTTTTCGGAACATTTCAACGCCAGTACAAGTCGTCTTCATTGGTAAGGCAGCCAAACCGATGACTTCAATTTCATCGCCGGTTTTGATCACGCCACGCTCAATACGACCCGTCGCAACAGTACCACGACCCTCAATCGAGAAGACGTCTTCAACCGCCATCAAAAACGGTTTGTCTTCTTCGCGTTTGGGCTCAGGAATATAGCTATCAACGGCATCAAGCAACTCGGAAATGCATTTCGAAGCAGCAGGATCAGACGGCTTTTGATAGGCCGGCAAAGCGCTTCCGCGAATAATGGGAACGTTGTCCCCATCAAAGTCGTACTTGCTGAGCAATTCGCGAATTTCCATTTCGACCAACTCGAGCAACTCGGGGTCATCCACCAAATCCACTTTATTCAAAAAGACAACCAAGGCCGGCACACCAACCTGGCGAGCCAAAAGCACATGCTCTTTCGTTTGAGGCATCGGACCATCAGCGGCAGACACCACCAGAATCGCACCGTCCATCTGAGCGGCACCGGTGATCATGTTCTTGATAAAGTCGGCGTGACCAGGGCAGTCAATGTGAGCGTAATGACGCTTTTGGGTTTCGTACTCAACGTGAGCAACCGCAATCGTCACGGTCTTGGTCTCGTCGCGAACCGTACCACCTTTGGCAATATCCGCATAGCTAATTGGAGTCGCCAAGCCCTTAGCGGCCTGAACAGCAACCAACGCTCCCGTCGTCGTCGTCTTACCATGGTCAATGTGTCCGATGGTCCCCACGTTCACGTGGGGCTTTGTCCTTTTAAATTCCTCCTTGGCCATGTTCTATTCACCTATCTTAAAATTTGTTCAACCAAGCAAAAAAATAACGCCGACCTTGGTTCAAAGTCGATTTACATTACATCACAAAGCTGCTGATGGGACTTGAACCCATGACCTCTTCCTTACCAAGGAAGTGCTCTACCAACTGAGCTACAGCAGCAACTCGCTCAATCAGCTTCAACCAATGGAATCGCACCCGTAATCAAAGCGCACGCCTACGCCTAAAACCCGACGGCTTGCACCATCGTGAATCAAGTCATCAAACTAATACCGCGAACACTACGAGGTCAGCTTCTGCCAATGGAAGAATCTGGAAGCTCAATCAATGAGCGGGTGAAGGGAATCGAACCCTCACAACCAGCTTGGAAGGCTGGGACTCTGCCATTGAGCTACACCCGCTGATACGTCGACGCGCTCTCCGCAACATCCCCCTTGACCGCACTTCCGAGCCTTAGGTTTTAACCTTTTTTTCGCCCGTACACAAGTCAATGGACCGTCGCAGAAAACGACGCCTTGTCTGTTTCCAAAAAAACCGGCAAAAAACCGATTTTTAATGGGGGGAGCAGGATTCGAACCTGCGAAGGATAAATCCAACAGATTTACAGTCTGTCCCGTTTGGCCGCTTCGGTATCCCCCCGCAACTATCTACAGGCACCTGAACCACCAAGGCACAAGCGCCAACACGCTCTCATTCCTAGTCAAAAAACGTCAAAACCTGGCGGAAAACGAAGCCGACGGAGGGACTCGAACCCCCGACCAGCTGTTTACAAAACAGCTGCTCTACCAACTGAGCTACGCCGGCAAAAATTCGTTTGAAACGCGAGAAAGACCACTTTTGTTAGGAAAAAGCGAACGGGAAAGTATAACTGAATCCAACCCATCCGCAATACGAAATGAGTTTCATGCCGGGTGTAATGTTCACGCCCTTTTTTCGGCTCTAAGCCCGCTCCGAGATCATGATGCGACAATTTATTCAATGCCGCCCATTTGGCGGCTCGGGGTAATCATTGCCGCCCTTTGGAGGCTTGGTACCGATAGAATTCGTTTCGTCTATTGCTCGCAAAAAAGCTTCATACTCCTCGGGCGTGTTTATTCGTGAAAAGCTGCCCAAATCACCATCCACCGCTCGAAAAGCAGCTTCACCGACAAACTGTGTTTCAAAATGAGCCGGTAAATCGGATACTTTTCTAAATCCATCATCCACCAGCTGGCGCAATTTTTCGGCGATTTCAGTCTTGTAAAGTGCCGTCAACCCGTACCGGTGCCCTCGCCAAACAGGCATCACAATCTGGCATGATCGCGTGCTCCACTCACGCAAAAGATCAGCCAACTTGATTTCAATGAGTGGCACATCGATGGTCGACACGAACGCCCAAGTAGCCCGTTCCCGAGCCCAAGCCAACCCAACCGACAGGCCTTCAAGGGGTCCACGGTCGGCGAATTTATCGGTTAGCCAGGGAATGCCACGCAAGTCTTCCACAACATTCGCTCCAAATGCACCGACAGCGCACCAATTTTTCAAGCCGTCTAACCGCTGCCGACAATGCCAGGCGAAAGACCTTTCGCCTAATCTTAATTCGGCCTTGTTGATTCCCATTCGCGAACCGGCGCCTCCGCACAAGAGTATGCCGCAAATCGAATTCGGATGTGGTTCAGCGCTGGATGGCATCGTCAGAGGCACTTGTACGAATGTGTTCGTCCCGAATTTTAACGGCATAGTCTCGATCGCGACACAAGTAGACGTGCCTGGCGCCCGGAACTGGAGTCAATTGTTGCGACCAGCGCAACGATCCGTTCAAGCGTTCCACGATCGACGCTTTGGTCACGACAATTGCCGCCCGCTGCTCGCTCAAAAACTTTACCGCCTGGAAACTCTGCAGCTCATCAAACGAATGAATGGGCAACCCTTGAAAACAAAGCTTTGATCCGTAATCTTCGTGATCGACGAACACAATCGGCAGCCCTTGAAAATCAGGGTGCGATTGAACATTCCGCACGGCCAAACTTACGGAGCGACATTGGGCAATGCGGGGAATCACCCCCGCAAAACAAACTACTAACGTAAGAACTCCCAGCATTGCCACGGATCCCCACTGGACCGATTCAACTGAACTCCGAATCGTTGTGACGAACAGTGTAGCTGCAAGAAATATGCTTATCCCGGCAACGACAGCGACGATCGGTTTTTCGAGACCCCCTAAAATGTTCACCGCGACCACTCCGCCGACGACTAGAGCCAGCATTCCCAACCCTGCCAAGGTCGGCGCCCAAGCCAACCAACGACTCGATATCGCGTTTCCTTTTCGCAAAATCTGCTGCTCAAAAACCACTCCCAACAGCAAGCATAATGGCGGAAACGCCGGCAAAATATATGTGGGCAACTTGGCTTCTGACATTGAGAAAAAGCCCACAATCCAGACGATTGCCAAACCTAAATAGCCGGCCACCGCGCTTCGATTCTTTCGCAATTCGGGACCATTGGAAAGCAACCACTTGCCTAAGACCGGCAGAAGATATACCGCCGGATACATGGCAATGGCCAAGACCGGTGCGTAATACCACCACGGTTCTCGGTGGTTGAATGCTTCTGTAAACCTAACGACATTGTGTTTCCAAAAAAAATACACCAGAAAGTCTGGATGAACGATCGACATCGCGAGAAACCAAGGTCCGGCAATCATGGCAATGATCGCGGCAAGCAACCCCCATTGTTTTAATGAAAGTCGCGTCGCCCTGCCGGACAAAAAGCGATGAGCGATAAAGGTTGGCACAGTCAAGATTACAATGACGGGGCCCTTCGTCAGAAACCCCAACCCCATGGCAACTCCCATAACCATCCACCAGTTCCAGTGAAATCGGCCTCGACCACATGCAAGGTAATAACTGATAAACGCCAGGAAAACAGTGCACGTCAACATTGAGTCCATTGTTACGTAGCGGGTTCCGGCTACAAAACCAGCGCTCAAGATCAAACACATGGCTCCGCACCAGGCGGCCATCTTTGAGACCAGCTTACGCCCCAAACCAAACATCATCATGACCGTAAATAGTCCCGCAAGATTTCCGGGTAATCGCGTGGCACTTTCACTGACCCCAAACACTGTATACGCCGAAGCAGTCAGCCATGCGACTAATGGCGGTTTATCCCAATATGGCCTGTCGGCCAGTTGCAGACTAAGCCATTCCTTCGACTCGACGATGTTTATCGCCAACTGGGCGTTTCGAGCCTCATCGGGCTCGAAAAGCGGGTATCCCAGATTGAGCGAAAGAACCAGCAATGCAGCGGCGAACAGTGAGCCCCAGAGTAGCAGTTCGTTTGCAATCGAAGGGTTGCGGTCCGCGGTTTTCGAGTCTTCGCCGGGAAATTTGATCTTGCGCCACCAAAAACTGGTAATTTCGCCAATCGCCCACCCGAAACTAGAGATCTTGATCGAGTTTTCTACTGGCCGGTTTCCGAAAACAATGGATTCAGCAATTTCGACTCCATTGGCTCGGACCAAGCCAATCAGCTGAGGAAGGGAAGCCACCGACTCTAGATCCGGGAGTTGCTTATCCCAAATCGCCTTGTCGGCATGGATTGCAACTTGATTCCATGGGTTGGCTCGGGTTCCCAAAAAGCAACGCGAGACCAACTCGATTAAGCCGTACAGGAAGCTTCGCCATCCGGAACTCGGGGGCCTTCGTTCAACAACGACGTTGAGGCCCGCCGTCGGACGAGCGATGAGGGCCCACATTTCATCGTCGGGGGAAAAGTTTTCGTCGGCCAACACCAATGATCGAGCTGAAAAACTGTTGATCGTCGGATTCGGGCATCCGGCGGCTGGATGCCATTCCCCAACCTGTTCCCTGATGATTGTGCCCGCCGATTGAGTGACCGAGTAGATGAAGATCCGCGGAAATTTTTTTTGCGTTTCGGCCACAATACAAATCTTCCCGGGAGGAAATTTGGTCTGCAATACAAGAATTAGCCCGGACGAAATTCGTTTGAACTCGGGCGAAGTCAAAACCCATCTCACCAACGATTATCGATTATCGATGTGTGTAATTCGCTTTGAATATCGCGAGTACTGGATGCTAGGTCAATGTCGTTTTCGAGACCATTTTGAACGAAAAAACCCGACCTTGTTCGGCCGGGTTATGATATTGCTAGCGAGTTATTGAAAATCGACTTTAGATATCGTCAAGCGATTCAGGCAGCTCGATATTTTCCTCGCGAGCCGCGGCTCGGAGTTTGCTCAGAGCACGCGCTTCGATTTGACGAATTCGTTCTTTCGTAACTCCCATTTCCTCGCCAACTTCCTTCAACGTCAACGGTTCGTTGGTGTGGTTAAGGCCGAAGCGACTGATAATGATCTGTTGCTCTCGGCTGTCCAGACGTTGCAAAATGCGGCCGATTTGCTGCTCGCGTTGTTGTTGTTCGGCCTCCAAAGCGTAGTGGTCGGAACGTTCATCAGCTCTGGACAGGAAGACCTCTTCGCTGGTCGGGCGAAATCGATCGCGTTGACGGAACTCGTCTGGAATCGTCCGTGCGAAATTCTTCATGATTGCCCAACTGGCGTACGTGCTGAACTTGTTGCCACGGCTGTAATCGAACTTCTCGGCGGCCTTAATCAAAGACATATTGCCGTCGCTAACAAGCTGGAAAAAATCATCGCTGCCGTTCACATGACGCTTGGCAATCGAAACCACCAATCGCAAGTTGGCTTGGACAATCCGATTTTTCACTTTCACCGCCTCTTGGAACAGGCGGTCGACAGTGTCCATGTCGGACGAGCGCGGATTGTTCGCGTCAATCTGAGCCCGTAATTTGGAAGCACGAAATTTGAGGAAATTGTACTTGCGAAACAAGAACTGTTCTTGTTCTCGAGTCAGCAATGGAACCTCGTACAGGCTCGCCAGGTATCGAGGCAACCCTTGCGGTGGCCGGGCTCGACGAGTGGCACTGTCGGACGACGGCATTTCCGATTCCAAGATTCGTTTGTCAGCATTTTTTCGATGGAATTCTGGGTTGTCCATGAACTCCAACGGCAACTCGAAGATCGCCTTCGCTCGCATTTCATTGACCACGCGGTAAATCGTTGTTCGCGTGCGGCAATAGCGATTGGCAATCGATTCTGCCGATCGACCTTGACGGAATTCCTCGTAAATCCGCTCTTTTATTTCCAAATTGAGCGGCCCACTTTGGTCCGGGAAGATGGCCAATTCAGGGAATTTTTCGTCGAATTGTTTAATTGTATACCGAACTGTTTCGACACTTCGCGACATGTGCTTGGCGATTCGTCGGGCAACTTCAGCTGGACAACCTCCAGCGTTCGCCAATCGACGGGCACGCTCAATAATTTCTTCCTTGTCATGCTGAGTCAGTTGGCTGAATCGTTCGCCACGCTTGATCTTATCGGTGTTTTGTTTGACAAACATGTCGACGCTGCTATGTAGGAATCCAACGCGTTTGCGGCCACCTTCGAAAACGAAGCGGCGGCTGACGAGCCCCTGCTGGCGCCAACGAGATATGGTCTTAGTCGACACATTGAACATTTTGCTGAGTTCTTCAACCGTATGCACGGGCTGGCCCACCAATTTGGCGTCAACATTGGCTGCATCTGTCAGATCTTCAATTAGTTGATGCAAATCTTGAATCAGCTCGTCGCCTTTGATCGAAACGACTGGCGAGTTCTCCGGACGGTATCCAGTAACGCGATAACAAACGAATTCAAAGTTATAGGTTTTCGAACCATCGATTTCGCGGACCAGACGTTCCGCGCGGTCAGCTTGCTCGATCTTCTTCTCGCGTGGAGCAAAGCGAACTTGTTGATCGCGTAAATCGCGAACTAGATCACAATGAAATTGACTATGCATTGCAGGTGCCTCTCTTTGTTTTGCGGCCGGTTGGCAATCCGTAAATTCAGCCAAAAACAAAATCCATCTTCGGTGACACTCATTGCCACCCAACCCAAAAACCATTGAGTCTCCATAATTAATGACCAGCCAAATGCTGATATTGTTTCTTACGGAATTCGCAAACTGCCTGTTCAAACTGGCTGTACACTCTTACCGAGCTGGTCAAACCGCAATCGGACCGAATGCTAATCCTGCATTCCAAATCCGTGCGAAGGCCAAATCGGCTGCCCGTTCGTCACGCAGCGTACGACTATCCCGTTAGTCTGCAATAAACGCGCCAAGTTCACGATTTTCGTAAAAATCCTCAAAAATCGCGAATTTCTCTTTTTTGCCAGCAAGTCTAACCGGACCAATTTGGTTCAGACTGAGACAGTTGCATCAATCTGAGACATTTAATAACCGATAAAAACAAGGCTTTCTCTGACTGCCGGGATTTACAATTTGTGGTTTTGGAACTTCGAACGCCCAATTTAACATACCTCACGAACGATTGAACAAGCCCGAAATGAACAATTACTCGAAAACAACGCTTCTGATCTGTTTTGCCATTCTGAATTTTTTAGCGGCGATTGTTCTCGCCAACCCAGCCAATGCCGACGAGATCAAGATCAGCCTCCAGCCCCAACCGGGCTCGATTCTCAAATGCCGAACTCAACTGGAATTTGATGGCGATGTGGTAGTTTTCAATGCGGACCCCAAGGCTGAAGAAACCAGCGTAACCCTGAGCGTCAAGTCCGAACAACTTTTTGACCAGTTTCAAATCGATCCTAGCAATGCCCTGCGGAAGTATTCCGTTGCGTCGGCAACTATTCAGCTAAACGGAAAAGAGACGAGTTCGGGGCTGTCTGAATCTAACCGGCAAATTGTCGTTCGTCGAACTAAAACCGGATTCAACCGCCCCCTGCAATACTTTTCGAACGGGGGGGCACTAAAACAATCCGAGCAAGAACTTCTTTCGACCCCTTGCGACCTGTTCGCCCTGATGGCGTTAGTCGATCACGGCTCGATCGAAGTTGGCAAAAAATGGACGCCAGAAAATCGCTTGGCTCAAGCTCTCTTTTCACTCGACAACGTCGTTGAAAATCGCCTTTCGATTCAGTTAAAAGAAGTCGACAAAAACCAGATCGCCAAGGTCTACCTAACAGGTGAAGTTGCAGGGGAAGTCGATGGTTGCTCAACTTCTATTCGAATTTCAGGTGTCGCCCTCATTGATCTGAACAAGTCTGTCCCTAAGGCCTTTCGCGCGACCCTGACTGAAAACCGTCAAGCTTCCCAACTGGCACCGGGTTTTGATGGCAACATCAAAGTGGACATCAGTTGTACTGTCCAAGGCGCCCGTGATGTAAACGATGAAACGATCAAGCAAGTCACCGCCAAAATCAAGGAAAAACACACCTCTCGACTTTTGTGGAATTCTGAAAGCGAATTCGAAATGATTTACGATCCTCAGTGGAAATTGATACTTTCGGACTCAGACGTCGTGGTAATGCGTTTTGCCGAAAAAGGAAACCTGCTGGCCCAATGTAATGTCCTCAGTCTGCCGCGGCGTCCAGAAAATAATCCGCTTGAGCTCAAAGAATTCGAAACGCAACTTTCGAAAAATGTGATCGGGGAATCCGGTGCCAAAATCACGAGTTCCACAATGATGACGACTGCCTCGGGAATGAAAGTCCTTCAAGTTATCGTGTCCGGCGTCGAGGAGGAGATCCCTATGAGTTGGATCTACTACCACGTCAGCGAGACTAACGGTCGCTGCGTGGCTGTGGTCTTAACAATCGAGGACGAAGCCCTTGAGTCTTTCGGCAATGCGGACGTAAAGTTGCTGGATTCCATTCGCTTTGTTCCCAAGGATCGCAAAGCCAGCAATCCACCGAAAACGGTGCGTTGATTTGCTGTTACTGCCTCTGTCGCTTAGGCTTCCATAGGCGCAGCAACCCAGCCTTTTGTTCGTATCAAGCCTGCCAGGCTCAGTCCAATCAGACAGGTGAGGACGGAGAACAACAGCACGTTGCTCAAGATGCATATCCCGCAGCAGGTCATCAACGCCAGCACAGAAGCCAGTCGGGGGGGCAGCAACCACAACAACGAACATGCAAGCTCAGTCCCAATCACAAATCGTGAGTACCAACGGGAAATGACGTGCAACGTTTCGTCGGAAAAGATTTCCCGTAAGGTATTAAAGAACCAAAAGTCCCTTTCCGCGAAATAGATTTCAAAAAGCACTTGGCCTGACCAATATCCCGGAGTCATTTTGCCGACCGCTCCGCCGAGAAAAATCAACGACAGCACGACGTGCGAAAGAAATACTCCCTTTTCCAAAAGCGCCTCGTCAGGGTCTTTGTCGATCCGCGATACAAACCAGATAGACCAAACGGCCGTCCAAAAACAGGTCAAGAACGTGACATCGTTATAGGTTTGTTGATGAATACACAGGACATACAGACTCACCGCCAGCGCAATGGCCAGTCCCAATGCAACTTTTGTGTGGCGAGTCGAAACGATGAAAATGCAGCTCATCATCGCCAGAAAATAACAGCCCATCGAAAGGTAAGTATTACTGAGCAGCGTCGGAAAAAATCCGTCCTTGAGCGGATGTGCGAAATAAATCATGAATCCAAGGGCAAAGTATTTCACTTTCCACACCAGCGAAATAAAAACACTGGCCATGACCACGCGATTGGTGAACATTGGCGCGGAGAGAGGAGGCCAGACTGCGTCAGTCTTCAACCAGCGATCGGCTCCGTCAAATCCCTTGGCCAAGCTCATTTTACTTCGTTGTCTCCTGTGTGACGATCAGGGAGTTGTCGGGTTGCCGGATGACCTTCCATTTTGTAACCAACGCCTGATCTTGAAAACGTGATTCCAGCAACATTTCGGCGTGGCGGCGTTCGCCATAAAATCGGTATCGCGCGTCGTACGAGGTCAACATCCTTGTCGGAAAATGATTAGCCATACCCGCATCGATTTTCTTTTGCGACCAAGTGCCATCGCGGTTTTGAAGGGATTCCGTGATCCAATAACGATTTTCCAAGTTGTACATGGCAGGAACGACTTGCAGGCCGCACCATGCGGGAAACGACTTCGATTGCAGGTGGAAGCGCAACATTGTCGCCTGCTGCACATGTTTGTTGAAAGGCAGAAAAACCAACCACGTGGCAATCGCCAAAACAAATCCGAACAGGAGGGCTGCGGAAAAGTCTTGTGTGCGTGTTATGGTTTGGAAAAAACGGATCAATCTCATCTTCTCTCTATCGACCTCATGAACGACGCCCTGAAATCCCCGCGAAAATCGACGGTTTGGTCGGCTTCTCCCCTTTTGTCGGCGATTTCTAGACGGCAAAACTCCTACGACCTGCAGAACTGTTCGTCGCAGCCATTGAACAATTGTTGTGCTTAGACCACGATGGAATTTGTTTTCCGTCTGACACTCTCATCTTCCGCCCTTACACCCAACTGGATTACGCGCTCAGCAAGCCAGTTTCGATTCAATTTTATGGCAAAAGTTGCAGTCATCATGGCGTGCTATAACGCGCGACAATATCTCGCCGAAGCAATCGGTTCGGTATTGAACCAAACCTATCGGGACTTCCAGCTCATCGTCGTCAACGATGGCTCCACGGATGGATCGGCAGAATATTTGGAGGAACGACGACGGTTTGACCCGCGAATGATCGTCGCCCATCAAAAGAACCAAGGCCAACAAGCTGCAGCCAATTTGGCGATTTCGATTTCGGATTCTGAATACATCGCACGAATGGATGCCGACGACATCACGCCAGAGGATCGGCTCGCCAAACAAGTCGCCTTTCTGGATAAAAACCGCGCGGTAGGACTGTCAGGTGGCCAGATTATGCGCATGGGGTCTAAGAAAGCGGGATTGATTTCCAACTTGCCAATAATTCACGAGGAAATCGTACAGGGTCTACTAAAAAACCAGCACACGATGTGTAATGCCACGACGATGTTTCGCCGCAAACTATTCCAACAAATCGGTGGCTACTGGAAACACAACATTTCCGAAGATTGGGACATGTTTTTGCGAATCGCGCAGATTTCTCGCCTCGCCAATCAGCCAGATTGTTTCCTGAGTTATCGGCTGCATACCCAGAGCGTGAACGGACAACGTATCGTCGAGGCTCAATTGTATAATGAATATGCAGCGGCGCTCTACCTGCGGCGGGAGGCAGGCCAAGCCGAAATTTCCTACGAAGAATTCCTAGGCAATCACCGCAGCCGACTTTGGCCGCAATCTTGGATGTTCTATTTCGATGCGCTTTCCATCGGAGAATATCGCGAAGCCGTCGCCGAAATCTACAGCGGAAAGCCGCTAGTAGGCTATTCTCGACTCGCGCTTTCCATGGGCATGTCTCCCGCGCGAACTCTGCGCCGAATTGCTAACATGTTGCGCAGGAAGTAAAAAATCGTTGCGTTGTAGGCCACTTGAGCAGGGCGCAATCCATCCGTTAACTTGAGTTGGAAGTGCGACGCATCCATTCTGGCCGCAGGAATTGCGGCAAACCCATTTTCCCGGAAATCTCATGCTGGAACTTTACGAAAAAATACAAGAGACGACGGCTTTCATTCGCAGCAAGTGGAGCCAAATCCCCAAGGCTGGAATTATTTTGGGTACAGGTCTCGGGCCGCTCGTTAAAAAAATCGACGTCGAAGCGGCAATCGACTACGGCGACATCCCAAACTTTCTCAAGTCCACTGCACTTAGTCATCGTGGACGCCTTGTCTGCGGAAAACTGAATGGTTTGCCAATCATGGCGATGGAAGGTCGCCAGCACTTGTACGAGGGATACCCCCTGAAGTACATCACGTTTCCTGTTCGTGTGATGAAGGCGCTCGGGGCGGACTTGCTGGTCGTCTCCAATGCTTGCGGAGGAATGAATCCGTATTACAAATGCGGCGACATCATGTTGATCGAAGATCATATTAATCTGCTCGGAGATAATCCGCTGATTGGAATCAACGACGACCGCCTGGGTCCGCGATTCCCAGACATGTCAGAGCCTTACTGCCACAAGTTGATTGATCGAGCGCTATCAATCGCCCGAGCGAAAGATGTCGTCGCGCACAAAGGAGTATTCGTCGCAGTCTCAGGCCCCAACCTCGAAACCCGAGCCGAGTATCGCTTTCTCCGCACGATTGGAGCCGATGTGGTCGGCATGTCGACAGTGCCGGAAGTGATCGTTGCTATTCATTCGGGTATGCGGGTTGTCGGATTCTCGATCGTGACTGACATGTGCTTCCCCGATTCCCTGAAACCCGCGGATCCGCATGAGATCGTGAAAATCGCTAACGCTGCGGAGCCGAAATTGACAGAACTGGTGCTTGGTGTTCTTGAGGGTGAAAAGTAAAGCCGCAATCCTTGCTCCGTCCGTACGGTTCTCCTTGTCGATTGCGAAAGTAAAATGAACGTCGCCACCCCAAATTCGATTGCGGCAGTCAGTGCCGAATGGATCCAGAAGCATTGGACGAGTCGGCCGCGCTTCGGCATTGTCTTGGGAACCGGGGCGGGTGAGGTCGCCAAAACAATCTCCGCAGAAAAAATCTTCCCTTATCGAGAGATCCCCAATTTCCCGGTAAGCACCGCCATCGGGCATGCTGGGAAACTAGTATGCGGCAAACTGGCGGGAACAAATGTGGTTGCGATGCAGGGGCGTTTCCACTTGTACGAAGGCTACCCGGTCGAGTTGGCGACCTTGGGAATTCGCCTGATGCACCAGTTGGGCATTGAAAAACTCTTCGTTAGCAACGCCGCCGGCGGCATCAACCCAAACTTCGCCAGTGGCGACATCATGATGATCGACAGCCATCTCGATCTCATGTTTCGTCGGGCCCAGCCGGGCAACTTCTGGAACTTGGAGCGCACGATTGGCTCCCGAAGTGATCAGGCCTACGACGGGCAGATGATGGAACAAGCGGCTGTCTGCGCCCGCCGCAACAATTTCGCCTTGCACCGAGGCGTTTACGTCGGCATGCTCGGGCCCAATTATGAAACTCGTGCCGAGTATCGTTATTTGCGCAAGCTCGGAGGCGATACGGTCGGCATGTCGACAATTCCTGAGGTGTGCGTTGCAGCCGAATTAGGAATTCGCGTGTTGGGGCTGTCCGTAGTTACCAACGTGGCCAAACCGGATTCCCTTGACCCCACTTCAGGAGAAGAAGTTGTCGCCTTCGCCGACATCGCAGCACCCAAACTGAAGACCATCATTGAGGATGCTATCGCGCGGAATTGACGTGCTAGCGGATCGTGAAACTTGTGGCTCTTTGGGCTGGGTTAGCCGTAACGTCATTTGATATAAAAGTTGAATTGATCTGACCCAATCTCAATGCTATGTCAAGGAAGACAGTCATGCAACGGCTCACGCTTTTCCTCACCACGATCGTCATGGCTTTGTCAGGAACTACCCTTGGCCAACAAGAGCCCGACAACTCAGCTCGTCTGACCCAACAAAGCCTGGAACGGCAGCAGCAACGCGTCGAGCAATCTCAACCGAATCAAGGTTTAGCAGCTCCCGGTCAACCCCTCAACGGACGCGAAATTGCCGAACCGACATTGCCACCTGGATTTCCACTGCCCGAAGATCATGCTGCCTACATCCGCGCGCTGCTCGATGCATGGGAACAAAGCAGTAGCCAAATCAGCCGTTGTGTCGTGGAATTTCAACGAATTGAATATAATCCGCAAGTCTGCAACTACCGCGATCCGAAAACCGGTCAACTTGCCGGCGCCACAGTTATTCAAGGTGAGGTACGTTACCAAGGCCCCGACATGGCCAGTTACGAAGCCAAAAAATTCTGGGATTTTGACGGGCTGCCCGCGAAGGAAGGCGACGATCCTCAATACAAACTTCGCGAGGATACAGATCTGGCAAATGAAAAATGGATCACCGATGGACAATCAATCTTCGAATATGACTTTAAAGAAAAACGTCTTTACGAAACCAAAATTCCTGTTGAGTTTCGCGGCGAAGGATTGGTCAACAGCCCACTGCCGTTTGTCTTTGGAGCCAAAAAAGAAGTTTTACTTGATCGATATTGGATCAAGGTCATCACTCCTCGCGGAGTCGAAAACGAATATTGGCTGGAGATCTATCCGAAGCGAATCTCGGATGCCCAAGACTATCAAAAAATTCATCTAGTCATCGCCCGTGAAGATATGTTGCCCCGCTCGATCCACATCTTCGCTCCCAACTATAACGAAGTAACGAATCCAGCCAGCCGGCACATTGAATTTGCCAATCGACGGATCAATAGCCAGATTCCAGCCATTGCGACGTTTTTGAATCTGTTCATCCGCCCCCGCACACCCTTCGGTTGGGAATTGGTCGATCGCGATATCCCTCGCGTTGGCGAAGCTGAGCCTTCACCGCAGTCCAAAGGCAGCGTTGATCGAAAATAACCTCCTTGCCTGAAGCTCATCGTGTTCCGCATCAGGCACGGCGACGCTGGGTCATTACCCAACCTAACCAAGCTGCAGCCATTCCTACGAGCAACCCCAAGGCATGGGCCCAGTTCGCAACGTGTGCACCAATGATGTCTGCCGATTGCGGCAACATACAGAATATGAGCCAGCCCAACATAATGACGACGGTCGATGTTTGAACCTGAAAACGATTCAGGGGATCGATCATCGACCGAATCCAAACGAAACCGAATAGCGCGTAAACCACGCCCGACATGCCGCCCAAAGCCACTAACCCGTGACCATTCAAAACACCCAATGAAATTCCCTGCAAACTCTTGGGTATCAGGCATTCGACAAAATTGCCAATCGCAGCAGCCGAAAACACCAATGCCAATAACCAAATCGAGCCAAAGCGCACCTCAATGACACGGCCCAATTGAATGAGCCAGACCATATTGAAAATTAGATGCACGGTACCGAAATGAATGAAGATCGGAGTGATCAATCGCCATAACTCACCCTTGCGCAGCGACCAGAACTTCAATGATTCCAACGAAACTGGCGATTCCGCGACGATTTCTTTGAGTTCGTCGGGGGGAACGTGGCAAAAAGCCAGCGATTGAAACCAAATACTTCTTTTGTCTTCACCGAACGAAGTAAATAGTGCCACCACCAGACTGATCATCAGCAACGTGATCGTCAATGGTGCCTTCCCGGCCGAAGATGGCGTTGCTACGCGACCCGAATGAACGTTTTTTTCAAAACGGCGCTGATACAATTGTTTTTCTCTGGCAATTTCTGCGGCACGTCGTTTCGAGTCGACGTACTTCTGATCCAAAGGATTCTCCCGAAAGGCAGCCAAACCCTCGCGAGCAGCCTGCACCCGATCTTCTTCCTTGATCCAAATCTGAAATTCGTTTCCTTCGTGGTCAATATGGTTTTCAAACCCCTCAGCTGTTAACCACGCGGAGAAAGATTCCGCCTCATGAGAGTTTGAAATTGATCCGATCAGTCGCATGATATTTGTTTCTGTTTACCGGCTTATATTGCCGCGCCAAATGTTGAATTCTACGGCACTTCATCACTCAAAAATTAATCGTTCCTGCCCATTGCATTCACGCGTCCTGAAATCCGCAATCAGCCGGACACACTACTCGCACGTTTTAACTGCTGCTGCTCGATTTCTCTTTGAACTTGTTCTACT
>WBZS01000471.1_pt1 | contig 51366 bp, 46 predicted proteins | sample 5204201 | NCBI WGS metagenome assembly WBZS01 (sample SAMN12344357, study PRJNA552823) | activated sludge metagenome | biome: Activated sludge suspended growth; feature: Nitrification reactor; material: Wastewater; isolation source: activated sludge from nitrification reactor of wastewater...
GCTGCAGATGCATGCCCCCGGGCGGCGGGTTGTACCACCATATCTGCGGCAGCAAACACGCTAATGCCGCCACACCTCGCGCCATGTAGGGAAGCATCGACTGGGTAGGAAAGGGTCGAGAGGTCGCCATTCATGCGCCAATTGAAACGACGTGAGCGCGCTTTTTTTGACGCCACGACGTAAAGAGGACAACTTCGAGCCAGCCGGCATGCGACTGCACGCCAGGCGCGGACGGAAATCGCCTCAGCGGCAATTGCCATGACCGACGACGTCGCCCAGAATTTGGGTCAGCGCCTCGCGACTCAATGCTTTGCGGTCGCCTCGCTTGCCGGCATCGGCTCAAAATGCCGGTGCTGGCTGCGGCACAAATGAGAATGGGGCCCGCAGGCCCCATTTTGGTTCTACACGAGAATCATCGGCATTCGGATGGAACGTATTTGTCCTCCGCACTCGCCCCCTTTGCGCAAGCCCAAGAAACAATGCCACCACTGGCGGTGGGTGTCAGCGTCAACACTTGATTCTTGGCCGCGTCGGAGCCGGTGATGGTGATGGTGCCTGCACTGCAGGTAATGGATGCCGTATTTTTTGTATTGGGCGCAAGGTCAGTAATGCCCGCGCAGCTGGCCGCATTTTGCATGATGTTTTCGACAATCGTCGTCTTCATCGGCTCTGCCAGTCCTAAACCTTCAGTCACGCGGCTGCGCACCGTGTATTCCTGGTAAGCCGGCAGCGCCACCGCGGCCAGGATGCCGACGATCGCGACGACGATCATCAGTTCGATCAGCGTAAAACCTTGTTGTACGCGCTTGAGGGGTGCTCGCATGGCGAATGCTCCTGAGGATAAAGGGGTAACGAAAGAGACCGCCAGTGACACGCAGATCCCGTGCCCGCCTGAAAAAGCCGCTTATGCGCGCCGTTTGCGCAGTTGTTCACGCCGGCCCGGCCTGTAGCCGCCACATTGCGTCACATGTTGCAGCTTGTGTCTGACATTTCTTGTCAGACTCTGGCGCTCAGCCCAGCCGCATGACCTGTCCGGTCACCAGCGCCCGAATGCGCTGCGGCAGGCCAAGTGCGGCGATTTCGCTCATCACCGCGTCCAGCTCACCGGGCTTGGCATGGGTGATGAAGACTTCGGCGTCTTGTGTCAGCTGCGCCAGTTCTCGGCCGAGCGCCCGCGGGTGCAGGTGACGGCTGACTTCGGCCAGTGCGTGCTCGTCGTCGCGAAATGCGGTTTCGATCACCAGCGCGGCCAGCGGCAAATCGCGCAGGCGCGCCCACAGGCGCGGGTTGGCCGCGGTGTCGCCGCTGAAGACCCAGGCGCCACCGCTGGCTGCGTTGTCGCCGCCATTGAAGACAGCGAAGCCGACCGCCGGCACGATGTGCTCGGCGGGCAGGATCTCAATGCGCCGCTGACCGAAGGACAACACCTCTGCGGTGGTAAAGGGGTGCAGGGTCAGGATCGGCTTTTCACCGGACGGCAGGCGCGTGAAGTCGGGCCAGATCTGCCCATTGAAGATGTGCTCACGCAGCGCGCTCAGCGTCTCAGGCAACGCATGAACACGAATTGGCGGCCGCGCTCCGCGCCGGCGCGTGACGCTGTCGGCCAGCAGTGGGATGCCCAGCACGTGGTCGAGGTGGGCGTGGCTGATCAGGATGTCATCGACGCCCAGCAACTCGTCAAGCGTCAGGTCGCCGACGCCGGTGCCGGCATCGATCAGGATGTCGCTGTCGAGCAGGAACGCGGTGGTCCGGCAGCCGGCGGCGATTGACCCGGAACAGCCAAGCACACGGATTTGCATGGGGGAGACACCGCAGGTGTGTGCGGTCTTCTGCCGCATCCGGCAGACTGGTTTCAACAACAGCGCGCTGGCATCCTGCGCTGGCCCGCGGCTGACGGGGTTGCCGGTCCACGCCGACTTATGTTGCGGTCGGCATGAAACAAACGCAAGCGTTTGAGGGCCGACTATTCCCGCACATTGCGGATGTCTCGCCGACGAACGCGATCGGTGTGACGTCGGTCACGCTGGACGACACGGCGCGTGCGGTGGCCAACCACCCGCCGCACGAACTCAGGCGTGGATGAACTGCATCTGCGTGCCGGCCAGTTCGATCAGGTCGCCGTTGGCCAATGGCGCGGTTTCGCTGGCCAGCGGCACGCCGTTGATGCTCGGCCGCTGAACGCCTTCGACATGGGCCAGGATGTAGCCACCCGGCCGCTTGGTGATTGAAGCGACCTGCACGCCAGGCTTGCCGACGGTGGTGACAACCTTGGTCAGGGTCACTGCGCGGCCGGCGGCGGCGCCGGTCAAGACCTTGATCGACGCCGACAGCCCGGGCGACGGGGTGGCTGCCGCCGTGCCCAACACCGGTGAGGCCGGCATCGGTGAGGTGCTGTGCAGCGGGGTATGCGACGGGATCGCGGCTCCCGGACGCATGATCATTGTTTTTTCAAATTCGGTGGATTCCTCGGCCAGGTACTTGATCTTGTACTTGCCGATTTCGACCGTGTCGTTGTGGGCCAGCAATTGCTTCTTGATGGCCTTGCCGTTGATGTAGGTGCCGTTGGTGCTGTTGAGGTCTTCGATGAACACATCGTGACCCACCATTTGCAGCACCGCGTGTTCACCGCTGACCGCCAGGTTGTCGATGACGATGTCGTTGTATGGACGACGGCCCAGCGTGGTCTTGTCCTTGGTGATCTGAACCTCCTTGATCACCACGCCATCGAGAGAGACCACCAACTTGCCCATGCTTGCCCTTTTGAACTTCTGCTGATATGGCTGTCCGGGGCGTCAACCGCGCCGCGCCTGCATAAGCACCGCAGTGCGCCGCGTGCAACTGCACCAAACAGCAGCCACACCTGGACCAATGCCTGTCAAGCCGGCTCGTCCGACAGCGGAGCTGGCCTGAGGCGCTCATCGTGGATGTTTGTTCGACCGCCCCACTCAGCGCCCAAACTTCCACCACGGCTTTGAAGAGGTCGCCTGACCACCCGCGGCCCGCACCAAAATCACCGCAATATTATCCTTTCCACCCGCTTCGTTGGCGGCAGCAATCAGCGCCCTGCCGGCTTCTTCCAGCGCCGGATGGCTTTGCAGCACACGGGCCATCGACGCATCGTCAAGCATGTCCGACAGCCCGTCCGAGCACATCAGGTAGACGTCGCCCGGCTGCACTTCGTGCAAATGGGTTTCCAGCAGTACGGTGTCCTCGACGCCGACGGCGCGCGTGACCAGATTTTTGTTGGCGGAAAACGCCGCCTGTTCAGGCGTGATCAGCCCGGCGTCAATCTGCTCTTGCAGCAGCGAATGGTCGCGCGTCAGTTGCACCAACTCACGCTCGCGCCAGCGGTAGGCGCGCGAATCGCCCACATGGCCCAGGCGAAGCTGCAGGTCACGGAACACGCCGACCACCAGCGTGGTGCCCATTCCCGCATATTGCGGATTGGCGTTAGCCGCATTGAAGATTGCACGGTTGGCGTTGTCGACGCAGATGTCCATCGCCCGGCGGACTTCGACGTCGCTGGCTCGGGTTGACGCCTCGGCCAGCCAACGCCCGAGCTCGTTGCGGATGAACGAAGTGGCCATTCCACTGGCCACCTCGCCAGCGTTGTAGCCACCCATGCCGTCAGCCAACACCGCAAGTGCGTTGGCCTCGTCAACGGCAACCGAGTCCTCGTTGTTGGACCGCGTTCGGCCGGTATCGACAGCATGGAAAAACTCGAAACTCATGCTGGGCCGAGTCGGTGGCAGACGATGCTTCGCCGTGGTGGAAGTGATCTTCGGCGGCGATTGTGCATCGAATCAATTGGCAGACTGCTAAGCGGCGCAGCGTCGGTGTGCTCAAAAGCCGGTCAGCGATCGCGGGCTGCCCGGCCTCAGGTCAACTGCGTGCCCCAATCTCGGCGCGGCGCATACGGAAGGCGCTCAGCGCGGCCCAATTTGTTGCACGCGGGCCATCACACCCGCCAGCGCGGCGGCCTGACGTGCCCATTGCAGCAAGTCTTCCGGTCGCTGCAACGGGTCGCGCGCCAACAGTTGGTCTACCAGGGCAGTCACCGACGGCGGCAGGTCGCCGCGCAATTCGGCCAGCGGCGGCGGCGGCCCGCTGGCCATTGCCCGCAGCAGCTCACCCAGCGTGGGCGCTTCATGCGGGCGCTTGCCGGACAACATCTCGTACGTCAGTACACCCAGCGAATAGGCATCGGTGGCCGCGCTGGCCGGCGCTCCGCCGAGTTGCTCTGGCGCCATGTACGCCGGCGTTCCAAGCGTGACACCGGTGCGCGTGGCATGCGCGTCGTCGTAGCGGGCAACACCAAAATCGGCCAGCTTGACCACGTTGGCCGACAAGTCGACCAGCACGTTGCCCGGCTTCAGGTCGCGGTGGACGACGCCGCGGGTATGTGCGTAAGCCAGAACCGCGCCCACGCGCGCGCAGACGTGCAACGCCAAAGGCTCCGGCAGCAGGCGTGCGGCACAGGTGTAGCGCGCCAGGTCATGGCCATTCACGCGCTCGGTAACCAGCCATGCACAGTCGGTGTCAATTCCGGCGTCCTTTAAGGCCAGCACGTCCGGGTGGTTGAGCAGCCGGGTAACTGCCACCTCGCGCTGCATGCGGGCCAGCCAATCCGCACGGTGCTCGACCGACAGCGTGCCCGCAACCGCCGAGAGTTTGACCGCCACCTCTTGCCCGGTGCGGGTGTCAATCGCCGCGAAGACCTGCGCCACCGCGCCCTGACCCAGCGGCTCGCCGATTCGATAGCGGCCGGCGAGCAGCCGGCCGGGTATCGGCGACCGCGGGCCGGTGACGGGTGTGGCGGCGCCCGCGGTCAACACCGCCGAACGGCCCACCAACACGGATTTGGAGACGCCAAGGCAGTCCGCACCGCGTCGTCGCCAGACAGCAGCGGCTTGGCCAATTTGCTCTTCCGACAGCGACGCCGCGGAGTCAGAGCATGGCCTTCAGCAGCCGACCCATTTCCGACGGGTTGCGGGTGACCTTGAAGCCGCACGCTTCCATGATTTCGAGCTTGGCGTTGGCGGTGTCGGCGCCGCCGCTGATCAACGCGCCGGCATGGCCCATGCGCTTGCCGGCCGGCGCGGTGACGCCGGCGATGAAGCCGACGATCGGCTTCTTCATGTGCTCCTTGCACCAGCGGGCGGCCTCGGCCTCGTCGGGACCGCCGATCTCGCCGATCATCACCACCGCATCGGTGTCGGGGTCGTCGTTGAAGGCCTGCATGATGTCGATGTGCTTCAGGCCATTGATTGGGTCGCCACCGATGCCGATGGCGGTGCTCTGGCCGAGGCCGATTTCGGTCAATTGCGCCACCGCTTCATAGGTCAGCGTGCCCGAACGGCTGACCACACCCACCCGCCCCTTGCGGTGGATATGGCCCGGCATGATGCCGATCTTGATTTCCTCGGGAGTAATCATTCCGGGGCAGTTGGGCCCGAGCAGCAGCGTGCGCTTGCCGCCGGCGGCTTCCTTGGCGCGCATTTTGTTGCGCACCTCCAGCATGTCGCGCACCGGAATGCCTTCGGTGATGCAGATCGCCAGGTCCAGGTCGGCATCAACCGCCTCCCAGATCGCCGCCGCGGCGCCGGCCGGCGGCACATAGACCACGCTGACCGTGGCACCGGTCTGTGCCTTGGCTTCCTTGACGCTGGCGTAGATCGGTATGCCTTCGAAGCGCTCACCGGCTTTTTTGGGGTTGACGCCGGCGACGAAGCAGGCCTGACCATTGGCATAGGCCTGGCAGCCCTTGGTGTGGAACTGGCCGGTCTTGCCGGTGATCCCCTGCGTGATCACGCGGCTGTCTTTGTTGATATAGATGGACATATAAACCCTCGGTCACGGCAGGCAGCACCTCAATCGTGCCGGACAACGGTCCCCAGAGGGGCCGGGTCTGGCGCGGGCGCGCCTGCGATTGCAGTTGATGGTGTGGCGCTTACTTGACGGCAGCGACGATCTTGGTCGCCGCCTCGGCCATCGTGTCGGCGCTGATGATGGGCAGACCCGAGTCGGCAAGAATCTTCTTGCCCAGGTCTTCGTTGGTGCCCTTCATGCGCACCACCAGCGGCACATGCAGGTTGACCGCCTTGCACGCCGAAACCACGCCTTCGCCAATGGTGTCGCAGCGCATGATGCCGCCGAATATGTTGACCAAAATCCCCTTGACTTCGGGGTTTTTCAGCATGATCTTGAACGCCTCGGTTACCTTCTCGGCGGTCGCCCCACCGCCAACGTCCAGGAAGTTGGCCGGCTCGCCGCCAAACAGCTTGATGGTGTCCATCGTCGCCATCGCCAGACCGGCGCCATTGACCAGGCAGCCGATGTTTCCGTCCAGGCTGATGTAGGCCAGATCAAACTTGCTCGCTTCGACCTCGGCCGGGTCTTCCTCGTCCAGGTCACGGTAGGCGACGATTTCCGGGTGGCGATACAGCGCGTTGGAGTCGAAGTTGAACTTCGCATCCAGCGCCTTCACCGCGCCATTGCCTTCGAGGATCAGCGGGTTGATCTCGGCCAGGCTGGCGTCGGTTTCCATATAGCAGCGGTACAGCCCCTTGAAGACCGCTATCGCCTGCGCCTGGCTGGCCTCAGGCACGCCCATGCCCACCGCCAGCGTGCGTGCCTGCTCGTCGGTCAGCCCGACCAGCGGGTTGATGAACACCTTGATGATTTTCTCGGGCGTGTCGTGTGCGACTTCTTCGATGTTCATGCCGCCTTCGGAACTGCCCATCATCGCCACCGACTGGGTTGAGCGGTCGGTCAGCGCGGCGACGTAGTACTCCTTGCGGATGTCGGCGCCTTCTTCGATCAGCAGGCGACGGACCTTCTGTCCCTGCGGCCCGGTCTGGTGAGTGACAAGCTGCATGCCCAGGATCTGGCCGGCCAGCGTCTTGACTTCATCGATCGAGCGCGCGACTTTGACGCCACCGCCTTTGCCACGACCACCGGCGTGGATTTGCGCCTTGACCACCCAGACCTTGCCGCCAAGTTGCTGCGCGGCTTCGACCGCCTCTTGAACGGTGAAGGCGGGAATTCCGCGCGGCACGGGCACGCCAAACTGGCGCAGGATGTCTTTACCCTGGTATTCGTGAATCTTCATCGGGGGCTCGCTGCTGAGGAGGAGTCGGAGCCGTCGGCGCAGTCTCGCCGAGGGGCACTCGTGTGTTCGAGCGGGCGGTCTGCTATCCGCGTCACGCGCGGGAAAGACAGCCGCTTAAACGTGGGAAATTTATCATGCTGCGCCGCGTCAACCGCACGCCTGATCGGCCAAAGCGCTACCGGCCATCGGAGCCGCGTTGCGATTCTTCAGTCGTCGGTACGCCCCGTCTCGCGCAGCAATTGCCGGATGACGGCCGCAGAAAACCCGCGTCGCGCCATAAACCGGGCCTGGCGCTGTCGAGCCGGTTCGTCGGCCGGTTCAACGCCAAATCTGCGGGTCCACAGGGCACGCGCGCGGTCGGCCTCGCTGGCGCGCAACTGTTCTTCGGTGCCGGCGTCGAGCGCCAAACCGTGGCACTTCAAATCGTGGCGGATGCGCTCGACGCCGAAGCGCGACTGGCCCACGCGCACACGGCTTTCGACAAAGCGCTGCTCAGAAAGCAGCCCCTGCGCGTCCAGCCATGCCAGCAGCGCGTCGACCTCGGCCGTCGCGCCGCTTGCGTCAGCGTCGTCAGGCCCGGGCTGGCGGGTGGCCGCAGCGCGCAGCAACTTGACGCGCAACTCGGCGCGGCTGTGTTCGCGCTGCGCCAGCCAGCGCAGCGCGCGCTGCTTCAGTGGTGACAAGACCTCAGGCCCCACGCCTGAATGGGCCGCCCGCCCCGCGTCTATGCGCCGGCTGCCGCGGCGCCCGGACCGGCCTGCAGCGGAATGCCGAGCGACTCGCGCACCTTGTTTTCGATTTCCAGTGCGATGTCGGGGTTTTCGCGCAGGAATTCGCGCGCGTTGTCCTTGCCCTGGCCGATTTTTTCGCCGCCGTAGGCGTACCAGGCACCGGACTTTTCGACCACTTTGGCGGCCACGCCCATGTCGACAATTTCGCCTTCGCGGCTGATGCCCTCGCCGTACAGGATGTCGAATTCGGCGGTCTTGAACGGCGGCGCGACCTTGTTCTTGACCACCTTGACCTTGGTTTCGCTGCCGATCACCTCTTCTCCGCGCTTGATGCTGCCGATGCGGCGGATATCCAGCCGCACCGAGGCATAAAACTTCAGAGCGTTGCCGCCGGTGGTGGTTTCGGGGTTGCCGAACATGACGCCGATCTTCATGCGGATCTGGTTGATGAAGATCACCATGCAATTGCTCTTCTTGATGGTGGCGGTCAGCTTGCGCAGCGCCTGGCTCATCAAGCGCGCCTGCAGGCCGGGCAGCGAGTCGCCCATTTCGCCTTCCAGTTCGGCCTTCGGCGTCAGCGCGGCGACCGAGTCGATCACCACCAGGTCAACCGAGCCCGAGCGCACCAGTGCATCAACGATTTCCAGCGCCTGTTCGCCGGTGTCGGGCTGGCTGATCAACAGTTCCTGCAGGTTGACGCCGAGTTTTTGCGCATAACCGGTATCGAGCGCGTGTTCGGCGTCGATGAAGGCACAGGTGCCGGCCAGTTTTTGCATTTGTGCCACGACCTGCAGCGTCAGCGTGGTCTTGCCCGACGATTCCGGGCCGTAGATTTCGACCACCCGCCCGCGCGGCAGCCCGCCGACGCCGAGCGCGATGTCCAACCCCAGCGAGCCGGTGGAGACGACCTCGATCGCCTCGACCACCTCGCCGTCGCCCAGCCGCATGATCGAGCCCTTGCCGAACTGCTTTTCAATTTGCGACAGCGCGGCTTGCAGGGCTTTGGCTTTTTCGGTGTTCAAGGCTTTCACGGGGGCGTCCATGGGTCAACTCCTGTCATAAAGAGCCGACATTGTGATTGAGAGCTGTATTTATGTACAGCTTTTTGGAAGGCACTTGTCCACCATCCAGGCGATATGCTGCGGCGGCGGCCTAGAATGAATTTTCGCTGAGACGGCAGCGACCACCGACCTGTTGTGTGGTCAATGCGCCGCCCGATGGAGACCGGCGATGCGCATTCTCATTGCGGAAGATGATCAGGTTCTGGCCGACGGGCTGTTGCGCTCACTGCGCGCGTCGGGCTACGCAGTCGATCAGGTCGGCACCGGCAGCGAGGCCGACGCGGCGCTGGCCTCGCATGAGTTCGATCTGCTGATCCTCGACCTGGGGCTGCCGAAGATGCACGGCTTTGACGTGCTGCGCAAGCTGCGCGCCCGTGGCTCGGCGGTGCCGGTGCTGATCCTGACCGCAGCCGACAGCGTCGAGCAGCGCGTCAAGGGCCTGGACCTGGGCGCCGACGACTACATGGCCAAGCCGTTCTCGCTGCAGGAGCTGGAGGCCCGCGTGCGTGCGCTGACCCGGCGCGGTCTGGGCACCGCCAGCAGTGTGATCAAGCACGGCCCACTGACCTTCGATGCTACCGGCCGCGTGGCCTACATCGGCGAGCAAATGGTCGAGCTGTCGGCGCGCGAGCTGAGCCTGCTGGAGGTGCTGCTGCAGCGCGCCGGTCGCCTGGTCAGCAAGGACCAGTTGGTCGAGCGGCTGTGCGAGTGGGGCGAAGAGGTCAGCAACAACGCCATCGAGGTCTACATCCACCGCCTGCGCAAGAAGATCGAGCAAGGGCCGATCCGCATCGCCACCGTGCGCGGGCTGGGCTATTGCCTGGAAAAGATTCCGGGATGAGGGGCTTGGGCGCCGACCGCCGCGACGCCTGAGTGGCCGCACCGGTGCCACCGACCGCAGCCGTCAAGCAAGCCACGGAACAGCGCTCGCTGTTCGGCGAAATCCTCGACTGGATGCTCGCGCCGCTGCTGCTGCTGTGGCCGATGAGCGTGGCGCTGACCTGGCTGGTCGCGCAAAGCATTGCCAACCGGCCTTTCGACCGCGACCTGGCTGAAATGGCGCGGCTGGTGGCGCGTCAGGTGTCAGTGGACGAAGCCGCCGGTCCGGCCGCCCGGCGCGTGCGGCTGCGCCAGCCCGAGGTGGCCTACGAGGTGCTGCGCAGCAACGACGCCGAAAAGGTGTACTTCCAGGTGCTTGGCGCGCGCGGTGAGTTCATTGCCGGCGACCGTGAACTGCCGGTGCCCGAGGAAAGCAGCGCACCGGCGCACGAACTGCGCTGGCGCGACGACGAGATCAACGCCGACCCGGTGCGCGTGGCCTATCTGTGGCTGCCGGCCAGCGGCGTTGCCGGCGAGTCGCCGCCCTTGGTGCAGGTCGCCGAGACGCTGGACAAACGCGCCCGGCTGGCCACCGAGATCATCAAGGGCGTGATCGTGCCGCAGTTCGTCGTGCTGCCGCTGGCGGTGCTGCTGGTGTGGTTTGCGCTGGCGCGCGGCATCAAGCCGCTCAACGAGCTGCAGCAACGCATCCGCCGCCGCGACAGCCACGACCTGGCGCCGCTGCCCGAACGCGACGTGCCCGACGAGGTGGCGCCGCTGGTCGGTGCGATCAACGACTTGCTGGCGCGGCTGGACCAGTCGATGCGGTCGCAAAAGCACTTCCTGGCCGACGCCTCGCACCAGCTCAAGACGCCGCTGGCCGGGCTGCGCATGCAGGCCGAGCTGGCGCAGCGTGAAATCGACGCCGGCGAGGTTGACCCGCTGGCGCTCAAACGCTCGCTGCAGCACATTGCGTTGGCCAGCGAGCGCGCGGCGCACATGGTCAACCAGTTGCTGGCCATGGCGCGCGCCGAATCGCAGGAAATGGCGCGCCGGCCCGAACCGGTGGACCTGGCCGAGCTGGCGCGCGAGACGGTGCGCGACTTCGTGCCCAAGGCGATGGACAAGCACATCGACCTCGGCTACGAGGGACCGGACGCCGACCGGCCGCCGCAGGGTTGCCTGATGGGCCAGCCATTGCTGGTGCGCGAGCTGGTGCGCAACCTGGTCGACAACGCGCTGCAGTACACGCCGTCGGGCGGCGCGGTGACCGCGCGCGTGGTCGACGACCCGTTCGGCCAGGTGATGGTGTTGCAGGTCGAGGACACCGGCCCCGGCATCCCGGAAGCCGAGCGCGCGCTGGTGCTGCAGCCGTTTTACCGCGCGCTGGGCACCAACGTCGACGGCAGCGGGCTGGGGCTGGCGATCGTGCAGGAAATCGTGCAGCAGCACGGCGCCGAACTGACGATTGCCGACGCCCGCCCGCGCAGCATGGCCAGTGCGCAAGGCATTGGTCCGGGGGCGCTGTTCACGGTGCGCTTCGTGCTGCAGCCCGGCGCGCTGAACCTGCCCGCCGCGGCCGAAACCGGCCCCGGCGCGCTGGCCTGAACACGCCGCGGCGCCCCGGCTACCGCTGCATCAGGCCGCGGCTGCGCGCAATCGACATCAGCATGCCCAACGCCAGGCCGAGCGTGACCATCGCCGTGCCGCCATAGCTGATGAACGGCAGCGGCACGCCGACCACCGGCAAGATGCCGCTGACCATGCCCATGTTGACAAAGGCGTAGGTGAAAAAGCCCAGCGTCAGGGCGCCGGCCAGCAGCCGGGCGAACACGGTCGGCGCCTGCGCGGCGATGACCAGCCCACGCAGGATCAGAAAGGCAAAGCACAGCAGCAGCAGCAGCACGCCGGCCAGGCCGAACTCCTCGCCGTAGCCGGCGAAGATGAAGTCGGTGGTGCGCTCGGGGATGAACTCAAGGTGGGTCTGCGTGCCGCTCATGAAGCCCTTGCCGGTCAGCCCGCCCGAGCCAATGGCGATCATTCCCTGCAGGATGTGAAAGCCCTTGCCCAGCGGGTCGGTGCTGGGGTCGAGCAGCGTGCACACGCGCTGTTTCTGGTATTCGCGAATGAAGCGCCAGGCCACCTCGGGCTGGCAGATTTCGTCGCCCTTGAGCACCAGCGCGCCGATCGCCAGCGCCGCCAGCAGCAGCACCGGAACAATCAATTTCCACGACAGGCCGGCAAAAAAGATCACGTACAGGCCCGCCGACAGCACCAGGATGGCGGTGCCCAAGTCGGGCTGCTTGGCAATCAGCGCCACCGGCAGCAGCAGCAGCGCGCCGGCGATGACGAAGTCCAGCAGCCGCAAGTGGCTTTCGCGGCGCTGGAACCACCAGGCCAGCATCAACGGCATGGCCAGCTTCAGGATCTCGCTGGGCTGGATCACGATGCCCAGGTTCAACCAGCGCGTCGCCCCTTTCTTGGTCACGCCGAACAGCGCGGTGGCCAGCAGCAGGGCCACGCCCAGGCTGTACAGCGGCACCGCCAGCGCCTGTAGCCGTTGCGGTGGCACCTGGGCCACCAGCGCCATCAGCAGCGCAGCCAGCAGCATGTTGCGGGCATGGTCGACGAAGCGTGTGCCGTGGTCATAGCCGACCGAGTACATCGTCACCAGGCCGATCGCCGACAGCGCCAGCGCGGCCAGCGCCAGCGGCCAGTCAAAGCCGGTGATGGCCGGGCGCAGCCGCTGCCACCAGGTCGGCGGGTCCAGCGCGTTGCTCACTCGGGCACCCCAGGGCCTGCGGCCGGCGGCACGGCGGGCGGTGTGGTTTGCGCCGGCACGGTCGCCGGCGGCGGCGCCGCAGCGGCCGCCTGCGCCACCGTCTGCCGCAGCGCGATGCTGGCCACCGGGCCCGGCTGCAGCTCGCCCAGCGGCGGCATGTCGGCGGCCCGGCGCGGCGTGCCCTGCGGCGCGCCCGAGCTGCCGTCCTGCGTGGCAGCGATGTCGGCCTGGCTGGGCCACTGGCCAAGCAGCAGGTAGTCGAACACCCGGCGCGCGATCGGCGCCGCCGCGGTGGCGCCAAAGCCGGCGTTTTCAACCACCACCGCCAGCGCCACGGTGGGCGCTTCCAGCGGCGCGAAGGCGATGTACAGCGAGTGGTCGCGCTGGTACTCGTCGAGCCTGGAGGCGTTGTAACGCTGGCCCTGTCGGATGGTCACCGCCTGCGCGGTGCCGGTCTTGCCGCCGCTTTTGTAGCCGGCGCCGGCAAACACGCGTGCCGAGGTGCCCGATTGCGTCACGCCATACATCGCGTTCTTGACCAGCGCAAAGTATTCGGGCTTGGCCGCCAGCGCCGGCAGCGCCTGGCTCGACAGCGCGGTGCGCTGGTGGTTGACCACGTCTTCGACCTCGCGCACCAGCCGCGGCGCAAAGCGGCGCCCGTCGGCGGCCAGCGTGGCGGTGGCGCTGGCCAGTTGCAGCATCGTGAAATTGTTGTAGCCCTGGCCGATGCCCAGCGAAATGGTCTCGCCCGAATACCACTTCTGCAGCGCCGGCTTGCGGTAGGTGCGGCGCTTCCATTCGGTCGACGGCAGCACGCCGGTCGCCTCGCCGTCCAGGTCGACGCCGGTGCGGGTGCCGAAGCCATACGGCGCCAGCATGTCGTGCATCAGGTCGACGCCCATTTCGTTGGCCAGCGAGTAGTAGTAGACGTTGGACGACTTGACGATCGACCGGGTCATGTCCACCGGCCCCAGGCCATGGTCGCCGTGGCTGCGAAAGGTGTGGCCGGCGAAGTGGAAGCTGCCGTTGTCGTAGATCACCGCGCTGGCCGAGCGCTTGCCCGAGGTCAGCGCGGCCATCGCCATGAAAGGCTTGTAGGTGCTGCCCGGCGGGTAGGTGCCGCGCACCGCGCGGTTGAGCATCGGTCGGTCCAGGCTTTCGTTCAGCGCGGTCCAGCTCTCGGTGTCTATGCCATCGACAAACAGGTTGGGGTCAAAGCCGGGCTTGCTGACAAACGCCAGCACCTCGCCATTGCGCGGGTCTATCGCCACCAGCGCGCCGCGGCGATCGCCAAACAACTGCTCGACCAGCGACTGCAGCTTGATGTCCAGCGCCAGCACCAGCGTGTTGCCGGGTGTCGCCGGCTGGCTGGTCAGCCGCCGCACCGCGCGGCCGCCGGCCGAGGTTTCCATTTCCTCGAAGCCGGTCTGGCCGTGCAACTGCTGCTCGTAGTGTTGCTCGATGCCGGTCTTGCCGATCACGTCGGTGCCGCGGTAGTTGGCCTGCAGCTCGTCGTCCCAGTCCTCCATGGCCTCTTTTTCGGCCTGGTTGATGCGGCCGATGTAGCCCACCGCGTGGCCGCCAATCTCGCCCGCCGGATAGCTGCGAAACAGCCGCGCGCGCACCTCGGCACCGGGGAAGCGGAAGCGCTGCACGGTGAACCGCGCCACCTCTTCGTCGCTGAGCTTGCTGCGTATCGGCAGCGACTCGAACTTCTTGCTCTCTTCGGCCAGGCGGCGAAAGCGCCGGCGGTCGCGCACCGAGATATCGACCACCTCGGACAGCCGGTCGATCAAGGCCTCGACGTCGCCGCCGGGCGTCTTGCCCGGGGTGATTTCCAGCGTGTAGGCCGAGAAGTTGTTGGCCAGGATGACACCGTTGCGGTCGACGATCAGCCCGCGGTTGGGCACCACCGGCACCACCGCGGTGCGGTTGTCTTCGGCCTGTTGCGCCAGGTCGTCGTGGCGCTGCACCTGCAGCACATACATCCGCGCGGCCAACGCGCCAAAACCCAGCAGCACGAACAGCGCCGCCGCCAGCAATCGACCACGGAAGCGGTCGAGGTCGCGCTCGATGTCTTTCAGTTCGGCCATCCGACGTTCGTCCGGGCTTACAGCGGCCGGTTCTCGTCCGGGTCGGGCGCGCGGCGTTGCGGCGCCAGCAGCAGCCAGACCAGCACCGGCCAGAGCAGGCTTTCGATCAATGGCGCCAACAGCAGGCTGGCGCCCGGAAACATGCCGCCAGCCAGCATGCGCAGCAGCACCGGCACCAAGTGGCCGAGCGCAAACACCGGCAGGATTTGCAGCGCCTGCGCCGGCAGCGAAAACCACAACAGTCGCCGATGCACGCTGATGGCCAGAAACGACAACAAGGTGTAGGCCAGCGCGTGCTGCCCGAGCAGCGCGCCCTGCTGCACGTCAACCAGCAGCCCGACCATAAAGGCCCAGCCGACGCCCAGCCGCAGCGGCTGGTAGACATTCCACACCACCAGCACCAGCGCCACCAGGTCGGGCGCGCCCGGGTGGCGGCCGAGCGGCAGCATTTGCAGCATCAGCGCCAGCACCACGGTAAAGCCGATGAACAACGGGTTGACCGGCAGCAGCAACTGGTTGTTGTCGCGCGGCAGGATCATCGCCGCCCTCCGGACGCCGCCGATGCCGCCGATGTGGGCGGCACGGCGGCAGCCGGCGCCGCGCGCGCAGCGCCAACTGCCAGCTTGCCGGCCTTGCCCGACGCGGCGGCCGATGCCGCCTTGCCTGGCTTGGCCGCCGGCTCTGACGGCGCCGGCCTGGCCGGCATTTGCGCGCCCAGCGGCTCGACCAGCAACAGGTGGCGCACGCCGTTGGCGCTGGCCGCGGGGGTCAGCAGCACGCGCGCAAAGCCGGCGTCCGAGCGGCGTTCCACCTTGCGCACCTTGGCCACCGCCAGCCCGGGCGGGTAGATACCGTCGAGCCCGCTGGTGACCAGTGCGTCGCCCTCCTGCACGTCGGCGTTGGCGGCGATGTAGCGCAATTCCAGCGCGGTGCCCCCGTCGACGCCGCCGAAGACCACGCCGCGCGCCTGGGTGCGGGTATTGAGCACCGGCACCGCGGCGTCGCGGTCGACCAGCAGCGTGACCACCGAAGACAGCGGGTAAACCTCGGTCACCTGGCCGAGCACGCCGGCCTCGTTGAGCACCGGCGCGCCGGCGACCACGCCATGGCGCACGCCGCGGTCGATGAAAAGCTTGCGCGAGAACGGATCGCCGGCCTCGTACAGCACCTCGGCGCTTTGCGTGCGCGCGGTTAGCGCCGGGCGCAACTCCAGCAGCGCACGCAGCCGGTTGTTTTCGCTCGCCAACTGGTCGGCGCGGCCGGCGCGCTCGGACAGCTTGGCCATTTGGGCGCGGATGGCGTTCTCGCTGTCGAGCGCGCGCTTGAGCCCGTGCAGGTAGTCGCCCCCTTGCAGCGCCAGGTCGACCGGAACCTGCAACGCCTGCTGCAGCGGCCGCAGCGCGGTGACGATGGCGCCGCGCAACGGACCGGTGAGCTTCCAGCGCGTGTCGGCGGCCATCAGGCACACCGCCAGCGCCGAGAACAGCGCCAGCTTGGTCAGCGCCGACGGACCTTGGCGAAAAAACGGCGGCGGCGAGCGGTCAATCGTGCCGAGCTGCATCGCGGCTCAACCGTTGGCAGGGCGGGGACAACGGTAAGGGACGGGCGCAGCGCGACGGCGGCCGGGCTGGCGCAGCGCTATTCGGACGTGAAGATGGCGCCCAGGCGCTCCATGCGCTCCAGCGCCATGCCGCAGCCGCGCACCACGCAGGTCAGCGGGTCTTCGGCGACCAGCACCGGCAGGCCGGTTTCCTCGGCCAGCAGACGGTCCAGGTCGCGCAGCAACGCGCCGCCGCCGGTCAGCATCATGCCGCGCTCGGCAATGTCGGCGCCGAGTTCGGGCGGCGTTTGCTCCAGCGCATTCTTCACCGACGAGACGATCTGGTTCAGCGGGTCGGTCAGCGCCTCCAGGATTTCGTTGCTTGAAATCGTGAAGCTGCGCGGCACGCCTTCGCTCAGGTTGCGGCCCTTGACCTCGATTTCCTTGACCTCGCTGCCGGGGAAGGCCGAGCCAATGTTCTTCTTGATCATTTCGGCGGTCGGCTCGCCGATCAGCATGCCGTAGTTGCGGCGGATGTAGTTGATGATGGCTTCATCGAACTTGTCGCCGCCAACACGCACGCTGCCTTTGTAGACCATGCCGCCGAGCGAGATGACGCCGACCTCGGTGGTGCCGCCGCCAATGTCGACGACCATCGAACCCGAGGCTTCAGACACCGGCAGCCCGGCGCCGATCGCCGCGGCCATGGGTTCTTCAATCAGGAACACGTCCGACGCGCCGGCGCCGAGCGCCGATTCGCGGATCGCGCGGCGCTCAACCTGGGTCGAGCCGCAGGGCACGCAGATGATGATGCGTGGGCTGGGCCGCAGCACCGAGCGCGGATGCACCATCTTGATGAACTGCTTGAGCATTTGCTCGGTGACGGTGAAGTCGGCGATCACGCCGTCCTTCATCGGCCGGATGGCCTCGATGTTGCCCGGCACCTTGCCGAGCATGGCCTTGGCTTCCTTGCCCACCGCCTGGATGGTCTTCTTGCCCTGCGGGCCGCCTTCATGGCGGATCGAGACCACCGACGGCTCATCCAGCACGATGCCCTTGCCACGCACATAGATCAGCGTGTTGGCGGTGCCCAGGTCGATGGCCAGGTCGGTCGAAAAGTAGCGGCGCAGGGATCCGTACATGAGAAACAGCGTGGGTTCAATGACGGCGTGCCAAGCCAAGCGTTCAAGGGCCCATCCATGCCCACCGAGGGCGGCCTCAAGCGCCGACGCCTGGCCACTGGCAGAGCGCGGCCGATAGGCGGCCCCCCTGGTTCAGGGAGAACCGAAGATAATACCGCACGCCCTCCGGCCAACCCCATACCCCAGGCCTGCCGCCAAACCGCGCGGCCACGCGCCGAATCTCCCACCCCGAACACGATGTCGCTGACCCCGCAGGACGTGAACCGCATTGCGCATTTGGCGCGCCTTGAGTTGAGCAGCGACGAGCGCGCGCAAATGCTCGGCCAGTTGAACGGCTTTTTTGACATCGTCGAGCGCATGCGCGCGGTCGACACCCATGGTGTTGAGCCGCTGTACACGCCGCTGTCGGCGGTGCAGGCGGTGCAGCTACGGCTGCGCGACGATGCGGTGGCCGAATCCGACCAACGCGCGGCCAACCAGCGCAGCGCGCCGGCGGTCGAAAACGGCCTGTTCCTGGTGCCCAAGGTGATCGAATGACCGCCCTGCACACGCTGGGCGTTGCCGAGCTGGGCCGGGCGCTGGCCGCGCGCCAGGTTTCCAGTGTCGAGGTGACACGCGCGCTGCTGGCGCGCATAGCCGCCGAGCAAGCGCTGGGCGCCTTTGTGCACGTCGACGCCGAGGGCGCGTTGCACGCCGCGGCCGCCGCTGACGCGCGTCGCGCCGCCGCGGCCGAGCCCGGCAGCGCCCTGCTCGGCGTGCCGCTGGCGCACAAGGACATCCTGGTCACCGCCGACATGCCGACCACCGCTGGCTCGAAGATGCTGGCCGGCTACCGCAGCCCGTTCGACGCCACGGTGGTGGCGCGGCTCAAGGCGGCCGGCATGGTGACGCTGGGCAAGCTCAATTGCGACGAATTCGCAATGGGCTCGGCGAACGAAAACTCGGCCTACGGCGTGGTGCGCAACCCCTGGGACCGCGGCCGCGTTCCCGGCGGCTCGTCGGGCGGCTCGGCGGCGGCGGTGGCGGCGCGGCTGCTGCCGGCGGCCACCGGCACCGACACCGGCGGCTCGATCCGCCAGCCGGCCAGCTTCACCGGCATCACCGGCATCAAGCCGACCTACGGCGTGTGCTCGCGCTACGGGCTGATTGCCTTTGCCTCCAGCCTGGACCAGGCCGGCGTGCTGGCGCGCTCGGCCGAAGACTGCGCGCTGCTGTTGTCGGCAATGAGCGGCTTTGACGCGCGCGACGCCACCAGCGCGCAGCGTCCGCCGCAGGACTTTCATGCCCAGATGCATACGCCGCGCGAGGGCGCCACGGCCGCGCAGCCGCTGGCCGGGCTGCGCATCGGGCTGCCGGCGGAGTTTTTCCCCGCCGCGCTGGCGCCGGACGTGGCGCGCGCGGTGCGCCAGGCGCTGGCCGAGCTGCAAGCGCTGGGCGCAACGCTGGTCGAGGTCAGCCTGCCGCGCACCGAGCTGTCGATTCCGGTGTACTACCTGATCGCGCCGGCGGAGGCCAGCTCCAACCTGGCGCGCTTTGACGGCGTGAAGTTCGGCCACCGCGCCGCGCAATACACCGACTTGCTCGACATGTACAAAAAAACCCGCGCCGAAGGCTTTGGCGCCGAGGTCAAGCGCCGCATCATGATTGGCACTTATGTGCTCAGCCACGGCTACTACGACGCCTACTACCTGCAGGCGCAAAAGCTGCGGCGCATGATTGCCGACGACTTTCAGGCCTGCTTCAGCCGTTGCGACCTGATCGCCGGGCCGGTGGCGCCCACCGTCGCCTGGCCTCTGGGCGCGCAGGGCGACGACCCGCTGGCCGCCTACCTGGCCGACATCTTCACGCTGCCGGCCAGCCTGGCCGGGCTGCCCGGCATGAGCGTGCCGGCCGGCTTCGGCGACCACGGCCTGCCGGTGGGCCTGCAGTTGATCGGCAACTACCACGCCGAAGGCCGGCTGCTGCACGCCGCGCATGCGCTGCAGCAGGCCACCGACTGGCACCGTCTGCCGCCGCCGGGGGTTTGAAACCGTGTCCACCGCAACCCTGATCCGCGGCTGGGAGGTCGTCATCGGCCTGGAAACCCACGCCCAGTTGTCGACCGTCAGCAAGATTTTTTCCGCCGCCGCCACCGCCTTTGGCGCGGCGCCCAATACCCAGGCCTGCCCGGTCGACCTGGCGCTGCCGGGCACGCTGCCGGTGACCAACCGCGCGGCGGTCGAGCGCGCCATTCGCTTTGGTCTGGCGGTCGGCGCGCAGGTCGCCGGCATGTCGATCTTCGCGCGCAAGAACTACTTCTACCCCGACTTGCCCAAGGGCTACCAGATCAGCCAGTACGAGCTGCCGGTGGTGCAGGGCGGGCAGTTGGACATCCGCGTCGGCGACGCCGCCAAAACGGTGCGGCTGACCCGCGCCCACCTCGAAGAAGACGCCGGCAAGAGCCTGCACGAAGACTTCCACGGCCAGTCGGGCATCGACTTGAACCGCGCCGGCACGCCGCTGCTGGAGATCGTCACCGAGCCCGACATGCGCTCGTCGGCCGAGGCGGTGGCTTATGCGCGCGCGCTGCACGCGCTGGTGGTCTGGCTGGGCATCTGCGACGGCAACATGCAGGAGGGCAGCTTCCGCTGCGACGCCAATGTGTCGGTGCGCCGTCCCGGGCAGCCGTTTGGCACCCGGCGCGAAATCAAGAACCTGAACAGCTTTCGCTTTCTGCAGCAGGCGATTGACTACGAAGTCAACTGGCAGATCGACGAGATCGAAGACGGCCGCGCGATCGAGCAGGCCACCGTGCTGTTCAACCCCGACAGCGGACAGACACGCGCCATGCGCAGCAAGGAAGACGCGCACGATTACCGCTACTTTCCCGACCCCGACCTGCCGCCGCTGGTCATCGCGCCCGAATGGATTGAACAAGTCCGCGCCACCATGCCCGAATTGCCGCAGGCGATGGCCGCGCGCTTCCAGCGCGACGACGGCCTGCCGGCCGAGGACGCCGCGCTGATGACGCAAAGCCTCCACTTCGCGCGCTACTACGAGGCCGCGCGCGACGCCAGCGGCCAGCCCAAGCTGGTCGCCAACTGGTTGATGGGCGACATCAGCAAGCGGCTGAACGCGCAAGGGCTGGAGATCGCCGCGGCACCGGTTCAACCGCCGCAACTGGCGGCGCTGATCGGCCGCATCGCCGACGGCACGGTCAGCCACAGCGCCGCGCGCCAGGTGGCCGACGCGCTGTGGGCCGGCGAAGGCGACTCGGTCGACGCGTTGATTGAGGCCAAGGGGCTGAAGCAGATCAGCGACAGCTCGGCGCTGGAAAAAATCGTCGACGAGGTGCTCGCCGCCAACGCCAGGTCGGTCGACGAGTTCCGCGCCGGCAAGGACAAGGCCTTCAATGCGCTGGTCGGTCAGGTCATGAAGGCCAGCCGCGGCAAGGCCAACCCGGCGCAGGTCAATGCCTTGCTGAAGGCGCGTCTGCAGTAGGCGCCGAACTGGCGCGCTGGCGACCCGCCTTGGCACTGGATTTCGGCGCCTGGCGCGGTGCTGGCGGCGGTGCCGGGGTGGGCGCGCTGGCCGGACCCAGCGAGCCCGGCGCGGCGCCCGACCATAGGCGGCGCAGGCGCTCCAGCTCCTGGTCGTACAGGCCGTTGATGCGCGCCAGCTCGTCGTGCTGGTTGGCCGACGACTCCTTTTGCGCCGCCAGGCCGGCGTCGTTGGCGTCCATTTGCTGCTTCAGCCGCGCCGGCAGCGGCCGGCCCTTGTAGAACTCGGCCTCGTCCTGCAGCGGCTTGCGCTCGGCGATCAATTCCTTGGTCCGCAACTCGCTGGCGCGGATTGCCAGGCGCACCGTGTCAAGCGCCGATTCGCGCGCCTTGCGGTGCGCGGCTTCGTCGGGGAAGCGCGCCACCAGATTGCGATCACGCCGCACCGCGTCGGCCTGCGCCGCGCGCTGCTGCGCCACGCGGCGTTCGGTGGCTTCGCGTTCGGCGCGCTCTTCGGCGGTCAGCGTGGGCGGCAACAGGCGTCGCACCGAGCCGTCAAGGTTGAGCTGGCGCTGTTCGCGGCCGGTGCAATCGGGGATCGGCCGATCGGAGGTCAGGCGCCGGCCCTGCGCGTCGGTGCAGGTGTAAATGCGCGGGCCGGTTTCCGCGGCATCAACCGCCGCGGCTGCCAGCAGCGCCGCGCAGGCCAACGCCGCGCTCCAGCGTCGCGCTCTGGCCGGCCGACGTCGCAAGCGAATGCGCGCGTCACACGCCATAGCGGTCCCGGTACGCCGCCACATGCGGCAAATGGGCGGCCAGCGCCGGATCCTGGCTGTCGCGCAGCGTGGCCAGCAAATCGGCCAGCGTGGCCACCGCCACCACTTGCAGGCCGTAGCGCTCACGCACGTCCTGCACCGCCGAGTGCGGCACGTCCTGGCCGTCCTCGCGCGCCATTTCCTGGCGGTCGAGCGCAATCGCCACCGCCACCGGCTCGGCGCCGGCCGCGCGTATCAGCGCCACCGATTCACGCACCGAGGTGCCGGCCGAGATCACGTCATCGATGATCAGCACCCGACCGCGCACCGGCGCGCCGACCAGCGTGCCGCCTTCGCCGTGGTCCTTGGCTTCCTTGCGGTTGTAGGCAAATGGCACGTTGCGGCCCAGCCGCGCCAGCTCGATGGCCACCGCGGCGGCCAGCGCAATGCCTTTGTAGGCCGGTCCGAACAACAGGTCGAACTCAAGCCCCGAGGCGGCCAGACGGCGTGCATAAAATTCCGCCAGCCGCCCCAGCTTGGCGCCGTCGTCGAACAGACCGGCGTTAAAAAAGTACGGCGACAGCCGACCGGCCTTGGTCTTGAACTCGCCGAAGCGCAACACGCCGGCGTCGACCGCGAAGCGCACAAACTGCTGCGCCAGTGCCGGCGGGTCCACTGCGGCAACGCTGCCCACCGTCATGGAGCTCATGTGGCCTTCCGTTTGATAACGCTAAACTTGAATGGCATTCGCTCGGCTGCGGGCAAAGGCTTCATCGAATGGGCCATGCAATCGGGCGCGGATTGTATTGGTGTACAGGAGTTGAAAGCCCAGGCAACCGACATTGCCGGACGTTTTGAAACCATTGGAAACCTCTATGGGCATTTCCACTTTGCCGAAAAAAAAGGCTATTCGGGCGTCGGTTTCTATAGTCGCCACATGCCCAGCGCGGTCATCACCGGGTTGGGCGATGCCCAATTCGACGCCGAAGGCCGCTATGTCGAACTGCGTTTCGACAAGGGCGAGCGCCGGCTCAGTCTGATCAGCTGTTATTTTCCAAGTGGCTCGTCGGGTGAGCACAGGCAGGTGGCGAAGTACCGGTTTCTTGATTCTGTTTATCCGCATCTGTTGGCGCTGAAGGCCGAGCGCGAGTTCATTTTGGTTGGCGACGTGAATATCGCGCACCGCGAAATCGACCTGAAGAACTGGCGCAGCAACCAGAAAAATTCCGGCTTTTTGCCACAGGAAAGGGCCTGGCTGACGCGGCTGTTTGACGAGGCCGGCCTGGTCGATGTGTTCCGCACGCTGAACCCGCAGCCAGAGCAATACACCTGGTGGAGCAACCGCGGCCAGGCCTGGGCCAACAACGTCGGCTGGCGGCTCGACTACCACCTGGCCACACCGGCGCTGGCCGCGCACGCGCGGCGCGAGCACATCCACCTGGCGACGCGCTTTTCAGACCACGCGCCGCTGATCATCGACTACGACTTCACGCTGTAGCTGCCGCGCCGGCGCGGCCGCGGCGCGGCACTACTGCGGCTGGAAGCCGCTGGCGCCGATGATGCGCGCCCAGCCCGCGGCATAGGCGCGTTCGCGCGCGCCCAACTGCGGCCCGGGCACGAAGCCGACGGTCAAACCCATGGCGATCAGCCGTGCGCGCACGTCGCGCTCGGCGACCACCTTGGCCAGCGCGTTCGACAGCGCGGCCAGCGTCGCCGGCGGCGTGCCGGCGGGGGCGAACAGGCCGTAAAACGGCACCTCCTCGAAGCCGGCCAGGCCAAGTTCGGCCAGCGTCGGCACCTCGGGCAGCAAGGCCTGCCGCGTGCGGCCGAGCACCGCGACGATGCGCAGGCGGCCGTTGCGGTGGTGTTCAATGAAGTCGGGCACCGAGCCGACGCCGGCGCCGATCTGGTTGCCCAGCATGTCGGCAATCATTGGCGCCGAGCCCCGGTAGGGCGCGGCCACCAGGTCAAGCTTGCGCTGCGCGGCCAGCGACTTGACGACGAATTCAGGCACCGAGGCCGGCGCCGGCACGCCGACCGCGCCCTTGCTCGCGCCGCCACCGGCATCGACCCAGGCCACCCACTCGGCCAGGCTCTTTGCCGGCGTGCCGGGCGAGACGGCCAGCGCATTGACGAAGGTGGCAAACCCGGCCACCGGCGTGAAGTCGCGCGCGGTGTCAAAGCCCGGGTGCTTGACCACCAGCGGCAGGATGGACACCGTGTGGTCGTGGGTCAGAAACAGCGTGTTGCCGTCGGGCGAGGCCGCCTTCAACGCCTGCGCCGCCAACTGGCCACCGGCGCCGGGCTTGTTTTCAACCAGCACCGACACGCCGAGCACGTCCTTCAGCCGATCGGCCAGGATGCGGGCGATCGCATCGCTGCCACCGCCGGCCGGAAAACCGACCAGGATCTTCACCGGGCCGCTGGGCTGCGCCGCGGCCGGCCCCGCCCCCAGACCGGCCAGCGCCAGCGCGACGCCCGCGGCCAGACCAAACAGCCGCCGGCGCGGCGCCGGGGAGCTACCAACCAGGGGGGTGGGGCGTGCAGCAGAAATATGAGCCATTGCAATCCTGGGTATACCGACGACGCTTGCGTGCCAGGTGCCGGATCCACGGCGGGCCCGCGCCAGACACGGCAAAAGGGGCGCAGATGGTAAGCCAGGGCATCCCAGCCTAGGCCGCGGACTACAATCAAAGGTTGGCCAAAACCCTGCACATGGGGCGAGCGGCCCGGTTGCTACGCAGGAGAGAGGCCGATGGCCAAGGAAGAACTGATCGAGATGCACGGCAAGGTGACCGAGGTGTTGCCCGACTCGCGCTACCGCGTCACGCTGGACAACGGCCACGAACTGGTGGCCTACACCTCCGGCAAGATGAAGAAACACCACATCCGCATCCTGGCCGGCGACAACGTGTCGCTGGAGCTATCGGCCTATGACTTGACCAAGGGCCGCATCACCTTCCGCCACCTGGAGCGGCGCTGAACCGCACAGCCGCTGCGCGCTTGTCTTACCACTTGCGCGTTCAGTCAATCTGAAGTGCCGGGTCAAATGACCTGAAGTGCGCTTTCCGGGACGGCAGGGACACTGCGCGCCATGTCGACCGCCCTGCCCCCCATGCGCATTGCGCGCTACAGCCGCCCGGCCATCGTGCTGCACTGGCTGCTGGCGTTGATGATTTTCATCGCCTTCTGTGTCGGCGTGTACATGGCCGACCTGCCGGTTTCCCCCCAGCGCCTGAAGCTCTACAGCTACCACAAATGGGCCGGGGTGACGATTCTGGCCCTGTCTGCGCTGCGACTGGTCTGGCGCCTGACGCACCGACCGCCGCCCGACGTGGCCATGCCGGCCTGGCAGGCCCGCGCGGCGCACGCCACCCACCTGGCGCTGTACCTGCTGTTTTTTGCCGTGCCGCTGGTCGGCTGGGCCTACACCTCGGCCGCCGGGTTTCCGGTGGTCTGGTTCGGCGTGCTGCCGCTGCCTGACTTTGTTCCGGTCGACAAGGTGTTGGCCAAGGCCATCAAGCCCTGGCACGAGTCGCTGGCCTGGCTGATGGCGCTGCTGGTGCTGCTGCACATCGCCGCGGCGCTGAAGCACCAGTTCGTCGACCGCGACGGCTTGCTCGACCGCATGCGCCTGGGTGCACGCTGACCGGGCGGTGTGCCCACCAAACTTCAATCATCAGGATGACATTCTCACCCACCACAGCTCGCCCACAAGCGCTGCGCGGCGCGGCAGGGCTTGCCCTTAGCGTGCTGGCCGCGCTGTCCACGCCGGCGATGGCGCAGCAGGTGCTGCCGGCGCAAAGCGAGATCGTCTTCGTCGTCAAGCAAATGGGCGTGCCGGTCGAAGGCAGGTTCAAGCGCTGGACGGCGCAGGTCGCGCTCGACCCGAAAAAGCCCGAGGCCGGCAAGGTGTCGATCACGCTGGACAGCGCGTCGGCCAGCTTTGGCTCGGCCGAGGCCGACGCCGAGGTGCCCAAGGCCACCTGGTTCAACGCCGCCAGGTTTCCGCAGGCCAGCTTCCAGAGCGGCGCCATCAAGGCCTTGGGCGGCGGCAGGTTCGAGGTCGCCGGCAAGCTCAGCATCAAAGGCAGCACGCGCGACGCGGTGGTGCCGGTGGCCCTGCTGCAAAACGGCGCCAACGGCACGGCCAGCGGCGGCTTCACGATCAAACGGCTGGACTTCAAGATCGGCGAAGACGAATGGGCCGACACCTCGATGGTCGCCAATGAAGTGCAGGTCAGGTTCAAGCTGGCGCTGACCGGCTTGGCGCACTGACCCGCATCCGCCCCCACCCCCTCAGGAGACATAGCGATGACCCGTCACACTGTTCTGGCCTTTGCGCTGGCCACCGCCGCCGCTACCGGCGCACAGGCCGAGCCCGGCAGCTACGCCATCGACCCGACGCACACCTGGGTCACTTTTGAAGCGCCGCACTTCGGCACCAGCACCAACCGCGCGCGCTTTGACAAAAAGTCCGGCACGGTGACCTTTGACCGCGCCGGCAAACGCGGCAGCGTCGAGCTGACGCTGGAGACCGGCTCGGTCAACAGCGGCACGCCAGCGTTCGACAAGCACCTGCGCAGCGACGACTTCTTCGCCGCCGAGGCCTTTCCAACCGCGCGCTTTGTCTCCGACCGCTTTGTCTTCGACGGCGACAGGGTCAGCGAAGTCCAGGGCCAGTTGACGCTGCGCGGCAAGACCCACCCGGTGACGCTGAAGGCCGGCAACTTCAACTGCTACAACCACCCGATGCTCAAGCGCGAGGTCTGCGGCGGCGACTTCACCACCACCATCGACCGCAGCCTGTGGGACGTGAACTTCGGCCTCAGCATGGGCTTCCCGAAGGAAGTGCGGCTGCTGGTGCAGGTCGAGGCGATCAAGCAGTAGCCGCCACGCACGCGGCGGGGTGGCTGTCGCCCGCCCCGCGCCGCGGCAAACCGCGCGGTCCGTCGGCCGCTATCGCGGCCCATCGCACAAAAACCTCAGCCGGTCGGACGGCACTGGCCGCGCGCGGCGCCGGTGCATAGAGTGCGGGCCACGCCACTGCCCGCCCCACGCCGACCGCCATGACCGCCGCCGCACCCGCACTTACCACCGGCTGGCAGCGCTTTGCCGCCGCTTTCCTGCGCGCCTTTCACGCCTATGGCGACTGGCTGGTTGGCATCTCGTGGCGGCGCTTTCTGCTGCTGGCGCTGCTGCTGTTGATCGCCGCCGGCGTGCTGTCGGACCTGCCGCTGCTGCACTGGTCGTACGACAGCAACGAGCCGGCCACGGCGACCAAATCGCGGCGCACCGTGGTCGTGCGCCCGGCCTCGCCACCGGCCGATGGCGCGGCGTCGGGTACGCGGCCCGGCACGGTCCACATCAAGCGCGCAGGCAAGGACGACATCGAGATCAGCATCGACGACAGCGGCCTGCGCATCGTCGGCCAGCCGGGCTGTGCGTCGGCGGCGGCGTCGGCCTCGTCGTCGGCCGCGTCATCCTCGTCGTCCTGCGCTACCGCCGACGGCGCCGCGTCGCAGCCGCGCAAGACGCTGGTCGAGATCAACATTCCGCCCGGGCTGTTGGGCGAAGGCGTGCGCAAGGCGCTGGAAGACGCGCGCAGCGAAATCGAGCAGGCGGTGCGTGAAGCGGCGCACGAAACCGCCGGCGACATTGCCAGCGGCGGCGCCGGCCAGGAGGTGGTGATCGAGTCCGACACGCCGCCTCGCCCGCACCGGGTGACCGTGCGGCCGCTGAACTCGCTGCCGCAATTTGCCTTCTTCTGGATCGTCGCCTCGGCGATCCTGAAAGTCACCTACCGGCGCCAGATCCAGGCCGAAGCGCAGGCCGCGCAGGCGGTGGAAACGGCCGGCGCCGAGTCATTGAAGCGCCAGGTGCTGGAGGCGCGGCTGGCGGCGATGCAGGCGCAGGTCGAGCCTCACTTCTTGTTCAACACGCTGGCCTCGATCGACCACTTGATTGAAACCGACCCGCCGCGCGCCAGCCGGATGCAAAAGCAGTTGATCGCGCTGCTGCGCGCCAGCCTGCCCAGCCTGCGCGAAAGCGCCGGCGGCGGCAGCGCGCCGACCGCGCGCGACCTTGGCCGCGAGCTGGCGGTGATCCGGCCGTACCTTGAAATTCTGCAAATGCGCATGGAAGAACGGCTACAGACCACGCTGGACGTGCCCGACGGCCTGCTGTCGGCCGAGTTTCCGCCGCTGATGCTGCAAACCCTGGTCGAGAACGCGATCAAGCACGGCCTGGAGCCCAAGGCCGAAGGCGGCACGCTGGCGGTCAAGGCCGAGGTCGTGCATGGCAAGCTGACGCTGACGGTGGCCGACTCGGGGCTGGGCTTTGGCAACGCCGGCGGCGCCGGCGCGGCCGGCGGCGGCGTCGGGCTGGCCAACATCCGCGAGCGGTTGCTGCTGCTGTATGGCGCCGACGCCGCGCTGACGCTGGCCGCCAACCCCGGCGGCGGCACGCGTGCGACCATCAGCGTGCCGTACCGACCGCTGGCGGCGGGCACCGCCGCCTGACGCGGCGCGACCAGTGCCAAACTTTCGGCCACGCCGCGTGCGCTTGGTCCAACCACCGCCGCGCCACACCGCCACCGCCTGCCGATGACCGACGCCCCCACCCCGCCGCGCGCCGTGATTGCCGACGACGAACGCATGCTGCGCGAGCAATTGCGCCGCCGCCTGGCCGAGGCCTGGCCCGAGCTGGTGGTGGCCAGCGAGGCGCGCAATGGCGACGAGGCGGTCGACGCGGTGCGGCGGCTGCAACCCGAGGTGGTGTTCCTCGACATCCGCATGCCCGGCACCGACGGTGTCGAGGCGGCGCGGCAAATCCGCCAGTGGGCGATCGGCGAGGAATTGCCGCTGCCCGAAATCGTCTTCATCACCGCCTACGACCAGTACGCGGTGCAGGCCTTCGAGCATGGCGCGGTCGACTACCTGCTCAAGCCGGCCGAGCGCGACCGGCTGGCGCTGACCGTGGCCCGGCTGCGCGAGCGGCTGGCGCGGCGTGCCGACGCCCAGGTCGACGCCAATGCGCCCAGCGCTGCGGCGCTGGAGCAGTTGCTGCAGCGGCTGTCGCGGCAGTTGCACCCGCACGCCGCGACAGCGCCGCTGCAGTGGATACAGGCCAATGTCGGCGCGACGATTCAGATGATCGCGGTCGCCGAGGTGCTGTTTTTCATCAGCGACGAAAAGTACACCCGGGTGCAGACCGCGCAGGTCGAGGCGCTGATCCGCAAGCCGATTAAGGAGCTGGTCGAGGCGCTCGACCCGCAGCAGTTCTGGCAAATCCACCGCTCGACGCTGGTCAACGTCCACGCCATCGCCGGCGTCAGCCGCGACGCGCGCGGCCGGCAAATCGTCAGCGTGCGCGGCCACCCGGAAAAGCTCGAAGTCAGCCGCAGCTGCGTACACCTGTTCAAGGGGATGTAGCACCGGCCCGGCCGGCCGCCGATGGCTCCGCGCCGGGCGTGGTCGGGCCACGCGCGCCTTATCCTTGCGGCCACCCGGCTGCGCGAACGGATCGCGCGGCGATGCCCCACACCACCATGACCGCAACCACCCCCCGCACCGGCTTTCAGTGGGACGACCCGCTGCTGCTCGACCAACAACTCAGTGCCGACGAACGCGCGGTGCGCGACGCCGCGCGCGCCTATGCCCAGCAGCGGCTGCTGCCGCGCGTGGTCAACGCCTTTCGCCACGAGCAGGTCGATGCGACGATCTTTCGCGAGATGGGCGCGCTCGGCCTGCTCGGCCCGACGATTCCCGAGGCCTACGGCGGCGCCGGGCTGAACTACACCAGCTACGGCCTGGTCGCGCGCGAGCTGGAGCGCGTCGACTCGGGCTTTCGCTCGATGATGAGCGTGCAAAGCTCGCTGGTGATGGTGCCCATCCATAACTTCGGCAACCAGGCGACCAAGCAGAAGTACCTGCCCAGGCTGGCCACCGGCGAATGGATAGGCTGCTTCGGCCTGACCGAGCCCAACCATGGCTCCGACCCCGGCAGCATGGCCACCCGCGCGAAAAAGGTCGCCGGCGGCTGGCGACTCAGCGGCAGCAAGATGTGGATCACCAACAGCCCGATCGCCGACGTCTTCGTGGTCTGGGCCAAGGACGACGCGGCACAGATTCGCGGCTTTGTGCTCGACAAGGGCGCGCCGGGACTGAGCACGCCGGTGATCCACGGCAAGGTCGGCCTGCGCGCGTCGATCACCGGCGAGATCGTGATGGACGAAGTGTTCTGCCCCGACGACAACGCCTTCCCCGACGTGCGCGGCCTCAAAGGGCCGTTCACCTGCCTGAACAGCGCGCGCTTTGGCATCGCCTGGGGCGCGCTCGGCGCGGCCGAAGACTGCCTGCAGCGCGCGCGCCAGTACGTACTCGACCGCAACCAGTTCGGCCGCCCGCTGGCCGCCAACCAACTGGTGCAAAAAAAGCTGGCCGACATGCTGTCCGACATCGCGCTGGGCCTGCAGGGCTGCCTGCGCCTTGGGCGCATGAAGGACGCCGGCGACGCGGCGGTCGAGGCCACCAGCATCATGAAGCGCAACTCCTGCGGCAAGGCACTCGACATCGCCCGCCTGGCGCGCGACATGATGGGCGGCAACGGCATCAGCGACGAATTCGGCGTCGCGCGCCACCTGGTCAACCTGGAAGTGGTCAACACCTACGAGGGCACGCACGACGTCCACGCCCTGATCCTCGGCCGGGCGATCACCGGCATTGCGGCGTTCAGCTGAGGCGCGCAGCACCGTAGCCAGCGCGTTCTAATTGTCCCGTCCCCCGAAATCCAAGGCCCTCATCCGCCCATCATCCCAGGCGCGGCCAGCACGGGGTGCCCGCGGCGCACTGTGCAGCGCTTGGGGGGCTCGCCTAGCTGTGCGCAGTTCTTTCATGATATTTTCTTTTGACAATAGATTGCGAATGAGCAATCATGGTTGCAATGTAAACATTGCTGAACAGGATGTCAATTGCTATTTTGCAACTTGGCAGTCAGCCAGAACAGGGTGCCAGGCGATGACCGACAAGAAGGGTTTTGACGCGGAAAGCTTCTACAAGGCGCTGAGCACCACTGTCTCGGCGCGGCGGGTGAGCTGGAAGCAGGCGAGCGCCGAAACGGGCGTCAGCGCCTCGACGCTGTCGCGGATGTCTTCCGGGCGTCAGCCAGACGCCGCCAGCTTGGCCGCCCTCAGCGCTTGGTCTGGCTTGAACCCGAGCGACTTCGTCCAGGGCGTGCCCCGCTCCCCGATAGAGACGATGGCCATGGTCGGCAAGCTGCTCCGTGAGGATCCCAACTTGGACAGGCAAGGCGCCGACGCCCTGGAGGCCATCATCATGGCGGCATACAAACGTTTCCGCCAAGACGGCGGCGCAGATTGAATCAGTTGCTGCCGGGTTCGGCCGGCGGGCGCGGAACGGCCAGCACACGAGACTCGGCGTTCAGGCGCTGCTGTTCTCGCAGCGCCTCATCAATCTGAGGGACAACCTGTTCGGTCATCTCTTGGATGTAGGCGCTAAGAGTCGCCGCGTCGACGGGACGCGTACTGGGCAACGTGTCCAAATACTTCTTCAGTGACTCGTTCATTGCGGAGGCTCCCGGTTCTGATGTCCCACATCGACATCGGCAGAAGTCAAGGTCTCTGCCTGATTGGCCGCAGGTTCTCTTCCATCCGCCCGAGCGAGGATCCAGCCTGTTGCGTCAGGGTGACGACCTTCGCGCTTCCGGGTGCCATGGTCCGATCGAAGAATATAGCAGTATTCGCGCCATGGGCCATCCACGCAACAACGGGGTCTTTTGGGCTGGCAGAGGCATCCAGCACCGCCCTGGCGGAGATCTCCCCCTTGGCCCACTGCTCGGGCGAGTTGTACTCCACGACCCAGACAAACTGCGCGGTTTCGACTTGCATCATCGCCGAGACGAACTCGTTGCCCAGTTGCGAAGCGTACTCGCGAGCGTACTGCCGCAACGATGACACGGTCGTGATGAAGTAACGCACGACCGTGCGGTCCTCCGACGGCATGGGCATGTGCTTGCGCAGCAACCGACCCAGCGTGGTCGACATGAGCTCGACGGCCGAGGCAGGATAGAAGATCTTCTCCGGCAGTGGCACGATGAAGCGATCAAAGTCCTGGGCAGAGTACTGTTTGTCGTCCACAGGCTCCCCGGCCACCGCTGCGAGGCGCGTCGGCACGCACCGATAGGGAAGGTAGTTGTCATCGATGACCGTGATGGCCTCGACACGGCTCCAGGCGTTGCCGCCAGGCCACGCCGCAGGATCTCCCGTCTCGTTGCGCCAGCTGCGGCCGATCGCCACAACGGCGTGGCGACGACTCTCCATGGAGAGGAACAGCGGGAAGCCTGAATCCAAGTACGCCAGCAACTGGCGGTAGAACAGATGCGGATTCTTGCTTCCCTTCGTGATCGTGAGGGGGAAGGTTCCTGCCGCCTGAAACACCCGTTCGGCCTCGTACACGTCCAGCCCGTTGCCGGGCACGAGGCCGCCCGGATCGAACGGGTGCGCCATCAGCGTGATGTCACGCACCAACAACTCGCGATGTTGAGGGTAGCGCTCACTGTAGTGACGCAGAATCGACCAACATGCCACATGCGCGCACACCGCGATGTCGGCGTGCTGGTCCATCGAGGGGAACCCCCACAGGCTCAGCCTGTGACCCAGGAGGTGAACCTTGTGCCGTGAACGGATGACCACGCCCTTGGCGTCCATGCGCACATCCGGCGCCAGCACCGAGCGTCCTATCGTGGCCACCATCGTCGGGCGCAGGACCATGTAGCCGAAGTAATGATCCTCGAGGTTCTTGTCGTCGCAGCGCACGTCGATCGTCGCTTCGTCGAACGTGACCGCCTGATCGAAGAAGTGCAGGCGCACGCAGTCCGAGCGATACCGACGGCCCATCTTCGAATAGAAGTGGTAGTAGGTGCTGCGGTAGTCCTTGTCGACGTAACCGTGCTCGATGAGGACACCCTGTACAGCTGCGTTGATGCCATTGCGCAAAATATCGACGACCCGCTGGGCACCAAACTCGCTGTCGAGCTCCGTCGTCAACTGTTGGAAATCTGCCGGGCTTTGGATGTTGATCCAGCGGTACATGCTCATCGTGCAGAGGTCCAGGGTTGTCAGCGGCGACCGAGCCCCGACACATAGGCTCTTTCTATGAGGACGGCGACTTCTCCGCGCTCTTACATTTTATGCGCACGGCCTGGTCGCCTGATCTCGCTAAAGGGAGGGAGACAACATTGCCCATATGTGTTCCCAAGCTGGGGTTCAGAACGCTCAACGGGTTGGCCGAGCCGTTCCCGGCAAGCAGGGGCACGACGGACGCAAACGGCGTGTGCACCTTGCAAGCCCTGAAGTCGACCAGCGCTCAGACCATGGTCAACGCGATTCCCGAACACACTCACTGGTCGGCGATACAGAGGCGGAACTCGCAGACGATGCCTGGGCCGCGATCGCAATCACGCTGCAGCGCTTGAAACCTCCATGGGGCCGAGCTTTGCGCCGCGCCTGAGCCCGATTTCGAGCAGTTGATCCGCGAGAACCTGGAGATCGGACGGCCCGCCCAGGTGCAACTTGTCCCGTCCCCCGAAATCCCAGTTAACCCACCGACTTTCGAAGGAGACTGGACAAATATGCCGTTGTCCATAGCCGCCCGCATTCGCCTTCTTCAGCGCCGAGGGGTATTGGACGCCAGCCAGCCCCCGCACTTAAGGCGACGCCGAACAAGCCCCTCGCGGCGCGCGCATCCCCGGGCTCGAAGTCGCCAGGATTTGTTCGAGAAGTCACCGAAAATCATGCCACCAAGAACAAGACAACCGGAGCCAGGCGTGCAGGAGCGCGAAAGGCAATTTCCAGGCCAAGCACAACGCGCACTGCGTGAAAGCGCATGAGCAGCGCACGGCCGCCCGAAGGGGCGAATGCCCGCTCGGCGGACCCGGTCGCCGGGCCGAACGGTGGGCGGCGACGTGAAGGACGGCAACGCCGGCCACATCACGCGCGAGCCGGAACAGGTGAAGGCGTTTCGGGATACCTGGCGGGATGGGATTCACTCGTATCTGACTTACCTGCGCGATCGGTTGACGGTGGCGCGGGATCTGTTGACCGATAGCGGCTCGATCTTCGTCCAAATCGGCAATGAAAACGTCCACCGGGTCCGCGCTGTGCTCGACGAAGTGTTTGGCGACGAGTGCGCGGTGACCGAAATCGTCGTCAAGAAGAAGGGAAGCCAAAAATCATCAATGCTGGACCCGGTAAACGACTTCATTCTCTGGTACTCGAAGCGGCCCAGAAGCGAAGGAATCACCAAGTTTCGGTCTCTGTTCGAGGAGCGGGCGCTGGACAGCGAAACCGTGGATGAGTTTTCAAGAGCCGAGTTGCCGAATGGAGAGACCGTAAGCCTGAGGAAGTACGTCGACGAATCGGGCGAGGCGATTGACTTTCGAGCGGTCCCCCGCCGCATTGAGCAGCAATTTCCTGGTGCCCGCCTCTTCCGTCCATGGCCCATTACGAACGGTGGTCAGCGCGCCAACCAGATGGACGCGGTGACTTTCGAGGGCGAGGGAGTGGAACCTCCAAAAGGGCGCTGCTGGAGCCACCCCTCCAAGAGGCCTGGTACTGGGCTCAGTGGCATGGATCGTGTGCTGGCTGCCGGGCACCTCGTTCGCACGCGCACGGCGTTAGATTTCAAGCGTTACTTGACCGACTTCCCGTATCGAAGCATCTCGAACTGGTGGGACGGTTTCGGTGGTGCGTCAGAGCAAATCTATGTCGTGCAGACGAACGAGCGCATCGTCGAACGCTGCTTTTTGATGACCACGGATCCGGGCGACTTGGTGCTTGATCCCACATGTGGATCGGGCACCTCGGCCTTCGTTGCGGAGCAGTGGGCGCGGCGCTGGATCACTATTGATACATCCAGAGTTGCACTGGCACTTGCTCGATCCCGAATCATGTCCGCCCGGTATCCGTATTACCTTCTAGCGGACTCAGTCGATGGCCATGCCAAGGAGGCTGATTTGCGAAGTCACGCGTGCGTCCCGTTAAGTAGGGCTCGTGTGGATATACGTTTGGGTTTTGTGTACCGCCGGCAGGCGCAGATTACGTCGAGCGTGATTGCCAACAACGCCGAGATCGACGTGATCTGGGACGAGTGGCAGTAGACGTTGGAGCCGCTACGCGGGCAACTCAACGCTGCGCTGAAACAGGCCTGGGCCGAGTGGGAGATTCCGCGCGAGGCCGACACCCAGTGGCCCGATGCGGCGAAGAAACTGCACGCCGGCTGGTGGCAGGCGCGCATTGCGTGGCAAAAGGCGATAGACGCCAGCATCGCCGCCAAGGCCGAGTTCGAGTACCTCTATGACAAGCCCTACGCCGACAGCAAGCGCGTGCGCGTCGCCGGCCCGTTCACGGTGGAAAGCCTGTCGCCGCACCGCGTGCTGGGCGTCGACGAGAACGACGAGTTGATCGACCAGGTGGCCGAGCCCGCGGCCGACTACGCGGCCAGGCAAAGCTTTCCGCAGATGACCCTGGAGAACCTGAAGACCGCCGGCGTGCAGCAGGCCCACCGGTCCGGCCGCATCAGCTTTACCGCGCTCACTGGCTGGCCGGGCGAGTACATCTGCGCCGAAGGCACCGCGACACCTCGCGGCCGTTCGCCAGTCCGAAGTCGGGCCGCATCGCCGTCAAGGTGATCAACCACCTCGGCGACGAGGTGATGAAGGTGTTCAAGGTGGCGTCGTAGCGGCCCATGGCAGCGCAACCCCGTGCATCGGACGCTGTGCTCTTGGCATCGACAGGCACCCTAGACGCCAAGCCACGCAACTCAGTCTTGCGGCGACACGAAGCGATGTTGCGGGAGCTGGTCTTCCTGGGTGAGCGCGGGGACGAGAACCTGGCGTTTATTCGCTCGCGCAACTGGACCGACCAACGGCTCAGTGCGCTGTTCAGCTTTAACAGCATCTATCAGGAAGTCCTCGGACCTCTCGATGCTTCGGCGCGGACGGGGCAAGCAGGGCTGGGGTCAACGCATCCAATCATTCACGGCTCCATGCGATTTGACACGGCGCACACGGCCCGCGTCAGGAGCGCCGTCGAAGACTTCTTCACGATGGTGAATGAGCTCGGCTTTAGACGCGACTGGATGACAAAGACAGTACACCCAACAGGACGGGCACCTGGGGCTTACCCTTTTCGTGGGCGGAACCGCGCGCAACATCCACTTGCGAATGATCAGCGCGATGCAGAAGGCATATCGGCTGAACATCATCTGCGGTCTGCATGAAGGGACTTGGAAATTGACAGACGCCAAAAACCGCATGCTGCGTTCTGCTACTGGGAATCCCGCTACGGAGGTAGATGACGACGATATTCCCTTCTGACAGTCGGGGACGCTTGCAGCGAATATCGAGTCGAGCCTCGCCCGGCTGACTCTGCGACAAGCACAACGCCGTCAAGACGACCGCCTTCAACCTGTACACGAAGCCGGCAAGTGGGGGCATGGGCTTGCACAAGCGCGGCAAGCACGCGCCAGCAACTTCTGGTCGCTGCGTGTGAACAGCGGCTTTCAGTCCTCGCCCGCCACGCCGGGGTCGGCCGGCTCGGGCCACAGCCAGCGTGCGTCGATGGCCAGAAGCGCCTGCTGTTGCAAGCGGTCGAGCGCCGCGGCCAGCGCGGCCTGGTGCAGTTCGTTGGCCTGGCGGCGCGCGTTGAGCACATCGGTCAGGCTGCCTTCTCCAAGCCGGTAGCCCAGCCGCAGCCGCTCGGCGACCGCGTCGGCCTGCTGCGCGGCGCGCTGGGCGCGGTGCAGTGCCGCGTCGGCGGCGCGCAGCTCGGCCAGGCGGCGCGCGGCGTCGGCCTGCCAGCGCGCCTGCGCGTCGGCGGCCTGCAGCGCCGCGGCGCTGGCGCGGGCCTGCGCGGCGTCGGCGCCGGCGCGGCGGTAGTCGCTGCCAAGCGGCAGGCTGAGCATGACGCCGACGTATTGCTCGGCGCCGCTGCGTGCCTGGCCCCAGCGCAGGCCGACGCTGGGGTCGCCGCGCACTTCGGCGGCGTCGACCCGGGCCTGGGCCTGCGCGGCGGCGGCGTCGTGCCGGGCGGCGGCCAGCTCTGCGCTGGCCTCTTGCAGCCGCTGCAGCAGCGCGTCATCGGTCAGCGTCGGCGCAGGCGATGGGGACAGCGCGGGCCCGGCAGCGCCGGCGGCCGGCGCCGGGGTGTCGCGCCAGGCCAGGCCGGGGTAGCGCGTAGTGAGGAAGGCGCGCGCCGTGGCCGCACGGTTGCGCGCCGCGTCGGCCTGGGCCTGCGCCTGCAGCCAGGCCAGCTCGGCCTGTTGCGCCTCGATTTGCGCCGCGTCGCCCAGGCGTTGGCGTTTGACCACCGCGTCGCGCTGCTCGGCCAGCAGCGCGGCCTGGGCCTGCCAGAGCGCGGCGGCGCGCGTCTCGCGCTGCGCGCTGGCCAGGTCTTGCACCAGTTGCCGCGCCAGCTCGCGCCAGACGCGCTGCGCCTGCGCCTGCGCCTGCTGCACGCGCGCCAGGCCGGCGGCGGCGTGCAGTTTCGCCTTGCCGGGCAGGCGCAGCGCGCGCTCGACCGACAGCTCCCACTCCTGGCTGCGCTCGACCGCCGGGTCGGTCTGCCGCCGCCGCGCGGCGCTGAGCGCGGCCACCCATTCACCGCTGCCGGCGCGCCACTGGCGCGCCACCGCCTGCTCGGCGCGCAGCGAGTGCAGCGCGGCGCGCCAGGCGGGCTGCTGCGCCAGCACGGCGCCGACCTGCGGACCGCCGTCGGCGCCAAGCGCGGCGGCCAGCGCCGCGGCCCAGGCAGGGTCCGGCGCGATGGCCGCCGGGTCGGTGGGTTGCGCGCTGGCCGTGGCGGCCGGTGTGCGCGGTGCCGCCGGCAGGGGCTCGGTGACGGCTGCGGCAGCGGGCATTGCGCCTACCAGGGTGCCGGCCAGCCCCAACGCGCATACCCATGCCAGGCGTGTCACGGCGTGCTCCTGAACGACGCAAAGCGCTCGACCGGCATGACCCAGTAGCCGCCGTCGACGCCGGCCAGCAGCGCGTCGACCGCCTGCACCAGCGCGGCGATGCGTTCGCGGCGCACGATCAGCTTGAATTCGACCCGCCGCGCAAAGCCTTGCACCAGTTCGTCGCTGGCCGACATGTGCACCAGCGGGCCGCGCGCGGCCACCGGGTGGACGCTGAACTCGATCTGCCAGTCGGCGTGGCTGATCAGCCAGTCGACCAGCCGGTCTTCGACCGCGGTCGGCACCAGCACGAACAGGCAGACTTCGGGGGTCAGGGGCAGCGCGGGCATCGGGGGCGTCTGGTTTTCAGGCTCTGGTTCCGGGCTCAGGGTCCAGGCTCGGCCGGCGGCGCAGCAGCGGCGCGGTCGGCCAGCCGCGGCCGGCGGCGCGGCGGCGCCGGCGCCGGTTCGGCGGCCTGCGGGCTGACGCCAAAGCGCTCGAACAGCATTGGCAGCAGCAACAATGTCAGCAGCGTCGACGACACCAGCCCGCCGATCACCACCACCGCCAGCGGGCGCTGGATTTCCGAGCCCGGCCCGGTGGCGAACAGCAGCGGCACCAGGCCGCCGGCGCTGATCGCCGCGGTCATCAGCACCGGGCGCAGCCGCCGTTTGGCGCCTTCGACCACCACCTGCGACAAGGCCATGCCCTGCGCCAGCAACTGGTTGAAATAGCTGACCATGACCACGCCGTTGAGCACCGCAATGCCCAGCAGCGCGATGAAGCCGACCGACGCCGGCACCGACAGGTACTCGCCCGACAGCCACAGCGCGGCCACGCCGCCGATCAGCGCCAGCGGCACGTTGGCCAGCACCAGCACCGCCTGGCGCACGGTGCCAAAGGTGGAAAACAGGATGAAGAAGATCAACGCCACCGCCACCGGCACCACCAGCGCCAGCCGGCGCGCGGCGCGCTGCTGGTTTTCGAACTGGCCGCCCCAGACCACGCTGTAGCCCGGCGGCAGCTTGACCTGCGCGGCCACCGCGGCGCGTGCCTCGTCGACAAAGCCGACCAGGTCGCGGCCGCGCACATTGCTCTGGATGACGACGTAGCGCTGCGCCTGCTCGCGGTCGACCTTGACCGGGCCGTCGACGCGCTCCAGCCGCGCCACCTCGGCCAGCGGCACCGCGGCGGTGCTGCGGCCGTCGCCGCTGGACAGCCGCAGCGCGGCAAAGTCGGCGGCCGAGGCGCGCAAGGCCTCGCTGCCGCGGATGACCAGCGGCGTGCGCCGGCCGGGCTCGTGGATCACGCTGACCGTCTGGCCCTCGACCCAGCGCCGCAGGTCGGCCTGGATGCGCTCGGCGTCCAGCCCCAGGCGGCCGGCGGCCAGGCGGTCGATGCGCACCTGCAGGTACTGCACGCCGTCGTTGCGCAGCGTCAGCGTGTCGCTGGCGCCACTGACCTTGGCCACCACCGCCTCAATGCGGCCGGCCAGCGCCGACAGCTCGCGCAAGTCGGTGCCGTAGACCTTGATCGCCACATCGCCGCGCACGCCGGTGAGCATTTCGGACACGCGCATGTCGATCGGCTGCGTGAAGCTGGGGTCGACGCCGGGAAAGCGCGTCATCACGCTGCGCAACTGGTCGGTCAGCCAGTCCTTGTCGGGCTTGCGCCACTGCTCGCGCGGCTTGAGCACCAGGAAGCTGTCGGTCTGGTTCAGCCCCATCGGGTCCAGCCCCAGCTCGTCAGCGCCGCTGCGCGCGACGATCGCCGCCACCTCGGGCACCTGCGCCAGCACCGCCTGCTGCACGCGCAGGTCCAGGTCGACCGTGCTGTCCAGCCCGATCGACGGCAGCTTTTCAAGCTGCATGATGATGTCGCCCTCGTCCAGCGTCGGCATGAACGACTTGCCGACCGCGCCCAGCAGCAGCACCGAGCCGGCCAGCGCCACGCTGGCGGCGGCAAACACCGGCACCTGGTGGCGCATCACCGCGGCCAGCAGCCGGGCGTAGCCGCGGTTGAGCTGGCGCACCAGCCACGGCTCGTGCGCCGGGCCGACCTTGAGCAGCCACGACGCCAGCACCGGCACCACGGTCAGCGACAACAGCAGCGACACCGCCAGCGCGAAGACGATGGTCAGCGCCACCGGCGCGAACAGCTTGCCTTCCAGCCCTTCCAGACTGAGCAGCGGCAGGAAGACGATGACGATGATGGCGATGCCCGAGGTCACCGGCGCGGCCACCTCGCGGCTGGCGCGAAACACCAGGTGCAGCGGCGACAGGCGCTGCGCCTGCGGCCCGGTCAGCGCGGTTTCGACGTTTTCAACCACCACCACCGCGCCGTCGACCAGCATGCCGATGGCAATCGCCAGCCCGCCCAGGCTCATCAGGTTGGCGCTCAAGCCGAATTGCCGCATCAGCACAAAGGTGCCCAGCGCCGACAGCGGCAGCATCACCGCCACCACCACCGCCGCGCGCAGGTTGCCCAAGAACGCCAGCAGCAACAGCAGCACCAGCGCCACCGCCTCGGCCAGCGCCTTGCCGACGGTGCGCACCGCGCGGTCGACCAGTTGGCCGCGGTCGTAAAACGGCACGATGGTCATGCCCGCCGGCAGCCGCGGCGCCAGTTCGGCCAGGCTGAGCTTGACCCGCGCCACCACCTCGCGCGCATTGGCGCCGCGCAGGCCGAGCACCAGCCCTTCGACCGCCTCACCCTGGCCATTGCGGGTGACCGCGCCGTAGCGCGTCAGCTCGCCGAAGCGCACCTCGGCGACGTCGCCGACGCGCACCACGCGGCCGTCGGCGGCACGCGCGACGGTGGCGCGCACGTCGTCTAGCGTGGCCATCGCGCCCTCGGCGCGCACGATCAAGGCCTCTTCGCCGGCGGCCAGCCGGCCGGCACCGTCGTTGCGGTTGGCGGCCACCAGCGCCGCCTCCAACTGCGCCAGCGACAGCCCGCGCGCGGCCAGCGCCGCGGCGTCGGGCACCACCTCGAAGGTCCGCACGCGGCCGCCCAGGCTGTTGACATCGGCCACGCCGGGCAGCGTGCGCAGCAGCGGCCGCACCACCCAGTCGAGCACGCGGCGGCGCTCTTCGAGCGTTTGCGGGCCCTCGATGGTGAACATGAACATCTCGCCCAGCGGCGTGGTGATCGGCGCCAGGCCGCCGCCGGTGCCGGGCGGCAAGTCCTTCATCACCCCGGCCAGCCGCTCGCCGACCTGCTGGCGCGCCCAGTAGACGTCGGTGCCGTCTTCAAAGTCCAGCGTGATGTCGGCCAGCGCGTACTTCGAGGTGCTGCGCAGCATGCGCTGGCGCGGGATGCCCAGCATCTCCTGCTCGATCGGGCCGGTGATGCGCGACTCGACCTCCTCGGGCGTCATTCCCGGCGCCTTCATGATCAGCTTGACCTGGGTGGTCGAGACGTCGGGAAAGGCGTCGATCGGCAGCCCCAGGTAGGCCAGCGCGCCGCCCACCACCAGCAGCAGCGTGGTGATCAGCACCAGCAGGCGCTGGCGCAATGAAAACGACACCAGCGCGCCGAGCATGGTCAGTCGACCTTCGGGCGCCGGTTCAGCGTGCCGCGGCCAGCAAGGCCTTCAGCGCCGCGGTGCCGTGCACCACCACGCGCGCGCCGGCCGGCAGCCCGCGCAGCGCCACCTGCCCGCCGTGCTCGCCCAGCGGCTCGACCTCGACCGCGCGGTACTGCCCCGGCGCGGCCTCGACCAGCACCTGCGGCCGGCCGGCTTCCACCAGCAGCGCCGCCGCCGGCACGCGCAGCACGCCGGCCACGGCACGGCTGTGCAGCGCCTCGACCGCCTGGCCCACGCGCAGCGCCGCGTTGCCACCCTGGATGTGGGCGCGCACCAGCACGGTCTGGCTGGCGGCGTCAACCGCGTGGCCGAGTGCGATGACGCGCCCGTGCGCCGGCGTGCCGACCACCGTCACCGCGTCACCGACCTGGAACTGCGCCGCATCGCGCGCCGGCACCTGCAGCTCCAGCCACAGCGGCGCCAGCCGCGCCACGCGCAGCAGCGTGGTCGCCGCGTCGACGCGCTGGCCAATGGCCACCGGGCGTTCCAGCACCACGCCGGTCAGCGGCGAGCGCAGCAGCAGCGTGCCGCCTGGTGCGCGACCGGCACCACCGGCCGCGCCCAGGCCGGCCTCGGCCAGCGCGCGCCGGCGCTCGTCGCGCTGCAGCGCGGTCTGGCGCGCCTGCGCGCGGGTGGCTTCCAGGCGCGACAGCGCGATCAGCCCTTCCTTGTACAGCGCCTCGTCGCGCTGCAGCGCCGACGCCGCCAGCGCGGCCTGGCTGTCGGTGGTGCCGACGTCGCGCTGCAGCTCCAGCGCCTGCGGGCTGCGCAGCACCGCCAGCACCTGGCCGGCCTGCACCGCGTCGCCGGCAGCCACGCGCAGCTCGGTCACCAGCCCCGGCAGCGGCGCGGCCAGCACCTGCTGCTGCGCCGCCGGCACCACCACCTGCGCCGGGTAGCGCTGCGCCGACACCGCATCAGCCTGCGCCACTTCGGCGCGCACGCCGAGCGCCTGCACCTGGTCGGGCTGCAACACCGCCAGCGGCGGCGCGGCCGGCGCCGAAGCCGGTGCCGCGGCTGGTGGTGCGGCCAGCGTCAGGCACGGCCACAGCAGCGCGAGCCAAAGCGCGCGGCCAGGAAACCGGCCGCCAGGCCGATGGGAGCGACTGGGCATCAAGTGGGTTCGCGTGAGGGCGGTTGGTGCAGCGAGGCGTGCGTCTGCCGCCTGGCTGCGGCGCTGTCGACCGTCACGCAACAACATTGGCTGCGTCAGGCACGGCGCCTTTGGAGGGACGCGCATGCTGGCCGGCCAAACTGAAGCCAGGGTGAATGCAGCGTTCGCGCCGCGGTGTTAGCTTCGGGCCCCATGCGAGTTCTGCTGCTGGAAGACGACCCGACGCTTGGCCAGGGCCTGCGCGACTACCTGCAAGGCGACGGCCACCTGGTCGACTGGTGCCTGCGGCTGGCCGACGCCGCGGCGCGGCGTGACGAGCCGTTTGACGTGCTGCTGGTCGACTGGCAACTGCCCGACGGCTCGGGGCTGGACTGGGTGCGCGCGCTGCGCCGCCGCGGCGAAACCACGCCGATCATCGTGCTGACCGCGCGCGACCTGCTGCGCGACCGCATCGAGGGGCTGGACTCGGGCGCCGACGACTACCTGGTCAAGCCCTTCGACCCCGAGGAGCTGGCCGCGCGCATGCGCGCGGTGTGCCGGCGCCAGGGCGGCGCGGCCGGCCCGCGGCTGGTGTTTGGCGCGGTCGAGCTTGACCTGAAGGGGCGCGTGGCCAAGGTCAACGGCACGCTGTCGGACCTGACCGCGCGCGAATGGCGGGTGGTCGAGGCGCTGGCGATGCGCGCCGGCCGCATGGTGTCGAAGTCCGACCTTGAGGCGCTAATGCTCGGTGCCGACGCCGAGGTGGCCAGCAATTCGCTGGAAGTCCACATCTCCAACATCCGCCGCAAGCTCGGCCGCGAGTTCATCGAGACCGCGCGCGGGCTGGGCTACCGGATCCGGGCATGAGTTCGGCCTGGCCACCCAAGGGCGCACATGCCGGCCTGGCGCAGCCGGCCGCCGGCATGCACGCCGGCCCCGTGCGCGCCGAGCCGCGCAGCGCGGCGCACGGCGCGCTGCCGTCGATACGCGCGCGGCTGTCGTGGGCGCTGATCGGCGTGTCGCTGGCCTGGGGGCTGGCGGTGTCGGCGGTGGTCTGGTTCACGGTGCAGCACGAGGTCGACGAACTGCTCGACAACACGCTGCAGGAGGCGGCCGAAATCCTCTACGGCCAGCTCGGCTTGCACGCCGCGCAACTGCCGCTGCACGGCGGCGCGATGCCGGCGCCACCGCACGAGGAACACCTGGTCTGGCAACTCGTTGACCGCTCGCACCGCGTGGTGCTGCGCTCGCACCGCGCGCCGCCCGAGCCCTTGCTGCCGCTGGGCCAGTCGGGGTTTGCCGATGCCGGCAGCCAGTGGCGGGTCTACGGCATGGCCTTCGACGCCGAAGGTCGCACGCTGTACGTGGCGCAGCGCGGCGAGGAACGCCGCGAGGCGCGCCTGGAAGTCGCCGGCTGGACGGCCGGCGGCGCGTTGCTGGTCGGCGCGCTGTGCGCGGCCTGGCTGCGCAGCCGGGTGCGGCATGAATTGCACCCGCTGCTGCGGCTGTCGCGCGAGGTGGCGCAGTTCGACCCGTTGCAGCCGCTCGCGCCGCTGCCGGCGGCCAGCCGCGACGAGCTGGTGCCGATCCGCGACGCGATCGCCGAGCTGGGCGCGCGGCTGGCGCAGCACCTGGCCAATGAGCGCGCCTTTGCCGCCCACGCGGCGCACGCGTTGCGCACGCCGCTGGCCGGCATGGTGGCGCAACTGGCGGTGGCCCAGCAGCGCAGCAACGCCGAGGCGCTGCCCTACCTGGTCAAGACGCGCGCCGCGGCCGACCGGCTGCGCCGCGTGGTCGCCGCGCTGTTGACGCTGTTTCGTGGTGGTGCGCGCGCGCGGCGGCAATCGGTCGACCTGGCCGCGCTGGCCGGGCAACTGAGCTTTGCCGAGCTGGCGGTCGAGTTTGCCGAGCGCCCGGGCTGCGTCAGCGTCACCCATACCGACCCCGACCTGCTGGCCGGCGCGCTGATGAACCTGTTTGACAACGCGGTGCGGCACGGCGCGCGGCGCGTCGTGCTGTGCGCGCGCCGCGACGCCGAGGGCGACCACCTGCGCGTCAGCGACGACGGCAGCGGGCTGGCCGAAGCCGACCGCCTGCGCCTGCAGGACGCGCTCGACGCGCAGCACTACGAGGGCCAGACCGGCCTGGGACTGATGCTGGCCGACATCGTCTGCCGTGCCCACGGTGGCCGGCTGCGGTTGCCGCAGCACGACAGCGAACCGGGCGGCGCGGTGTTTGAGCTGTGGCTGGGCGCGGCGCCAGGCGCTGAGGCCAGCGCCCAGCCGCCCGCCTCAGGCGGCGGGGCGGCGTGCGGGCCGGCCTGAGAACGGCCGGCGCGCACCGCCTCGCAAGGCCTCAGCCGGCCTCGTCCACCATCTCGATCGCGCCGCACGGGCACTCGGCGGCGCACAGGCCGCAGCCCTTGCAGTAGTCGAGGTTGATTGCAAAGCGCTTGCCGGGGCCGAGCTTGATCACCGAGTTGTCGGGGCACACGCCGTAGCAGTTGTCGCACTCGAAGCAGTTGCCGCAGCTCAGGCAGCGGCGCGCCTCGAACAGCGCGTTGTCTTCGGTCAGGCTGCCCTGCACTTCGTCAAAGCTGCTGCTGCGCCGCGCGGCGTCCAACTGCGGCCGCACCTGGGCCGGCGCGTCGGCGTAGTACCACGGGTTGAGCCGCTCGAACGGTGCCGGCGGGTGCTTGACCGCCGGCGCCTGCGCGGCGACGCCGCGCAGCCAGGCGTCGATCTGCCGCGCGGCCTTCTTGCCGTGGCCGACCGCCACGGTGACGTTGCGCTCGGCCGGCACCATGTCGCCGCCGGCAAAGATGCCGGGGTGGCCGGTCATCATGGTCAGCGGGTCGACCTGCACCACGCCGTCCTTCATTTGCAGGCCGTCGACCTTGTCGAGCAGGCTCAAGTCGACGTCCTGGCCCAGCGCCAGCACCACCGAGTCGGCTTCCAGCGTTTCGTACTCGCCGGTGCCTTGCGGGTTGCCTTTTTCGTCGAGGGTCATCTTCTCGATCGTCAGCGCGCCGCCGTCGCCCTGGTTCTTGATCGTCGACAGCCACTTGACCATCACGCCTTCGGCCAGCGCTTCTTCGACCTCGAAGTCGTGCGCCGGCATGCGCTCGCGCGTGCGGCGGTAGACGATGATGGCCTCGGTCGCGCCCAGCCGCTTGGCGGTGCGGGCGACGTCGATCGCGGTGTTGCCGCCGCCGTAGACCACCACCCGGCGGCCGAGCATGGGCTTGTCTTCGCCTTCCATCGAGCGCAGCACCGACACCGCGTCAAGAATGCGGCCCGAGTCCTTGGCCGGAATGAAGGCGCGCTTGCCGATGTGTGCGCCAACGGCCAGGAATGCGGCGTCGTACTTCTCGTTGGCCATGGTCGCCGCCAGATCCTCAACCTTGCTGTTGAGCCTGAGCGTCACGCCCATCGCGACGATGCGCTGCACCTCGGCGTCGAGCACGTCACGCGGCAGGCGGTACTTGGGGATGCCGAAACGCATCATGCCGCCGGGCAGCGGGCCGGCCTCCTGCACCGTGACGCGGTGGCCCATGCGGCGCAGGTGGTAGGCCGCCGACATGCCCGATGGGCCGGCGCCGACCACCAGCACATGGCGGCCGGACTCTTCTTTCGGTGGCAGGAATTTCCAGCCGTTTTTCAGCGCCTGGTCGCCCAGAAAGTGTTCGACCGAGTTGATGCCCACCGCCTGGTCAAGCTTGCCGCGGTTGCACACGCCTTCGCAGGTGTGGTAGCACACGCGCCCCATCACCGCCGGGAAGGGGTTGTCCCGCGTCAGGTGGCGCCAGGCGGCTTCATAGTCGCCGCTTTCGGCGTGGAACAGCCAGCCCTGGATGTCTTCGCCGGCCGGGCATTGGGCATTGCAGGGCGGCAGGTGGTCGACGTAGACCGGGCGCTGGTTGCGCCAGCTGCCGGTCTTGTTGGCCAGCGACGAGCCCGGGTCGAGCGTGATCGCAAACGGTTTGTCGAGCATGGTCATGCGGGTGTCTCCAGAGATCCCGAGTCTTTCTCAGCGGCTTGGCCAGGCAGCGCGCGGGCGCGGCTGCCAGCCAACGCGGTGATTAGGCGGCCTGCGGCGCGGCGGCGGGTTGGCCGTCGAGCAGCTTGTAGCGCCGGATGTTGCGGTCGGCCTCGGCCTGGATGCGGGCCACCAGGTCGGGCCGGCCCGGCTTGCCAAACAGGTGGGCGAAGCGCTTTTGCGGCCGCAGATAGTCTTCAACCGGCACGTGGCGGCGGATCGGCGTCACCGAGGTGACTTCGCCGTACTCGGCCTCGTACTCGGGGAACAGGCCGCACTCGCGCGCCAGCCGCGCCATGCGGATGGTGTCGTTGCTGGCCGAGCCCCAGCCCAGCGGGCACGGCACCAGCACGTGCAGGTAGCGCGCGCCGCGGATCGACATCGCCTTGACGACCTTGGCCTCCAGGTCGCGCAGGTCGGCCACGGTGGCGGTGGCGACATAGGGAATGCGGTGCGCCATGGCGATTTCGGGCACGTCCTTGCCCTGGCCGAACGACGCGCCGGGGTTGTCGCCCAGCGGCATGGTGGTGGCGGTGCGCGCGGCGCCCGGCGTGGCCGAGCTGCGCTGCACGCCGGTGTTCATGTAGGCCTCGTTGTCGTAGCAGACGTAGAGCACATCGTCGTTGCGCTCGAACATGCCCGACAGGCAGCCAAAGCCGATGTCGGTGGTGCCGCCGTCACCGCCCTGGGCCAGCACGCGGATGTCGGTGCGGCCCTTGACGCGCAGCGCCGCGGCAATGCCGGTGGCCACCGCGCCGGTGTTGCCGAACAGCGAGTGGATCCACGGCAGCTGCCATGAGGTTTCGGGGTAGGGCGTGGAAAACACCTCCAGGCAGCCGGTGGCGTTGGCGGCGATCAGCTTGCCGTCGGCGGCGCGCAGCGCCGAGTCAACGACATAGCGCGCGCCGAGCGCCTCGCCGCAGCCCTGGCAGGCGCGGTGGCCGGAATTGAGCGCGTTGCTGCGCTCGGTGCTGGCCTGCAGGCTGCGCTGTTCGGGCGACAGCAGCCGGTTGCCAACGGTGAAGGTGCCGGTTTGGTAGAAGTGAACGGGGGCGTTCATCAGATGTCTCCTTGTTTTGGCCGCTCAGCTCACCTTGGACGCCACCGTGCCCAGGTCGCGCAGCAGGTTTTCGGCCACCGGGCCACTGCGGCGTACCGACGCCTCGCGCGCCAACTGGCGATCGACGATGCGCTGGTCCAGGTCGAGGAAGGTCAGCGGCTGCAGCTTGTCGGCCAGCGCGTCGCGCAGCATGCGTGTCAGCGAAGCCTGGGTGATGGCGCGGCCGCCCAGGCCGGCAATCACCGTGTGGCCGCGCACGCCCTGGCGCGACATGCCCGACAACGCCATGCGCACGTCGGTCGCCAGCACGCCGCCCAGGCCGGGCGAGAAGGCTTTTTCGAGCACGATGAAGCGCTCGACGTGTTCCAGCGCCGCGCGCACCGCGGCCAGCGGGAAGGGGCGGAACGAGCGGATGCCGAGCACGCCGATCTTCAGGCCCTCTTCGCGCAGCGCGTCGATGGTGTCCTGCAGCGTGCCAACCACCGAGCCCAGGGCGACGACGATGGTCGACGCGTCGTGGCAGCGGTAGGGGTTGAGCAGACCGCCCGACTGGCGGCCGAAGATGCGGGCAAATTCGTCGGCGATCTGCGGAATCAGCTCCAGCGCCTTCAGTTGCCGCGCGTGCGCCAGGTAGCGCACCTCGGTGAAGGCCTCGGGGCCGACCATCGCGCCGATCGACACCGGCTCGTCGACGTCGAGCACCTGGCGCGGCTCATAACGCGGCAGGTAGGCGTCGACCTGCTCCTGCGTCGGGATGTCGATGCGCTCGACCGCGTGGGTCAGGATGAAGCCGTCCATGCACACCATCACCGGCAGCGACAAGGCCTCGCCCAGGCGGAAGGCCTGGATGTGCATGTCGACCGCCTCCTGGTTGCTTTCGGCAAAGATTTGCAGCCAGCCGCAGTCGCGCTGGCTCATCGAGTCGGTGTGGTCGTTCCAGATGTTGATCGGCGCGCCGATCGCCCGGTTGGCCACCGTCATGACAATCGGCAGGCCCAGCCCGGAGGCGTTGTAGACCGCCTCGGCCATGAACAGCAGGCCCTGGCTGGCGGTGGCGGTGTAGCTGCGCGCACCGGCGGCCTGCGCGCCAATGGCCACGCTCATCGCGGCGAATTCGCTCTCGACGTTGATGAACTCGCACGGCGACAGCGCGCCGCCTTTGACCAGTTCACCCAGGCCTTCGACGATGTGCGTCTGCGGCGAGATCGGGTAGGCGCAAATCACCTCAGGGCGGCACAGCGCCACCGCGCGGGCAACGGCCTTGGAGCCTTCAAGCTGTTCAAACATGGCTTTTCTCTCCGGCCAGTTCGGCCATTTCCTGCAGCACGTGGGCGTGGGCTTCGCCGGCGGCGGCGATGTTCTTCTCACCGATCGGCCCCGGGAAGGCATGGGCGATGGCGTGGACCACCGCCTCCAGGCTGACCAGCCCGCCGGCCAGCGCGGCCAGCCCGCCGAGCAGCACCGCGTTGGGCAGCGGCCGGCCGAGGTGGCGGCGCGCGATGTCGCTGGCCGGCACCGTCAGCAGCCGCTCGTGGCGGTAGCGGGCGACCATTTCGCCCAGGCCCAGTTCGTCAAAGCTCTTGCGGCTGTTGATCAGCACATAGCCATTGAGCGCCAGGCCCTGAAAGACGTCGACCTGGTTGAGCAGCGTCGCGTCCTGCACGATCAGCACGTCGGGCGCCAGCACCGGTTCGCGCGAGCGGATCGGCTTTTCGGCGATGCGGCAAAACGCCACCACCGGCGCGCCGGTGCGCTCGGAGCCGAAGCTGGGAAAGGCCTGTGCGTGGCGGCCTTGCTCAAAGGCGGCCACCGCGAGCATCTCTGCCGCGGTCACCACGCCCTGGCCGCCGCGTCCGTGGATGCGGATCTGGAGCATGCTGTCTCCTTGTAGGTTGTTTGAAGTCGTAAAGGGGGATGCTCAAACTATGACGGCTGTCGGGTCTTGAGCAAGGTCAAGGTGTACGCAGCGCCAATGGGGGTGCCTTCAGGGCGGGCCGACAGCCCGGGGCAGGCATCTGTCAGGCGCCCGTGACTGGCCGAGTGTCCGGCACGCGGGCGACAAATTTGCATCAACCATGCGCGCCGCTGCTGCTTTGCCGCACCACCAGCTCGGTGGCCAGCAGCCGGCTGTCGGCCATCGTCGGCGCGCCGTTGCCGCCCTGGCCCGCGCTGCTGCGCAGCAACAGCTCAACCAATTGCTCGCCGGCTTCGGCGATCGGCTGGCGCACGGTGGACAGCGACGGCTCCAGATGGCCAGCCAGCGCGATGTCGTCGTAACCGACCACCCGCACGTGCTGCGGCACGCTGCGGCCGAGCCGGCGCAGCGTGGCGATGGCGGTCATCGCCATCCAGTCGCTGGAGGCGAACAGGCCGTCATAGTCCAGCCCCTGCGCGGCCATCGCCAACACCTCGGCCTCGATCTCGGCGCTGACGAAGGGCACGCGGCGGATCAGCGCCGGGTCAACCGCCACGCCAGCGCGCTGGTGCGCCGCCTGCCAGCCCTGCAGCCGCTGGCCGACCTCGGGCATCTCGGGGTCGCCCATGAACAGCACGCGCCGACAGCCCTGGGCCAGCAGGTGCGCGGTGGCCAGCTCGCCGCCGCCGACGTTGTCGCTGCCGACGGTGGCGTATTCCTGATCGGGCAGGCGCCCGCCCCAGACGACGAAGGGCACGCGCTGCAAGGCCATGGCGTTGAGCTGCGCGTGCTGCTGCCACTGGCCGACGATGACCACCCCCAGCGCGCGCCCGCTGCGCCAGGCCTGCGCGGCCAGGTCCAGGTGGTCGGCGTCGACGCGGCCGAGCAGCATGTCGTGGCCGCGGCCGGTCAGCGCGTCGGCCAGGCTGCCGATCAGGCTGAGGAAAAACGGGTCGGTCAGCGACTGGCGCGTCGGCGCGTGGTACGGCACGATCACCGCGACGGTGCGGTTTTGCTTCAGGCGCAGGTTTTGCGCGCCGACGTTGATGCTGTAGTTCAGCGCGCGGGCAATCTCGGCGATGCGCTCGCGGGTTTCCTGGTTGACCAGCGCGCTGCCGGCCAGCGCGCGCGACACGGTGGATGTCGACACCCCGGCCAGGCGGGCGATGTCGGCCATCTGCGGCCGGCCGCCCGGGATGGACGGCGCGATCACCGGCTGCGCCTGCACTTGTGCAGGCACGTCAGGGGTCGGCGGCGGGTCGGTGGGCGTGGGTCGGCGGGCCATCGGCGACACTGATGTTGCCAGACGCCCGGCATCGATTGCACTGACGGTCGTATCCAGGCAATCCCCAAGCCCGCCGGCGGCCGTCCTGTGGCGCAGGCGAGCGCACCGCGGGCGGCGCCAGCGCCAATTGGCCCGCACCGCAACCCGCGCCCCCGCCATGCATCTAGCCGACCTACAGCAGCAGCTCGACACGCTGGGCGCCAACGCCGCGCACCGCGCCTTCGTGCTGCGCCACTGGCTGCACGCTCTGCCGCTGGACGGCGGCAAGCGCCGCGTCGAAGACTTCTTGCCGCAGCCGCTGCGCGCGGCGTGGCCCGCGCTGCAGGCGCAGTGGTCGGCGCTGGCCACGCTGCGCAGCCGCCACGACAGCAGCGAGGGTGAGGGCAGCGCGCGGCTGCTGGTCGATCTGGCCGACGGCCAGGCGGTCGAGGCGGTGCTGCTGCCGCGCGGCGGGCTGTGCGTGTCGACGCAGGTCGGCTGCGCGGTCGGCTGCGTGTTTTGCATGACCGGGCGCGACGGCCTGCTGCGCCAGCTTGGCAGCGCCGAAATCGTCGCCCAGGTGGTGCTGGCGCGCCGGCTGCGTGCGGTGCGCAAGGTGGTCTTCATGGGCATGGGCGAGCCGGCGCACAACCTGGACGCGGTGCTCGACGCCATCGACCTGCTCGGCACGCTGGGCGGCATCGGCCACAAGAACCTGGTCTTTTCGACCGTTGGCGACCGCCGTGTCTTCGAGCGCCTGCCGCGCGCGGCGGTCCGGCCGGCGCTGGCGCTGTCGCTGCACAGCACGCACGACGCGCTGCGCCAGCGCCTGCTGCCGCGCGCGCCGCGCCTGGCGCCCGACGAGCTGGTGGCGCTGGCCGAGGCCTACGCCCGCGCCACCGGCTACCCGGTGCAGTACCAAT
>WBZS01000472.1_pt1 | contig 51264 bp, 29 predicted proteins | sample 5204201 | NCBI WGS metagenome assembly WBZS01 (sample SAMN12344357, study PRJNA552823) | activated sludge metagenome | biome: Activated sludge suspended growth; feature: Nitrification reactor; material: Wastewater; isolation source: activated sludge from nitrification reactor of wastewater...
ATTGACGGGAATCGATACAGGCATCCTATGCTCTTCTAGGCCTCGCCGCTGCCGATTTCCTAATTTACTTCTCGCCTCCGCCAATTGCAACAATTACTTCGCTCAAACAGAAAGTAAACACGTGGACGGCCGAAACATCAGATTGTATGAATTCAGAGACTTGGGCAGTTTGGACTGTCCACACATTTACTTTCGCTGACACACTACGACGATCTATGTGACGACCGAGAAGAAGGAGCGACTCAAGAAGATGGGCGCGTTCTGGGCGCAGGCGGCAGAGCGGCGAATCGGCACCGTAGCGGGCCCAATAGCGGTTGCGCCGGGTGCGGGCGAATCGGTTGAGGCCAGGGGCGACAAGACATAGCTGAGCGTAGCGGCGTACCGCAGCCATTCGGCTGATTTCCAAATGACAGGGAGTAGACAATGACGGAGGAAGATCTGAAGGCCGAGCTCGAGCGTTTGCGCAACGAGAACGCGGCGCTCAAAAAGGGGGCGTCCACCGGCATTGCCATGAAGGTCAGCGAGAAGGGCGCGCTGTCGATCTATGGGATGGGGCGCTTTCCGGTGACGCTTTATAAGGAGCAGTGGCTCAAGCTCTTGGGAATGGCGGACGACATCCGGGCGTTCATTGCGGCCAACGACGGGCAGTTGAAGACGAAGGAATGAGTGGCCTGAGTGAGCCCAGGGTGCGCGCCGCAGTGATCACGGTTCACCCACGTAGCCCGTCGTCCCCCGTGGAGCGCAACCTTTCCTTATAGATTGCGGACAGATCCCTTTCAAGGAGACAAACGACCTATTCACAACAAATAGAAGAAAGGGCATGCTGAATGAGAGCGTAAGAAGAGCGCTGTGCTATTTGGACGGAATCGATTCCTCATTGATCCGGCACGCGGCAGCGAAGACAAGACGGGAGGCCAGACATGAAGATCTATGCGCCGGGGGAACAGTGGCTACCTGGCCAATTTCCCGCGCTGCTTGCGATCGGCGATTCTTGGTTCTGGTATCCGCGGAATAATCTCCTCCATGCGATCGCTACCCACCCACGCGTTCAAGATCCCTTCCGCCAAATTCAGTCACTCGGGTACAACGGGGCCAAGCTGGAAGACCTTGTCTTCGGCAAGTACGCCAAGCAACTCGCCCGGGAACTGCGACCCGAAAACGTCCCCTTCTACTCCGCCGTACTGATTAGCGGTGCAGGCAACGATGCGGTCGACTACCGCCTTGGACTGAGGAAGGATTGCTCCAAGGCGCAGAACGCAGAGGACTGTATCGACGCAGATGCGATGGACGCCCTGGTGGGACGACTCGGTACCGCGGTCGGCGCCATGATCCATCAAATATGGCGTGCCTCTGGAAAGCAGAGCCTCCATCCCGCCGTGATTCTGCATTCCTACGACTACCCCGTTCCTGACGGACGCGGCTTCAAGCTTGAAGATTTGAAGCTAACCGGCCCATGGCTCGCTCCCGCGATGGACGAACGAAAGGTGGCAAAGGACGCCGAACTTCGGCGGCAGATTTGCCGAATCCTCATCGACCGTCTGTTTGCGGAGTTCGCCCAATTCGCAGATGGCGACAAGCGCATCTACCTGGTCGACTCACGCGGATGTCTGACGTCGTCGAACTACCTTGATGACTGGGACAACGAACTGCACCCGACCGCGAAAGGGTTCGAAAGGATTGTCGATGACCGTTGGCTCTCAACATTTCGGGTTCTATCGATTGCTGCGTGATCCACGGCCAGAAGAACGAATGACACATACCAGTTCATGGGGCGATAGCAGGGATCGCGCAATCGCCGAAGCATTGCGCGGTTCCGCCGGTGTCCTTGAAGCACTGTGCATGATCGCAACTGTGATCGCTCTCCTTCAAATCCTCGTTGGATTGCTGGCGGACCTTGTCGGCCTGATTGCGCTCTCCGTCAGACCTCGGCCATCGATCGAAGCAGAATGCCATTTTTTCTCCGCCGCCAGCCTGCGCTGTTCAAGGAACGCGGCATCACGCCCAGACGGGTCGATGCCGCGACACGTCTGTGGCTCGCGTCGCTTTCGTGGCTGTTTGAATCGTGGAGGCCGCGTTCCAGTTGAAAGAAGAGCTAGACAAGGCGTGACACAGAGAGTGCGGCTATTCAACCCGCACGCATACACGCTCGTGCCCACATTGGCCTAATGGAGTAGTTGCGGACCACACCCATAGAAGTCCACAACACTCGCTATTACTCAACTTTCGACGAGTGCCTGCCATGACCTAGTGCGCGCAAAACTGTGGGAGATGGCGACTCCGGGTGCGTTAGAGGAAGCGACGGGTGAATTGAGCAGACGCTGCCGCATTTCGCTGCAAATGGCGATGGCCGAACGGCCCACGGTCTTGCGCGCTCTCTTTGATGCTTACTTTGGCAGATTGTGTCGATTCAGCGCTAGCTAGGCGACGGGAGTGCGAAAATGGCGGACGACATTGGAACGGGATTGGCGCTCTCAGGCGGTGGCTACCGTGCCATGCTTTTCAGTCTTGGAAGCCTCTGGCGGCTGAACGAGATGGGGTGGCTCTCGAAGCTCGACATGATCACGAGCGTGTCCGGAGGCTCAATCTTAAACGGGGTCCTCGCGACGCGCTGGAAGCAGTTGCAGTGGGAGGATCGACCCGTCGGTCGTGTCGCGACCAACTTCGCGAACGAGGTGGCGGCGCCGATCCAAGATCTAGCGAGCCGGACGGTCGACGTCGCGGCCGGTCTCGAAGGCCTTCTGTCGCTGTTCAGCACGATCTCCGACAAGGTCGTCGAGGCCTACGACGAGCATCTCTTCAACGGAGCCACGCTGCAAGATCTCCCCATGTTTGAGGCGGGCAAGAACCCTCGCTTTCTGTTTTACGCGACCAGCCTTCAGACCGGTTCGAGCGTTCGCATGGAACAGAAGCGACTCGCGGACTACAAAGTGGGAGAGATTCCGAACCCGAGACTTTCCCTCGCCCGCGTCGTCGCCGCCTCGAGCGCGTTTCCGCCCGTGCTCTCGCCGGTTGAGTTGGAGCTTGAGCCCGGGCTCTGGGACTCGTTTGGCAGCACAGCCCCGCTTTTTGCTAACGTCGACTACCGCAAGCGCCTCGTCCTCACCGACGGCGGCGTTTACGACAACATGGGCCTGCAAGCCCTCGAGCGCTGCCACACACGCCTCGTCTCGGACGCTGGTGCCCCGCTCGACATGCAACCTGATCCGGCGAGCGATTGGACGCGACAGGCGGTGCGCGTCCTCGACATTGTCACCGAGCAGACGCGCGCTCTCCGCCGCGGCGAGCTGATCGACCAGTTCCAACGGGCAAGGACGGCGGCGCCCGGCACCGCCGATGCAGCTCGCCGCGGCGCGTACTGGGGGATCACGACGAAGATCGGCGTGTACGCGCTCGCCAAGACGCTCACGCGCGACAGCGACGTGACGGATGCGCTCAAGTTGATCCGTACCCGCCTAAACGAGTTCTCGCCGAAGGAGCAGGGTCAACTGATCAACTGGGGCTACGCGCTCACGGACGCTGCGATGCGGGCGTGGGTCGTCCCCGACGCTGCCTGCGCCACCACTTGGCCCATCGCCGAGTTTGCGCTCTGAGACGGCGCACATCGTCCACTGGTTCGAGAGGACATAGTCCGATGCCAAAGAAGACGCCACCACGTACGCCACCCCAGCCAACCGCAGCCGATCCGATGCCGCCGAAGGTCATGACGTCAGAGCCCCCCGCGACGCGACTGCTACGTGTGTTCGCGTTCGATCCGAGCCTCAGCACCGAGATGGCGAACTACGAGGTGAGCGAGGTTGTCACGCGTATCCCGTGGGAGCGTGACCGGTGCTGGGAGGGCAAGGGCGGCAAGCTCGTGGCCGAGCCCGGTTTGTTACCGGGCCCGACCGGCGACTACCTGGAGGTGATCGACGTCGATCCCGCGAGCGGCTGTGCCTACGAGCCCGTAGACCTGAACGACCCGCACCTGCTCGCGACCAACGGGCTCCCGCCGTCGGAAGGCAATCCAAAGTTTCACCAGCAGATGACCTACGCGGTCGCGATGACCACGATCCAGCATTTCGAGCGCGCCCTGGGTCGTCAGGTGTTTTGGTCCGACGGACGCGTCGAGGCCTCCAGCGGTAGCAATTCCGCCTTCTTTCCGGTGCAGCGCTTGCGGATCTACCCGCACGCGCTCCGTGAGGAGAACGCCTATTACGACCCTGTCAAGAAGGCGCTGCTCTTCGGCTACTTCCCGGCGCGTCCCGAGCTTGCCGCCGATGGCATGCCGGGCGGTGTGACGTTCTCGTGCCTATCGCATGACATCATCGCCCACGAGACCACGCACGCAATCCTCGACGGCATGCAACGCTACTTTCTCTCGCCGGGGAATCGCGACGTCCTAGCCTTTCACGAGGCGTTCGCCGATCTCGTCGCCCTCTTTCAGCACTTCACCTACCCCGAGATCCTGCGGCATCAGATCGCGCGAGCCCGCGGCGACCTCGGCACAGAGAATATGCTGGGACAGCTGGCCATCCAGTTCGGAAGGGCGACCGGTGGGCGCTCGGCGTTGCGCGATGCGTTCGGCACGGTCGTGAACGGCAAGTGGGTTCGGCGCGATCCTGATCCCCAGGCGTACGTCGACGAGGAGGAGCCTCATGCCCGAGGGGCGTTGCTGGTCGCCGCGATGTTCGACGCCTTCCTCGCCATCTACCGTAACCGCACCCGCGACCTTCTGCGCATCGCGACTGGCGGCACCGGCGTGCTTCCGCTCGGCGACTTGCATCCGGACCTCGTCGAGCGCCTCACACAGGAGGCGGCAAAGACGGCGCGGCACCTGCTCCTGATGTGTATCCGTGCCATCGACTACTGCCCGCCCGTCGACGTCACGTACGGCGACTACATGCGGGCGATGATCACAGCCGACTTCGATCTCGTTCCGGAGGACGACCGCAACTACCGTGTCGCGATCATCGAGGCATTTCGCGCATGGGGGATCTATCCGGAGGACGTCCGCACCTTGTCGGTGGAGAGCCTGCGATGGAAGGCGCCGCCTTCCGACAAGGCAGTGCAGGCGTTTGCCAAGACGCTGCGGCCCGCGTTCGTCTTCGACCACCTGTCGGGACTGTGGAGCGAGATCGCCAACGGGCGCCCGCAACAGCACGCCGCTGATCTCACGTTCCGAAAATACACGCGAATGGAGGTGGCGCGAAAGGTGTCCGTCTTCAGCGGCCTGTTCCACAACGAGGTGGCGAAACACGCAGCGACTCTCGTGAATAACAAGACCCTGAAGCTCAAGGATCGTCCCTTCGGCCTCAACCTCGGGTACGGCCACAAGGAGGACTTCAAATTCGAGGTGCACCAAGTCCGGCCCGTCCGTCGCCAGGCACCAGACGGCCGCACGATGCAGGATCTATTGATCCAGATCACTCAACGCCGCCCCGGATACCTCGACAAACAGGACCAAGAGAAAGAGAACAAGCGCTACATGGTCGAGGGCCATCAGCCCCTCGGCCCGAAGCGTGGAGACTTCTGGTACCGCGGCGGCGTGACGCTGATCCTGGACCTTGAAAGCTTCGAGGTGCGCTACGCCATCTACAAGGACGTCGTCGATATCGACCGACTCGACCGCCAGCGCGACTACATGGTCCGGTCGAGCGGCCTCTCGCTCCGCGAGCTCTATTTCGGAGCCGCCGACGCTGGCCAGCGACTGGCGGCCATGCACTCGAGCAACGACTGACGGACGGATCGGAGAACGCCATGCCGACGAAGAAGCTCGTGCCCAAAGCCAGCAAGCCCAAAGTGAAGAAGGCGACCGCCAAGAAGGCTCCGGTCAAGAAAGCCGGGGACAATACGAACTCGGGACAAGCCGACGTCACGGTCCGCATGTTCTGCCAAGGCCTCGGCGATTGTTTCCTGATCACGATCCCGCAGACGGGCACGCGCCCGTACTCCATCCTGATCGACTTCGGCGTGGCTCTCGGCACGCCGTCAGCGGACGTGATCATGAAGCAGGTGGTTGCCAAGATCGCCGAGCTCACGCAGGGCACCATCGATCTCGTCGTCCTCACCCACGAGCATTGGGACCATGTCTCCGGCTACGTCCTGGCGGCGGACGCGCTGAAGACGCAGCTCACCTTCAAGCACCTCTGGGTAGCGTGGACCGAAAGCACTGACGACCCGCTCGCCCAGGCGTTGCGAAAGGAGTTCAACCAGGCGAAGACCGCTCTCACACGGGCGTTCGCTGCCGCTGCGGGACTAACGGGCGTCGACGAGACCAGTGCACGACGCCTGCAGGCCCTCGATGGTCTCCTGGCATTCTACGGACCTGAAGCCGCTGGGAAGGGTGGCAGCGTCGCCGACGCGATGAAATTGCCGCACGAGCTGGTCGACGAAGCCAACAACGGGGGCGCCGTCGCCTACCTCAAGCCCGGTGAATGCCGCGAGCTCCCCGCAGCTTCCGGCGATGCCGCCGGGATTCAGGCGTTTGTGCTCGGCCCGCCCTACAATCGCGCCAAGCTGCGGCGTCTCAATCCCAGTACCAAGAGCGACGAGGGCTACGAGAAGAAGAAGGGCGACGTCCCTGGCGTCGCCTTCAATTGGTCGTGGATGGCGAGCGCGCTGAGCGACGGGCTGGGTCTGGCCGCAGACGTCGACGACGGAAACCACGCGAATGCCGACACGTCGCTTCCATTCGACGAGAAGGTGGGCATCTCTGTCGGCGCTGCAAAACGCGACCCGCGCTTCGCGAGCTACTACTCCGACGCGCGAGAGGATGCTGTGCGGCGCATCGACAACGACTGGCTCTGGGCAGGCGCCCAACGCCTGGCGCTCAAGTTGGACAGCTACACCAACAACACCAGTCTCGTGCTGGCGTTCGAGCTGCCAAAGTCGAAGCAGGTCCTGCTCTTCCCGGCGGACGCCCAGGCTGGAAACTGGCTTTCGTGGCACGATCAGAAGTACCAGACGAAAGACGGTCGTCAGCTGTCTATCTCCGATCTTCTCGCGATGACGAGCCTCTACAAGGTCGGCCACCACGGCAGCCACAACGCCACGCTCCGCGCGAAAGGTCTCGAGCTCATGACCGATCCCGACCTGGTTGCCATGCTCCCGGTCGAAGCCGATAGTGCGGCGCGGCTGCGCTACGGTCAGATGCCCCTCAAGTCCCTTATGAAGGCGCTCCGAGAAAAGACCGACGGCCGCATCCTCCGCATCGACGACAACTGGACCAACAACAGGGCACCGGGCACTTGGAAGAAACAGGGGCTCAGCGCCTCGCTTTCTTCCGAGCAGATCACGGTCGGCCCCAAGGGCAAGACGTCGAAGCGCCCGCTCTACATGGAACTGACCTTCCGAGATGGGTAGGATCCGCTGAAAAGCCTTCATCCAGTGGCGAGGCGACGCTTCGATGCACAGTGACCTCGAGAAGCTCCTTCGGAACCTCATATCCGGCACCGGGGAAGAGCGCCGGACCGCCGCTGCCAACCTCGCCAACATGGCGCAGCGTGCAGGTCGTGAGGTCTCGTCGCCACCTCTTCAACAAGCTGAGCGTCTTTTCGCGGTTCTGACCGCCGCACTCGAAGACACGAAGCTGAGCGTCCGGCGCGCCGCCGCCGAAGCCCTCGCTGCGGTGGGCGGATCCAGAGCTGTCGAACCGCTGAGGGAGTTGCTCGAGCGTCCGCACGAAGCGGCGCGACGCGCGGTGATCGACGCATTGGTTACCGTCGGCACCGCCGAAGCCATCGGCGCGTTGATCGCAGCGCTCTCGCATCCGAATCCAGGCGTGCGGCTCCTGGTGCTTCGCGCAATAAAGGACATTCTTCAGTCGTCGCGCTACTCGCTGTCACGCGGATCTGCCTGGTTCCAGGAAGAACCAACACTGCTGGTGTGCTCGGCGGTCTCAGCGCGGCTCGACGACGAAGATGCGCTGCTCAGGAAGGAGGCAGCGACCGTCCTGGAGTCGATGCAGGCTCAGCGCGACACCTGGGACGAGCGCCTTGCCGAGCAGGACCAGTTCGACGACAACGGCGGCGACGAGCGGCGCGCTCCTGCGCTCCTGCTGCCGGATCGTCCTTCGTACCTCACGCTCAGCGTGCGCCGCCTGGAACTGCAAACGGACCGTGAAGCGACGGAAGCGACATCCGTGGCGCCCCCCGGTCGCCATGCGGATCTGACGCTGTTTGACGATGACGAGCCCGCGACGCGGGTGCAGAACGGTCATGCCCTCCAGGCCGACCGCTGGTACCGACTCGAGGTGGCGGTGCGGAGTAAGCTCACCGGACTGCCGCGAGCAGACGCCTCGAATAAGCCAATCGTTGAGCCGAAGCAGCCAACCGACATCATGCTGCTCGTCACCGCCCAGGGTGATGGCTTCGAGGTCGAGGAGCCTGTAAGCGACTTGCTGCTGCCGCCGGTCGGCGACACGCCGACGCCGGCGACGTTCCGCATCCGTCCGATTCGAAAGACGGTTGCGGTGTCCGACCGGGCGGAGCTCCGCGTCCGCCTGTTCTACGACTTCAACCTGATCGAGACGCTGCTGTTGGCTGCGGAGGTCGTCGGGCCGTTCGAGGCGCAGGACCAGCCGCAGCTCGGCCTCCGTGATCCGATTGGCGTGCGGCAGGAGCGCCGCGAGACCGACTACGTCGACCTGCAGGACGTCGAGCCGCGCGCCATGCACATTGACGTGACTAGCCAGGGCAACGGTTTTCAGTTCACGTTCACCTTCGCCAACGACAGGAAGCGGCAATTCGAGCTGACTGCGCCGCTGCGCGTCCCGCGGGAAGAGTTGGAAGATAAGCTCGTGACGATCCGCGAGCTCTGGTACGACATTGCGCTCGGCAAGACCTTGTCGGAGAGGGTGGACGGCGACAAGGACGAGTTCGCGAAGCAATTGAAGAAGTTGGCCCAGGCTGGCCGCGACCTGTGGGCGATGATCTTCCGGCGCGCGAGCAAAGGTGCGCTCTTCAAGATCGGCAAATGGCTGGAGCGACATCCGATCAGCCCGAATGGAAAGGTGCAGGTCTCGGTTGCGCCGGGCGCCGCGCACTTCGTCTTTCCCTGGGCCCTGCTCTACGATCGTCCGCTTCCCAAGAGCCGGCATCAACTCCCCTCTCCCGACGGCTTCTGGGGTGTGCGGTATGACATCGAGCAACGGCTGCCGGGGGTGCGGGCAGTTCCTGATACGCCGGTCGCGGTCAAGGGCGCCCTGAAGCTGGAGGTGCTGCAGTGGGAGCAGTTTCGTAACATCCGGCTGCAGAACGAACTCCTGGCCACCCTTCGCGAAAAGGGGGCCGAGCGGATCGCGATCAGCGCGCCGCCGATTACCGATGCCGAGATGGCCTACGACCGGCTAGGGGACTCTGATGCGCACATTCTCTATTTTTATACCCACGGCTACACGCGTCACCGGAAGACAGATGTCGGCACCGGCAAGGATTTGGCGATATTCCTCTCGCGCTACGACAAACTTCCGGCCGACTCCCCCTCGCGCCAGACGTACCGTCTTCTCTACGACAGCATCAAGACGGAGCAGTTCGAGCTCGATCGCTCCTGGATCGAACTTTCCTACGGCAAGCTGTATCTCGACGAGCTGTACGAGGACATCGATGCCCTGGCCTCCCGGCCCGTCGTCATTCTTAACATGTGCGAGTCGGCACAGGCGACGCCGTCCCTCTCGGACAGCTTTATTCACTTCTTTCTCGACCGTGGCGCCACTACCGTGCTCGGCACCGAATGTCCGATGACCGTGGAGTTCGCGCACCCCTTATCCGAGCGCCTGCTCAATGATGTGCTTTCGGGTAGTTCCATCGGCGTCGCACTGCTGGCAGCCCGGCGGCACTTCATGACGCTGCACAACCCGCTCGGACTGGCTTATACGCTCTTCGGTTCGACCACCGCGCACTTCGTGCCGGCGGCAATCCCCCGAGCACCTGACGTCAACGGATAGCGGCCACACTCTTCACGCTCGCAGTTCCACCAAAACCCTCATCGCGCATGAAATAAGGAGACAGATATGAACGAGTTGACGAAACAGGCGGAGCCGGCAGTAACGAAGTTGTTGAAGGCGGAGGACGATCAGCTCTACGAGCAGCTGGGGATCCGCGCCAGAGGCATGGCGATCGATCCGGCGACGGCGGGATCGTTCGATTCATCTGTCACCTACGACGCGGCGCAGATGGGACTGAAGGACGACGTGCGGGAGTTCGGCAAGCGGCTGTTCCGACGTTGGAACAAGGAAGCGCATCAGTTGGTCTGCGGCGGCGGCGAGGGCGAGAGTAAAGATCGCGACGACCTGCTCAAGGCGTTCGGCGTCAGCGAGTCCATGGTGGCGGCGACGATGGCGGCGCTGTTGGTATCCTCCCTCGGGGTCGCGCCGGCGATCGCCGCGGTGATCGCGGCCCTGGCAGTCCGGCGCTTCTTCAAGCCCGGTTACGAAGAGTTCTGCGCGGTGTGGGCCAAGCACGTCGAGGAAGCTGGGGCGTAGCGTCAGAGCGCGCAGTGCGGATCGTCACGTTCCAGCCTCGCCCTTCACCCGGTCTCGAGCTGGTGAAAGACTACGGGCAACGATGCGGTGACGATCCGCTGCGTCGTGCCGCCGGTGTGCTGTCTTTGGCGCTGCGCGGACAGGGCCAGGCGCGTTGCCGGCAAACCAGCTGGATGGGTCGTGGCTGCTTCGTGGCAGTGACGCCGACGTCATTCCTGTCGGCGAAAGGCACAGGTCCGGGGCCGGGATCCGAGGCGCTGCGGGTGGCGCTCGATGCGGCGCTGCGCGCGGATGGAGAAGGCGAAGGCGGCTGCGTTCGCCTCGAGACCGATCGATTCTACCCCCTGCTCGTCCCCTTTCGCCAGCGTGATGGTCGATGGGAAGTGGTGGATCCTCGACCCGAAGGCTTCTCGATGCTGGCCCTGCTGGTCCGGGACGCGGAAAGCGGCGCGGTCTATCAGGCGATCGGCGTGCCCACACTGGCGCCACTGCTGCTGCTTCGCCGGTCGGAGCCCAGCCCGTGGGGGGTGGCTTCACATCAGGCACTGGCGCGTTATCTCGCGGCACGGCTGCCACAGGCGATCCGCACTCATCTGAACACCGCCGTTGAGCGGCCCATCACCTTTTGCGGACTCACCTACTGCCACTTGGATGGTGGCGTGCTGATTCGAGCGGCGCGGTCGCCCTTCCGCGTGGCCAACCTGCAGAGGGCGGCGGCGACGTGCGATCGGCGCTTCCTCCGCTATCTGACCGTCCACGCGCTAGGGCTGTGGCGGGTCGGCGACCGCAGCCTGACGGTGTCAACCGATGCCGCGCTGGCGTGTGCGTCGCGATTCCTGGCGCGCATGGCCCGGAGTGCCGCCGCGCTCTTTGCCGAGGGCGTTCTGCACAACCGCCTCGGCCAGCAGCACCAGAACATCACGTTGGCCGCGGAAATCGCCGATCTCGACGCCGGCCTGTTCCTGCGAACGCTGCCGTGGCCAGACGGCGAACCGCCCTTCGCGTCGAACGACATCCCCCCGCGACGGCGCCAGCGAGCGCCCATCCCGAGGTCGGTCTACGCGCAATTCTGGGCGAACCTGCGTGACGCCGAAGGCGCACTCGGCGTCGGAATTCTTCGCGTGATCGACGCAGACACAAAGAGGCTCGCCGGCCTTTGCCACGACGGGCGAGAGGGCGGGTGGAGGGCCGCGGCCATGCTGCGGCAACTATTCGATCTCTCCGCGCAGGCGATGCGAGCGGCCGACTTGCTGCACCGAACACTGGCCGCATCACCAGACGCTCCGGGAACGATCCTCCCCACTGACGTCCATCGCAAGCTGCTCGCTGCCTTCACCTCGATCGTCGCGCGCGAGCTCGCTCGCCGGCGCAGCCTCGAGCTGCTCGCCTGGGCCTGCAGGCACGGATACGACCTGTTGATGTACAGCGTCGCCGAATCGGACACGCGCACGATTCACGGCTGGTCCCACGCCGACTCTCCGGTCGAGCATCTGCGAACGAACTGCGATCAGGCGCGGACCGACCGAGTCATGGAAGAGGCCCGCACCTTCTTTACCGCTCTCCGCATCGCGGCCGCGATTGATGGGCGCTCGGAATCACCCGCGCTGCGTGCAGGTTGTTAAGTGCGCACTGAGCTGAGCCTCCTTCTTTGTCCGCGAAGGTAGATGTGTGGGCAGTCGTGACGGTAAATTTCGAAGTATCTGGGCGAAATGTCCAAGGCATATCTGTGGGTTGTGCTCCGCAAATATCCGATTTGCACCGTCAGGCAGGCTTGACGGGTCCTCGATCCGTTGTGCATGATCGCAAGCGTGATCGCTTTCATTCAAATCCTCCTTCGATTGCTGGCCGACCTTGTCCGCTTGATTGCGCTCTCGGTCAGACCTCGGCGATCGATCGAAGCAGAGAACCTTTTTCTCCGCCGCGAGCTTGCCCTGTATGTGGAGCGCGGCATCAGACCAAGACGCGTCGATGCCGCGACACGGCTGTCGCTCGTTGTCAAACGAACTAAAGTTGGTACGTTTGCGGCAGTAAAGTTGCAACTTTCGGGCGGGAAGGCCAATCTGCGTGCAACAACTACCTTTCAATCAATGCGATAGGGTACAGTTGACGTAAAGTCGCAACCCCCTGCCAACGTCTGTTTGGACGAGAATCTTATGTTGAAGCCGCTACGGAGCTTCAGCCGAGCAGGTGCTGCCGGTCTGTCTATTGTCGCCGGGATATCCTCGAACTGTCATGTCAAGTGGCTTGGACAGCAATGGCTGGCCATGTACTGCAAAGGGCCGGAGCGAACAGACACCGCCAGAACGCGCGTGAACACTCGTGTTTCCGCGAGGGCGTGCGGCAAGCGGCCAGCGTAACGCTAGTCGATGGGCATGCTCCAGTATGGGTCGCGTGGCGCCAATGTAGCCCAATCTGCTCTGAGAATGGTCCACGCGACAACGGGCGCAATGCAGACCGCATGTCGACCAAGATTGCGATGACGTCACGAGAGCGTGCCGCGCTGCACGATCGACGACCACCCGAAAGCTGCGTGGTGCGCCGTCCAAATGACCATTTGCCAGAGTGAGCGGGGTGGACCACATACGACGAAAGCATGACTGTGCACCGATGCAAGAAAGTTGCATCTTTAGTTCAATTTCCGCATAAGTTGCGACTTTGCTTCAATCGAAAGTGAAGTAAAGTCGCAACTCAAACCCGTCTTGGGACATTTCCTCAGAAGAGACTTTGGCCGGAGGGGGGTTGCATCTTTACTTCGTTTGACACCGGGCCTGGCTGGCAATGGGAAGTTCGTGCTGACGGTCAATCATGATCTTGCGCTCAGCAATCCCGCCTTGATGAGCGCGCTTTCTAAAAAATCATTCTCCAGCGCCAACTGGCCAATCTTGGCATGTAGCGGCGCCAGGTCCACCGGCTTGGCCGCGTCCTTGCCACCACCAAACACATCGGCAGCGCCTTCAAACAATTGCCGCTTCCAGTCGGTTATCTGGTTCGGGTGCACTTCAAATTCATGGGCAAGCTCCGCCAGCGTCTTGTCCCCACGCAGCGCGGCAAGCGCCACTCTCGCTTTGAAGGCCGGATTATGCATGCGCCGTGTCCGCCGTCCTGATTTCAGCTTCATCAAAAACTCCTGTTCGCCAAGTCACTAAAGACCCAGCATGATGCCCGGAGTTTCCACTTATCCCTCTGTTCAGATTTGCCGAGCCACTTCTCTCGGAAACCCGCATCAGTCATGGCTTTCAGGGAGTCGACCATTCATTTAACCGGACAGCAGTGGGTCAAAATATCTGACAATCAGAACGCAAAGAGGGCTTCCATTTGTCATCCTTTGCGGCCTTAAGTTGTCCAAGTGCTTGACCACTCATGGGAAAGGATATGACCAGCGGGTCCTTTGGAATCGAAGGACGGGGCGTGACGTGCAACGCGTTGTCAAATATTGCGTATCAAACTGCAACGCATTGCCAGAATATTCGGCCCAAACAGACGAACTGCCTTTTTCATACAACAAGCCAAAACGGGTATCAATTCCCTCGAAAGCCGCATGAATACTGGAAATCGCGCGATTTCCCATTGCCAGATATTTTGACCCTATTGTCAGTTTTTCCGAACTTCGACACCTAGGCAGTGATCGGGTCGCGATTCCGAGCATTTCTCAGGGCCTCGCCGCACGAAATCCCCAATTGACCGCGGCTGCCAGGCGGAGAGATACTCGCCGAGGTGCCATTGGATTTCCTATCCTTTCGCACAAGGACTCCGCGCGACATGGGGCAGCGTGGAGGAAACCGTCCCCCTTGTATTGTGGGCTGTTGCGAGTTTCGGGGAAGTAGATGGTTATCCGTCTTTCGCACGACGACTACGATCGGCTCGCTGCGATTCTTTCGGAGCACGGAGAATGGCGAAGCGTGCATGGCCGCATCGACTTCGTGGCAGACATATTCGCCGGCTCTACTCGCCAGGATGACATTGTCGCTCAGTTAGACCTCGACGGTCCTCCGCGGAGCGTCGCAGTGCGGGTTATCGAGCGACTAAGGCTGTTTGGCCAAGATGAACCGGGTCGGGAGGCGCTCGGCGTCCTGGTAAACAAGCTGATCGCGAGCCTCGGCGGGGGGGGCAACGCGGACTTCCTACGTGCGTTGCTGGGCCGTTATTCGTTCAAGACTCAGCCCGTCGCAGCGCGGGCCATTGAGGGATGGCACGGGAAGGAAACGGACAATGGTGTGGCCGAAAAGGTAATCGGCGAGAACACTCTGCGCGACATCTACATCCTCGAGGTACTATTTGAACTGGCCAGAGCCGTTGTCCGTGTGCGCAGTCCACAGGGATTGGGAACTGGGTTCCTAATCGCTCAGGACCTAGTGATGACAAACAACCACGTCATTGGCAGTGCGGACGATGCGAGAATTTGCGCGGTGGAGTTCAATTATCAACTCGACCGTCGACGGAAGGCGTTGCCAGTGCACACGGCGAGGGCGGCTGATGACGGTCTTTTTTACACGAGCCCGATGGCGCCGTACAACGCAACCGAAGAACAGCTTGACTACACCGTTGTGCAACTGAAGGACATGCCCGACGGGATTGTGCCGCTGAACCTAAAGGCTGCGCCGATTCAACGCGACAGCCGCCTGACGGTCATCCAGCATCCGGGCGGCGACTACAAGAAGATTTCTTTCCAGAACAACTTCGTTGAGTACGTTGACAACTGCGTTGTTCAATACACAACAAGCACCGAACCAGGTTCGTCCGGCGCTCCTGTTCTTAACGACAGCTTCCAGGTTGTGGCCATCCATCATGCTGGGGGTGACTTGACAGAACCATCGACCAAGCGACGCTACCTTCGCAACGAAGGAATACGTGCTTCTGCCATTCTCGAGGATCTGCACCGAAAGGCGCCGAGTATCTACGATCTCATCTCAAAGTAGATAGAACGCTTAAGGGCGACGGAGACAAGCCACAGCTCCAAAATGATCCATTTAGCAAGTCATCGATCTGGTCGGGAGAAATCGAGGCAATCATTTTCTAGGCACGTCGGCGCTGCATGAACCTTCCGTTGTCTAAAGGTGACTTCGAGCTGCTCGCAAAACTATTGTGCGAGCGAGGCGAATGGCACGGCGTTCGTGGACGGCTTGATTTCCTCAACGAGGCCTTTGCAGGATGCACTCATAAGGCGGACATTCTTTCGCGCTTAGATCTAGATGGCACGCCACGCCAGACGGCCGTGCATGTCATTGAGGTCCTCTCGAACGTTCTCCAATTCGAAGGCGACGGTCGCCCATTGAGTGATCTCGTTCGCAAGCTTCTGGGTTACGTAGGGACCGGGAAGGACACCGAACTTCTGCGGGATCTCTTGATCCGCGTCGCAACAGGGCAGCCTGCGCAAGATCCGCTCTCGGTGGCCGCGTTCGCCAACGTGACGCAGCGGACGGGCGACGATCGGCGGCAGCGCGACGTTGGCGGTCGCATGGTGATGCCGGCCATGGAGACGCTGCAGAAGAATATTGCGGACCTTGCCTCACGCGCCCGTGTGGCTCTGGATCCATACATCTTGCCGCGTGTATCCCGAGATATCGTTCGCGAGAGATTCTTGCCTTTTCTCTTGGAAGCGGTTCAGCAACCTCGGCCGGGCCTACTCACGATCTTTGGCCCCGCAGGTTGTGGAAAGAGCACGCTTCTCGGCGATCTCTCTGATCAAATAGGGGAGAGAAGGGCCATTCCATGGGTGGCTCTCTCGCGTACCAACGACTTGGCGGCAGAAGCAGCGCTCGATCCCGACGCGCTCAGCGCCGCACTCTCGCGCGAACTGTTTGGAATCGAAGGGATGCTCCGAGAAGTGACGGAACATCTCACCAGAAGCTTAGGTCCTGGTGTGGTCATGATCGATACCCTCGACCTGATTCTCGAGGCTCGAACAGTCGGCTCAGTTCGCAGGGTTTTTCAGGAACTACATGATGCGGGCGCGACCGTCGTGACTACTTGTCGCGACCACGAGCTTTCTACGTATCTGGAGCCTTTCCGCGAAAGGTTGCCAGGACTCGCCGCGCGCATGTCGAAGCAGCAGGTTCCGCCGTTTTCCATCGGAGAGGTGACGGAGGCGGCTTTTGCCTTCGCCAAGCGTGATCCCCAGATCACGTCCGAGCAGGGCCGAGCCTTCGTGCAGTCCGTCTTGGATTTATCGGCCGATAGCCGACCGCTGCGAGAGATCATCCAGAATCCGCTGCTCCTAGCGATGCTGTGCGAGGTCTTTGGGATGGACGGAAGAGTGCCAACAGACATCACCGTGGGGCTCTTGTATGGGCAGTTTTGGGCGCGGACAGTTGCGACGAGCAGAAAGTTCGGGTCCGAGTCCCAGGTTGCTACCAAGAAAGGCGAGATTTGCCAGAAGCTTGCCATTGTGCTCTTCAGCTCTTCTCAGGACGGCTATACGGAATCCGTCTACGAGGCGGACATTGCCTTTCCGTCTTCGGATCCCTTGTACCCGGTTGCATTCGCTGAACTCCGAAGCGATGGAGTCCTTAAGATCGGAGCCCACAGTCGCCTTCGTTTCTTCCACCAGACGTTCGGTGAATACGCTATTGCGAGGTGGCTTGCGACGCGGTCAGGTAGTCGCGAGCGTGAGCTCCTCCTCAAGAGACTCGCCAGCGCACCTGCCACCACGCTATCGCTTCACTGGTGGCCAGTGGTGCGTCAGCTCCTGACGATAGTAGGCGAGCAGGAGTTTTACCGGCTCGCTGCTCAACTCCCCAAGACCGATCTTGCCGCGTTTCGAGCACGTGCCTATGCCGCCGCGAGCAGAGACGAGCCCGGACCTCTTCGGTCTGTGACGTCTGAGGTGCTGGGTGCGACCGAAATCTTCCAGGACACGCTTCGGCAGGCGTTGAATGGCAGTACTGCGGCTACGGGTGCGGAGGCTTCCAGCGCGCTCATCGAACTGATTCGAGCGGGCCACTGGGGCGTCGTGCCGAAGGCTTGCGAGGATGCCGGAGCCCGAATAACCACCGATCGAAATGACGCAGGTCACGCATTAAGGGGTGCGATCGCGGCTATCGTCGAGCGCAGGACCGGACCAGGTGGACGACCGTCCAATAGCGAGACTCGTGCGCAACTGTACGGTTGGCTTGTGGTAGGGCTTGAGCGAAATCCCGGACCACCAGATCCAATGGTGCTCTCGGTTCTGCGCGAGAGCTATGGCGAATTCAACGACAACATCCGGGCCGCCGTCATCCGCATGCACATGGTTCCGCAGGCTCCGACAAGAGCTGCCGTTGACCTTATTCGAATCGCGCTAGCAGGCCCTTTGGGTAAGACTCGCGACGCGGAGTCGCGTTTGCGAGATGCGATGAAGCACCTTCTTACTGACAACCTGGCCCAACTCCTTGACTCGGGAGAAAGCCAACTGGGCAAGACTTGCGTGGACGCGGTTGACGTCGAACTGCCAAGTGGGTGGGCACCGATTCAAGCGTTCGGAATCGCTCATCTATTGGGCGCTAGGACAGCTGAGATCGCCTCGGTCGTCGAGAAAGTGTTGATCAACTGCCCGGGGGAGCGTCACGTCTCGCTTTTGCGCCTTCTGACGACAAGCGCGCAGGCTTCGGAGGTGGTCACAGCCGTGAGCATGGTTGATCCTCAAAAGGTCGACAAACGCTGGCTGAGTATCGTGCCATGGCTCGCGACGGAGCTAGCGCAGCGAGTGTCGCTCGATAAATCTGCCATCATCGAATGCTGGGCGAGAGGTCTCGGCGTCTCTTTGAGCGTTCGCGTCCCCCGCCGCCAAGTCGAATTCTCGACTCAAGATGTTCGCGCGCTGGCCAATGAGTTCGTTCGATCTAATCAAGTAGCGAAAAGGATCGCGGAGTTTGCGAGCTCGGCCGAACCTCCCCTCATCGCGGCGCTAACGAAGGAAATTGAGGCTCTTGGCGACGCTCCATCGCCGACCGCTCTCCGGGCTCTGGTTGAGCTCTACCGTATCCAAGCGCGTGACGACACATCGGCGGCGACAAAGTTGCGTGATATCGCGACTCTCAATGTCCGAACGGCCGCGCTCGCAGCGGCGCGAGCAATAACTGATGTGGCACGGACTTCGGACGCGTGGGAACTCTCGGATCTGGTGGCGCTCGCAAGATCAGACTTCGCAGGAGTGCGCCACAGCGGCTTGGACGCGATGCGCGCGTGCGTCTTTCGAACAGTGCCATCAGGTAGTCGGGAGATCGAAATAATTCTGGCGACTTACGGAGAGGAGCGCAGTCACTTAGTCATTCACACTTTGATTGAGCTTGTGACTGATTGGATCAAAGCTGCGGGTGCTCCTTCATCTCCAGCTGCCATCATGATTGAGCAACTGGTCTCCCGAGTTCTTGAGGCACCAACGGTTGAGCCAGGTGCGGTGAAGCTGGTGATTCGATTGGTAAAGGCGTTGGCACACATCCCTGACGATCGCTGTATTGGCATGGCCAGAGACTGGATCATCCGGCTGATGAGCGTGGTTGACCTCCGAAGCGTACGAAACGGAGAATCTGAAGCGGCGGCCGCGCTTTCGCTTGTCTGGAGAAGAGAGCCCACATTCTTGAGCGGACTAGCTGACTCGGTCTCGAGCTGGCCAGTTACGAATTCGCGCGCTGCCGTTCTGGCCATACGACGAACCGAAGGAACCAGATCGTCGATGCTTGACGTTATTCTTGACGATCCGCGCACACGGGATGAAGTCAAAGCTCTCGTTCTCGAAATGCGAAGCGCTTGACTGGTTCGTGGCTTGTCTGGCTCAAATCTTCGTTACGATGAAATGCCAGCGCTGTTCCACTTCGTTACCCCGTATTGTCCAGAAACAGAATCGCAAACTATCCGTAGACCGAAGCAAATGTCGAATAGGGAAATAAATGACAATTTGACGGAAATTTCGGACAACGCTTTTAAGGATGTTGCGCCCCCGTCCAAGTTCAGAGGGAAACCGCCCGGGCCTTTGTCATGTATTTTCGGCAACCTGCAACACATTGCCAGCTATTGTCGCCAAACTCGATCAAGTGTTGTTTGGCCGCAACATCACGAGCGAAGGCACCAACTGCCCCAGAATGCCCGCCGTTGCTGGCTAAGCGCCAAATTCCCAGTTGTCAGCTATTTTCCCTAAATTGTCATTTATTTCCGTATTCGACACCCGCGCTGCCCAGCGTTGAAGACTTCGCCGCCGAACGCGGTCTGGAAGAGTTCTCCCAAACCGAGCAGCTCGCGGCCTATCAGGACGTCTACGGCACGCCCGACGCGCAACTGCGCCGACGCGCGCGCCTGATCGCCAAGCAACTTGAGTCGCTGCGCTGGCTCGAGGACCTTGTTGCGCAGCCCCCGCTGGCCGGGGACGCGGTCGCTTCCTGGCTCAACCCGACGCTGGCCGGCCGCCTCGAAGCGGTCGGCATCATGACGCTGGCACAACTCATCGAACGCATCAACGGGGTCGGCTATCGCTGGAGCGGATCGATCAAGGCGATCGGGCGGGCCAAGGCCGAGCGCATCCTCGACTGGCTGGCCTTTCACGCCGGCTCGATCGGCATCACGGTCGGGCGCCACGTCGATCGGCCGCGCAACGCCCTGGCGCACGGTGAACTCGATGCGGTGGTCGCCCCGGCCGCCGCCATCCGTCCTCTGGAAAAGTTCCGGCCGGCGGCCGCGCTCGATGGCCGAAGCGGGGCGTTTCGTCGCCCGCAGGCCGACTGCCTGATGGCGGCCGACAACGATTATGCGGCGGTGCTGGCCTGGCTGCGGGCCAAGAACGGCCTCACGCCGGCGCAGCTGAGTGCGAAACACGCACGCCGGCGCGGGGCGAAGGACCGCAATACCGCGCTGGCATTGAACGCAGGGAGCGGGGCGATCGGCGCGGAGAATCTCGACTGGCTCAAGGATCTCTCGCACACCCAGCGCGCCTACCGCAAGGAGGCCGAGCGGCTGATCCTGTGGGCCACGCTGGAACGCGGCAAGCCCCTGTCGTCTTTGACCCACGAGGACTGCGAAGCCTACCGGCGTTTCCTGGCCGATCCGCAACCCCGCTCAAAATGGTGTGGCCCACGCGCCCGCGAGCGCTGGTCTCCGTTGTGGCGTCCTTTCGAGGGACCGCTGTCCGCCTCCGCCCAGCGCCAGGCGATCACGATTCTGACCAATCTGTACGGCTTCCTGGTCGACCGCAATTATCTGATCGGCAATCCGTGGCGCGGGGTGTCGATGCCCAATGCTGCGGCACCGCGGATCGATGCGGGACGCAGCTTCACCGGCGCGCAATGGCTGTTCGTGGAACGGCGCCTCGCCGCCTTGCCCGAGAACCCGATGACGGATCGGTTGAAGGTCGCGCTGCACCTGCTCTATGCGACCGGGCTACGCCTGTCCGAGGTGGTGGCGGCCAGGGCGGGCGATCTGATCTGGTTGAGTTTTGCGGCGGATGAGGCGGACGACGAGATCGTGGATGGGTGGTTTCTATCCGTGGTGGGCAAGGGCAACAAGCTGCGCGAGGTGCCGGTGCCCTACGAGGTGACCAGCGAGCTGTCGGCGTACTTCGAGAGCCGGGGCCTCGATAACGACCTCGAGGAGGGCGACAATCGGGACGCCTATCTGCTGGGCAAGGTCCCCGATGACATCAAGCCGAAGAACGTGACCCGCCGACCAAGGCGCGCCGACCTCGTAATCGATCCGAGGGATGGCATCGCCGCTGTCGAAGTTCGGAATAACTGACAATAGGGTCGAAATATCTGACAATCAGAACTCAAAAGAGGCTTCCGTTTGTCATCCTAAACGGCCTCAAGTTGTCCAGGTGCTTGACAACTCATGGGAAGTGAGATGACATCTGGTTCAGTGTGCACCGAAGGACGGGGCCCGCAGTGCAACGCGTTGTCAGATATTGCGTATCAAAATGCAACGCATTGCCAGAATATTCGACCCACAAGGACGAAATGTCTTTTTCTTACAACAAGCCAAAACGGGTATCAATTCCCTCGAAAGCCGCATGAATACTGGAGATCGCGCGATTTCCCATTGTCAGATATTTCGACCCTATTGTCAGTTATTCCGAACTTCGACAGTGGGGCCTGGCCGGGCTTTGGAACACCTGGACGGACAAGGAGTCCGGCGAAATTGTAGAGAGCTACACGCTCCTGACTATCAATGCCGACGATCATCCGATCATGTCGCGCGTGCATAAGCCGGATCCTAAACTGCCAGCGGACCAGCAGGACAAACGGAGTGTGGTCGCAATCGAGCTGGAAGACGTGCAGACCTGGCTACTTGGCGCCAGCGACGAGGCGGTTACGCTCGTACGTCCGCCAGTGGTCGAGGCAATTGATGCCGGCCCGGCGAGTCAGAACCGCTAGGGTTCCGGGGACTAACTTGACATCCTCCACGGCTTTAGGCCTGGGAGGATGTCAATGCTCAATTCGAACGAAACCCTGGGAAAGAGGATGCGGCTGGCGTGTATTCGACATTGTAACGAAATTGACTTGCTCTCGAATCGCGCACTATGAACTCTCCCAACACCTCAGCCTTGCAGGCTGTAGGTGGGGGTTTCTCGAACCTCAAAGCGTAGCGCCTTTTGGCTGATAACGGCGCCTATCCCATGCGCCGGCCCGATGTGTCCTTCGGGCGAAGGTGATTCCGTTGCTTCTCCAGTCGTAACCTCTGTCGCTGCATACAGCAGCCGGTTGCGTTTTCACGCCGACCTGCAACTCGGTCGGTGCAATCCATAGTCATAGCCAATCGGAAACACTGATGGCAGCATTTACTGAGGAGTGGTCATGAGCGAGACGCATTGGCTCGAAAACCGTATCGCCGAACTGGTAGCTGAGCACGGTGCTGTTCCACCCCCGTGGTTCATGTTCCCCGACACCCATCCCTACTCTATCTGTTGGCGAATGGGGGCGGGGGAATCGCACGTCATGGTGTTCAGTGCATGGTGGGATCAGCAAAAGCGGTACTACGACGAATCGCGACGAATTGAGTACTTCCGCAAATGGCCACCTCCGCCGCGATGGCTGACTTGGATGATCGACGTCATCTGGGATCTCGAACCGTGGAAACGTCAAGATCCCGAATCTTTTGACTATTCAAAGTACTTTGCAAGGATAGAAGCACTTGGCTTCGGGACTCGCGCTGAATTCGAACGCGATATGGACGATCCAAGATGGCTCGACGAATAGCGCGCTAGGCTAACCCTCGTCTTCGATTCCGGCCACCGTTGCCAGCACGGCGACGAGTGCCTCGGTGCCATCGCGCAACAGTTGCACCATCTCCGCATCCAGCGGAGTGGCGCTCAGAAGTTCCTGCAGATCCGGCAACGGCAGGTCGCCGTATCGCCGGGCGTAGTGCGCCGCTTGTAGTGCAAGGATTCGGGCCGTCTCGGCAAGTTGCTCCTTTGTGGCGTCCGCGATCATACGGTCCGCAAGTTCCCAGTACGCCTTAAATTCCCGCGCCAGCACGTCCACTTGCTGCCCCTTTGCCGGCATTGTAGCCATCCGGGCGGCGCCTCGCCCTGGCTTCTCGACTGCTGGACACAGGGGCGCGGACTGCATATCCCAAGAATCCGAAGCGATGCCCATCGAACGTAGCGCTGATCGAATTTAGATACTGCGCGCATGAGGCGAGTGCCGGTCGAAGTACGAGCACTGCTTCGCTTGCGATCGCCTGCGCTCACGCCAGAGCTTGACGCGACGTGGCTTCCCTCCAGTTTGACCAGCCCGGTTTTCCTCGCAGTTCGGCAAATCTCTGCACTTGAAGCCGCGCATTCGTGCGGGATGATGACTTTGCGACTGTTCGCAAACATCAGGAGCCCGTTATGGCAAGCGCAGTTATCCAAGTTGCGAGAACCGGTTTTCCCGACGCGCCCAGCGTTCTCGGCACGCGCCGGTTCGCGCTGCCGACCGGCGGCAAGATCCGGCCCGGCATCAAGGTGCTGACCAAGACAGCGGAGAAGAACCCAAAGGCGCGCGAGCTTTACGAAGCGGGCCGGGCAGCAGGCGAGAGCTTCGATGCCATCGAGAAGCGGATCAAGGAAGCCGTGCCGAACATGGAGAATCCGCTGACACCGCGAAACGTTCCGTACTTCACCGCACGGCGCGGTGATTTCGCGGTGCCCGAGATCGCAGATCAGATCATCGACATGTTCGCCGAGGATCTCGGCGATGGCGAGAAGCGCCTGTATCGGTTCCCGATCGTGTTCGCCGCCGACAGCCTGCTCGACGTCATGCCGCACAAGCTGGCGGTCTATGGCGGCGCTTCGATCAAGTTCTGGTCCGAGTTCTCGGACGACGGCAGCGTGCGCCGGTGCATGACGTACGCACCTGTGCCGAAGGGCGCTAACGGCAAGGCGGTGCGGCTGTTCGGTGGCCGCAAGCAGATCGTGCGGCCGGACACCAACGGCGTGTGCGATCCGGAGACCTGCCCCGAGTACCAAAACCGGCAGTGCAACGTCAGCGGCAGGCTGATCTTCTACATCCCGGGAATCGCGAGCGTCTCTCCGTTCGAGTTGCCGACAACCAGCATCTACGGACTCGATTCGATCCGCGCAACGCTCAACGTCATCGCCTCGATGCGCGGCGGGCGCATTGCCGGCTTCTTGCAGGATCGCGAGGCCTTCTGGCTTAGCAAGAAGCTCAAGGAGGTGCCGCATATCGACGAGGACGGCCGCGCAGTGCGCGTCAAGCAATGGATCATCGGCCTCGAAGTGATGGTCGATCCGACGCGCCTGCTGAGCGCACCGGAAGAAACCGTTGTCGCCGCCGGCGACGTGGCGGCCGACATCCTGCAGGGCACGGCCGAGCGCGTCAACGACGGCGACGGGTGGATCGGCGAATTCGGCGCGTCGCCTTCGAACGACGGCGGTCTTGCCAACCAGGACGCAACCGTTGCCGCGAACGGGCCGGTGGCACAGCCACCGCCGACGCCGGCGACCGAATCGCGGCAACCGGCAGAACGGCCGCCGCAGCCGCCCCCGGCGCCGAGCGCGCCGCCGGCGCAGCGCGCGCAAGCGCCCGCCCCGAATCCGAGCGCATCGGCGGTTGCCGGGAGCCCGCCCGAGGACATCGCCCTGGCCGACATCGACGCGCAGGCGATTGCCATCGGCATCGATCCGGCGGCATTCCGGCAGTACGCCGACAAGCGCTGGGGGCAGGGGTGGTCGAAGAACCCGAACGGACGGCGCAAGGCCATCGACGAGCTCGAAAGCGCCCAAGCCGATCCCGATGCGTTGCGGCAAAGGATGAACGCCGAAACCCACGTCTTCGCGTAGGAGTGAAGCAATGACCAGTCGTCAATCGGTCCGCGTCTGTCAGATGAGCGACCTGCACTACTCGGGCAAGAACCTGATCGAGTCCGAGGCCTGTTTCGGCCACGCCGTGGCCCGCGCGATCGAGACCGGCGCAGAGTGCGTGGTGGTGTCGGGCGATTCGACCGACCATGCGCTCGACGCCCATTCGCCGGCGTTCGTGACGTTGGCGCGCAATATCCGGCGCCTCGCCGACCACTGCCCGGTGCTGATGCTCCAGGGCACGTTCAGCCATGAGCCGCCGGGCACCTTGTCGGTCTTCCGGCTGCTCGGCGGCCGCTATCCGGTCTTCGTCGCCGAGACGATCCAGCAGGTCGCGCTGATCGAGGGTGGCTCCTGGGTCGCCTCGGATGGCTGGCACTTCGAGACGCTGCCCGATGGCGCGCGGGCTGTGTTCTCCTGCATCCCGACGGTCAACAAGGCGGCCGTTGCCGCGGTGGTAGGGGCCACCGCCGCGGCAGAGGCGGTCGGCGAGCAGATGGCCAACCTGCTTGCCGGCTACGCCCCGATTCATCGCCAGGCGCGCACGGCGGGAATCGCCACGGCCGTCGTGTCGCATGGCACGGTGAGCGGCTGCACGACCGAACACGGTGTGCCGATGGCAGGCCTCGACCACGAGTTCACCGTGGGCTCGCTGTTCGCGGCGCAGGCCTCGGCGGTGATGCTCGGCCACATCCATCGCCACCAGGGCTGGGAGCAGGCGGGCAGGACGATCGCCTATGCCGGCTCGATCGGCCGCTTCCACTACGGCGAGCAAGGCGACAAGGGCATGCTGATCTGGACCATCGGGGCCGATGGCGCGGGCATCGAACTGGACCTGACGCCGGCCCGGCGAACGATCGAACTGCGTTTTGCCGGCGCCCCCGACATGGACGAATTGCGCGCCATCGCCGCCGACGCGCAGGGGGCTTACGTCAAGGTGACCTGGGAGATCGGCGAAGAGGATCGCGCGAGCATCGACCGCGACGCCATCGAAGCGGCATTGGCCGGCGCGGCGGAAATCAAGCTCGAAGGCCGGATCGTCCCGGTGGTGCGCTCGCGTGCCGAGGGCATTTCGTGTGCATCGACGCTCGACGAGAAGCTGCGGCGCTGGGCCGACGTTGCCGGCGTGCAGGCCGAACCGCTGCGCGAGGCGCTGGCCGAGTTGACGCTGAGCACGCCCGAAGCGATCGCCGCCGCCATTCTCGGCGCGACCGACAGCACGACGGCGCCGCGCATGGACGAGGTCAAGCCGACACCGACCGCGGAAGTAGCGGAGGAAGTCGAAACGCTCGACCTGTTCGGTTGAAGGCGGCGTAGGGGGCGAGATACTGGATTCATCGAAAGGAGATGACATTGAGCGAATTGCCGGAGTTTTGTTACGTGTTCAGCAAGGGCCAGTTGCCGGGGCACAAGATCGCCAAAGTGCGCCGCGGCGAGACCGGGTTCTGGCCGGTGAGCGGGCTGCCGGACGCGACGGACGAGGAAGCGCTGGCGTCGATCCGCAACGCCAACGAAGCGCTGGGCGTGGATGGGGTGCAGGCCTTCTGGATGAAGATGGGAAGTCTGTTCGGATTCCACACCCCGGGGTCGGACCCGCAGTGGGTGCGCGAGCACAACTGGCATGTCGATCCCAGTGATCGATCGGGAGAGGGAGTTCGCCATGTCTCCTGAAAGTCTGCGACTGAAAGGGTTCCGCGGCATTCGCGACGGGATGGGCCGGGACGAGTTCGTGCTCGATCTGACGAGGCTGCCGGCCGAGGCTTCGCTGGTCGCCCTGTCCGGTCCCAACGGCAGGGGCAAGACCACGCTCATGGATAATCTGCACCCGTATCCCGTTATGCCCTCGAGAACCACGCAAGACGGGTTGGGCCGCTTCTCCTACTACGAGCACCTGTGCCTGCCCGAAGCCGAAAAGGAACTGATCTGGCGCCTTGAGGGAAGGCGCTTTCGCAGCCACCTGGTGTTTCGCGTCAGCGGCAGCAAGCGGAAGACCGAGGCCTTCCTTCTCGAATGGGTCGATGCGCGCTGGCAGCCGGTGAGTCTGGCCGACGGCACGCTGTCCGACGGCAAGATGGACACCTACACGCGCTGCGTGGTCGACATCCTCGGCTCGCCCGAGGCCTTCTTCACGTCGGTATTCGCCGCCCAGGGACGCCAGCCGCTTTCGTCCTACACCAGTTCGGCGATCAAGAGCCTGCTGGCCGAGTTGCTCGGGCATGCGGCGATCCTCACACAAGCGGCCGCGGCGGGCGAAGTCGCCAAGCTGCTGAAGGCCGGACTGGTGGCGGTACGGGGGGCACTTGCCGACATGGAGGCCGAGTGGGCCACGGTCGGCCAGGCCGCGCGCGATCTGCCCGGCGCGAAGGCGCAGGAGGCTACGGCACGGGTGGCGCGCGAAGCGGCGCAGAAGGCACTGCTGGAGGCCCGCGACCGGCTCACCACGCTCAACGGGCAGGCCAGCGCCGACCAGGCGAATGCCGCCCGCCGGCAGGAGATCGGCCGTGCGATGGGAGAGGTCGACCGGGACTGGGAAACGAGCACGGCGCAGTTGAAGCTGCAAGCCGAGGCACAAGCGACTCGCCAGCGCGCGCTCGAGCGCCGGCAGACGGCGCGAATCGCGAACCTGCGGTCGGAAAGTTGCGCCCTCGACAAGCGCATCGACTGTCTGAACGCGGTGTTGGCCGATGCCTCGCGCATCGGCTTCGCGGTGCGGCGCAGCGCCACTGCAAAGGACGCGTTCTCGAGACGGGAAGCGCGCGAGATCGCGTGCCGGGCGCAGGTACAGCGCGCGCGGGACATCGACGCGTCGATCGCGGCGCTGCGCACACGGATCGCAGGTCTCGAACGCGAAGCCGGGCGGGCCAGCCTGACGGCCGCGGATCTGAAGCGCCGGCTGGGCCTGAGCGGGGAAGTGCCGTGTTCGGGCACCGAGATGCAGGCGCAGTGCAAGCTGCTCGGCGACGCGCGGGAAGCCAGGTCGTTGCTCCCGTCGGCGGAACACTCGATCCGCCGCCTGAGCACGGAGCGCGAAGAAGCGGCGCTCGCGCTCCGCAAGCTCGAAGCGGAACTGGCCGCACTGGGCGCCGTCGCCGTTGCATTCGACATCGCCGAGCGCAAGCGTGCCGCCGCCGGCCGGCGCATGCAGTGGCTCGATCGGCTGGCGTCCCGGGCATCGGAAATCGATCGGGCGCGCCAGGACCTGAGCGATGCGCTGCGTCAGCGCGCCGCGCTCGGGGCCGTCGACGACCCGCCGACGGCCGAGGAACGCGAAGAGCGACTGGCCATCGATGCGGCGATCTCGCAGATTGAAGCGGCGCGCCGCGCGGCCGACGACAAGCGCACGCGCGAGACGGCCGCGCTGGCGCGACAACTCGCCCAACTGCCGGCGCCTTTCGATACGGCAAGCGTGCAGGCGGCAGCGAACGCGGTCAGCGCGGCGCAATCGGCAGCGGGCGCGGCCGACCAGTGCCTCACTGCGACGGTACGCCGGGTGCAGACCCTCGCCGATTTCGCGAGCAAGCGGGAGGCGCTGGAAGCGAAGGTCGCCGATGCGCGAGGGAACGTCCAACGGATCGAGGCCAAGGTGATCGTTTGGACGCTGCTCGCCAAGGCGCTGGGCAACGACGGCATCGTCGCCTTGTCGATCGACGATGCCGGTCCGACCCTCTCTGCACTGGCGAACGATCTGCTGCTCAACTGCTATGGACCACGCTTCACCGTGTCCCTGCGCACCCAGGTCGCCACGGCGAAGGGCGAGGCGCGCGAAGGCTTTTCGATCGTGGTCCACGATGCGCAATCGGGCCAGACCAAGGAACTGGAGAACACGAGCGGCGGTGAGAGGGTGTGGGTGAATGACTGCCTGACCCGCGCGATCGCGCTGTACCTCGCGCAGAACAGTGGACGGCGATACGAAACCCTGTTCTCGGACGAAGCGGACGGCCCGCTCGACGAAGAGCACAAGCGGATGTTCATGGCGATGAAGCGGGAGGTGCTGCGCCTTGGTGGGTACCGGCGCGAGTTCTTCATTTCGCAGACGCCGGCACTGACTGAAATGGCCGACGCCGTGATCGACCTGGACGCGATGCGAGAGGAGGTGGTTTGATGTGGGAGACAAGCGGGTCCGATGGGCGGCTGCCAGACAGCTGCTTTGTCGTGGTCGCCGGGCTGGCGCCGGGCGCAAACGTGGCCATCGCCCGGCGAGGTCGTCGCGGGGTGGAGGTGACGTCGATCAACTTCGGCAACGAGAAGATGGCGCGAGCGGCGGTGCGCGTCGTCAATCAAGCGAACGGCATTTCCGCGGCAGTCGAGCGCGCGATGCTCGCCGGGGCGATGTTCGGCTGGGATTGCGAGCGCGCCGATCCGGATTTCGCGATGGGGTTCGATAGCCGTGTCAAGGTCACAGCCCAGATGGGTTTCGCCGGGTCCGCCCGGATTCACTAGCCCAGGGGCAAGGCGGCTGAGCGGAGGCGCTGGTCAATCGGGACATCGGCGTGAAGAACGCGAAACGGGCTATCAGCAGGGTTGGACCGGGGAAGTTTCGTAGTCGTCATGTGGAAGCGCAGTCGCAAACTTGACGCAGTCGGTTGGAATCGAGCCGCGGTGCCCCTACCTGCTTCAGAGCAACGACCGCCTGATGCTGAGGGTGTCGCCAGTGGCGGGTCTATTCACATTCCCGCCGTTGGGCTTCGAGTTGGTTCGATGACGGCCACCGACCCAAAGCGGAAGTAGCGGTTTCCCGATAGCGGCCAGTCAGCTAAACCCAGGTTCAGCGAACTGGAATACTCCGAAGCGGCCGTAGCCGACCTCACCCAACCGGCCAGGAGCGGTCGTTGGCTGGTCGCCGTAATCGGTGGAATGAATGTCGGCAGCAACCTGGACAGCCGACGTTCGCGAGAGTACGGGAATCTCCGTCATCCATCGCGCTTACTAAGAAATAGACAGGCTGCAGAGCGCCATGCTGTGCCGCGGGCACTCAAATCGACTGGCGGGGAAGACCAGTTCGACATACCGTAGGAGAAACCGAGTTGGCCATCGCCCAGGTCAGTGACCGTTGCTGACCCGTCGCGAATGAGCGGCGCGCCGTGCGCCGCCTTCTTCACTGGAAGGAGTCCATCATGGAAGCCAATACGTCGTTCGAGCATCACGAGCCGTGGAACAAGGGCAAACTGGTCGGCCAGAAGGTTCCCCTGCGACCCAAGGATATCTGGGCGATTCGGGTGCGCCTGCAAATGGAAAAGCGTCTTCGAGAATTGGCGCTGTTCAATCTCGGCTTTGACAGCAAGCTCCGCGGATGCGATCTGGTGTCCCTGCGTGTGCGGGATGTCTGCCATGGCGAGCGGGTCGCGACCCGCGCCATGGTGATGCAGCGCAAGACGCAGCGCCCCGTTCAGTACGAGATCACCTCGCCGACTCGCGAGGCCGTCGAAGCCTGGATTCGCCTGGCTGGATTGAAGTCGGAGGACTTCCTGTTCCCGAGCCGGATTCACGCGTCCGCTCACATCGGCACGCGGCAATACGCGCGGATCCTGCATGGCTGGATCTCGGAAGTCGGCCTGGATACGACCGCCTATGGCACGCACTCGATGCGACGAACCAAGGCTTCACTGATCTACAAGCGCACGAAGAATCTCCGTGCAGTGCAGATTCTGCTCGGCCATTCAAAGCTGGAGAGCACGGTTCGCTACCTCGGGATCGAGGTCGATGACGCACTCGAACTTGCGGAGCAGATTGACGTTTGACGATCGCGGGCCCTCACGCTCCGTAGCGCTCGCCAGACGGCGGGCGCTACGACGCAACGCCGCATCCGGCATTTGGTGACGCGAATGTTTCCTATGCAGGCGGTGGCACGCACGAGCGCACTCAAAGCAGCACGTTCGCCCCTCCCGATATGCCCGAGAACGCCCGCAGCGACTGGTTGGCCGTCCCGAGACTGGCACTGCCGATGACGTCCTGTGCCGCAGTGGTCGTCATGCCAGCGACGTTGCCGTTCTTGCCGTAGTAGTACGCCAGATCGCCGCCGAGCGCCGCGGTATCGCTGCTACCCGTCAGGTAGTAGGTCGACAGCGCATTGGTCAGTGCCCAACTGGTAAGCGTGGGGGTCACCACCAGCGCCTGATCGAACTTGGTGGCTAGACCGGCGAAGTCGAACTGCTCGACCTTCTTGTTGAGCGTCGGATCGGTCGAAGCGGCGTTGTATTCGGCGGTTGCGTCCAGGATCAACTGCAGCTTGGCGACAGACTTGTTGTTGGCCGTCGTGACGTACCAGTTCTTGAAGGTAATGCTCTCGGTCGCACTGACATCCAGAATCAAATCGTTGGTGGCCTTGCGGAACTTCAGATCCGCATACCTGATGCCCCCACCCAGGGACACTACATTGTCGGTCCCGGTACCGCCATTGACGATATCACTGCCGTCGCCCTTGTTGACCAGAATGATGTCGGCCCCGCTGCTGGTATTGATCGTGTCGTTGCCTAGGCCCCCGACGAAGATCTCGGCCGCGGTCCCGCCGGTGATCGTATCGGTGCCGGCGCCGCCATTGAACCAGGCCTTGCCACTGGAATCGGTAAGTATGTCGCTGCCGTCGGCACCTTCGAGCAGGTCATTGCCGGTGCCCCCGTTGAGCGTATTGACGGCGGCGTTGCCGCGCACCAGATTGGCCAGCGTGTTGCCGGTGCCGTTGATCGCAGTCGTGCCGGTAAGGATCAGGTTCTCGGCGTTGGTCGCCAGAGTGAGCGTCACGCTCGACAGTACCGTGTCGGTGCCGGCGCTCGTCGCTTCGGTGACGACGTCGGTTGAAACATTAACGGTGTAGGTGTCGTTGCCCAGTCCGCCGACCATGGTGTCGGTTCCCGCGCCACCGTCGAGCGTGTCGTTGCCGTCACTGCCCGTCAATGTGTTGTTGGCGCTGTTCCCGATGAGGACGTTGTCCAGTGTGTTGCCGGTGCCGTTGATCGCGCTCGTCCCGGTCAGCGTCAGGTTCTCGACATTGGCGCCGATCGTGTAGGTCACCGCACTCTGCACGAGGTCGGTGCCGCCGCTGTCCGCTTCGGTGACAACGTCGGTTGAAATATTCACGACGTAGGTGTCGTTGCCCAGCCCACCGACCATAGTGTCGTTGCCGGCGCCACCGTCGAGTGTGTCGTTGCCGTCACCGCCCGTCAGCGTGTTGTTGGCGCTATTGCCGATCAGCACGTTGTCAAGCGAGTTTCCGGTGCCGTTGATGGCGCTGGTGCCGGTGAGCGTCAGGTTCTCCACGTTTGCCGACAACGTGCAGGTGGCAGCGGACTGCACGAGGTCGGCGCCTTCCGACGCATTTTCGGTGACCACATCACCTGCGACATCGACGACATAGGTGTCATTGCCGGCGCCGCCGATCAGGGTGTCCGCGCCCGTTCCGCCGTCGAGCACGTTGTTCGCCGCGTTGCCGGTCAACAGGTTGTTCAGGGTATTGCCGGTACCGTTGATCGCGCTCGTCCCGGTCAGGGTCAGGTTCTCGACGTTAGCGGCAACCGTGAGAGTTACGCTGGAGCGCACGGTATCGGTACCGGCGCTCGCCGCTTCCGTCACGACATCGGTGGAGACGTCGACCGTGTAGGTGTCGTTGCCGAGTCCGCCGACCATCGTGTCGGTTCCTGCGCCGCCGTCCAGCGTGTCGTTGCCATCATTGCCAGTCAACGTGTTGTTGGCGCTATTGCCGATGAGCACGTTGTCGAGCGTGTTGCCTGTGCCGTTGATGGCGGTGATGCCGGTGAGCATCAAGTTCTCGACGTTGGCCGACAAGGTGTAGGTCACGCCGGATTGAACCCGATCTGTGCCTCCACCCGCGTTCTCGGTAACAACGTCGCCCGTGGCATCCACGACGTAGGTGTCGTCGCCGGCGCCACCGATCAGCGTGTCTGTACCGGCGCCACCAATAAGCACGTTGGCCGCGGCATTTCCAGTCAGCACATTGTTCAGGGTATTGCCGGTGCCGTCGATCGCTGCGGTACCAGTCAGCACCAGGTTCTCGACGTTGTTGGCCAGCGCAAGCGTCACACTGCTGCGGACCGTGTCCGTTCCTTCCGCAGCATTCTCCGTCACGACATCCGCCGCATTGTCGACGATGAAGATGTCGTCGCCGAGACCACCGACCAGGGTATCGTTTCCCGCGCCGCCATCCAGCGTGTCGTTGCCGGCGCCGCCGGCGAGGGCGTTCGACGCACCGTTTCCAGTGAGCACGTTGTCGAGCGCGTTGCCGGTGCCGTTGATGGAGGCAGTGCCTGTTAGTGTCAGGTTCTCGACGTTGGCAGTCAGGGAGTACGTCATACTGGATCGAACAAGGTCGCTGCCTTCAGCGGCGTTCTCCGTAATCGCGTCTGCCGTGGCGTCTACGATGTAGGTGTCGTTGCCGAGGCCGCCCGCCATTGCGTCTGCGCCGGTCCCTCCGTCCAAGGTGTCGTTGCCGGTTCCACCGATCAGGTTGTCCAGGCCGTTCTGGCCGTTCAGCAAGTCGTCACCGCTGCCGCCGTCGATGGTGTCGTTCCCTTCCCCCGCATCCACGACATCGTTGCCGCCCAGCGCGGAAATCGTGTCGTTGGCGGCTGTTCCCACGATATGGTCGTCACCTTCGGTTGCCGCGGGGAGTTTCGAGGCGATGTCGGCTGGCGTCCATGCTGTTTCGTCCGCGAACTCGAAGCGCTCGATAAGCGTCCCGCCAACGGTTGCGAAATAGTTCTTGACGATCACGATGGCCGTGCTTCCGGCGAAGGAGAACTTGAGGTCCAACCCCGCTCGCTCGACCGTGGTCGCGAGCGGATCGAATTCTAGAAATAGGGTGTCGACTTTACCCGGCGTCGGATCGGTACTAGCGACTAAGGTCGTGCATGATGATGTTCTCGGAATGTAGTAGAAGTCATTGCCAATGCCACCATCAAGCGTGTCGACCGAGGCGGCGTTACCGTCGAGTGCTTGGTCACCCACCAGCCAGTCGTCCCCGGCCCCGCCAATCAACACGTTGGCGCCAGAGTTTCCAGAGATCCAATTGTCGAGATCGTTCCCGGATCCACTGTTGTTCGCCGAGCCGATCAAAAACAGTGTCTCGACATTCGCTCCCAGCGCGTAGCTGATCTCCGAAAATACATGGTCTGAACCCTCGTCGACGTTCTCGATCACCAAGTCGTCAGCATCGTCAACGACATATCCGTCGTTTCCAAATCCGCCGCGCATAGTATCCGCACCGAGGCCTCCGAACAGGACATTGTCTCCTGTGTTCCCCGTCATGTCGTTGGCAAGATCGTTCCCCATCCCAGCGGCGTACGAAGATCCGGTAAGGATCAGATTCTCAATGCTTGCACCAAGCAAGTAACTCACCGAAGATTGAACCGTATCCACTCCGTCGCCTGGGTTTTCGACAACTGTATCCCAAGGGCCGACCGGAAAGGATCCGGATGCAGGAGCCAGATGATTGCCCTCGGCGGTCCAACTTAGGAAATACCCCGAAGTGTCGACGACGTAAGTGTCGTCACCGCTGCCGCCGTTCAATTGATCTCCGCCGAGTCCGCCGTCAAGCCTATCGTTACCGGCAAGGCCGATGAGGGTGTCGTTGAGCTCTCCTCCAGTCAAAACATCGTCGCTGTTGGTCCCTATGAGATTCATCGGGAGCATTCGCGCAGCCACTGCGGTCTGATCCCAGGCCGTGGCATCGGCAAATCGGATGACATCGAGCGGATAGGCTGGTAAGCCTCCTTCAGAGAAATACTGGGTGCAGCGAAGAGTATCGGAAGTGCCTTTGATCGAGATGACAAGATCGGATCCGACGCGACTCAGACTGATATCGCTTGGTGCCACGCCCGCATCGATCTGGATCGAATCTGCGGCATTATCGAAATGGTAGTTGTTGATGGTGTCTTGTCCTGCACCTCGACCGAACAGATAGGCGTCGTGGCCGGGGCCCCCCGTCAGATAGTCGTTGCCAGCACCACCATGGAGGCCGTCGTCACCCGCTCCTCCCTCCAGAAAATCGTTATCACCGCCACCGAAAAGCGAATCGTTGCCATCGCCTCCGTCGAGGGAATCGGTTCCATTGCCACCGTCGAGCACATCGTCTCCTTGAAGGCCTCGAATCGTGTCGCTGCCATCCCCGCCGGAAATCGTATCTCCGGTCGAGAACCCCTCAAGATAGTCGTTGCCGGCAGTACCTCTCGTCACCGCGGCTTTGAGATCATCGGGACTCCATACGACCCCATTTGCAAACCTGACTTGCTCAACGGCGGAGGACGTCGTTGCCGCTGCTGCGAAGTAGTAATGGACGGTCAGCGTATCCGTAGTGCCGACAATACCGAGCACGAGATCATTCCCCGTTCGCTGTACTGTGATGTCCGATGGAGCCAGATCTGCTCCAATCTGGATCGTGTCAGGATTGACCCCTAGCGGATCGAAGTCGTAGAAGAAGTACGGCGAATCAAAAGGCGGGTAGGCATAGTAGTCTTGGCCGTTGTAGATGGTGTCTTGACCCGCACCTCTTCCGAAGAGGTAGGTGTCCGCGCCTTGTCCACCACTCATCACATCTTGGTATTCGCCGCCATCCAGCGTGTCGGCACCATCGCCGCCAACCAGAACATCGAATCCGCCACCCCCACTTAGATTGTCATCTCCCTCAGAACCATCCAATGCGTCGTTTCCCGCGCCTCCGAGGAGGAGATCATTGCCGGCGTGGCCCGTCAGCAGGTCATCTCCTTCGCCGCCATCCAGCGAGTCGTTGCCGTCTCCAGCATTGAGGTTGTCATTGCCTGCGCCGCCTAGAAGAACGTCAATGCGGGGTCCGCCGTACAATTCGTCGGCGCCGCTACCTCCAGAAAGGTGATTCGCGAACGCCGAACCGTAGATGATGTCATTGCCGTCTCCTCCGTCGATCGTAACTGTAGTTTCGAAGCCCGCAAGGAAATCGTCGCCTGGGGTCGGCAATTGCGTATGTGCAATGACAGTCCCGATATCCCACGTCGTGCCATCAAAGAAGCGAATCGGAATCGGGCCACCCATTGCCTGATAGAAATACTTGTCGATTGTCAGTTTGTCGGTCGTACCGTTGATCGTGAGGACGAGACTGCCATCTTGAGCTCGTCTTACCGAAATGTCCGAGGCCGAAACGCCTTGGGCAAGTTCCACTACGTTGTCAGCGACTGACGGGATGGCAGCGGAATTCGTAAAGTAGTCGCAGCCATACCCTCGACCGAAAACAATGGTGTAGCTCCCACTCCCGCTTATCAGGCCGTCGTTACCTGCGCCACCGTCAAGAACATCGTTGCCACCCCCCCCGGTCAACTCGTCGTTGCCGGCGCCACCGTAAAGTACGTCATTACCGTTCCCCGCAGACAGCCGATCCGCTCCGTCATCCCCATACAGGATGTCATCGCCAGACTGCCCCGAGATCAGGTCGTTTCCGTCTCCACCGTGAATGACGTTGTTTCTCCCGCTATGCCCGATGATCGAATCGTTGCCGCTGCCACCGTCAAGCCCCGCATTGAGCATGTCGTCGAGAGTAGCCGTCGTCCCGTCGGAGAATCGGAATGTCGCGCCGCCGAGCGACATTCCGTTTGTGACGAGGAACGCATCGACGCTGCCGTACGAGACAGACAGGTTGTTGGTCGTGCCTACCTTGCGCGCCGTCACGTTCTGCCGAGTGATTCCGCCGCCGAACACGAACGTCGTGTCCGAGCCGGTCTCGATCACGGCCTCGGCCTGACCTTGAGCATTCCTTGCCCCATCGCCGGGATTGAAGACATAGGTATCGGCACCGGCGCCGCCTTCGAGGTAGTCCGCGCCTTCGCCGCCCTGCAGCGTGTCCGCGCCGTCGCCACCGTTCAGGGTGTCCCCACCCGTGCCACCGCTGAGCGTATCGTCACTGTCCTCACCGTACAGGCCATCGTCGCCAGCCCCTCCGGTCAACGTGTCGTTGCCGACACCTCCCCATTGGCCGTCGTTGTCGGCGCCTCCGTCCAGCGTGTCGTTGCCGGCTCCACCCACGATCGAGTCGTTGCCCGCCTCACCGTAGATCACATCATCGCCACTGGCCGCCACGCTCACATCGTTCTGTTCCCCCCACATCTCGTCGTCGCCATCGCCGCCGTAGAGCCGGTCAGCGCCGGCATCGCCGTCGAGGAAGTCATCCCCGCCGCCGCCGGTTAGCGTATCGGTGCCTTCCTCGCCCCACAATTCGTCGGCACCGCTTCCGCCGTCGAGCTTGTCGTCGCCGGTTCCTCCAACAAGAAGGTCGTCGTCGGCCCCGCCGGACAATTGGTCGTTGCCGCCGTAGCCCCATAGTTCGTCTGTCCCGGCGGCCCCGTCCAGTACGTCGTCGCCCATTTGTTCGGCGGCGTTGTAGGCATGATCGCCATGGAGCACATCGCTGCCTGATCCGCCGGAAAGCGTGTCGCTGCCTGCAGCGCCATAGAGCAGGTCGTCACCGTCGCCTCCGTCGAGGTAGTCGTTCCCGCCAGGGCCAGCCACCATTCCGTCCCCATACAGCACGTCGTTGCCTATTCCTCCAAACACCGTATCGGCGCCGATTCCAGCCCAGATCACGTCATTGCCGCCACCGCCCTGGGCATAGTCGTCGCCGGCTCCCAGTGCAATCTGATCGTCGCCATCCGGCTCGTTGGTTGGGCTTGCTTCGCTTGCGATGTCACCGTACACCGTATCGTCTCCGGAACCAGCCTGAATCAGATCTCCACCCGCTCCCCCGACGATCACATCCTTGTCAAATGCACCGACCAAGGCGTCGTCCCCGTCGCCACCATCGATCGAAAGCGCTTTCTGGTCCTCGACCTGCTGGATGTCTTGATAGATTTCCCACCGCTCCCGAATCTCGCCATTGAAGTAGAGATCCAACGATTCGCCTGGGCGATAGACCCACGTCTTTGCCGGATCTCCGCCAAGGGTGCCAGTTCCCGCCACCAAACCCGGTCCAGCCGCCAAAGTGAAATTGCCCTGCGCGTCCTGTTGCCAACTACCTGGATTCGTGACGTTGAAGGATCCATTCGTCGTCTGGTATTGCGCGCGCTTGAAGTCGGGTGAGAACACTGCGCCGATCGCCGGCCACAGCACAAAGCGCCAGTTCAACGGATTGGTGAGTGTGCTGCCGACCCCTGGCAAGGGAATTTGTCCACCGGTCCAATCCCAATGTGTAGTGCCGGTGATGAAGTCGTTGCCCGCACCACCACGAAAGGTTCCCTTCCCACCGAGACTCGAAATCAAATCGTTGCCCAGTCCCCCATCGACGGTTTGCGTCGCGGTGGTGTTGTCGGCCTCATCCCAGCCGGTGATCCAATCGTTTCCGTTACCACCGACGACCACGTCTCCCGCATTCCGCCGAAGTATGTAGTCCGCTCCACCCCCTCCTTGCAGCTCCACGGGCTGAGTTACGGGAATTCCGGGGGCGAGAACGAACATATCGATGATTTCCGACGCGTCGGTTCCCGCGAGCGCTGATTGTTGCGGCGGGGTCGGTTCCTCGATTGCAGTGAGGGCGAGGTCCAACTCGAGATGAGTCGCATGCGTCGGCGAATTGTTCGCCCCCATCAGGGTCGCGTTCAACTCAAGCGTCTCGCTGACATCAACGTCGCGAGCAGCGGAGAGCACGAAGGTGAATTGCTTCTGCCCCTCGTGAATGAATAGATCGAATGAGCCTTCGGGACCGACTGGATAGGCTCCACTGGTGGCAACCACATCGAACGCACTTGCGGCAGTGCCAGCTAGCTGAAGCCGAATGCGCTGCCCGTCCTTGCCCGCTTCATACGGCAAATAGATCGTGAAGGTGCCGGTGCCCTTCTCGTTGATCGAGGCGGGGGCGGCGGCGTTGACGTCACCGGGACCGCCGGCTGCGTCGAAGGGGTTGGGGCCGCTGCCGGGGCGCAGGATGATCTTCTGGTCGGCGGTCTCTCCGAGACTCACGGCATAGGCCATGCCATTCGCGAACTCGTCCCACGACCCCGTTGCGCCGGCGCCCCCGAACTGACCGCCTTCTCCTCGCCACACGTCACCGAAGCCATCAATGAGCTGCTTGCGCAAGGTGTCGTTCAAGCCGGCCGCCCAGGCAACTGCGGCGTCGCTGTATTTATTGATGAAGTCGCCGGCCGCGTTGCCTGCCGAACGGAATATGTCCTCCACCGCGTCGGTGATCTCACTCACGAGATCGACCGCTGCTGTCCCGACACCCTTCGCCGTTTGAATCGCCTCCTCGTACAGCCACGATGCGGCTTCCGCAATGGCCTTGCCGACATCTTGGCCAGCGGCAATCGCGCCTAGTGCGAGCGATTTCAGGAACGCGCCAACGGCATCAGGCGTATTCTTTAGCGCCTCGAGCATCTGCGCCTGCACGCCGCTGTTCGCGACAATGCTTTGTAAGGTCGGAACAGGCGTCGCGGCCGCTTCGAAAGCCGTAGGACCCAGGATGACGGCGGCGGCCACCACGGCCTTGAGACTCAGGGTGCTGGTTTCCAGCCCTAGCGCCTTTCGCAGGATCGTGTCGAGGTCGCCCAGCGCCTGGCGATCCGGGTTTTCCAGTTCGGTGGAATAGGTTGCGAATGCACCGTCGGTGAAAGCCACGGCTTGTGCATAGCTGGCACTATCGGCAAGCGACGAGGTGTCAGTTGTTTCGGTGAGATTCAAGATATTGGCGAGAAGCCACGCCCGCGCCTGGGTAGCAATGCCCGCCGGGGACTGCGCTATCCCACGAATCAACTCGGTGGTGTGCTCTCGCGCAAACGCATAGGCCGCGTCGTCCAATGTGCCGTCGGCATGCAGATGTTCGAGCGCCGCGTTGGTCAAGGCCTCGACCTGCTCGACCGGGCCGTAGGCCACACCGAGCATCAGCGCCGAGATCAGCCGCGCGGCGGCCTCGCCGTCGCCGGTGCGCGCATTGTTGAAGATGTTGGCCCACGCCGTGCCGATCTTGGCGACATCGCCGATATCCAGGTGAGTGATACCCAACTGAACGGCTCTGTCGAAGTCGACGCCGAACTTGCTGAAGCCTCGGTAGAAGCCCGATTCGATGCGGTGCGCATCGGGGATCGCCTGCGCCGGGCCCGAGCCGATGGCGTTCTGGTGGAAATCCAGCCGGTATTCGTTGCCCGCACCGTTGAGGTTGGGCACCAGGCGGCTGACGATGTCGTTGGTGATCCAGTAGTGCCTGGTGGCAACGCCGGCGAGCAAGCCCTTGTTGAATACGTAACCCGCATCGCCGCTGTGGAACGTGTTCTTGTAGTTCTGCTCCAGTGCTTGCATGCCGCCCAGGCCGTTGAAGGTGGTGAGCGACATGTTGTCGGGATTGATGGGGCTTCCCAACTGGATTCTGCGGTCGACGTATCGATACGCCACATACTGCGACAACGCTCCGCCCAGCGACTGGCCGGTGAAGTGGATGTTGTTTGTGGTCGAGAGGATGCCGTCCGGTTCGGTCAGATAATTCATCAGTTGCTGACCCTGTGTCCCGGCGAACTTCTCCCACCCATAAGTCAGATTGCCGTGCCAATCCTGCGCGTTCGGTCCGCGCGTGCCCTGCAGTGCAACGATGTAGTCGAACTTGCTTCCGTCGCCGTTCGGCTTCCTGTAGACAACCGCGCCAAAGCCGGTATCCGGATCATCGAATCGCCGAGCGACTTTCCATCCAGTGAGATCGTCTTGCCAGCCGCCGGGCATCAGGTTGACGGTATCGCCGTCAGTGAAGGGAGCCAGCGCTTCATCCGGGGTCGCCGATCTGTTGTACGACTGGTCGTCGGCGACCAGCAGGGCGTGAAGCAGAGAATTGGTCAGCAGCATGGTGCTCGATCCTTATCGGCAGAGATCAATGACTTGGGTGTACTCGGTGGTCTTCGGATTGAAATCGTTGTTGGCGTAGGCGATCTTGCAGCCGTCTGGGGATACGCCAGCAGCACTGACTAGGTGATCAAAGAGCTTGATCATCCGGCCGTCCTTGAGTAGCCAGCCGCCGGCCTGCTTGGAGTTGGCGCTTGGGGCGTTGCTCGAGGCGATGAACAGGCCCTTTGTTGTCGGCCACGCCATGTGGGGCGGAACCCAAGTGCCGTACGGAACATTGAGGGTCTGTACGTCGCCGTTCGCTGATATCAAGTAAACCGGCATCGGCTCTCTGTGGGGCCATATGACGGCATCGCTATCCGGATTGCCGTTACGCGACGTGTGAGGGATCAAAACGTAGCGCTGGGCAAACGGAGAATAGGTCAACTTCGTGCCGAAAAACACTTCCTTGCTGAGTATTGGCAACGCAACCGGTTCGGAACCATCGGGCCGATAGAGCTTGACCGTGCCATTCAAGTGTTCGCGCGGAATTGGGCTCCCGGGTTCTCGAGGCTCATCGGCCGAGAGGTATCCATCTCCTTCCTTCAAGAACCGCGCCGGCACGTGCCGCCCGACATGCTCGGGACGCAAGCGCTTCTCGAAGTCGATTCGAGGGCACGCGGAATAGGCGGGCTGCGCGTCGTAACTCGGGCGGGAATCAACCGGCAAGGGCTGCTCCTTGCCAAACACACCCTCGCTCTGATGACGCTTCCTGCCGTTTTCGTCTGACGTTGTGTACGTGATGAACCCATCGTTGTAGCAGAGAGAGTAGTGCTGACTGAGATCGCCATGCCGGGTGGTTGTGTTGGCGCGCGTGTCCCAGACGTACAACCCGCGTGCCCCGAAGGTTCCGGGCGCCTCCTTGCCCACAGGCACGTCGGCAAGCCGCTCGTAGCCCGGTACCAGAACGCGGTCGTTGTCCAACCAATAGATCGGCTCGCCCTCGAAGCGCGTCGCATAGGCAATACGCGACTCGATCACCGGCCACGGGCTTTTCGTATCGAAAAGTCCGAACAGGCCGCCGCCGTCGCAGCCGGCGACCAGTGTGGCAGCAATCATTGCAAGCGTTGCCGCGAGCGATTTCAATGGCCTCTTGTCGATCACGTCACGTTCCTTGTCGTTTGTCATCTCACCGCTCCCTCCCCGCCTCATGAAACGCCTTCCGTACCGGCGAGAGCAGGTACTCCATGACGGTACGGGTGCCGAGGTTGATCTCCGCCGTCACCTGCATGCCCGGTGTCAGCGTGAGCGGCTGGCCATCGGCGACGAGTTGCTGGGTGTCGAGTTCGACCAGTGTGCGGTAGATCAGCCCCTTGCGGGCAGCCTCACTCTTCGTACCGTCGTTCTGACCTGATGGGTTCTCCGGCTTGTCCTGCGCGTCGGCGCTGACGTGGACGACCTTGCCTTCGAGCATGCCGTACTTCTGGAACGGATAGGCCGCAAGCTTGATCTTCGCGGCTTGGGTTTCGCGCACGAAGCCGACATCCGGGTTGGCGACGAAGACTTCCGCCTTGAGATTCTCGTTGGCGGGCACCAGGGTCATCAGGATGGTGCCCGGCTGCACCACGGTGCCCGGGGTGTGGGTGGCCAGATCCTTGACGATGCCGGCCTGCGGGGCCTTGAGTGCGAGCAGTTCGGCACGGTGCTGCTGCTTGGCCAGTTCCTGGCGCAGTTTCTCGTACTGAGTGGCCGTTTCGCTGCGTTCGACCTGCAGGTTGCGGCGGTAATCGGCACCGACCTGGCGCAGGCGCTGTTCGGCCTCGCTGATGGTGGCTCTTGCGGCGCTGATCGTCGCCGTCTGGGTCTTCAGGTCCTGCTCCTTCTCGATGCGCTCGCGCGTCTTGTCGGTGACCATCAGGTTGCCGGCAAAGCCACCCTTGCCGAGTTTCTCGTAGGCGGCTTCCTGGTTGCGGTAGTGCGGCAACACCTGTTCGAGCTTGGCCTGGACTTGCAGGGCGGCGGCCAGATCGTGCTGGGCTTTCTCGAGGGTGCTGCGCTCCTGCGCGAGTTGGCCCTCAAAGGCGAGGCGGTTGGCGTTGAACTGGGCGGCGGTCTGGGCGTAAAGATCGGCCGGGTCGTCCTTGTCGCGCGTAAGCGCCTGGCTTGATAGCTGGGCATCGATGCGGCGTAGCGCCAGGCGTTTGGTCCGGTATTCGTTGAGGATCGACATGCGATCTGCGTCGGACACCACGGCATCCATGCGCACCAGCACCTGACCGGCGCCGACCGACTGGCCTTCCTGCACCAGGATGTCCTTGACGATGCCGGCTTCAGATGGCTGCACGATCTTGAGGTAGGTCGAGGGAATCAACTTGCCTGCGGCCGAAGCGACGATATCGAGGGTGCCGAAGGTGATCCATAGCAGCACGGCGGCGAACAGGCCGAGAAGCAGCCAGAGAGTGGCCCGCGCGGCGGGACGCGGTGGCGTACGTTCGACGGCAATGAGGCCGGGGAGGAAGTCGGTGGCGGTGGTGGCCATCTCAGTCGGCCTCGTTCTGGATGATGTTTGCGTCGCCGCCGTTCTCCTGCGTCACCACCGTCGGCCGCGGCGCGATCTTCACCACCCCGTCGATGTTGAGCCCCTTGGGTAATTGGTGGGCGATGAACAGCATCGTAACCGCCCCCTTGAGCGTATTGATGGTCTTCGCCAGATGCTCCGCGGTCACCGGATCGAGCGCACTGGTGGCCTCGTCGAAGATCAGCACACGCGGGCGCTTGAGTAAAGCGCGGGCGATCGCGATGCGCTGGCGCTGTCCGCCGGACAGGCCCACGCCGCGCTCGCCGACCTCGGTCTGGTAACCGCCGGGTAACCCTTCGATGAAATCGTGAATCTCGGCCATGCGGCAGGCGGTGACCACGTCGTCGAAGCCGGCATGCGGATTGGCGGCGAGCAGGTTGTCGTAGAGCGTACCGGAGAACAGGATGGTCTCCTGCGGCACCACGCCGAATTGCCCCCGCAGTTCGTTTGCAGACAGATGGCGCAGGTCGCTGCCGTCGATGAGTATCCTGCCTTCCTGCGGCAGGAAGAAGCCCTGCAGCAGCTTGGCCAGCGTACTCTTGCCGGCGCCCGAGGGGCCCATGATGGCCAGCGCCTTGCCGGCGGGCAGGGCCAGGTTCATGTGGCGGTAGAGCCAGGGTTGCTTGTCGTCGTAGCGGAAGCCGAGATCCTGCAGATCGATGCGGGCACCGCCTTGGGTGGGGTTCTGCGCGCGTGCCGGAATCAGACTATAGGGCTCTTGCGGCATGTTCATGATGTCACCGAGGCGGGCGACGGCGATTCTTGCCTGCTGCAGTTCCTGATAGAGGCCGACCAGCTTGAGTACCGGCTGGCTCAGGCGGCCGGCGAACATCTGGAAGGCCACCAGCATGCCTACGGTAAAGCCGTCGCTGTTCATCACCAGCAGTGCGCCGACCACCAGGATGGCGAGGGTCTGAGTCTGTTCCAGCGCATTGGCCGCACTGTTGTAGGTGTTGGCGAGCTGGCGCGTCTTGAAGCCGGCGGCCAGGTAGTCGGCCAGCAGTTCACCGTAGCGCGCGTCGAGCTTGGGTTCCATCTGCAGGCTCTTCACCGTCTCGATGCCGGCAGTGTATTCGGTGACAAAGCTCTGGTTGCGCGCACCGACCAGGAACTGGTGGTTGAGCCGGGCGCGGAATATCGGCGTGACGATCAGGCTCAGACCGGTGAGCAGCACCAGCAGGGCGAGCGAGATCAGGGTCAGCTGCCAGCTATAGACGAACATCACCGCCAGCAGCACGACCATGAACGGCAGGTCGAGCAGCAGGGTGATGGCGGCACCGGAGAGGAACTCGCGGATGGTCTCGACCCCGTGCAGACGGGCGACCAGCACGCCGGTGGGGCGGTGCTGGAAGTACGGTAGCGGCAAGCGCAGCAGGTGGCGGAACACGCCGCTGCCCAGCACGGCGTCGATGCGGTTGCCGGTGTGGATGACCAGGTACTGGCGCAGCCAGCCGAACACGGCGGCGAAGACCAGCGCGATGGCCAGCCCGATGCCGACCACCGAGAGCGTGCTCAGGGTGTGGTGCACGACCACCTTGTCGATGACGACCTGGGTGAGCAGCGGCGTGGCCAGCCCGAGCAGTTGCAGCGCGAGCGAGACGATCAGCACGTCGCGCCAGATGCGCTTGTGCTTGAAGAATTCGGGCAGGAACCAGGACAACCCGAATTCTTTCGCCTTCGGTTGAAGGTCGTGATCCTTGGCCGGCTCGGCGGCGCGCTTGACCAGCAGGACGTCGGGCTCGAACAGGGTGGCGAACTGCGCTGCCGGTACTGTATGCGGGATGTCGCTGCCGGCTTCGAAGTAGAGCAGACGGTCGGCATCGGCGCGCAGGATCAGGGCAGGTTTGCGGGTCGGGGCGGTGTTGTCGGTTGCAAGATCGTCCGCGGCCGACGATGCGGCGTCGGGCTCGCGCAGCCAGGCGACGCAGGGGGTCGGCGTGGTGCTGAGGTGTTTGGCTTCAAGGTGCTGGTGCGACAGCACCAATCCACAAGCGGCACCAGCGCGGATCAAGCCGGCGACATTGAGCGGGGGCGGATAATCGCGCTGCAGCAGGTCGGCATCGAAGGCGATACCGTGCGACTGAACGAGACTGCCGATCAGCCAAAGCCAATCGTCCCTTCTGACCTCGTGTTGCATCTTGTATTTGTCTCCCGGCGGTATTGACCGCGCCGGAGTAGTCATTCCAATTGTGTTGTCGCGCGATTGCTGCTGCCATGCGCTAAGGCGCACTGCATCAGGCAACGTATATCCTGATCGCGTGGTCGAGACTATCGAAGAGCGCGACGCTAGGGAACCAGACGAAAGTAATATGCGCCTGGACAACGGCGATTCGCATTCATGACAAGCGTCGACCCAAGGGCGGCGGCGTTTCGACTCGCTCAGTCGAGAAAGGGAAACCATATGCCCCGTGGCTGACGATTGTTTGGCCGTGCGTCGACTTCGAGCAGATCTGTGCAAAGTATTGTGTCGACGCCCTTGCAGTTCGGTACGCCGCGGAAATGCACTCGAAAGATGCAAGAAGGCGCGTGTGCGAGCCCAAAGTGGAGGCCGCCGCCGACCTGATCCGGATCCCCGGGGGGCCAATCTCGACACAGTTGTCCGGGACGCGCAGGAGGCTGGTCAGGTTCAGCCGGCAGCAAGATGGTCCTGCATGCGGCGTTCGTGCTCGCAAACGTCAGGCTGTCGCAGTCGCGCGTTGATTGAGGGCTAGACGATAAAGAAGGGCCTTCATCAGTATTGCCGCAGCCGGCTCGATGCCTCCTGCTGCGCTCGCTAATATCGGTCCTGGGTGAAGGACGGCTGCGGATCGACCGGCGCCAGCAGCCACGCGGGCACCAACGCTATCTGTATGCTCCTCGACCGCCAAACGTCAATTCGCTCCGCCAATTCACGCGCATCGTCGGCCTTGATACCGAGAAATCGGACAGTACGACCCGGGCTTCGAAGGCCCGAGTCGGATCTGGGATCCGTAGTGCGCCGAGGCTCTTGGCGCGCTTGAGATCAGAGATGCCTTTGCACGTTGCATCGAATACGTTCCGTAAGTCGTCGAATGCGAGCCGATTTCTGAGATCCTCCCGTAAAGGAGCCGAGCATACTGCCACGTGCCAATTCGCGCCGAGCCCTGAAGGCGGCGCGGGACCAGAAAACCCTCCGATCCGAGCACTGCGTAGCGGCTCCAGGCTTCGCCCGCCTCGCGGGTCGGCAATGGGATCTCGAACCGGACCGGGTTCTCGGTCTCGCGCGGCACCACGATGGCACGCGAGGCGACCCGGTCACCGTGACGGCATGGTTGTGTGCCCGACTGTCGTCGTGGCCCTTCAGCGAACCGGCGGTGCATACCTGCCGACGCGGGCGACTGCTTTGCTTCAGTGAGCGGCCCTTCGATCCCTGAGTTGTACAATGACTGCAATGGGTCGCCACGCGACCGTCCTCTCTTCGAATTCATCGCCGGAGAGCGGCCAGTGAAGTTCCGACTCCCGAAAGCAGCCGGTCGTCGCCGAGTGCTGCCCACCCCTCTGCGACATCCGCGCGACCGATTTGACTGCCGCGAAGCCGACCAAAGCACGAATCGCCCCTGTCCGGGAGGCCGATAGCTGGGGCCGCTGCGCGGCCATGAACCATTGACAATTGCCATCAGCGACGAAAGAATTTTGATGGGGAGGCGTCGCCAGTGAACGGAAGCGCAATGGTGGTTCGGAGTCGCAACTCTCTCGTCGGGTGTGCCATTGGCGGGTTGCTGACTTGGTCACGAGCGCCACTCGTCCTCGCTCTCCTGGTGACTGCTTGCCAATCCCCACCGGCCACACCGCCAACGCAGGTGTTGATGGTGGCCAACCCCGACGGTCATTCGCCTTCGGGTCCGGGCCTTGGCAACCTCTTGAAGCTCTATGCGTTCACGGCGAACACCAACGAGGTCGGCTACGACGAGGGACTTTTGCAATTCCTCGTGAATCCTGTCGGCGCGGAGCCCGGCATCCCGCCTGGCATCGCTGCGGATGCGGACATCTACGTTGTCGTGTTCTGGAAAGCAGCCCGTGACCCCCTTGCGCCGAAGCAGTTGACAGTCGCATTTACGGATAGCGGTCGGGTCGATCAGCTCTGGCAGGACGTCGGCCCTCTGCCGCTGGCGACCGACGGTCCCCTCACCGCCGACTCCCGTCCGGCCCTCACATTCTTTCCGCCGCGCAAATCATTCTTCGTGGCGTTCAGGACGGGCACCGGCGCGATCCGGGTTGCCGAATTCAAGGTCGATCGCGGAGCGCCTGCCGGTTCGCGCTTCTCTCGCCTGGCCTCGGTGATCACGCCGTTCGGCACCGACCGCGCCCCGGCGCTGGGCTTCGCGCGCGACCGCCTGCTGCTGGCTTTTGAACCGAGACAGGCACGTGAGGGCCTGAGGATTGCGACGTCACTTGATGGTGTTACGTTCACTGGCCCGTTTACGGCAACGAGCACGTTCGCCGACGCGACGTTTGCGAACAGTTCGGTCATCGACGCTGGCGACAATGCGCCGTTTCTGAGCAACGCACTCGGCTCGCCGGTCTTGTCCGTCGCGCGTCAGAACCGCTTCCAGCTCTCGGACGTTCACGTACTCACCACGGACGGCTCGATCCTTCCTCCGCCGGGCTCAGCGATCCCCTGGAACACTCAGCGAGCCGAACGTCACAACATCCCGCTGCGGCCACGCGATGTTACTGCCGCCGGCAACGAAGAGACCCTGGTTGTCGCCCTTCCCAAAGTCGCGACGTCGAGCACCCAGGTGTCCTTCGGTCGATCGATGGCGAGCCCGGCGGTGATCCTCGCGACGGGAACTGCCAAGTCGGCGCCCATGGCCTTCGGACCGGGGCCGAGTGTTCCGCCGCGCCGCGACGTCTGCAGCAGCGTCGACCTCCTCGCGACTGGCTCGTCTTCAACGCCTACGCGTATCGACGCGTCGGCCACCACGACGGTCGCCGCCAGCGGCGACGTGATGCTGAAGTGCGGCAGCGGCCCTGAGGTGCCGGCGCGCTGCCCGTCGGACACGCGAATCGTTACGGTGCGCCGGGGCACGAGCGAATACGTGGTCGCCTGCTGGCGCCGCTGACGGTGTCGCGCTCGAAGGGGGCCGCGCGCCTCCGGTCACGGACGTGACCGGCCGCCGGTCGACTCGCGAGGGCGCTCGAACGAAGCGGACGGCGCGCGGGACACCGCAGGCATCGACGAATAGGTCCGCGCGCTCGAACCCGCAAGGCATTCGCAGGTCTCGTCGACGCAGCGGGTTGCGTTGCACGTCGGATCCTGAAGTGCCCGCCCCGCGTTCGACGCCGACGTGCCGCAACACGCGCCGCCCGGGCTGCCCGGTGCCGTACACAGGACGAGGCCGCAGGCCTGGCCGCCAATAGGCGTGGCGCCCCCCGTCCGAACCGGGCCGGGGGCGCAGGCATTGACCTCGGGCGCCGTGGCGTCGCCGTCGGGCCGCGGCTGCTCCCTACGGGGATCGCGCCACGGCTCCCGGGTCGACAAGCCGTGCATCGGCCGGCCGGCGGCACGCAGCAACGCGTCGACGAGAGTAGACGTGCACTGGCCCGATTGGCGAATCTGGCGCTCGATGCCACTACAAGATGAGTCACAACGGGCGACATCGGCGCCGCAATCCCTGCTGTCGCCCTTTGCCTCGTTCGCGTACCTGTGGAGGTAGCGTTCCGCGTAGGCCTTCATGCCCCTCCAGCGCTTGGCTCGCGCATCGTCGAAATTGCGGATCGCACTATCGATTTCGCGATCTGACCGATCCACGATCGCTTGCTGACAGCCTCTCCTTTCGGGCAGAGTCGGTTTCTCGTCGCACGCTTCGGAGTCTGAGCGGACGTAGCCTGTCGATACCAGCTTCCAGACTTTGGGGTCTTGCATGTAGGGGCCTGCTGGTTCTTCAATTCGCGTCCCCGGAGCGGAGATCGGCACCCACATGACGTCGTCCCCCGGATCCTCCGGCGGCGGCGGGGGAGGAGTGGGCGTCGGCGTCGGCGTCGGCGCGGGCTCTCCCGCTCGCCGAGGAGCATGGTCCGAGTAGCAGACGGCGCCGGGGATCGTGGCGCCGCCCCCCTTCGCGCATGCTCCAGATAGCATTTTGTAGGTCGCGTCCTGCTCCTTCTGTGGATCCACCTCCTCGGCAAGCTTGCGAAGTAGAGCCGCGCCCTGTTTCTGCTTTTCTTCTTCGGCCTTCTTCTTTTCCTCTTCGGTCGGCGGCGGGGGCGGCGGGGCTGACTGGGTGTCGTCCTCGCCTAGCTTGCACGCGGGGCTGGCGGGAATGCCGCCAAGGTCGGACAAGGCGACTCCCGTGCCGGTCGGGGTCTGCGGGCCGTCCGGCGGAATAGCCTGGGCGACACAGGTCTGGAAGTGCTCGTAGGGATCGGCGGCCCCGTCGAACACCGGTTCGAAGCTGCAGTTGGGCTGGAGGCCCGGCACTTCTCCCTGCGCACTGGCCGTCGCACCAGCGCAGAGGCTGCGCATCTGCTGGAGCCCTTGGCTGCCAAGACCCGGCCAGCGCGCCGTGAGCACGGCGTCCTGCAGCGACGCGCGGAAGTCGTCAGCCGAGTTCAGCGGCACTGGCGAGCTTAGGCCGCGCGGGATCGCGGCCCCAGCCGGACCGGCGGCGCGTCGGTCGCAGGCGTAGGCAGGACACACGTACCGATTCACGAGCCCGCCGGTGCGTGCGGCCACCGACGGCATCGCGGCGATGGCCGCCGCCGGCATCGCGCGCTCACCGGCCGCCACCATCCCCGCCAATGCACAGTCCCCCATCCCGAGGGCACGCGGATCGGCGAGCGAATGCACAAGCGTCGCCAGATCTACTGGCCGCTGTCGCGCATTCAGTGCGGGCGCGCCGGCAAAGCGCGGGACGAAGGCATCGAGCGTGCCTTTGAGGCGGTTGTAAAGGAGAACCTCTCCGCTGGCCCAACCCAAGGCACTGGCCTGCGCGAGCAGTTCCTGCTGGTGACTCACAAACCATTGTTGACTGCGGCAGCGCGGCCCGCGCTCCTTGCAGGCGTCGGCGATCAGCAGATTGAACGGCGCCATGACCCATGCCCATCGTGCCGCCAGGCTTGGAACCGCGGCGCGATTCATTTCGGAAAGTACGTTTTCTTGAGCCGCGACAAGTGCCTCGTCGAGATCGGCGAGCTGGCGCGCACTCAACAGGACGATCTCGCGTGCCAAATCGCGCAGCAGACCTCGACCTTCCTGGGATGCGGATGACCCGACTCCCGAGATAGCGCGGATGTAATGCGAGGGCACGCCTGCCTGCACGAGATCACGCTGCGAATACGGTCGCAGCGCCACGAGCTCGGTCGACAAGGAAGGGCCAAGCCTGCGGCGAAGATAGAAGTCGAGCGACTCGGCGGCCAGCCACATCGGTTCCTGGGCCATGAGCAGACGACCCGACCCGCCACTTGGCACCGTCATGGCCCAAGCCCGACGAGCCGCGTCCGCGCGGGCTGCCTGAGCTCGGGCATCGGCCCTGAACGCCGCAATCAGCTGCGGATCGACCTTGGCACGCCGTAGCGCCTGCGTCAGCGTAAGTCCCTTCACCTGGGCACTACGTTGGAATGCCGCTACGCTATCGACGAGGGCCTCACGCGATTGCAACGCGGCGTCCGATCGGCGTCGCAATTGGTCGACTCGATCAGGGGCGACCCGCAACACGTGGAAACGGAACTCCCGCACAGTGGGTTGCGCCAAGACGCTCGTGCTCGCGAAGATAGCGGCGCAGAACACCAAGGTGGCGACGCGTGCTCGACACGAACTTGCCGCCCCACCGCTTCGGCGGCCATCGAATCGCAATTCGACATGTTTCCGGAACATGCGAACGTCCTCTCGAACAATCTCACGGTATCAGGCTGCCACAATGACTCATGTCGTGCAAGACAGTGCGGACTCCGCAGGCCACCGCCGGTTTTCGCCACCGATTCGATTCCGGGCGTCGCTGGTCGGTCCGCGCGGCAATTGATGCAGTCCAGGATTTCGGCGCCAGAACCGGACGGACAGAAACGGTCGCTCCTGGCCGGAACCCGCAGTCTGCCATCAAACAGGTTTAAGTCGGCAATCACTAGTGTCCGACAGGTTTTAGGTCCGTCGGCCGAGGAGCCAGTATTGACGAGGCATTCATGGGTTCAAGGGGTGTCAACGATTTGAACGACGAGCGCTGGATGCGGCAGGCTTCCGGGATT
>WBZS01000473.1_pt1 | contig 51207 bp, 42 predicted proteins | sample 5204201 | NCBI WGS metagenome assembly WBZS01 (sample SAMN12344357, study PRJNA552823) | activated sludge metagenome | biome: Activated sludge suspended growth; feature: Nitrification reactor; material: Wastewater; isolation source: activated sludge from nitrification reactor of wastewater...
CCGGCAATCGCGGTCAGCGTGAACAACTCGGCCTGGGTGAACGGAAAGCCCAGGTTGAGCATTTGCACGGTGATGATTCCCCACATGCCCCAGACGGCAAAGCCGCACAGCAGCGCCGGCACCGACAACCACAGGTTGCGGTAGGCGATGCGTTTGCCGGTGCCGTTCCAGAAGGCGTCGTCTTCGGGGCGCCAGTCGGCGACGTCGGCGCCGACGGTGGCGCTGCCGGCCGCCGACGCTGTGGGGGTGGGTGCGTTCATGCGTGTTCTCGCAAAGCGTGGTTTTGGATCGGGCTTCGGATCGGGCGTGACGCAGGTTTTTAGCGCGCGAAGGAGCGTGAGAACGGTCCCTCGGGGGCGCGCTTGCCCATCAGTTCGGTGCGGCGGACCTCGGTCCAGTACATCCACACCAGCGACACCCAGACCACGCCGTACATCAGCATGAAGGCGCTGGAGCGCACGCCGGTCAGGTCCATCAGCGCGCCGAACATGATCGGCAGCACAAAGCCGCCCATGCCACCGGCCAGGCCGACGATGCCGCTGACGGTGCCGATGTTGTCGTGGTACTCGTCGCTGATGTATTTGAAGACGCTGGCCTTGCCGAACGCGAAGGCGATGCCGAGCATGAACATCAGCGCGCTGAAGGCGTAGACGTTCAGGCCGATGTGGAATGTCTTTGGGCCGTTGACCGTGGCCAGCGTCAGGTCGGTCTGCGGGTACGACAGCAGGAACAGGCAGAACCAGCTGGCCCACATCACCCACCAGGTGACCGAGTGGGCGCCGTACTTGTCGGACAGCCAGCCGCCGATGGCGCGCAGCACGCCGCCGGGCAGCGAGAAACACGCCGCCAGCAGTGCCGCGGTGCGGATCTCCAGGCCGAACTCGCCAACGTAGTACTGCACCATCCACAGGCTGAGTGCGACATAGCCGCCGAAGACGATGCTGTAGTACTGGCAGTACTTGAGCACGCGCGGGTCTTTCAGCATCTTCAACTGGTCGACGAACTTGACTTCGCTCGACACATGGTGGCCGGGGTCGCTGTGGCTGAACAGCAGAAACAGGACCAGCGTGCCCAGCATCACCGCGGCGTAGACCTGGGGCACCATGGTCCAGCCAAAGGCCACCACCAGTGCCGGGGCGATGAACTTGTTGACCGCGGCGCCGGAGTTGCCGGCGCCGTAGACACCCATTGCAAAGCCCTGCCGGTTCTTCGGAAACCAACGCGCCACATAAGGCGTGCCGACCGAGAACGAGCCGCCGGCCAGGCCGACAAACAGGCCGATGAACAGGAAGTGCCAGTACTGCGTGGCATAGGCCATCAGCCAGATCGCCGGCACCGTGCAGGCCATCAGCGTGGCCAGCACCACGCGGCCGCCGTAGCGGTCGGTCCAGATGCCCAGCGGCACGCGGATCAGCGAGCCGGTGAGCACCGGCGTCGCGGTGAGCAGGCCGAACTCGGTGGCGTTCAGGCCGAGTTGCTTCTTCAGCGGGATGCCGATGACGCCGAACATCATCCACACCATGAAGCACACCGTGAAGGCGAGCGTGCTGACGATCAACACCGACAACGCCTGGCTTTGCTTGCTCATTGCGAGCGCTCCTGCATCAAGTCGGTCTTGATGCTAGGCAAGCGCACGTCCTTGGGGCATCCGCCATTGGTGCGCGTTGGCGCGGCCGGACGAACGATGGCGCGTCACGTCGCCATCGGTCTGGAGAACTACTGCCGCGCCGCAATCGCCGCGGCTTGCTTTAGGTCAAAGCAGCCCCTGGCTTTTTGCGATGACGGCCAGTTGCACGCGCGAGGCGACATCAAGCTTGCGCAGCAGGTGCTGCACATGGATCTTGACCGTCGACTCGGCGATCGACAGCGTGCGCGCGATTTCCTTGTTGCTGGCGCCGTGACCGATCTCGGTCAGGATTTCAGTCTCGCGCGGCGACAACTGGGCCAGCGGGCCGATCGCGCCATCGCCCGCCAGCACGGCATCGGTCGATGCCGGCTGGCTGCTCTGACGAAAGGCGGCCACCAGCTTGCCGGTCAGTTCCTCCGCGATGACGCTTTGGCCGGCCACCGCGCGCCGGATGGCGGCCGACAAGGCGTCGCCATCGATGGTCTTGAGCAGGTAGCCGCTGGCGCCGCCGCGCAGTGCGGCGGCCAGGTCGTCCTCGTCTTCGCTGACGGTGAGCATCAGCACCCGGCTGGCCGGGCTGGCCGCCAGCAGCGCCGGCAGCGCGGCCACGCCCTTGACGCCGGGCAGGTGGTTGTCCAGCAGCACGACGTCGGGCTGCAGCGCCTGCACCTTGCGCTGCGCCTCGCCGGCATCGGCGGCGTCGCCCACCACGTCCAGCCCGGGGTCGGCGCCGAGCAGCGCGGTCAGGCCGCGGCGAAACAAGGTGTGGTCGTCGACCACCAGCACGCGTATCGGTCGATTGCTGTCGTTCATGCGCTTTGCGGGGTGTGCGGGGCCAGTGCGGGCGCGGGCTGCGCTGCGGCGACGAAGGCCAGGCCGCCCGCCGGTTCGTCAGTCAATTCCTCGGCCAGTTCGTCGGCCAGTTCGCCGGCAAGTTGGTCTATGGGCGCCGTGGCGCCGACGGGCGCTGGCGAGATTTCAGGCGCCTGCGGCGCCGGGTCGCTGCTGGCCGCTGGCCGCGGCGGCAGCGACAGCGTCACCGTGGTGCCGCGGCCGGGCGCCGAGTCCAGCGCCAGGCTGGCCGCGAGGCGCTGCGCGCGCTCGGCCATGATGCGCAGCCCGACGTGGGTTTCGGCCGCGTCGGCGCCGCTGGGTTCGAAGCCGCGGCCATCGTCGCGCACGCTGATGCGCCAGTTCGGCTTTTTCCACACGTCGACCCACACCTGGCCGGCGTGGGCGTGTTTGCGCACGTTCGACAACGCCTCCTGCACGATGTGCAGTGCCTGCACCTGCACGTCGGCGGCCAGCGGCAAGCCCTCGTCGTGCACGGTCAGCGTCGACGGCACGCCGCTTTGGTGCTCGAACTTGCGCAGCGTGGCCTGCAGCGCGTGCTCGATGTCCTCGGCGTTGGTGCGGGTGCGGAAGTGCACCAGCAGCTCGCGCACGTCACCGTGGCTTTCGCGCAGGCCGAGTTCAATTTCGGCCAGCACCGCGGCCATGCGTTCGCGCTGGCCGTCGGCCATCGCCTTGCGCATCAACTGCGCCTGGATGTTCAAGAAGGCCAGCGACTGGGCGATCGAGTCGTGCAGCTCGCGCGCTAGAAATGCACGCTCCTCGGCCACCGCGGCCTCGCGCTCCAGCGCGTGCAGGCGCAGGTTTTCCATGCCGCTGGCCAGGTGCGCGGTCAGCGTCTCCAGCATGGTGTGCTCGGTTTCCGGCAGCGTCACCTCGGCGTGGAAAAACAGGTCCAACTCGCCGATCAGCCGCTCCTGTGCATGAATAGGCACCGCGACGATGGTCGCCCAGCCGGCGCGCTCGCAATGCTGGCGGCGCGTCGGTGCGTCGGCGCGGATCGGGATCACGCGCAGGCCGCCGATGGCGGTGGTCTGGCCGCAGCAGCAGTCCCCCGCCTGGATGCAGTGCTCGTCGCGCAGCATGGCGTCGCTCAGGCCCTCGGCGGCCAGCATCACGAACTGGTCGTTGCCGGCGTTGGCCCAGCGCAGCGTCGCCGCGTCGGCGCGCAGCGCCGTGCACACCCGGCGCGTAAAGCCCTGCGCCAGTTCCTGCAGGCTGGCCCCGTGCGCCACCAGCAGGCTGACGTCGTACAGCGCCTGCAGCCGCTCGCGCTTTTCCTGCAGCTCGGCGGTTTTCTCGCGCACGCGCTGTTCAAGTTCGGTGTACGAGGCGTGCAACTGGGTGGCCATTTCGTTGAAGCCGATCGCCAGTTCACCCAACTCGTCGCTGCTGGCGGGCTCGACGCGGGCGGTCAGGTCGCCGGCACGCAACTGCGCCACCGCGCTGCGCAGGTCAACCACCGGCTGCAGCACAAAGTGGTAGCCAACGACCACCAGCACCGATGCCGCCAGCGTGCCCGCCACCAGCAGGCCGATCTGCAGAAAGTGCAGCACGGTGGTGTAGGTGACCAGGTGGGTTTCAATGGTCTGCACCAGCCGGTCGATCGCCGCCACCAGATCGGCGGTGGCGCGGTCCAGCGTGGTCGCGTCCAGGCTGGCGGCCGTACCCAGGTGCACCCGGCGCAGCGCTGCCCAGCGCGCTTCGACCTTGGCATAGTCGGCGCGCACCTCGTCGCCCCAGCGGGTTACCGCGGCATGCTGCGAGTCGCCGTTGCGCAGCTTGTTCAGGCTGTCGTCAAAGGCGGCGACCAGCGCCGCGCGGTCCTGCGCCGGCTGCGGCAAGGTCGAGGTCCAGGCCAGCCGATAGGCCTGCATGCGCATGCGCCCGGCCTTGTTGACCGCGGCGGCACCGCCGTCAAGCTGCCACGACACCCACAGCGTCAATGCCGTGGTCAGCAGGCCGAGCAGCAAAAAAGGCAGGCCAACGGCGGCCAGTTTGGCGCCCAGCGTCCAGCGCGGCGGGTAGGCAGGCATGGCGCGACTTTATCGGCCTGCAGCGCTGCACCCATTGCCGCGGTCGGCCGAAGTCGCCGGCACCGCCGCGGCCAGCCTCGAAAGATTGCTGTCAACTTTAGGAATCTCCCGCAAGTTTTTGATCTTGCGAACGTTTTTATTGACGCTTACACTTTCGCGCTCGCCGTGGATAGGTTTTGGAACGGCTTCGAAAGGGCCAGCGCCATGCACAAAATTTTCTCGGTTGCGGTTGCGGTGGGCTGTCTTGCGCTGACGCTGGCCGCCCCGGTGAGCAGCCAGGCGCGCAGTCACGCGCAGGCGCTGTCCAAACCGCACGCCGAGAAAAACGGCAAGCCGGTCGCCGCCACAAAAGTCGTCGCCAAGGCGGCTTCGGCCAAGGCCGGAACCAAGGCCAGCGCCAAGGCGGCCGACAAGGCCAGCCACAAGACGGCGGCCGGCCAGTTGGGCAAGACGGCGCACGCCGCGCACGCCAAGCCGCCAACCCGCGCCGAGCAACTGCTGGCGGCCAAGGCCGCGCGCAAGGGCGGGGCGCGCGATCGCGCGGCCGATGACGACGACGAAGACGATGCCGACAACGACCGTCAGGCGTCGCGCCGTGGCAGCGCCGCGCGCCACGCTTCGCGCGGTGTGCAGCGTGAGGCCAGGCGCGCCACCGCGCTGGCGTCGGCGGCCGAGTCACCCATCCGGCCGCGCGATGCGCGTGGGCAGCCCAGCGCCGCCGCGCTGGCACTGGCCGCGCGCGCACCAGCGCCGCTGCCGGCGCCGGCACGCAGCGCCAGCGTGGCGGCAGCGCCCTTCACGGCAGCCGCGGTGGCGTCGGCGCATGCCGGCGAATCGTCGCGCCTGTCGTTTGGCCAGCAGCAGGGGCTGCACATCGGCGCCGACGCGCTGGAGCTGAAGAGCTCGGTCGCCCTGGTGGTCGACCAGGACACCAACGAGGTGCTGGTGTCGAAAAACGCCGGCGCGGTGCTGCCTATCGCCTCGATCACCAAGCTGATGACCGGCATGGTGGTGATCGAGGCCCGGCAGCCGCTGGACGAGGTGTTGACCATCACCCAGGACGACGTCGACACCGAGAAAAACAGCAGCTCGCGGCTCAAGGTGGGCAGCCAGTTGACGCGTGCCGACATGCTGCACCTGGCGCTGATGTCGTCTGAAAACCGCGCCGCGCACGCGCTGGGCCGCAACTACCCCGGCGGGCTGGACGCCGCGGTGGCGGCGATGAACCGCCGCGCGGCGTCGCTGGGCATGCGCGAGACGCGCTATGTCGAGCCGACCGGGCTGTCCAGCGCCAACCAGTCGAGCGCGCGCGACCTGGCGCTGCTGGTCAAGGAAGCGCTGCACCTGCCGCTGATGCGCGAGCTGACCACCTCACCCGAGGCCCAGGTGGCGCTGGGCGACCGGCTGGTGCAGTTCCACAACACCAACCGCCTGGTCAGCAACCCGAACTGGGCCATCGGTCTGCAAAAGACCGGCTACATCAGCGAAGCCGGCCGCTGCCTGGTGATGCAGGCGCAATTGGCCGGCCGCAAGCTGATCATGGTGCTGCTGGATTCGGCCGGCAAATACTCGCGGCTGGGCGATGCCGAACGCATCCGCAAATGGCTGGACCAGGCCACCGCCGACGCGGTGGCGCCGCTGGGGCTGCGGCCGAGTTGAGTGGCTACAGCGCGCTGCCGGGGCGCGCGGTACCTGGGCATTGCTGACGGGTTTTTCGGGTCCACGGCCCGAACCGGCGTGAGACGCGGGCAATCGCTTGTGCGGCGATGATCGGGTCTGGAACTCGACCCAGCGACACCGCCAAAGCGAGAATCAACCTGCCTTAGCAGCAGGGTGGTTGCTTGTCGGTTTACCAAGGAAGAAAAACGCCGAGGCCACGCTCTCGATGAAGACAGGCGCGTCAGACATTCGCAATCAAGCTGCGTACGGACCTGCAGAGGCCGCACGCTATTTGCGCTTGCCCGCCGCGACCCTGAGGACTTGGCTGGTCGGGCGCGCCTACCCCAGGGGCGAGGTGCAGGCCACGTTCCATCCGCTGATCAAGCCGGCCTGCGCCCAGCCCCTTCAGGTGTCGTTCTACAACCTGATCGAGGCGCATGTCCTGCGCGCGCTGCGCACTGAACACGGCGTGGCGCTGGCTGAACTGCGCAAGGCCATCGCCTACGCCGAAAAGAAACTCCAGTTACACCGCTTGCTGCTGAGCCCCCAGCTCCGAACCCACGCCGGCCAGGTGTTCCTTGATCGCTACGTGGAACTCATCAACCTCAGCGCCTCCGGCCAGTTGGCGATGCGCAAGGTATTCGAGGACCATCTCCAGCGTGTCGAATGGGACGAGTGGCAGTTTCCGGTAAGGCTTTATCCCTATATCGATTCCACGCAACGATCGGCGGCTGAGCGGCCGATCGCGATCGACCCGCATGTAGCCTTCGGACGGCCGATCGTGCGCCGGGCCGGAATTTCCACGGCCGCCATCGCCGATCGGATTGACGCCGGCGAGACCGTCGAGGCGCTCGCGGATGACTACGATCTGACGCGCGACGAGATCGAGCAAGCGGTGCTTTACTCCCGGGCGGCGTGAGTCGTATCTACTTCACGGACCGCGACCTCGGAAAGCAGTTTCCGCGCATCCTCGCCGCGGCCGGAATCGTCGTTGAACGACACGGCGACCTGTTCCAGCCCGAGGGCAGCGACGAAGAGTGGCTGGCGTACTGCGGCAGGAATGGCCGAATTGCCGTCTCTCACAACAGCCGCATCCGGTATGTCCCGAACGAGTTGGAGGCCGTCAAACGTTTCGCGGTGCCGCTGCTTATCCTGGTGGGCCGAACGCGGACGGCATACCTTGCGGAAAACTTCGTGCGTACCTTGCCGCGAATCGAGCACTTTCTCGACGGCCGGACGCCGCCCTTCATCGGCAAGGTGTACCAGGCTTCGCCCACCGAACTGATGAAGTCCGCCGCAGCGCCTGGCCGAGTGGAGCTTTGGTTTCCAAAGGCCCAGGTCGGTCGCCCAAGATAGCGACGTCGCGCCAAGCTTTGCTTGCCCTCACCCGCGCCGGTGCCCCAGCGCCGCCGAAATCTGCGCCGCGGTGCTGCGCACGCGTTCGGCCCAGGCTTCTTCCAGCCGTTCGGCCGGTGCTGACACCGACAGCCCGGCGACCAGCTTGCCCTGGTCGTCGAAGATGCCGGCGGCCATGCAGCGCACGCCGAGTTCCAGCTCTTCGTCGTCGCGCGCCAGGCCGGCGCGGCGCACCTGTTCCAGCTCGCGTTCCAGCCGCGGTAGGTTGGTGATGCTGTTGCGGGTGTGGCCCGACAAGCCAGTGCGCGTGGCGTAGGCGCGCACCCGCTGCGGCTCGTCGTGGGCCAGGAACAGCTTGCCGACCGAGGTCAGGTGCAGCGGCGCCCGGCCGCCGACCGCGCGCACCACCTGCATGCCCGAGCGTTCGCTGTAGGTGCGCTCGATGTAGACGATTTCGTCGCCCTGGCGCACCGACAGGTTGATCGGCTGGTAGGTCAGCTTGTGCAGCTCGCGCATCGGCCCCAGCGCCGCGTCGCGCACGTCCAGCCGTGCCTTGACCAGGTTGCCCAGCTCCAGCAGCCGCATGCCCAGCCGGTAGCTGCCGGCTTCCGGGTGGTCGACAAAGCGGCCCAGCGTCAGGTCGTTGAGGATGCGGTGCGCGGTCGACGGGTGCAGGCCGGCGCGCTCGCTCAACTGCTTCAGCGACACCGGATCGGGCTGCGAGGCCAGCACGTCGAGCAGCGAAAACATGCGCTCGATGACCTGGATGGCGGGGGCCGGGCTCTTGGCAGTCATGGCGGGCAAAAAGTAACGCCGGTTATTTTTGCATGGCGAAATTCAGTGCCGGCCGATCATCCGCCGCGGCGGCCGTTGCCTGGGTCGCCAGCGCCGCCAGCGCCGCGTTTCCTGAACGCACCGCGCCTTCCAGCGTCGCCGGGTAAGGCCCGTCGACATAGTCGCCGGCGGCCACCAGCGCCGGGGCGATGACCGTCGCCGGGCGCTGCAGCGCCGGCGTGCAGGCGAAGGTGGCGCGCTTTTCGGCCAGCACCTGCAGCACGCAGCCGGGGTCGGCAAAGCGGCCGGGAAACGCCGCCTCGGCCTGGCGCCGCACCGCCTCGGCGGTGGTGTCCAGCCCGCGCGCCACCCAGGGCGCGGCGCCGCTGACGACAAAGGCAAACCGCCCGCTGGCGCGGCCGATCGCGCCCAGGTCGAAGGCGAACTGCGCCGGCGCGTTGTCGGCCGCGGCCAGCGCCCACATCGGCCGTGCCGCGGCGGCGGCCGCTGCGTTGGCCGGCGTCGTCGGGGCCTGGCCGTGGCTGCGCAGGTAGACGGTGATGATCGGCTGCTGCGCCAGCGCCGCGGCGCCGCGCGCCCACTCGGGCGCCAGCGGCTGCGCCAGACGCGCCGCCTCGCGCGCGCTGCAGGCCAGCAGCACCGCGTCAAAGCGCTGATCGTCAACCATCCAGCCGGCCGTGCGCTGGCCGGGCGAGGGTGCGGCGGCGGCCAGGCGCTGCACGCGGTGGCCGGTGTGGCATTCGGCGCCGCGGCGCTGCAACCAGTGCCACGCCGGGTCGGCCAGCAGCGCCGACAGCGGTTGCCGCGGCAGCAGCAGGTCGGCACCGCCGGCGCCGCTGAACAACGCGTCGTGCAGCACGCGCAGGAACACGCTGGCGCTGGCCTGTTCGGCCGGGGTGTTCAAGGCCGCGACGCACAGCGGCTCGACCAGTTGGCGCTGGATGCGCGGCGGCAGCCGGCGGCACAACTGGGCCACGCTCCACGCCGGTGGGCAGCGAAAGCCGCGCGCCGCCCAGCCGGCCGCGGCGGCCAGCAGCGCGGCCTTGTCGCGCCAGGTCCAGCCGCGCGCGCCGAGCACGCCGCGGGCAAAGGCCAGCGCCGGCGCGCCGGGCGGCAAGACCAGGCCGTTGCCATCGGGATAGACCAGTTGCAGCGCGCCGCGCCACAGCGCGCGGTCGGGGTCGACGCCGACCGTGCGCAGCAGCGCCAGACTCTGGCTGTAGGCGCCGATCAGCAGGTGCTGGCCGTTGTCCAGGGGGTCGCAGTCGTCGGCCTGCGCACGCGCGACGCTGCGCGCCCGGCCGCCCGGCTGCGCCGCCATTTCATAGACCGTGACCGCCCAGCCGCGCTGAAGCGCGGCCACCGCGCCGGCCAGCCCGGCCCAGCCGGCGCCGACCACCGCCAGGCGGCGCGCGGCGTGCGGGGTGGCGGTTGTGCCTGCTGGCGCCGTGGCGCCGCTTGCCGCACCGGCCGCCGGCGGCCGCGCACCGGGCACGCCGGTGGTCACCGTCCGCGCCAGTGCGTGCGCAACGCGATCAGCATCTTGCGCAGTGGCGTCAGCGAGGTGCGCTGGTGCAGCACCTGAAAGCCGTCGGCCTGGATTTCGCGCAGCAGCGTGCGGTAGATGTTGGCCATCATCAGCCCCGGCTTTTGCGCCGCGCGGTCGGCCTCGGGCAGCCGCGCCAGCGCCTGGTCGTAGCAGGCCTGCGCGCGCTCGGCCTGAAAGCGCATCAGCGCGCTGAAACGTTCGCTGTAGCCCCATGGCGCTTCGCGCTTGAGCAACTCGGCCGGCTTGACGTCAAAGCGTTTCAACTCGTCGGCCGGCAGGTAGATGCGGCCGCGCCGCGCGTCGTCGCCCACGTCACGGATGATGTTGGTGAGCTGCAGCGCCAGCCCCAGCCGGTGCGCGTAGTCCAGCGTGGCGGGGTCGGTGTGGCCAAAGATGCGCGCCGCGACCTCGCCGACCACGCCGGCAACCAGGTCGCAGTAGCGCGCCAGGCCGGCAAAGTCGAGCCAGCGGGTCTGCTCCAGGTCGAGCCGGCAGCCGGCAATCACGTCTTGCAGGTGCTCGGCGCGGATGCCGAACGCCTCGGCATGCGGCAGCAGCGCCTGCGTCACCGGGTGGCTGGGCTGGCCGGCGAAGGCGCGTGCCACCTCGTGCTGCCACCAGGCCAGCTTGCTCGCCGCGACGCCGGGGTCGCGCATCTCGTCGACCACGTCGTCGACCTCGCGGCAAAAGGCATAGAACGCGGTGATCGCCGCGCGCCGCTCGGGCGGCAGGAACAAGAACGCGTAATAAAACGACGAGCCGCTGGCGGCGGCCTTTTGCTGCACGTACTGCTGCGGCGTGCCGGCGGCGGCGGGGTTGGCGCTCATAGTTGGACGCTCAGACTCTCAGGCCAGCCTGAAGCCGGGCATCGGCTCGTCGTCGCGCATGCGCAACGCGCGCCATGCCAGCCGCGGCGCATCGGCTGGGCCCAGGGTCGGCCGGTGGCTGAGCGTGCGGTAGCCGCCGGCGGAGATTTTTTCCAGCACGCGCAGCCCGCCGGCGACCACCAGCCGCAGCTCCCAGCCCAGCCGGCCAGGCACCTGGCGCGCCAGCGCCGCGCCGCTGCGCATGGTGTCGGCGGCCCAGCCGCACAGCGCGCGCAGCAGCGCGCGGCTGGCATCGCTGTCGGCGCCGGGGCGCAGGTCGGACCAGTCCAGGCCGTGGCGCTGCGCGTCCTCGGCCGGCACGTAGCAGCGCCCACGCGCCAGGTCGCGCCCCAGGTCCTGCCAGAAGTTGATCAATTGCAGCGCGCTGCACACCGCGTCCGACTGGCGCAGCGCGGCGGCGTCGGTCACGCCGGCCAGGTGCAGCACCAGCCGGCCGACCGGGTTGGCCGAACGGCGGCAATATTCAAGCAGTTGCGCCCGGCTGGCATAACGTGGGTTGCCGACGTCCTGCTCAAAGGCGTCGAGCAAGTCGTCGAACGGCGCCAGCGGCAGGCGGTGGCGCGCCATTTGCACGCGCAAGGGCACAAACACCTGCGGCCAGGCGCCTTCGGCGTCGTCACCGGCGGCGGCCAGGTGCAGCGCGGCACGCAAGCGGCGCAGTGCCGCGCGGCGCTGTTCGGGTGCCACCTCGCCTTCGTCGGCCAGGTCGTCCGCGGTGCGGGCAAAGCGGTAAATGGCCTGCACCGCCGGCCGGATGTCCGGCGGACACAGCAGCGAGGCGACCGGAAAGTTTTCGTAGTGATCCATGCCCACCGGTCGATTTTCACTGGCTATGCTGCTTCGGTGGCGGCCAGGCGACGGTAAACCGATGAAACCGCTTCCCGGATGCCGATTGGTGCGCGTCGTTGACGCGGCGTGGGGGGCTGACTACATTACTGACCGGTCAGTCATTAACGAGCACCCAGCAGGGTTTTGGCGTCGTGAAACGCACCACAGCCTGCGCGACTTGCCGCCTTTTCCTTTCCGCATCTCCGGCGCGCAAGCGCTTAGTCCGGGTTCAGCCGATGACCTTCGCACTGTTTTCGATTCATCGGCCGGCATGGCCGGCGCTGGCCGCGGCCCTGGCCTGCAGCGTGCTGGTGGCATGCAGCAAGCCGGCGCCGGCGCCGCCGCCGCTGCGTGCGGTGCGTACGCTGACGGTGGCGCCGGCCAACGCCTCGTTGCAGCGTGAATACCCAGCCGAGATCCGGCCACGTACCGAGTCGCGGCTGGGTTTTCGCGTCGGCGGCAAGCTGCTGCGCCGGCAGGCCAACCTGGGCGATACGGTGCGCGCCGGCCAGTTGCTGGCCCAGTTGGACCCGGCCGACTTGAGGCTCGGCCAGGACGCCGCCCGCGCCGCGCTGACCGCCGCCGAGGCCACGCTGGCGCAAAACGAGGCCGAGCTGGTGCGCTACCGCGCACTGCGCCGCCAGGGCTTTATCAGCGCGATCGAGCTGGATCGGCGCGAGGCGGCGCTGACAGCGGCGCGCGCCCAGGCCACGCAGGCGCGTGCGCAGGCCAGCGTGCAAAGCCACCAGGCCGACTACGCCAACCTGCTGGCCGACAACGCCGGCGTCGTCACCGGCATTGACGCCGAACCCGGCGCGGTGCTGGCCGCCGGCATGACAGTGCTGCGGCTGGCGCCCGACGGGCCGCGCGACGCGGTGTTCAACGTGCCCGAAGACCAGGTCGGCACCTTGCGCGCGCTGCTCGGCCGGACGGGGGCGCTGCGGCTGCGCCTGTGGGCCGACCAGCCGGCACCGACGCCGGCCACGGTGCGCGAGGTGGCCGCCGCCGCCGACCCGCTGACGCGCACGTTTGTGGTCAAGGCCGATGTCGGCGCGCTGCGCGTGCGGCTTGGCCAAAGCGGCAGCGTGCTGGTTGACACGCCGCTGGCCCAGCCGCTGCTCAAGCTGCCGCTGCCGGCGGTGTTCGAGCACGGCGGGCGCTCGGCGGTGTGGCTGCTCGACACCAAGACCATGGCGGTGCGCGTGCAAGCCATCGAGGTGGCCGGGGCCGAGGGCAGCCAGGTGCTGGTGGCCGGCGGGCTGCAGCCGGGTCAGGTGGTGGTGACCGCCGGCGTGCACGCGCTGACGCCCGGGCAGGTCGTTCGCCATTACCAGGAGCCGGGGCAGTCCGCGCCGGGCTCGGCCAGTGCAGCGTCGGCGGCGCGCGGATGAGCGGCTTGCCAACCCCGCACGCGGCCGGCGCCGCGGCCCCGCGCGGCAACATTTCGCGCTGGGCACTGGAGCACGCGCCGCTGACGCGCTACCTGCTGGTCGTGCTGATGTTGCTTGGCGTGGCCGCTTACTTCCAGCTTGGCCAGGACGAAGACCCGCCGTTCACCTTCCGAATCATGGTCGTGCAGGCGTTCTGGCCCGGCGCCACCGCGCAGCAAATGGCCGAGCAGGTGACCGACCGCATCGAGCGCACGCTGCAGGAAATTCCCCATGCCGACGCGTTGCGCAGCTACACCAAGCCGGGCGAATCGCTGACCATCATCGAACTGCGCGACAGCGCGCCGCCGAAAGAAGTGGCCGGCGCCTTCTACCAGGCGCGCAAAAAACTTGGCGACGCGCGCGGCAGCCTGCCGGCCGGGGTCATCGGGCCGCTGTTCAACGACGACTTCGGCGACGTCTACGGCTCAATCTTCGCGTTGTCGGCCGACGGCTTTTCAGACGAAGAGCTGCGCGTGTTTGCCGAAGACACCCGGCGCGCGTTGCTGCGCGTGCCCGACGTGGCCAAGGTCGAGATCTTCGGCGCCCAGCCCGAGAAGGTGTTCATCGAGGTCTCGCGCCAGCGGATTGCCGCGCTCGGGCTGGACTTCAACCAGGTGCTGGCCCAACTGGCGGCGCAAAACGCGGTGGAGGGCGCCGGCACGCTCGACGCCGGGCTGGAAAACCTGCAAGTGCGCGTCGGCGGCCCGTTCATGTCGGTCGACGACATCGCCCGGCTGCCCATGCGCGCGGTCAACCCGGCCAACGGCGCGGCGACCACGTTGCGCCTGGGCGATATCGCGCAGATCCGCCGCGGCTACGCCGACCCGCCGGCGCCCAAGGTGCGCCACCAGGGCCGGCAGGTGATTGCGCTGGGCGTGTCGATGGCGCGCGGCGGCGACATCATCGCGCTGGGCAAGGCGCTGCAGACGCGGGTGCAGGCGCTGCGCCAGGAGCTGCCGGCCGGCATCACGCTGGAGCAGGTGCAGGACCAGCCGCAGTCGGTCAGCCGCTCGGTGGGCGAATTTGTCGGCGTGCTGATCGAGGCGGTGGCGGTGGTGCTGGCGGTCAGCCTGCTCAGCCTGGGCCTGCACACCCGGCCGCTGCGGCTGGACATCTGGCCCGGCATGGTGGTGGCGATCACCATTCCGCTGGTGCTGGCGATCACCTTCGTCGTCATGTACTACTGGGGCGTCGGGCTGCACAAGATCTCGCTCGGCTCGCTGATCATCGCCCTCGGCCTGTTGGTCGACGACGCCATCATTGCGGTCGAAATGATGGTGCGCAAGCTCGAAGAGGGCTACGACAAGCTGCGCGCGGCGTCGTTCGCCTACGAGGTCACCAGCATGCCGATGCTGACCGGCACGCTGATCACCGCGGCCGGTTTTCTGCCGATCGGGCTGGCCAAGTCGGTGACCGGCGAATACACCTTTGCGATCTTTGCCGTCACCTCGGCGGCGCTGATCATCTCGTGGGTGGTGTCGGTGTATTTCGTGCCCTACCTGGGCGCCTGGCTGTTGCACACCCGGCCCAAGGTCGACATCGGCCACGGCGCCGAGGCGCATGAGCTGTTCGACACCGCGTTCTACAACGGCTTTCGGCGCCTGCTTGACGCCTGCCTGCGCCACCGCTGGGTGACGCTGGCGGTGACCCTGGCCTTGTTTGCCGGCGGGCTGGCGGCCATTGGCGAGGTGCAGCAGCAGTTCTTTCCTGATTCGAGCCGGCTGGAGGTGCTGGTCGACCTGTGGCAACCCGAAGGCACCGCTCTGCGCGAAACCGAGCGCGTGGCCAAGCGCTTCGAGGCGCGCATGATGCAGCAGCCCGGCGTGGCCAGCGTGACCACCTGGATAGGCAGCGGCGTGCCGCGGTTTTATCTGCCGCTGGACCAGATATTTCCGCAAAGCAACGTCGCGCAGGCCATATTGCTGACCCGCGACGTGGCCGCGCGCGAGCGGCTGCGCCAGGCCTTGCCGGCGCTGCTGGCGACCGAATTCCCCGAGTTGCGCTCGCGGGTCAAGCTGCTGCCCAACGGCCCGCCGGTGGCCTACCCGGTGATGTTTCGCGTCATGGGCCCCGACGCCCAGGCCACCCGGCGCTGGGCCGACGAGGTCAAGGCCGTGTTGCGCGCCGATCCGCGGCTGCTCGGCGTCAACGACAACTGGAACGAACAGGTCAAGGTCGTGCGGGTCGACGTCGACCAGGACCGCGCGCGCGCGCTGGGTGTCAGCAGCCAGGCGATTGCCCAGGCCGCGCGCATCAACCTGTCCGGGGTGACGGTCGGCCAGTACCGCGAGGGCGACAAGCTGGTCGACATCGTGCTGCGCCAGCCGGCCGACGAGCGCGCCAGCCTGACCACCCTGCACGACGCGGTGCTGCCCAGCGCCTTGGGCAAGCCGGTGCCGCTGACCCAGGTGGCGCAAATCGGCGTCGGCTGGGAGCCGGGGGTGATCTGGCGCGAAGGGCGGCTGTATGCGGTGACGGTGCAGGGCGACGTTGCCGAGGGCCTGCAGGGGCCGACGGTGACACAGGCGGTGTGGCCGGCGCTGCAAAAGATTGCCGCGCGCATGCCGGCCGACTATGAGATCCGCATTGCCGGCGCGGTCGAGCAAAGCAGCAAAGGGCAGGGCGCGATTGCCGCCGGCGTGCCGGTGATGCTGTTCATCATCTTCACGCTGCTGATGCTGCAGTTGCACAGCTTCTCGCGTGCGCTGCTGGTGTTCCTGACCGGGCCGCTGGGCATCGTTGGCGTCGCCGCCGCGCTGCTGTTGCTGGACCGGCCGTTCGGCTTTGTCGCGCTGCTCGGCGTGATCGCGCTGACCGGCATGATCATGCGCAATTCGGTGATCCTGATCGACCAGATCGAATCGGACCGCGCGCGCGGCCTGCCGACCTGGGACGCGGTGATCGAGGCCGCGGTGCGCCGCTTCCGGCCCATCGTGCTGACCGCGGCGGCCGCGGTGCTGGCGATGATTCCGCTGTCGCGCAGTGGCTTCTGGGGCCCGATGGCGGTGGCCATCATGGGTGGGCTGATCGTCGCCACGGTGCTGACCCTGCTGGCGCTGCCGGCGATGTACGTCGCCTGGTTCAGAACGCCAACGCCGCCACGCCGCGCTGCGGCGCAGCCCGCCGTGGCCGCCGGATAGAATCCGTCGCTTTGCCGATCAGCCCGGCAGCGCTGGTTTTCTTGGACAAAGCTGGCGGCGCTGGCGCCGCACGCAGCGGCGCCACCGGGCTTGGGGTCAGCGGCCGCGCGGGTGGCGAAATTGGTAGACGCACCAGGTTTAGGTCCTGACGCCTTCACGGGCGTGCCGGTTCGAGTCCGGCCCCGCGCACCATCGAAGCTGACCCTCCATTCGAATCCTTCATCGCGAACACACACATGGCCGTCACCGTCGAAACCCTGGAAAAGCTCGAACGCCGCATCACCCTGACGATTCCCGCGACCGACATCAACGCGGAGGTGCAGGCACGGTTGAAGAAGCTGTCGCGCACGGTCAAGGCCGACGGCTTCCGTCCCGGCAAGGTGCCGCTGTCGGTGGTCACCCAGCGCTACGGGTATTCGGTGCATTACGAGGTGATGAACGACAAGCTCGGCCAGGCCTTCGCCGACGCCGCCAACGAAGCCAAGCTGCGCGTGGCCGGCGTGCCGCGCATCACGCAGAAAGAGGCCGCCGCCGATGCGCCGGCCGATGCCGCGGCGCAGGCGCTGGTGTTTGACGCCACCTTCGAGGTCTACCCCGAGGTCAAGCTCGGCGAGCTGGCGGCGCAGGAAATCGAGCGCGTGTCGGCCGAAGTCACCGACGCGGCAATAGACCGCACGGTCGACATCCTGCGCAAGCAGCGCCGCACCTTCCAGCAGCGCCCGGCCACCGACGGCGCCGCCGAGACCGACCGGGTGACGATCGACTTCGAGGGCAAGATCGACGGCGAACCGTTCGAAGGCGGCAAGGCCGAGGGCTTTAGCTTCATCGTCGGCGAGGGCCAGATGCTGGAGCAATTCGACAAGGCAGTGCGCGGCATGAAGGTCGGTGAAAACTCGGCCTTCCCGCTGAAGTTCCCCGATGACTACCACGGCAAGGACGTCGCCGGCAAGGAAGCCGACTTCCTGGTGACGATGAAAAAGGTCGAGACCCAGCACCTGCCGGAGGTCGACGAGGCCTTCATCCGCGCGCTGGGCATCGCCGATGGCACCCAGGATGCACTGCGTGCCGACGTGAAGAAAAACCTCGAGCGCGAGGTCAAGTTCCGCGTGCTGGCGCGCAACAAGAACGCGGCGATGGACGCGCTGCTCAAGTGCGCCGAACTCGACGTGCCGAAGGCGCTGGTCGATGCCGAGATCGAGCGCATGGTCGCCGCCGCGCGCGAGGACTTGAAGCAGCGCGGCGTCAAGGACGCCGACAAGGCGCCGATTCCGGCCGAGATTTTCCAGCCGCAGGCCGAGCGCCGGGTGCGCCTGGGGCTGACCGTGGCCGAGCTGGTGCGCCAGCACAAGCTGCAGGCCAAGCCCGAGCAGTTGCAGGCGCACATCGAAGAGCTGTCGCAAAGCTATGAAAAGCCGGCTGAAGTGATGCGCTGGTACCTGTCGGACCGGCAGCGCATGGCCGAGGTCGAGGCGGTGGTGATTGAAAACAATGTCACCGAGCACGTGCTGGCCAGCGCCAAGGTGGTCGACAAGGCGCTGGCGTTTGACGAGCTGATGTCGGCCTGAGCGGCGCGCGACCCTTTCTTCACCGGGCCCTGCGACGCTGTCGACAGTGCCGTCACTGCAGCGCTTTTCGGGCCCTGGGCAGGCCGGGACCGCGGTCCATAATCGTCCCGCGGCCGTCGCCTTGCCGCTTGCGGCGTGTGCTTGAAAACGCGTCGGCGAGGCCGCATCTGCGCCGCTGCGCCGCATCACGCCATGCGTTGACACGCCAGCGGCCGACATCCAACCAAGGAACTGCATGAGCGCACTGGACACCCAAGCGCTGGGCCTGGTGCCGATGGTCATCGAGACCTCGGGCCGGGGCGAGCGCGCCTACGACATCTACAGCCGCCTGCTGCGCGAGCGCATCGTGTTCCTGATCGGGCCGGTCAACGACGCCACCGCCAACGTGGTGGTCGCGCAATTGCTGTTCCTGGAAAGCGAAAACCCGGACAAGGACATCTTTTTGTACATCAACTCGCCCGGCGGCAGCGTCTCGGCCGGGCTGTCGATCTACGACACGATGAACTTCATCAAGCCCGATGTCTCGACGCTGTGCATGGGCATGGCCGCCAGCATGGGGTCGTTCCTGCTGATGGCCGGCGCCAAGGGCAAGCGCATCGCGCTGCCCAACGCCAAGATCATGATCCACCAGCCCTCCGGCGGTGCGCAGGGCCAGGCCTCGGACATCGAGATCACCGCGCGCGAAATCCTCAAGACGCGCGAGCAGCTCAACCGCATCTACGCCGACCGCACCGGCCAGCCGCTGGAAAAAATCGCCGCCGACATGGAGCGCGACTACTACATGTCGCCCGAGGAAGCCAAGACCTACGGGCTGATCGACCAGGTCATCGCCAAGCGCGCCTGACGCGGCCCCGGTCGCCGCCGCCGGCGCGGAAACGCTTGCCCTATCATCGTCCGCACACCCCCGGCTTTTTCCGCAACTGAACCCGCACGCAAACCCATGGCCGACAAGAAGGGCTCCACCGGCGAGAAGGTTCTGTACTGCAGTTTTTGCGGCAAGAGCCAGCACGAGGTCAAGAAGCTGATCGCCGGCCCGTCGGTGTTCATCTGCGACGAGTGCATCGAGCTGTGCAACGACATCATCCGCGACGAGGTGCCGGCCGACGGCGCCGCCGCCAAGGCCAACCGCACCGATTTGCCGGCGCCGTCGGAGATCAAGTCCACCCTTGACGAGTATGTGATCGGCCAGGACGCCGCCAAGCGCACGCTGTCGGTGGCGGTCTACAACCACTACAAGCGCCTGCGCCACATGGCGTCGGCCAGTGGCAAGGACGACGTCGAGCTGACCAAGAGCAACATCTTGCTGATCGGCCCGACCGGCTCGGGCAAGACGCTGCTGGCGCAGACGCTGGCGCGGCTGCTCAACGTGCCGTTCGTGATCGCCGACGCCACCACGCTGACCGAGGCCGGCTACGTTGGCGAGGACGTCGAAAACATCATCCAGAAGCTGCTGCAGAACTGCAACTACGACGTCGAGCGGGCGCAGCGCGGCATTGTCTACATCGACGAAATCGACAAGATCAGCCGCAAGGCCGACAACCCCAGCATCACCCGCGACGTCAGCGGCGAGGGCGTGCAGCAGGCGTTGCTGAAGCTGGTGGAAGGCACGATGGCCAGCGTGCCGCCGCAGGGCGGGCGCAAGCACCCGAACCAGGACTTTCTGCAGATCGACACCACCAACATCCTGTTCATCTGCGGTGGTGCGTTTGACGGCCTGGAAAAAGTCATCCAGAACCGCACCGAGCGTTCGGGCATCGGCTTTGCCGCCACCGTACACAGCAAGACCGAAAAGCGCGCTGCCGACCTGTTCCGCGAGGCCGAGCCCGAAGACCTGATCAAGTTTGGCCTGATCCCCGAGCTGGTCGGCCGGCTGCCGGTGGTGGCCACGCTGGGCGAGCTGACCGAGGACGCGCTGGTACGCATCCTGACCGAGCCAAAGAACGCGCTGGTCAAGCAGTACCAGAAGCTGTTTGGCATGGACGGTGTCGAGCTGGAAATTCGCCCGTCGGCGCTGAACGCGATAGCGCGCAAGGCGCTCAAGCGCAAGACCGGCGCGCGCGGGCTGCGCTCGATCATGGAGCAGGTGCTGATCGACACCATGTTCGACCTGCCCGGGCTGGACGGCGTGGCCAAGGTGGCGATCGACGAGCACATCGTCGAAGAAGGCGGCAAGCCGCTGCTCGTCTACCGCGAGCAAAAGGCCAGCGCGTAGCCCGTTCGGGGCCGCGTCGCCCGAGGCCCCGCTCAAAGATCAAGTCGCCGCACCACCTTGCCCGCGCCAGCGCGCCTTGGCGCTCGAGTGGCGCGCGGTCGACGCCAGGTGCCGCCGGCCATTTCCGCCGTTCGCCGGCAGGCGCGGGCGGTCACACTGGCCGCATGACAACGGCGACACTTGCATTGCGCCGCGCAGGCCTCATGTCGGCCACAGAAAGAGAGGTTCTTCATGTCCGGTCATCCCGTGTTGCCCCCTGACCCGATCGCGCTGCCGCTGCTGCCGCTGCGCGACGTGGTGGTGTTTCCACACATGGTCATTCCGCTGTTCGTCGGTCGGCCCAAATCCATCAAGGCGCTGGAAGCGGCGATGGAAGCCGGCCGGCAAATCATGCTGGTGGCGCAAAAAGCCGCCGGCAAGGACGAGCCCAAGCCGGAAGACATGTTCGGCGTCGGCTGCGTTTCCAGCATTCTGCAAATGCTCAAGCTGCCCGACGGCACCGTGAAGGTGCTGGTCGAAGGCGTGCAGCGCGCCGAGACGCGCGAAATCATCGACGGCGAAGAGCACTTCAGCGCGCAGGTCGTGCCGGTGCCGCCCGCCGCCGGCACGTCACCCGAAGTCGAGGCCTTGCGCCGCGCGGTGACGCAGCAGTTTGACCAGTACGTCAAGCTGAACAAGAAGATTCCGCCCGAAATCCTGACCTCGATCGCCGGCATCGACGACCCCGGCCGCCTGGCCGACACGATAGCCGCGCACCTGCCGCTCAAGCTTGAGGCCAAGCAGTCGGTGCTCGACCTGTTCTCGGTTGCCAAGCGGCTGGAAAAGCTGCTCGAACTGCTGGAGCACGAGGTCGACATCCTGCAGGTTGAAAAGCGCATCCGCGGCCGCGTCAAGCGGCAGATGGAAAAGAGCCAGCGCGAGTACTACCTGAACGAACAGGTCAAGGCGATCCAGAAGGAGCTGGGCGACGGCGAAGAAGGCGCCGACCTGGAAGAGCTGGAAAAGAAAATCATCGCCGCGCGCATGAGCAAGGAAGCGCGCAAGAAGGCCGACAACGAGCTGAAGAAGCTAAAGCTGATGTCGCCAATGTCGGCCGAGGCCACCGTGGTGCGCAACTACATCGACACCATGGTCAACCTGCCGTGGGCCAAGAAGAGCAAGGTCAAGCACGACCTGCCGCTGGCCGAGGAGGTGCTCAACGAAGACCATTACGGGCTGGAAAAGGTCAAGGAACGCATCCTCGAATACCTCGCGGTGCAGCAGCGCGTGGACAAGGTCAAGGCGCCGATCCTGTGCCTGGTCGGGCCGCCGGGCGTCGGCAAGACCTCGCTCGGCCAGAGCGTGGCGCGTGCCACCGGGCGCAAGTTCGTGCGCATGGCGCTGGGCGGGGTGCGCGACGAGGCCGAGATTCGCGGCCACCGCCGCACCTACATCGGCTCGATGCCGGGCAAGGTGCTGCAAAGCCTGACCAAGGTCGGCGTGCGCAACCCGTTGTTCCTGCTCGACGAGATCGACAAGCTGGGCATGGATTTCCGCGGCGACCCGTCGTCGGCGCTACTGGAGGTGCTGGACCCCGAACAAAACCACACCTTCAGCGACCACTATGTGGAGGTCGACTTCGACCTGTCGGACGTGATGTTCGTCGCCACCAGCAACTCGATGAACATCCCGCCGGCGCTGCTCGACCGGATGGAGGTCATTCGCCTGTCGGGTTATACCGAGGACGAAAAGGTCAACATCGCGCAGAAGTACCTGTTGCCCAAGCAGCGCAAGAACAATGGCGTCAAGGATGAGGAGATGGAGGTCACCGAATCGGCCATCCGCGGCATCATCCGCTACTTCACCCGCGAGGCCGGTGTGCGTTCGCTGGAACGCGAGATCTCCAAGATCTGCCGCAAGACGGTCAAGAGCATCCAGTTGCGCCAGGCGGTCGACAAGGTGGTGGTCACCGACGAAAACCTGCACGACTTTCTCGGTGTGCGCAAGTTCGACTTCGGCCGCGCCGAGAAGAACAACCAGGTCGGCCAGGTGGTCGGTCTGGCGTGGACCGAGGTTGGCGGCGACTTGCTGACCATCGAAGCCGCGACCATGCCGGGCAAGGGCAACGTCATCCGCACCGGCTCGCTCGGCGATGTGATGAAGGAGTCGGTCGAGGCCGCGCGCTCGGTGGTGCGCAGCCGCGCGCGGCGCATGGGCATCAAGGACGACGCGTTCGAAAAGCGCGACGTCCACATCCATGTGCCCGACGGCGCAACGCCCAAGGACGGCCCCAGCGCCGGCATCGCGATGACCACCGCGTTTGTCTCGGCACTGACCAACATCCCGGTCAAGGCCGGGGTGGCGATGACCGGCGAGATCACGCTGCGCGGCGAGGTCACGGCGATCGGCGGGCTGAAGGAAAAGCTGCTCGCGGCGCACCGCGGCGGCATCAAGACGGTGCTGATTCCGGAAGAAAACGTCAAGGACTTGCAGGACATTCCCGAGAACGTGAAGAACAACCTCGAGATCGTCCCGGTGCGCTGGATCGAGAAGGTGCTGGAAATGGCGCTCGAATCGATGCCGGTGGCCTTGCCCGACGACGAGGCGGTGGCCGCCCCGCCGACCGAGGCGCCCAAGCCCGAGGTCGGCGCCGGCATCAGCGCGTCCGACGCGTTGCCGCACTGAAACGCCTTGCCGCGTTGACGCATCGCGTGGCGCCGGACAGTTGCGTGGGCAGTAGCCGCGCAGCGGTCCGGTGCGGTGCCGGCGCTGGCCGCCACCATGCGTGAGCTTGCCGCCGGCGCTCCGGTGGCCGCCGCGTTGCTGGCGGCCATCGCGCTGGTCAGCGTGCTCGGCCTGACTGTCGCGCCGCGGCTGCGCGAGCGGCAACTGCTGCGGCCGCATGGGCTCGTCGGGCGCGGCGACTTCCACACGCTGGTGACCAGCGGCTTTGTCCACGCCGACTGGCCGCACCTGCTGTTCAACGGCTTCACCTTCTGGGCCTTCGGCCCCAACCTGGAACGCCACCTCGGCAGCGCGCGATTTGCCGCGCTGTATGCCGCGGGCCTGCTGGCCGCCAGCGCGGTGACCTGGGCCTTGCACCGGCGCCAGCCGGGCTATGCCAGCCTGGGCGCCTCAGGCGCGATCCTGGCGGTGCTGTTTGCGTCTATCGTGGTCTTTCCCAGCGCGGCCATCTTCATTTTTCCGCTGCCGGTGCCGATTCCGGCGCCGCTGTTTGCGTTGGCCTTTCTCGGCTTCAGCATCCATGGCTCGCGCAACCACCTCGGCCGCATCAATCACGACGCACACCTGGCCGGCGCGCTGACCGGGCTGGCATTTGCCGCCTGGGCCGAGCCGGGCAGCCTGGCGCGCGCCCTGGCCTGGCTGTGGCGGCAAATCGGTGGCGGGTGACCGGCTTGCCGCTTCGCTGGTCGGCAAGCGGCTGGTGATGTATCAAAAAACTTTGGTTGAACTAAAATTCTAAGAAAAATATTCACCGAGTATTGAAAACCTGGGGCCGCCCTTGATCGGGTATGAATTCATTGCCGCCCAACTGGCATGGCGCATGCCGCCCGTGCAGCGCCCAGCGCGTGTGCGGCGGGTCACCCGCATTGAGCCGATGGCCGACTTGCTGGCCGTGCCCCGGCATGTGGCACCGGCCGATGGCGCGCCGCTGCTGGACCACCTGCTCTTTGCCCTGAAGCACGAGGACCTGAACCTGGCCCTGTTGCTGCAAGGCCTGCAGTTGGTTGCCGCCGACGAGCTTTTGGCTGCGCTGCGCGTACAGCGCACCGGCAGTTACCTGCGCAAGGCCGCCTTTCTCTGGGAAAAGGCGCACGGCCGCGAATTGCCGCTGCCCTGGGACAGCACGGGCGGCAACTATGTCGACCTGTTTGATGCGCAAGCGTATTACGTGGGCCCGGTTTGGGAGCGCAGCCAGCGCCTGCGGGTCAATTTCAACGGCATCGGCCCGTTCGAGTTTTGCCCGGTGGTGCGGCGCGACGAGGCCTTGGCAGCGCGTGGTCAGCAGGTACTTGACAGGCTGCGCAGCTGGGCCGGCGAGGCAGGCAACCAGGCCACGCTGGACCGGGTGCTGAGCTGGGCTTACCTGGCCGAGACCCGGGATTCCTTTGCCATCGAAAACGAGACGCCTTCGCCCGACAAGGCACGGGCGTTTGCGCAGGCGCTGGCGACGCTGCGCGAGCAGCGGCCGTTGACCGAGGACTATCTGGTCGACCTGCAGAACACGGTGGTCTCCAGCCCCCAGATGGCCGGAACCGCGTTTCGCAACCGCCAGAACTGGCTGCAACGCGGCGGCCACGGCGCACTGGCCGTGCGTTATGTGCCGCCACCGCCTGAGGCCTTGCAGCCACTGATGGACGGCTGGATGCGCATGGCCAACAGCATCGAAGGCAATGTGCCGCCCTTCGTGCGGGCCGCCCTGGTGGGCTTTGGTTTTGTGTTCCTGCACCCGTTCATGGACGGCAATGGCCGGCTGTCCCGCTTGCTGGCCCACCACAGCCTGAACCTGCAGCGGGCGCTGCCGCGGGTGGACGGGCAGGCCATGCTGTTGCCGCTGTCGGTGGCCATGAAGCGGCACGAGGCCGACTATCTGGCCGCGCTGGAGGCTTTCAGCCGACCGGCACGCCAGCTGTGGGACGTGAGCTGTCTGACGGACAACGAGTTCCTGTTCGACTTCCGGTCCACGCCGCACATCTACGCGCACTGGGACGGCCAGGCCGCCGCGCACTTTGTCACCACCTGCGCCGAGCAGGCGCTGACGCAGTCGCTGATCGAGGAAACGCTGTACATCCAGGCCTACGACCAGGCCTTTGACCGCATCGACCGCGACTTTGACCTGCCCAACCGGACGGTCAACCTGCTGATCCAGTGGATTCGCGACAACGGCGGGAAGTTGCCCGCGCGGCGGCGCCACGCGCCCGAGCTGGCCGGGGTGCAGCCAGCGCAGATTGACCGCATTGCAGCCATCGTCGCCGAGTGTTTCGGCGCGCCAACGCAGGCCGAACCACCCGGTGCAGTTACGCGCGCGAGAACAGGAAGTTCATCACGTCGCCATCCTTGACCACGTACTCCTTGCCTTCGGCGCGCATTTTTCCGGCCTCCTTGGCGCCGTGCTCGCCGCCGTGGGCGATGAAGTCGTCGTAGGCGATGGTTTGCGCGCGGATGAAGCCGCGCTCGAAGTCGGTGTGGATGACGCCGGCGGCCTGCGGCGCGGTGTCGCCGATGTGGATGGTCCAGGCGCGCACTTCCTTGACACCGGCGGTGAAGTAGGTCTGCAGCCCCAGCAGCGTGAATGCCGCGCGAACCAGCCGCGCCAGGCCGGGTTCGTCCTGTCCCATCTCGTGCAGGAACAGCAGGCGGTCGTCGTCGGACATGTCGGCCAGGTCGGCCTCGGTCTTGGCGCAGATCGCGACCACCGGCGCGTTTTGCGCCGCGGCGTAGGCGTTTAGCCGTTCCAGGTAGGGGTTATGGTCGAAGCCGTTTTCGGCGACGTTGCCGACGAACATCGCCGGCTTGGCGGTGATCAGGCACAGCGGTTTGAGCACCGCGCGCTCTTCCTTGCTGAAGTCGATCGAGCGCACCGGCTGCGCCTGGTTCAGCGCGGCTTCGCACTTTTTCAGCACCTCGACCAACCGCAGCGCTTCCTTGTCGCCGCCGGCCTTGGCCTGCTTGGTGTAGCGCTGCAAGCCCTTGTCGACGGTGGCCAGGTCGGCCAGGCACAGCTCGGTCTGAATCACCTCGATGTCGGCAATCGGGTCGACCTTGCCGGCGACGTGGACCACGTTTACGTCGTCAAAGCAGCGCACCACGTTGACGATGGCATCGGTCTCGCGGATGTGGCTCAGAAACTGGTTGCCCAGGCCTTCGCCCTTGCTGGCGCCGGCCACCAGCCCGGCGATGTCGACAAATTCGACGATCGCCGGCAGCACGCGTTCGGGGTTGACGATCGCCGCCAGTTTGGCCAGCCGCGGGTCGGGCAGCTCGACCACGCCGACGTTGGGCTCGATGGTACAGAAAGGGTAGTTTTCAGCCGCGATGCCGGCCTTGGTCAGCGCGTTGAAAAGGGTCGACTTGCCGACGTTGGGCAGGCCGACGATGCCGCATTGGAGGCTCATGGCGTGGGGCCGCGGCGGTGGGGTGGCCGCCACAGCGCAAAAGGTATTGAGTTTATTCGGCCGACTGGCCGCGGCAGCCGCTTTCTACAATGCCGCGTATGAATTTGAGTTGCGACGTCTGCATTCGCGGCGCCGGCCCGGTGGGCATGGCGCTGGCGCTGGCCTTGTCGCGCCAGGGCCTGACGGTCGGCGTGGTGGCGCCGGCGGCGGCGTTCGCCGAGCCCGCCGCCGCGGCGCGTGATGGCGACGTGCGCACCTATGCGCTGAATGCCGCATCGCGCCGGTTGCTGGAGCAGTTGAAGGTCTGGCAGGCCTTGCCGGCCGACGCGGTGACCGCGGTCGACGACATGGCGGTGTTTGGCGACGCCGCGGCGCGCCGGCACAGCGCGCGGCTGGATTTTTCAGCCTGGCAGCAAGGCGCCGAGGCGCTGGCGTGGATAGTCGACGCGGCCGAGCTGGAGCGCGTGCTGCGCGCGGCGTTGCAGTTTGCGCCGCATGTCGTGCGTCTGGACCAGCCGGCCGCCGCGCCGCTGCAGGTGCTGGCCGAGGGCAAGGACTCGGCGTCGCGCGCGGCGTTTGGCGTGCGTTTCGAGCGCCAGGCCTATGCGCACACCGCGCTGGCCGCGCGCCTGGTGGCCGATGTACCGCACGGCAACCTGGCGCGGCAGTGGTTTGGCGCCGACGATGTGCTGGCGCTGCTGCCGTTTGACCGACCCCAGCCCGGGCACAGCTATGGGCTGGTGTGGTCGATGCCGGCCGAGCGTGCGCAGCGTCTGGCGCAGGCGCCGGTCGACGAATTTGTCGCCGCGCTGGCCCAGGCCAGCGCCGGCCAGGCCGGCACGCTGCGCCTGCACGGCGTGCGCGCCTGCTGGCCGCTGGCGCTGGCGCGCGCCGACCAGTTGTGCGGGCCAGGCTGGGTGCTGGTTGGCGATGCGGCGCACCAGGTACATCCGCTGGCCGGGCAGGGCCTGAACCTGGGGCTGGGCGATGTCGCGTCGCTGGCCACGGTGGTGGCCGAGCGCGAGCCCTGGCGTGGCCTGGGTGACCTGCGGCTGCTGCGCCGCCACGAGCGCGCCCGAGCGCTGCCGACGCAGGCGATGGCGCTGCTGACCGATGGGCTGGTGCACTTGTTTGCCGACCGGTCAACACTGGCGCGCGAAGTGCGCAACCGCGGTCTGGCGCTGGTCAACCAGTTGGCGCCGCTGAAGCGGGCACTGACCGCGCGGGCGATCGACGCGTGACCGCCCGGTTTTCTCCTTTTCAAGGACGACGATGACGACATCCTCCCGGCTGCATTTCAGGCGTATTGGCGCTTTGGTCCTGGCCTGCGCCGCCGGCGCCGCGTTGGCCGACGAGGCGGCGATCCGCAAGAACCTGCCCGAGCGGCTGGCCAATTTCCCGAAGATCGACGAGGTCAGCAAGACGCCGATTCCCGGGCTGTACGAGGTGCGGCTGGGCACCGAGGTGATTTACGCCGATGAGCAGGGCAACCACATCGTGCAGGGCTCGATCATCGACACCCGCACCCGGGCCGACCTGACGCAGGCACGCATCGACAAGCTGACCCAGGTCGACTTTGCCGCGCTGCCGCTAAAGGACGCCTTTGTCATCAAGCAAGGCAGCGGCGCGCGCCGGCTGGTGGTGTTTGCCGACCCGAACTGCGGCTATTGCAAGCGGCTGGAGCGTGACCTGTTGAATGTCAAGGACGTCACCATCTACACCTTCTTGCTGCCGATTCTTGGCCCCGACAGCAGCGCCAAGGCGCGCGACATCTGGTGCGCCAAGGAGCCCGGCAAGGTATGGCGGGCGTGGATGGTCGACGGCCAGACGCCGGTCAAGCACACCGGCGCATGCGACACCGCGGCGCTGGACCGCTCGCTGGAGCTGGGCCGCAAGTACCGCGTCCACGGCACGCCGGCGGTGGTGTTTGAAGACGGCTCGCGCGCGCCCGGCGCGATTCCTGCCGCGCAGATTGAAACGCGGCTGGCGGCGGCGGTGAAAAAGTCCTGACACGCGGGCGCCATGAACCATGAACGCGCGCCGTCGCGCGCATGAGCCATGACGCTGTTCGGCGCGCGCGGTGCCGGTTCGATGTTCATACCGCCCGGCGCGCCGCGTTGACTGGTCGCTGACATGTCTACTGGCGCCTCGCCCCCGTCCATCGCCCAGCGGCTGACCTGGTTGGCGGTGCTGGCCTTCGGCTTTGGCGCACTGCTGGTGTGGGTGGTCGACCAACAGGCCCATCCGCACGCCACCCGCGCCTTGAGCGCGCTTGCCGCGGTGGTGCTGGCGTTTCTGGGCGGAGCGCATGCGGCGCTGGCGATGCGCGTACCCGCACCGCCGGCCGCGCCCTTCGTCTGGGGCACGGTGCTGCCGCTGCTGGCCTGGCTGGCGCTGCTGATGCCGGCGGGCGCGGCGCTGGTGGTGCACGGCGTGCTGTGGGTGGTGAGCTACCTGGTCGACCGGCGCGCCTACCCGGCCTATGGCATGGCGCACTGGTTGACGCTGCGCTTCCGGCTGTCTGCGGTGGCGGCGCTGGCCTGTTTTCTGGCCGCCGCCGGCAGTTGATGCGCGCCGCCCCTGCCGCGGCCCGTCGCCGCTGGCGGGCGTTGGCGGCGCTGGTGCTGGTGGTTGGCGCGGCGCACCTGTGGCTGGCCAACCGGGTGGCCGAAGCGCGCATCGGCTTCGCGGCCGAGCCAGCGCTGCCGCCGCGCATCGAGGTGGCGTTCGTCAAGCAGCTACAGGCCGCCGAGCCGCCAGCGCCGCCCGCGCGTTCCCGGCCGGTGCCGCGGCGCGCGCCGCCGCGGCTGCCGGCGGTCAGTGCCCAGCCGGCGCTGGCTGCGGCGTCTGCGCCGCCTTCCGCAGTCGACGCGGCGGCCAGCGCGCCGGAGCCGGCCGCGTCGGCATCGGCAGCGGAGTATCCGCAGCCGGTCGCACAAGCCGAACCGCTCGCACCGGCACTGCCCGATCTGCCACCGCCACCGCCGCCGACGGCCAGCGCGCCGGCGGCGCCGCCTGCCGAGCCCGAGGCCAGCGCCACGCTGTCGGCCCAGGCCGCGGCGTCGGCAGCGGCCGGTGATCCAACCGGCTTCGACTGGCCGCCTTCAACGCGGCTGCGCTACCGGCTGTCGGGCCATTACCGCGGGCCGATGGAAGGCACGGCGCAGGTGGAATGGCTGCGCAGCGGCAGCCACTACCAGGTGCGTATGGGCACCGCGATCGGGCCGGTGGTGCGGCGCAGCATCGTCAGCGATGGCGTGCTGACCGCGCGTGGCTTGACGCCGCGGCGCTTCAGCGGCGAGCAAAAGGTGTTGTTCAGCGACCCGCGCCGCTGGCACATCGCCTTCGACGACCAGCGCGTGCGCTTGAGCGACGGCCGCGAGGTGGACACCGTGGCCGGCGTGCAGGACGAAGCCAGCCAGTTCGTGCAACTGACCTGGCTGTTTCGCACCCAGGCGCTGCGGCTGGCGGTTGGCCAGGCGATCGAGCTGCCGCTGGTCATCTCGCGCCGGCTGGAACGCTGGACCTACGAGGTGGTCGGCGAGGAGACGCTGTACTTCCCGTTCGGCCAGATGCCGACCTTCCACGTCAAACCGCGCCGCGACGCCACCGGCGGCGACATGACCGCCGAAATGTGGTTCGCCCCGACGCTGCAATACCTGCCGGTGCGCATCCTGATTCGCCAGGGCAGCGAAAGCTGGGCCAACCTGACGCTGGAGCAGCTCCCCGAGCAGGGCGATGCTGGCGCACGCATGAACGATGAACGATGAACCATGAACGATGACGCGTGCGCCGGCTTGCGCGTCGCGTCGGCCTATGGTTCATGCCTCGAGTTCACTCGGGGCGTTCATCGTTCATCGCACGGCGTGCTGACGCACGCATGAACGATGAACGATGAACCATGAACGATGACGCATGCGCTGTCCTGCGCGCCGCTCCGGCCGATGGTTCATGCCCCGAATTCATTCGGGGCGTTCATCGTTCATCGTTCATCCGCGCGCGCAAGCGCAGACGGGTCAGGGCGCGACCCAGTGGCCGTTGCCTTCGTGGTCGAACAGCGCGCGGCGGTGGCCGTCGGCGTGCAGTTCCAGCCAGTCGATGGCCTGCACGCGCGCGATGGCCAGCGCAAAGTGTTCGCGCGTCGCGCGTTCGGGCACAAAGCGCTCGACCGGCGCGCCCGGCGGCAGCGGCGACAGGTAGTCGTGGGCGGCCGGCGTCATCTTCAGCCGCGCCCAGCGCGACGACACCGACAGCCCGCTGGTCTCGACATCGACCTGCACGCGCAGCCGCACCTGCCAGCCCATCTGGGCACACCAGGCCATCAGCGTGGCGTCGGGATGCACCGCCAACTGCGCCACCTTGGGCGAGCGGGCATCGGTGAAAAAGAGCAACTCGCGCGCCGCGCTGTCGACCTCGCGGATGACGACGTTGCGCAAATCGGCCACCGGCACGCTGCCGCGCATGTCCAGGCTGGCCAGTCCCATCAGCCGCCAGGCATGGCCGTTGTTCTGGGCGGCGGCTTCCAGCTCGCGCCAGCAGGCCTGGTAAATCAGCGACAGCGATTCAAAGCGTGCGTTCATAGCGTGCGCAGCGCCGGAAACAGGATCACGTCGCGGATGCTCGGGCTGTCGGCCAGCAGCATCATCAGCCGGTCTATGCCCACGCCGCAGCCGCCGGCCGGCGGCATGCCGTATTCCAGCGCGCGGATGAAGTCGGCGTCGTAGTACATCGCCTCGGCGTCGCCGGCCTCCTTGTGCGCGGCCTGCGCGGCAAAGCGCGCGGCCTGGTCCTCGGCGTCGTTCAACTCCGAAAAACCATTGCCGAACTCGCGCCCGGTGATGAAAAGCTCGAAGCGCTCGGTCACCTCGGGCCGGGTGTCCGAGGCGCGCGCCAGCGGGCTGACCTCGACCGGGTAGTCGATGATGAAGGTCGGTTGCCAGAGCTTGTCTTCGACCGCGGCCTCGAACAGCCCGAACTGAAGTTGCGGCAGCTTCCAGTGCGCCGGCGGCTCCTCGCCCAGCGCCTTCAGCCGCGCATGCAAGGCGTCGGCCGACTCGGCCTCGTCGGCGCTGACGCCGGCGTGCGCGATCAGCGCGTCGCGCACCGACAGCCGCGCAAACGGCTCGTCGAGCAGCACCTCGCGCCCGGCGTAGACCAGCCGCGCCGAGCCGCTGGCCGCGCGCGCGGCGTGGCGCAGCAGTGCCTCGGTGAAGTCCATCAAGTCGTGGTGGTTCCAGTACGCGGCGTAAAACTCCATCATCGTGAATTCGGGGTTGTGGCGAACGCTCAAGCCCTCATTCCTGAAATTGCGGTTGATTTCAAACACGCGCTCGAAACCGCCGACCAGCAGCCGCTTCAGGTACAGCTCGGGCGCGATGCGCAGGAACATCTGCTGGTCGAGCGCGTTGTGGTGGGTGACAAAGGGCCGCGCGTTGGCGCCGCCCGGAATCGGGTGCAGCATCGGCGTTTCGACTTCCAGAAAGCCGTGCTCGACCATGAAGTTGCGGATCGCCGATACCGCCTTGCTGCGCATCACGAAGCGCTCGCGCGCGGCTTCGTCGGTGATCAGGTCGACGCAGCGCTGGCGGTACTTCTGCTCCTGGTCGGCCAGGCCGTGGAACTTGTCGGGCAGCGGACGCAGGCTCTTGGTCAGCAGCCTCAGGGTGTTGACCTTGACCGACAGCTCGCCGGTGCGGGTGGTGAACAGCGTGCCCTCGGCACCGACGATGTCGCCCAGGTCCAGCCGCTTGAAATCGTCGTAAGCGGCTTCGCCAATGCCGTCGCGGGTGATGAAGAGCTGGATGCGGCCGTGCGTCTTGCCGAACGAGCCGTCCTGCAGCGTGGCAAAGCTGGCCTTGCCCATCACGCGCTTGAGCATCAGCCGGCCGGCCACCGCCACCGCCACGCCCTGGGGTTCCAACTGGTCGTTGGACAGTCCGCCATAGCGCGCCTGCAGGTCGGCGGCATGCTGGCGTGGCTTGAAGTCGTTTGGAAACGCCACGCCGCGCGCGCGAATCGCCGCCAGTTTTTCGCGCCGCTCGGCGATCAGCTTGTTGTCGTCGACGCTGACGACATCTTGCGGCGGGCTATCGGAACTCATGGCGCTGAAACTTTCGGCAAAACCAGTCATTGTAGGCAGGCGGTCGGTGGGCCACGCGGTCGTGGTCTTGCTGCGCGGATAATCCACCGCCTGCATTTTTTTCAGCCGCCGCGCGGCCTTGCATGACGCCTGACAACCCCGCCCGTACCGCCGGCAGCGACCGCAAACTGCGCTTCGCGCTGGCCGGCTGTGGCCGCATCGCCGCCAACCACTTTGACGCGCTGGCGCGCCATGCCGAGCGTGCCGAATGGGTCGCGGTGTGTGACGTGCAGCCCGATGCGCTGGCCAAAGCCTGCGCGCGCACCGGCGCCGCCGGCTTTGCATCGTTGCCCGAACTGCTGGCCCAGGCGCCGGCGCTGGGGCTGGACTGCCTGGTGCTGGCCACGCCCAGCGGGCTGCATTCGCGCCAGGTGATCGCTGCCGCGCAGGCCGGCGTGCACGTCATCACCGAAAAGCCGATGGCCACGCGCTGGGCCGACGGTCTGGCGATGGTGCAGGCCTGCGACGCCGCTGGCGTGCGGCTGTTCGTCGTCAAGCAAAACCGCCTCAACAGCACCTTGCAGTTGCTGCGCCAGGCGATTGCGCTGGGCCGCTTTGGCCGCTTGTTCATGGTCACGGTCAATGTCTTCTGGACCCGGCCGCAGAGCTACTACGACTCGGCCGCCTGGCGCGGCACCTGGGAATTTGACGGCGGCGCGTTCATGAACCAGGCCAGCCACTATGTCGACTTGCTCGACTGGCTGATCGGCCCGGTCGAAAGCGTGATGGCCTACACCGGCACGCTGGCGCGGGCGATCCAGGTCGAGGACACCGGGGTGGCCGCGCTGAAGTGGCGCAACGGCGCGATGGGCTCGGTCAACGTCACCATGCTGACCTACCCGAAAAACCTGGAAGGCTCGATCACCGTGCTCGGCGAACACGGCAGCGTGCGCGTCGGCGGCATGGCGGTCAACCGCATCGACCACTGGGACTTTGCCCAGCCGCACGCGATGGACGCGCAAGTCGCCGACGCCAGCTACCTGACGCCGTCGGTCTACGGCTTCGGCCACCCGCTGTACTACGACAACGTGATCCGCGCGCTGCGCGGCGAAACCGAGGCCGAGACCGACGGCCGCGAAGGCCTGAAAAGCCTGGAACTGCTGATTGCGATGTACCGCTCGGCGCGCGACGGCAAGCGGGTGAATTTGCCGTTGGAGTATTGAGCGCGCGCCTTGCGCGCATGAACGATGAATGATGACCGCGCTGGGCGCGAATGAGCGATGAATGATGACCGCGCTGCGCGCTCAATGAACAATGAATACCGAATACCAGTGGCATGCCGGGTCTTGTTCATTGTTCATGCCCCGCGACCCGCGGGGCGTTCATCGTTCATCCGCATGCCACCGACTGCGCGCCTAGGGCAATGACCATGACCACGATTCATCCGACGGCCATCGTTGACGAAGGGGCGCAGCTCGGGGCCCACTGCAGGGTCTGGCACTGGGTGCACATCAGCGCCGGGGCGCGCATCGGTGCCGGCTGCTCGTTCGGGCAGGGCGTTTTTGTCGGCAACGATGTCGCCATCGGCAACAACGTCAAGGTGCAGAACAACGTCTCGATTTACGACGCGGTGACGCTGGAGGACGACGTCTTCTGCGGCCCGAGCATGGTCTTCACCAACGTCTACAACCCGCGCTCGGCGGTAGTGCGCAAGGCCGAGTACCGGCGCACGCTTGTCAAGCGCGGCGCGACGCTCGGCGCCAACTGCACCATCGTCTGCGGCGTCACGGTCGGCGAGTACGCCTTTGTCGGCGCCGGCGCGGTGGTCAGCCGCGACGTGGCCGACTTTGCGCTGGTCGCCGGTGTGCCGGCACGGCAAATCGGCTGGATGAGCCGCCACGGCGAGCGGCTTTCCCTGCCGCTGGCCGGGCGGGGGCAGGCCGATTGCCCAGCCACCGGCGAACGCTACCGGCTGGACGGCCGCCGCGTAACGCTGTGCACCTGAGCCTGAAAGCCGATGCAATTCACCGACCTGAAAACCCAGTACGCGGCGCTGCAGCCGCAGATCAATGCGCGCATCCAGCGTGTGCTCGACCACGGCCAGTACATCCTCGGCCCCGAGGTCGCCGAGATGGAGGCGGCGCTGGCCGCGCGCGCCGGCGTGGCGCACTGCGTGGCGGTGGCCAGTGGCACCGAGGCGCTGCTGATCGCGCTGATGGGCCTGGGCATTGGCCGCGGCGACGAGGTGCTGACCACGCCGTTCACCTTTGCCGCGACGGTGGAGACGATTGCGCTGCTCAGCGCGCGGCCGGTGTTTGTCGACATCGAGCCCGACACGTGCAACCTCGACGCCACGCTGCTGGCCGCCGCGCTGACGCCGCGCACGCGGGCGATCCTGCCGGTCAGCCTGTACGGGCAGGTTGCCGACATGGCCGAGATCAACGCCCTGGCGGCGCAGCACGGCCTGCCGGTGGTCGAAGACGCAGCGCAGAGCTTTGGCGCGCGCTACCGCGGCCGGCCCAGCGGCGGCCTGTCGACCATAGGCTGCACCAGTTTTTTCCCGAGCAAGCCGCTGGGCTGCTATGGCGACGGTGGCGCGCTGTTCACCGACGACGCCGCGCTGGCGCAGGCGGCGCGCGAGATCCGTGTCCATGGCCAGAGCGGGCGCTACCGGCACACCCGCATCGGCGTTGGCGGCCGCATGGACACCCTGCAGTGCGCGGTGGTGCTGGCCAAGCTGGAGCGCTTTGACTGGGAAATTGCGCGGCGCCAGCAGCTCGGCCAGCGCTACGGCGAACTGCTCGCCGCCAGCGGCGCGCCGCTGCGCCTGCTGGCGGTGCGGCCGGACCGCGATTGCGTCTGGGCCCAGTACACCGTGCGGCTGGCCGACCGGGCGCAGCGCGACGCGGTGCAGCGCCACCTGGCCGCGCAGCAGATTCCGACCGCGGTGCATTACCCGACGCCGCTGCACCGCCAGCCGGCGTATGCGGTCGAGCAGTCGCTGCCGCAGGCCGAGGCGGCGGCCGACCAGGTGTTGAGCCTGCCGATGAGCGCCGACCTGACCGAGGCCGACCAGCAGCGCGTGGTCGCTGCGTTGGCCGCCGCGCTGGCCGCCGAGCCAGCGCGCGGCTGAGGCCGCGCAGGCGCGGTCGGCATGCCGGTGCGGCGGTGGCAGCAGTGGCTGGGAACGTCGCGCTTTGCCCGAAATATCTGGCAGGTGGCGCGTGCCAACGTGCTGGCGCAGGTCTTGCCGGTGGCCGCCGCGCCGCTGCTGACGCGGCTGTACAGCCCGGACGACTTTGGCGCGCTGGCGCTGTGCGCGTCGGTGCTCAGCGTGGCGTTGGCGCTGGCCACCGGGCGCTTCGAGTGGTCGATGCCCAACGCCCGCGGCGCGACCATGGCCGCCGCGCTGGCGGCCTGCGCGGCCGCGCTGCTGCTGCCCGGCTGCCTGCTGCTGGCGCTGCTGCTGTGGGCGGCCGCGCACGGCGCCGCGCCAACGCCGTCGGGCTGGGCGGCGCATGCCGACGTCTGGGCCGGTGCTGCGTGGCTGCTGCCGGTGGCGTTGCTGGGTGGCGGGCTACAGCAGGTGCTGCAGGCCTGGCATGTGCGCACCGCCGAGCTGGCCGCGGTCGGCCGCGCCAAGGTGGCGCAAGGGCTGGCCAATGTCGCGGTCAGCCTGGCGGTGCCGCTGGCCGGCTGGCTGGCCGGGCGCTGGCTGGGCGGCAGCGCGGCGGGCGCGGCCTTGCCCGGTGGTGCTGGTGCCTGGGGCCTGTTGCTCGGCCTGTTGGCCGGTGCCTGGGTTGGCCTGCGGCCGCTGTGGCGCGCCGCACCTGGCTTGCCGGTTGCGCTGCGCCGGCTGTCGCCGCGCCGGCTGCGCGTGGCCTGGCGGCGCTTTGCCGGCGAGGCGGCGTGGTCGACGCTGGCGTCGCTGGCCAATACCGCCAGCTTCGCGGTCATCCCGCTGCTGCTGGCGCGGCATTTTTCGGCCGCCGAGGTGGGGCTGTTCGCGCTGATGCAGCGCGTGGCCTTTGGCCCGGTCGGGCTGGTTGGCAACGCGGTCAACCAAAGCTTCTGGGCCGAGGCGGCGCGCCTGGTGCGCAGCGACCCGGCCGCGCTGGCGCGGCTGTACTGGCGCAGCACGCGGCGGCTGGCGTGGTTTGCGTTGCCGATGGCGTTGCTGGCGCTGGCCGGGCCGCTGTATGTCGGGCCGCTGTTTGGCGCCGAGCACTGGCAGCGCGCCGGCTGGGTGCTGGCGGCCAGCGTGCCCATGCTGCTGGGCATCGCGGTCGCCTCGCCGTTGTCGCACCTGGTGATCCACCGCAAGCAGCACTGGCAGGCGATCTGGGACGTCGCGCGCGTGCTGCTGCTGACGCTGAGCATCGAGGCGCTGGGCCGCGCCGGCGCCGGACTGGCGGCCACCGTGCTCGGGCTGTCGACCGTGATGGGCGCGATGTATGTGGTGCTGGTCGGACTCAACTTTCTCGCGCTGCGCGCTGCGCGCAGCGCGCATGAACGATGAAGGATGAATGTCCCACGCTGCGCGCGCATGAACGATGAAGGATGAATGTCCCACGCTGCGCGCGCATGAACGATGAAGGATGAATGTCCCGCGCTGCGCGCTGGACATGAACAATCCGCTACCTGGCTGCGGCGTTCAGTGCGTCATTCATTGTTCATCGTTCCTCGTTCATGCGTGCGCAGCACGCTTCATCGTTCATCCACCCCATGAGTCACGCCGACGATTACTACGCCAACTACGGCGGCTTGAGCGTTGACGCTTATGTCGAGCGCCACATCCGTGGCTCGGCCAGCGAGATGGACCGCATGCGGCGCACGGTCGCGCTGTTGCCGGCCGACGTGACGAGCGTGCTCGACGTCGGTGCCGGCCACGGCGTGTTGCTGGAAGAGTTGCGCGCCGCGCGTGGCATCGCCGGCATCGGGGTCGAGATCACCCCGGCCAAGGTCGACTACGCGCGCCAGCGCGGCATCGACCTGCGGCTGGGCGACGCCGCGCGGCTGGCGTTTGCCGAGCGCAGCGTCGACGCGGTGGTCAGTTGCGAGGTGCTGGAGCACCTGCCGTTCGGCGTCTACGAACAGGCGCTGGCCGAATTTGCCCGCGTCGCGCGGCGCTGGGTGCTGGTCAGCGTACCGTATGACGAGCGCCGGCGCTTTGTGCGCTGCCCGTATTGCTCGGCACGCGTCAACCCGGACTACCACTTTCGCAGCTTCGCACCCGGCGCGATGCGGAAGATGGCCGAGGCGCTGCCAGGCTTTGCGCTGCGCCTGGAAACAACGCTCGGGCGACAGCGCCGCCGCCCGGCGCTGGTCGACTGGGGGCGACAGTTCATTGAAGCATGGCCATGGTTGCTGGTTTGCGCAAGCTGCGGCTACCGCGCCAGTGCTGCGCCGGCCGATGCCGCGCCACACCAGCCGTCGTCCGCGGCGGCCGCGCCGGTAGCCGACCAGCGAGCGCCACGCGAGGCGCTGGCGCGCAAAGTCGCCGGCTGGCTGCCGGCGCGCAGCCGACCGATCTGGATGGTCGGGCTGTTCGAGCGCACCGGCCAAGCTGCGGAGCCGACGCATGAATGACGCGGCTTGTGAGCAGGGCTTCTGGGAGGCCGCCTGGGTGCGCCATCTGGAAACCTATCTGGCAGCGCCACCGCGCGCCGGCCTCTGGCTGGCGTGGCGTTTTCAGCTCGCCGGCTGGCGCGTGCTTGAAATCGCTGGCGGCTCGTGCCGCGACAGCCGCTACCTGGCCGAGCGCGGCGTGGCCTGCATAGGCAGCGACTTCGACCAGCAAACGCTGGACTATCTGGCGCAGCGCTTTCCGGCATCGCCGCTGCGTTTGCAGCGCGAAGACGCCGCCGCGCTGTCGCTGGCCGACCAGTCGGTTGACCTGTCGCTGCACAACGGCTTCTGGATTTATTGCGCCAGCGACGAGCGCATTGCCGCGCTGGCGCGCGAGCAGTCCCGCGTCACCCGTCGGGTGATGGTGGCGCTGGTGCACAACGCCGACAACGCGCGGCTGGTCGCCGCCTTTGGCCGCAAGGCCAAGGCCGACCCTTTGTACGACATCCGCTTTTTCCGCCGCGCCGAGCTGCCGGCGCTGGTCGCGCGTGCCGGCCTGGCCCACCGCCGGCTGCGGCTGGAGAAGTTTGGCGGCCCGGTCGACCGCCTGCTGCGGCTGCCGGGTCCGCTGGGCCGGTGGGCGCGCGTGCTGGTGCCGCGGCTGTACCGGCTGCAACCGTGGTCCATGGTCGAGCGCATCGCGCTGGTGATCGAGCGTTGATTGAGGTCATGACCCGGGCGCTGACCCATTCGTCGTGGCTGAACGCCTGGTCGCTGCGCCTGGGCTGCGCCGCGCTGGGTGTCGACCTGCGCGTGCCGGCCGCTGGCCGCGCGCTGCCGTTGCCGGCGCTGGCCGACGGCGAGGCGCTCGACTGGCTGTTCTTTACCGAAGAGGCCTCGCTGCGCCGCGCGCTGCAGGCCGCACCCGGCGACCCTGCCGGCCACGGCCCGCGTTATTGGCCGCGGCACTTTCCACTGCCGCTGCTGGACGACAAGCTGGCGTTTGCCGACTGGTTGGCCGCCGACGTGGCCGGTCCGCAGCCGCTGCGCCACTGGCGCCTGGCCGACAGCGCGGCGGCCGCCTACCCGCTGCTGCTCAAGGCGCGGCACTCGTGGCTGGACGGCGCCAAGCTGCCGCGCGGCTGGGTCTGCCGCGACGCCGCCGAACTGGCCGCGCGGCGCCACGCGTTGGCCGCCGACGGCCTGCCCGAGTCGGCGTTTTTTCTGCAGCAGTGGTTGGGCGACGCACCGCTGCAGGTGCTCAGCGTCGGCGGCTTTTTTGACGCGGAGGACGAATCCCGCCACCTGGCGCTGGTCACCGAGCGGGTGGCCGACTATGGCGCCGGGCCCAGTTCGTCGGCGATGCTGGTCACCGTCGACGACGTTCATGGCCTGGTCGACCGCGCCGCGCAGGTGTTGCGCCGGCTGCGCTACCAAGGCCCTTACGAGCTGGAATTCCTGGTCGGCGGCGACCAGGTCGCGGTGCTGGAGCTGAACCCGCGTTTCTGGATGCAGCACGGCCTGTTCATCGCTACCGGCAATGGCCTGATCAGGCGCTACCTGGGTCGCGACAGCGCAGCCGACCGCGCCGCCATGCCGCCGCCGCGGCTTTTGTGGATAGACGCGCTGTGGCTGGCCGGCCGGCTGGCGCGGCTGGACCGCCGCGCGCTGGCCACCATCGTCCACTGGCGCCGGCGCGGCTGGCGGCCGTGGCTTTGCCCGTCGCCCGGCTTTGTGCTGCGTGCGGCGTGCTGGCGTGCGTTGCAGCGGCTGCGGTCGGCGCTGGGCGCGCCGGCCGGAGTGGCGCAGTGAACCAGCCGGTGCAGCTTGAGCTGCAGGCGCCAGCGCGACGCCGACCCGAGTTGGCCTGGGTCTGCGACCAGGTGTTGCTGCGCTGGCTCGGCCTGCGCTGGCGCTTTGCCGACCCGCCGGCGCCGACCGACACGCTGACGCTGTCGGTCGTCGACGGCGGGAAAAGCCTGGGCCGGGTGGTCTGGCCCGACGTCTTTTTTCGCCACGCCGACGCGCACTGGCTGCAACCGCACAGCCTGCCGCGGCCGCCGCTGGCGCGCTGGCCGCTTGCCGATGCCACGCTGGCGCGGCGCATCGGCGAGCCGTCGCTGGCGCAGTGGTTTGGCGACGGCCGCCACGACTGCGCGGCCGACGAAGTCCGCCTGCCTATCGACATCAGCGGCTCGGTGTTCTTCATGCTGTCGCGCTACGAAGAGGCGGTGCACGGCGCGGCGCGCGACGGCCATGGCCGCTATCCCGGCCACGCCAGCCTGGCGCAGCGTGCGGGGCTGCTGCAGCGGCCGCTGGTCGATGAGTGGGTTGAACTGCTGTGGTGGGCCTTGTCGCGCCTCGCACCCGGGCTGCAGCGCCGGGCGCGCCACGCCAGCACCTGGGTCAGCGCCGATGTCGATGCGCCGTTCGCGCCGGCCGGCTACGGCCTGCACCAGGCCTTGCGGCAGACCGCGTCGCACCTGGTCAACGACCGCAGCGCGCGGCTGGCCGCGCGGGCGCTGGCGCATGGCGTGGCCAGCCGCTTCGGCGTACAGCGCTTTGACGCTTTTGACACCTTTGACTGGATGTTCGAGGTCAACGCCCGCGCCGGGCAGCGGATCACTTTTTTCTTCCTGGCGTTGCAGCAGCCGGCGTCACGCGACGCGCTCTACACCCTGGACCAGCCGCGCATCGCCGCGTTGCTGCGGCGCATGGTAGAGCGCGGCCATGCGGTCGGTCTGCATGGCAGTTATGCCAGCGTCGACGATGCGGACCTGCAGTCCGCCGAGCTTGACCGCCTGCGCCGGGCGGCGCTGCACGCCGGCGCCGCGGCCGACGCGGTGGTCGGCGGCCGGCAACACTACCTGCGCTGGCGGCCCGAGCACAGCGCGCGCCAGCTCGACGCGCTGGGCCTGCACTGGGACGCCACGCTGGGCTATGCCGACGCGCCGGGTTTTCGCTGCGGCACCAGCCACCGCTTCGCCATGTTTGACCTGGCCGGGCGGCGCACGCTGCGGCTGCTGCAGCGGCCCCTGGTGCTGATGGAGGCCAGCGTCACCGCCGCGGCCTACCTGGGCCTGGGCCATGGCGACGCGGCGGCGGCCTTGATGCACGGCCTGCGCGCGCGCTGCCGGCGCTTTGACGGCGAGTTTTCACTGCTCTGGCACAACAGCAACCTGGCCGAGCCCGCTGCACGTGCGCTTTATGTTTCGTTGCTCGACGCCTGAATTCGTCGCTGTCTGGCGCAGGCTGTCAATCCCGCTGCCAAGGGGCGTTGGGGAACCCGATGGCGCGTGAGACCAGTGGCCGAGGGTGCGCGCCAGCGGTAACAATCGATGCCAGTCCGCCGCCTGGTGTGGACCCACGCCCGCGCAGGCCGTCGCCCCCATGCATTTGAGTCCCGCCACGTTGAACGATTTGTACGGCCGCCCGCTGGGCGGCTATCCGGGGTTGGCCTTTAGTCCGCAAAAAAACGCCCTGCGCCGGGTCGACCGGCTGGTGGAATTGGTGCACGGCCTGCGCGTGCTGCATGTGGGCTGCGGCGGCCAGCCCGAGCGCATGACGTCACAAATCGCCGACGGTGATTTTTTGTACGCTCACTTGTGTCGTCAGGCGGCGTGGTGCGTCGGTGTCGACAGCGACCCGCTGGTGGTCGAACAACTGCGTGCGCTGGGCTTTCTCGACACCTACCTCGGCGCCCAGGTGCCCGAGCCAGCGCCCGACCCGCCCTACGACATCTGCCTGATCGCCGAAGTGCTGACCCTGCAGCCCAACCCGGCGAATTACCTCGCCTCGTTGCTGCGCTACCGCTTTCGCCACCTGATGGTGGTGGTGCCCAACGCGCTGTACTGGCGCAACTTCGTCGGCCGCGCGCCGGCCATCGACAGCCAGCATCGGGTGGTCTTCACGCCGCTGGGCCTGTGCCGGCTGCTGCTCGACGCCGGCTTCCAGCCCGAGCGGCTGGAGCTGTGCCACGGCGACTACAGCACCCGCCGCGGTGCGCTCGAGGCGCGCGTGCGCGGCCGCGAGCCCTTGCGCCGCGAAACGCTGATCGTCCACGCCAAGCCGGCGCCGTGACCAGCCGGCTTGCCCGCACCGCCCGCTCCCGAAGGCCTGGCCGACTGCGCTGGCCGGTTTGACCGCGTGAACCTGCTGTACCTGAACCACTACGCCGGCAGCCCGGCGCTGGGCATGGAGTACCGGCCGTACTTTCTGTCCCGCGAATGGGTGCGGCTGGGCCACCGGGTGCAACTGGTCGGCGCCGATTTCTCGCATGTGCGCGCACGCCAGCCGCTTGCCGGCGACGAGGTCGTCGATGGCATCGCCTACCGCTGGCTGCCGACGCCGCGCTACCGCGGCAATGGCGTTGGCCGGGTCTGGAACATCGCGCACTTTCTGGGCCGGCTGTGGGCCCAGGCCGGGCACTGGGCGGCCGACTTCAAGCCCGACGCGGTGATTGCGTCGAGCACCTACCCGATGGACATCTGGCCGGCGCGGCGCATCGCCAGGCTGGCCGGCGCGCGGCTGGTCTACGAGGTGCACGACCTGTGGCCGCTGTCGCCGATCGAGCTGTCGGGCATGTCGCCGCGGCACCCGTTCATCCGCCTGTGCCAGGCCGCCGAGGACAGCGCCTACCGCAACGCCGATCGCGTGGTGTCCATGTTGCCCAAGGTCCATGGCCACATGGCCGAACACGGGCTGGACCTGCGCAAGCTGCACATCGTGCCCAATGGCATCGCGCCCGACGACTGGCAGGGCGAACCCGCGCCGCTGCGCGCCGACGTGGCGCAGGCGATTGCCGCGCAGCGCGGCGGCGGCCGCACGCTGGTCGGCTACGCCGGCTCGATGGGGCTGCCGAATGCGCTCGATGTGCTGCTCGATGCCGCCGCGCTGCTGCGCGACGCGCCGCTGGCCTTTGTGCTGGTCGGCGACGGCCACGAGCGCGCGCGGCTGGCGCGCCGCATCGCCGAAGAAGGGCTGGACCGCGTCGCACTGCTGCCGCCGGTGCCCAAGGCCCAGGTGCGCGCGCTGCTGGCGGCGGTCGACATCGCCTACATCGGCTGGCAGCGGGTGCCGATTTACCGCTTTGGCATCGCGCCCAACAAGCTGATGGACTACATGCTGGCCGGCAAGGCGGTGCTGCACAGCGTCGAGGCCGGCAACGACCCGGTCGCCGAAGCCGGCTGCGGCCTGACCGTGGCGCCCGAATCGCCGGCCGCGGTCGCCGCCGGCCTGCGCCAACTGGCCGCCGTGACGCCCGCCGAGCGCGCGGCGATGGGCGAGCGCGGCAAGGCCTTCGTGCTGGCGCACCACACCTGGCCGGTGCTGGCGCAACGCTTTCTGGACGCCGTCGCGTGAAACCGGCCAGATCAAGAGTTCAGCCGGTGCTGGCGCAGCGCTTTCTGGACGCCGTGGCGTGAAACCGGTCAGATCGAAGCAGGCACGGGAATGACCCGCCAGCCTCCCCGCGCCGACCCCCCGCCCACGGCCAATGAACCCGACGCGGTGGTTGCCCGTTATGCGCACCGCGCCGACGCCGCCGCCGGCCGGCCCGACCGCTACAGCTTCTTGCAGCCCGACGTCTGGCAGGCGGTGCAGGAGCGCCAGCGCGTGATGCTGCGGCTGTTCCGGCGCCTGGGCTGGACCACGCTGGCCGACAGGCGGGTGTTTGAAGTCGGCTGCGGCGAAGGCGGCAACCTGCTGGAGCTGCTGCGCATCGGCTTTGCGCCGCAGCACCTGGCCGGCGTCGAACTGCTGCCCGAGCGCCTGGCGCGCGCGCGCCAGGCCTTGCCGGTGGCGCTGAGCCTGCACGCCGGCGACGCCAGCACGCTGACGCTGCCGGCACAGGCCTTCGACATCGTGCTGCAGAGCACGGTGTTCTCCTCGCTGCTCGACGATGCCTTCCAGCAGCGCCTGGCCGCCCAGATGTGGCGCTGGGTGGCGCCGGGCGGCGGTGTGCTGTGGTACGACTTCGCGGTCGACAACCCGCGCAACCCCGACGTGCGCGGCGTGCCGCTGGCGCGCGTGCGGGCGCTGTTCCCACAGGCGCAGGCGCAGGCCTGGCGGGTGACGCTGGCGCCACCGCTGGCGCGCGCGGCCTGCCGACTGCACCCGGCGCTGTATGGCGTGTTCAACCGCGTGCCACTGCTGCGCACGCACCGGTTGGTCTGGCTGGGCAAGGGCGGCTGAACCGGCGCGCTGTCCGGCGTCGACCGCCGCGTACCGCAGGCGGGCGCCGCCTCACACCAGCCCGGTGGCACCGACCGCGGCGCCAAGCGCCATCAGCGCCAGCGGACTGGTCTTGCGCCGCAGCGACAGCCAGACGGTGGCCGCCACCAGCGCCAGCGCGGCCGGCCGGTGGCGGGTTGGCGCGGTCAGCAGCCAGCCGGTGGCCAGCAGCAGGCCCAGCGTCAGCGGCGTCATGCCGGCTTTGAAGGCGCGTGCCCAGGGCGCATCGCCGCGGCGCAGGCCCCAGCGGCCGACGGCCAATGCCAGCAGCGACGCCGGCAGCAAAATGCCAGTCATCGCCGCCACCAGCCCGGCCATGCCGGCGGTGTACCAGCCCATCAGCGCGACGAACAGAATGTTCGGCCCCGGCGCGGCCTGCGCCAGTGCGATCGAGGCATTGAACTGCGCATCGTCTATCCAGCCGTGCTGGTCGACCAGAAAGCGGTGCATGTCGGGCGCGGTGGTGATCGCGCCGCCGACCGAAATCGCCGACAACACCAGGTAGTGGCCGAGCAGCAGCGCCAGTTCGGCCAACGAACGGCCGTGCAGGCCGTAGTGGGCCAGCAGTTCGGCGCCGTTCACTGCGGCACCCTGCGGCGCGCGGCCGGTCCCGCCAATCCGCAATGGCACGCGGGGGGCGGCCGGGCGGGGATCATTGCCGCGCCTGGGCCGCGGCGCGGCGCAGCCGCCAGCTGGCCAGCAGCACCGCGCCGCCGCCCAGGCCGAGCACCACGCCGACCAGCGGCCAGCGCGCCACGCCGACCAGCAGCAGCGTCAGCGCGGCAATCGCCAGCGCGTTGCGTTGGCCGAGCGGGTTGGTCTTCAGCGTGGCCAGCAGCTTGAGTGCGGTGGCGATGACCAGCCCGGCGGCCACCGCGCCCATGCCGCGCAGCGCGCCGGCGACCATCGGCGCCTGGTCGACCTGGCGGTACAGCGTGACCAGCGCCAGCACAATCAGCATCGGCAGCGCCAGCAGCCCGGCGCCGGCGGCCAACGCGCCGCGCAAGCCGAACCAGCGGTCACCGACGATCAGCGCCAGGTTGACGACGTTGGGCCCCGGCAGCACCTGCGACAGCGCCAGCAGCTCGACGAATTCCTGCGGCGCCAGCCAGCGTTCGCGTTCGACCAGCTCGCGGTGGGCAATCGGCAGCACGCCGCCAAAGCCCTGCAACGCCAGCCGGTTGAAGACGCGAAACAGCTCGGCGCGCGAGCGCGGGCGGCGGGTTGGCGCCGCAGTCGCGCTGTCGCTCACTGCGCCACCTGTGTGCCTTCGGCCGCTTCCGCCAGGCGGACATTCACCCCTTCGGTCAGCCGGCCAGGTTTCATCGGTTGACGCGCAGCGCCTCGGGGTTGACGATCTGGCTGGGCGTGCCGGCGATGAAGTTGACGACGTTGTCGAACGCGGCGCCAAAGTACTGCTCGTAGCTGTCTTGCTCGACGTAGCCAATGTGCGGCGTGCAGATGGCGTTTTCCAGCCGCAGCAGCGGGTGGCCTTGCAGGATGGGCTCGGCCTCGAAGACGTCGATGGCCGCCAGCCCCGGCCGGCCCTTGTTCAGCGCCGAGACCAGCACCCCGTCTTCCAGCAGCTCGGCGCGCGAGGTGTTGACGAACAGCGCGGTGGGCTTCATGCGCGACAAGTCTTCCAGGCTGATCAGGCCGCGGTTGTCGTCGACCAGCCGCAGGTGCAGGCTGAGGATGTCGCAGCTGGCAAAAAAATCTTCACGGCTGGCGGCAGCCAGGTGGCCGTCGGCGATCGCCCGCTGGCGCGAGGTTTCGCTGCCCCACACCTGCACGCGCATGCCGAAGGCGCGCGCGTACCCTGCCACCAGCGCGCCGATGCGGCCATAGCCCCAGATGCCCAGCGTGCGCCCGCGCAGCACCAGACCGAGGCCGAAGTTCGGCGGCATCGACGCCGCCTTCAGCCCGCTTTGCTGCCAGGCGCCGTGTTTCAGGTTGCCGATGTACTGCGGCAGCCGGCGCATCGCGGCCATGATCAGCGCCCAGGTCAGTTCAGCCGGCGCGACCGGCGAACCCACGCCTTCGGCCACCGCAATGCCCAGCCGGGTGCAGGTGTCGACGTCGATGTGCGCGCCAACCCGGCCGGTTTGCGCGATCAGCCGCAGCTTGGGCAGTTTTTCAAGCAGTGCGCGCGGAAAGTGGGTGCGTTCGCGAATCAGCACCAGCACCTCGGCCTCGCGCAGCCGCACCGACAACTGGCCGATGCCTTTGACGGTGTTGGTGAAGACCTTGGCGTTGTACTGCTCAAGCACCGCGGCGCAGCGCAGCTTGCGCACCGCGTCCTGGTAGTCGTCGAGGATGATGATGTTCATGTCTGCGCGGGCCGGCGCCTCAGGACGGCTTGCGCCGCGCCGGGTCAAAGATTGTGCCCGCCGCTTGGCGTCGATTCGCCGCGCGTCAACAATCGCCACCCCTGCCACCTGTTGCCAAGGCGCCCGCCGAAGGCTTGCCCCATGACCACGACGTTTTCGCTCTCCGCGGCCAGCGTGCCGGTGTTCACGCGCCAGTTCAACGCCATGCTGGCCTGGCTGGACAAGGCCGAGGCGCACGCGCTGGCGCGCCAGTTCGATGCCAACAACTACCTGCAGTTGCGGCTGGCGCCGGACATGCTGCCCTTTGTCTACCAGATCCGCATTGCCAGCGACACCGCCAAAGGCTGCGTGTCGCGGCTGGCCGGCCAGACGCCGCCGAAATTTGACGACGACGAGGCCACGCTGGATGAGCTGCGCCTGCGCATCCGCAAGACGCTGGCGCACATTGCCTCGGTGCCGGCGGCCGACATCGACGCCGGCATAGCCCGCGAAATCATGCTGCCTATGCGCAACCGCGAGCCGCTGCGCTTTTCAGGCACCGACTACCTGCGCCACTGGGTGCTGCCGAACTTCTTCTTCCACGCCACCACCACCTACGCGCTGCTGCGCCACGCCGGTGTTGAGCTTGGCAAGGCGGACTTTTTGCAATGAGTGATGAACGATGAACGATGAACGATGAACCGCCCGCGGCAGCCGGGCGGCGCGTCTTGATTCATTGTTCATGTGCCGTGCGCAGCGCGGCACCTTCATCGTTCATCCGCGCGCGTACGCGCGCTCATCCGCGCGGCGCCAGCGCCGTGGCGCCCGGGGTGGTGCGCGTCGAGCGCACCGGAAAGTGGTGGTTCAGCTCGGCCAGCCTGGCCTCGGCTTCGGTCTGGCTCAGTTCCAGCGCGACCACGCTGTACAGCGGCAGCCTCAGGTGCCACAGCTCGCGCAGCGAGCGCACCCGGCGCACGCGGTCGCACAGGGCCTCGGCGTTGTCGCCTGGCAGATCGGTCAGGTGGCGCAAGAATTCCTGGCGCGCCGCGGCCAGGCGGTTGACCGGCCGGTCGCTGTCGCGCACCCAGCCATGCCGCGTGGCCCAGCGCTCGAAGCGGCCGCGCCAGCTCAGCGACGACGGCCACAGCGCCGGCGGGCAGACTTCGATACGGCTGGTCAGCAGGCTGCTCGGCGCCGCGCCCGGGCCCCGGCTGGTCCAGCGCGACATCCACCGCTGCAGCGTGATGGGTTTGTGGAACATGGTCGCTGTTTCGGCATTTGTTGGCGCCGGCTTGAATCCAATTCCGGCACTTGAGGCCCGAATTGTTCGAGCGTGGGCTATAGGCCGAAGCGCCGAACAACGCCGGCGCGATAGGCCATTCGGCCGGCGCCGGCATCGGCCGGCCGGCGGCGTGCCCCGGCGCTGCGCCCATACTTGGCGCCCAGACTTTCAGGAGCCGCCATGCGTGGACGTTGGATGGTGCGACTCGGCCTGCTGCTGCTGGCGCTGCTGCTGCTGGCCATTGGCAGCGCATGGTGGTATGCGCGCAGCGTGCTGCCGCAGACCGAGGGCCGTCTGACGCTGCCGGGCCTGAAGGCGCCGCTGCGCATCGCGCGCGACGCCAACGGCATTGCGACCATCACCGCGGCCAGCCGGCGCGACGCCATGTTCGGCCTCGGCGTGGTGCATGCGCAAGACCGGCTGTGGCAGATGGAAACCCAGCGCCGCATCGCCAGTGGTCGGCTGGCCGAGGCCTTTGGCGCGGCGGCGCTCGACACCGACCGCTTCGTGCGCATCCTTGGCGCGCGGCGCGCCGCGCAGGCGCAGTGGGACCGCGCGTCGCCGGCCGCGCGCGAGGCGCTGGAGGCCTATGCCGAAGGCGTCAACGCGCTGGTGGCCAGCCGCCACGTGCTGCCGCCCGAATTCGTCGCGCTGGGCCTGCGCGCCGCGCCGTGGACGCCGGTCGACAGCCTGGCCTGGAGCATCATGATGGCCTGGGACTTAAGCTTTAACTGGCAGACCGAGCTGCTGCGCATGCGGCTGGCGCTGAGCCTGCCCAAGACCCGCATCGACCAGTTGCTGCCGCCGTACCCGGGCGACGCGGTGCCGGCCAGCGCCGACTACACCGCGCTGTACAAGACGCTCAAGCTCGACGCCGGGCAGAAAACCGCGCTCGCCGACACCGTGGCGCGGCTGATGGCCGCCGCGCCGCCGTCGGAGGTCGAAGGTGCCGGCTCCAACGTCTGGGCCATCGCCGGCAGCCGCAGCGCCACCGGCAAGCCGCTGCTGGCGTCCGACCCGCACCTGCGGCTGACAACACCGGCGCTGTGGTACTTCGTTCATCTGAAGGCGCCGGGGCTGGACATGGCTGGGGCCAGCGTGCCTGGCGTGCCCGGCGTGCTGATGGGCCAGAACGCGCGCATCGCGTGGGGCTTCACCAACACCGGGCCCGACGTGCAGGACGTCTACCTGGAGCGGATCAAGCCTGACGACGCGGCCCAGTACCAGACGCCCGACGGCTGGGCCCGCTTCGAGGCGCGCGACGAAGTGATCAAGGTCAAAGGCGGCGCCGAAGTCCGCTTGACGGTGCGTGAAACCCGCCACGGCCCGGTGATTTCAGACGCCGCGCTGGCCGGCGCCGGGCCGGCGGTGCTGGGTGCGGCCGGCACCGGCGGGGCCGCGGCGCCGGCGGCGTATGCGCTGGCGCTGCGCTGGACCGGGCTGGACGCCGACATCGACCTGGTCGCCGCCGGGCTGAAGATGATGGCTGCCGGGTCGGTCAACGAGTTCATCGAGGCCTCGCGCGGCTGGCTGTCGCCGATGCAGAACATGGCGGTGGCCGACGCCGACGGCCACATCGCGCTGGTCAGCTCGGGCCGCGTGCCGCTGCGCAAGCCCGACAACGACTTGCTCGGGCTGGCGCCGGCACCGGGCTGGGACGCGCGCTACGACTGGATCGGCTTCGTGCCGTTTGACGAACTGCCGCGGCAGGTCGACCCGCCGTCGGGCTATGTCGCCAATGCCAACCAGAAGGCGGTGGCAGTCGGCTACCCGCACTACATCAACGCCTACTGGGCGCTGCCGTTTCGCCACCAGCGCATCACCCAGTTGATCGAGGCCAAGCCCAAGCTGTCGCTGGACGACCTGCGCGCGATCCAGGCCGACCAGACCTCGCTGGCCGCCAGGCTGTTGCTGCCCAGGTTCAAGGCCGCGCGCTCGGGCCACCCGCTGTACGCCGCGGCGGCCAAGGCGATTGACGGCTTTGACGGCCGCATGGCGCCCGACAGCACCGGCGCGCTGGTCTTCTGGGCCTGGGCGCGCCACCTGTCCGAGCGCGTGCTGGTCGACGAGCTCGGCCGCGACCTGTACGAGCGTGCGCTGTCGCTGCGCGGATATTTCGACGGCCTGGCCGACATCATGGCGCGTGACGACGCCTGGTGGTGCGACGACAAGGCCACGCCGCAGCCCGAAACCTGCGCCATGCAAGGCGACGCCGCGTTGACCGCGGCGCTGGACGAGCTGCAAAAGCTGCAGGGCGGCCGGGTCGACGCCTGGCGCTGGGACCGCACGCACCAGGCGCGGTCGGAGCACCGGCCGTTCTCGCGCGTGCCGCAACTCGCGCCGCTGTTCGAACAGCGGCAGCCGATTGGCGGCGACACCTACACGGTCAACGTCTCGCGCGTGGCGCTGCGCGCCGACGCGGCCACCGGCGAGTTCTACCTGAGCGACCACGGCCCCAGCCTGCGCGCGCTGTACGACCTGGCCGAGCGCGGCAACGCGCGCGTGGTCCACTCCACCGGGCAAAGCGGCATCGCCTGGTCGCCGCTGTACCGCAACTTCGGCCCGCTGTGGCGCGAAGTGCAGGGCGTTGCGCTGGTCGCCGCCGACAATGGCCGGTCGCAGGTGCTTGACCTGCTGCCGGCGGGACAATGAGGGCGCGCCGCTGGCGCCGTGCATGAACGATGAGCGTGCCGCTTGGCGCGGCACATGAATGATGAAAGCGCCGCTTAACGCGGCGCATGAACCATGAACGCGCCTCGGCGCATGAAACCGACAAGATGTTTGGTGTAGCCGACTATTGGGCCTTCGTGGTCGCGGTGATTGTTTTCCTGGCCATTCCCGGGCCGGGCAACCTGGCCATCGTCACCTCGACCGCCAAGGGCGGGCTGCGCGGCGGGCTGGCCGCGGCGCTGGGGGTGATTGCCGGCGACCAGGTGCTGATGTGGCTGGCGGTGGCCGGCGTGGCCGCGGTGTTGAAGGCCTCGCCGGCACTCTTTAACGCGGTGCAGTGGCTGGGCGCGGCCTACCTGGCCTGGCTGGGCCTGCAGATGATCCGCGCCACGCCTGGCGATGCGCCGGTGGTCAACATCCACGTCGGCCACTACCTGCGCCAGGCGATGGCCATCACGCTGCTGAACCCGAAGGCGATCGTCTTCTACATGGCGTTTTTTCCGCTCTTTGTCGACCCGGCGCAGCACCGCGGCCTGCCGACCTTTGCCTTCATGGCGGCGACCATCGCCGCGCTGACGTTTCTGTACTGCGCGGGCGTGACCTGGCTGACGCTGCGCTTTGCCGACCACTTGAAAGCCAGCCCGCGCCTGGCCGCCTGGCTGAACCGGCTTGCCGGCACGCTGCGTCCAGTTCGGCCCCGGCAGCCCGACCTTTACTTCCTTCAGCGCGCCGAGCGCGCCGTTGCGCACCAGCTCGCACGCGTGCCGGAACTCTTTCGCCGAGCGCTGCTGGCTCCCCGTCTGCACGATCCGCTTGTTCTTCCGCGCCGCGGTCACCATCGCGCGGCCCTCACTCACTACGAGCGAGAGCGGCTTCTCGCAATACACGTCTTTCCCGGCGTTGCAGGAATCGACGGTGATAAGCGCGTGCCAGTGGTCCGGGGTGACGTTCAGAATCGCGTCGATGTCTTTGCGCTCGAGCAGCGCGCGGTAGTCGCCGCTGACGAACGGCGTGAC
>WBZS01000475.1_pt1 | contig 51105 bp, 40 predicted proteins | sample 5204201 | NCBI WGS metagenome assembly WBZS01 (sample SAMN12344357, study PRJNA552823) | activated sludge metagenome | biome: Activated sludge suspended growth; feature: Nitrification reactor; material: Wastewater; isolation source: activated sludge from nitrification reactor of wastewater...
GTGTCCTCGTCGCGCGTTGACTCGGTCTGCCGACCCTCCGCGCAATGAAGCGGATTGAGACCATCCCCCGCGAGCGAGGGCGCGCTGAACGAAGTCTGCCGACCCTCCGCGCAATGAAGCGGATTGAGACTTTCTGGCGGCGATGGCGAGGGTGAGGGCATTCTGTCTGCCGACCCTCCGCGCAATGAAGCGGATTGAGACTTGTCGGCATCATGGTGCGGTAGCTTGGCCACGATGGTCTGCCGACCCTCCGCGCAATGAAGCGGATTGAGACGGGTGGCAGCGACGAGGGCGAGGGCAGCAAAGAGCTCTACGGCGGTAGTCTCGCCCTCGACCGGTCGCCGCTGGGCGGCCTTCGCGCCAGCCTCGACCTGCCCGCCTCCTTGCCCGCAGATTCGGAACCTATTCGGGAGCAACGCGGACGCCGCGTTCGCAGTGCAGGCTAGGCCACTTGCGACGTGAGCGGTTCTCGCCGCGCCTTCGAATGGCGGCGAAGACCCGCGCCTCGCCTGCGCCGAGGCACGGCAGATGCACTTGACGCAGCACAATGCCAGGGTCGCGACCCGCTGGCAGCATCGCCGCTTTCCGCGAGGTCGCCCATGTCCGGCACTTCAGAAGTTCGCCGCGCCCGATTATATCTCCTGGCCCGAGGTTGCGCCCTGGTGGGAGCCGGTCTCGCCGTGCTCGGCCTATCGCAGATGGCTGCCGCGCAATCGACTGCCGGCGACGCCTCGGCCCAACATCGTGTCGAGCCAGGTCGTCAGGTGCGGGCCGGGTGGCGGCATTGGCAACTCGGCGACTTGTCAATTTCGGTGCCGGAAACCTGGACCCCGGTATCCGGCCTTCCGAGCCCATTGGAGGCGACATCGACGACATGGAGTGGCGCGGCATTCGCCGAGCGCCCGTCGGCGGTCGAGACGGGCGCGCTGCTGGTGCTCGCCTGGGGCATCGGCGAGGGCGGTTACGCGCTCGGGCTCGATGCCGGCGATATTGTCGGCGGCTCGGCGGTGCCCGTCGCTGGACGCATGGCGGGCAGGGTGGATTTTCAGGTTCGCGACAGAATGAACGATACGCGCGGCTTCGATGTCGTGATCGGCCCTGAGGACGCCGATGCCGCCTCTCCGACGCTCACGGTGACCTGCCGCGCACCGAGTCGCTGCTGGCGGCGCATCGAACCGCTTTGCACCGAATTGATCGGCACGCTCGCCCTGAAGCCGGGTGTGAAGCCGGCTATCGGAGCCGGGCCGGCAGCGGCGGCGAGTTCGTCGCCATCTTCGGCGAAGCAGCCCGACAGCGGCTCTGCGGCGCATGTTGGCGTCTCCGCGATGGGGAGCACGTCCGGCGGTCGGTCGCGAGCAGCCGCAATATCCGCGCCTAAGCCCGTCATGGTGCCACCGGCAAGCGGTCGGCGCACGCTGGTGCCCGACGCGGGAGCCTGGCGGGCGACGAGCTGGGGGCGCGGGCGCACCGATTTCGTCAGCATGGCCGAGAAAGGTGCACGCGTCAGGTATCCGGCCGGCGCGGGCGGTGGCGGCGCGGGCATCCTGTCCACGCAGACGGCCGTTCGCCTCGGCGATCTGGCAGCCGGCGCCGAGACGACGCTCACATTCCACTTCGATCCGGCCGCGACGGACGGGTGGCGGATCTCGCTCTGCCCTGCGCGCCTCGACAGTTGCTGGAGCGAGCGCGGATACACGCTGTTCTGGCAGCCGGCCGCGGCTCCGGGCCAGTGGCAACTGCTGCGCAAGTCGAATGACGGCAAGCACCGTCCATTGGCGACGGCTCAGCGGGTCAGCTCCGAGCTGAAGCTGCGCATATCGGCGGCTGGCATCGAAGTTTCCGGCGCTGGGATAGCGTCGCCGCAACAGGACCAGTGGGAACTGCTGACATCGTTCCTCGCCTTTGAAATCGGCATCGAGGCGGTGCCTGTCACCGAGGCGGCGGCCCAGTCCTTTGCGCTCACCGCCGTCGACATCGATGAGCGCCATCCGGAGGCAGTCGGCGTGCCTCCGTCGGCATCCGGCGTCGAGCCTCTGCCCTCCAGACGCCTGCTCGCGGGAGCGCCTGGGCCACACTGGGCGGCCTTTGCGAAGGCCGGCGGCGACGCGGCTTTCATCGGCGCCGACGATGTCGTTCGCGTTCCTCAAGGGCGTGGCCTCGGTTGGACGGGCTTTGCCCTGCGCCAACCGACCATCGATGTTCCGTCGCGCTCCGAGCTGGCACCGCGCCGGGTGCGCATCGCCACCGATCCGAAGCTCTCCACCGGCTTTGCCGTCGTGCTCTCCGCCCAGCCTGAGCCCGGCGACCCGTGGCTGCAGTCGAAGGTCTGGGTGCAATGGTCGCGGCGGCCCGATGGCGGCGGCAAGCTGACGCTCGCGAACTGTGCATCCGTCCCCCGGCAAATATCCATGATGACGCCCTCGGGATGGGACGGCCAGCTCGACATCCGGTTGCAGGATGGCCTCGTGGAAATCGGGCTCGATCAGCACTGGCGCATGGCCGGCGCCTCGACCTGCGTGGCGAACGGCAATCGGTTCCATCTCGGCATCTTCGCCGCGCCCGACAAGGAGAACGAGGCGGCCGTGCTGTCGCTGACGCGCGTCGATATCGATCGCGTGACACCGGCGGCGATGACGGTGGAGCAGCGCTTCGAGCTTCTCGACGATGAGGACTTCGATCCGATCGAATTCCTCGATGCGATGGCCGTCGAGGCCAAGGGCAGGACGCCATGAAACCCACGACCGTATCCCGGGATGACAGGACGCCGCCGCAGCCGGCACGGCGGCCCATGTGCGCATCGAACCGGCAAGCGGTGCTTGCAACGCTGTCCGCGCTGGTTGCGACAGGCGGCGCCGTCGCCGAGCCGGTCCACGGCAGTGACACGGAGCGTGCCTCGGCTTGGCTGTCCCGGCTGAACCACGCCAAGTTGCAGTCGGTGATGGCGGCGACAGGCAGCGCAACTCCGGATGGGTTCTACGATTGCCTGTGCTCCGGCCGCTGGCATGCGGGCCACGTCGGCGTCCGCTTCGATCCCGCCAAGGGGGCTTGCCAGTTCTCCGGCCTCGGCAGCTGGCACGAAGGATTGCCCGGCGATCGCGCCGCGTGGAGCCAGTGCATCATCGAGAAGCCCTATCCGAGCGGCCGCACCCTGGGCGATGTGGTGGGCGATGCCGTGGCCAAGCATTTCGAGGCCGCGAAGGCCAAGCCGCGCCCGGCTCCGCCCGTCGCCGGTTGCGTGCCCGGCGATGAAAGTTTCGTCGACCACTATGAGGACGAGCCTGCGCAGGACGTGGAAGCCTCGGCGACCCAGCTGGCACGCCTGCAGCTGGCGCTCGACGCTCACGTGCGCCGCCTCGCCAAGGAAGGCTACTACATCGCCAACAAGACCGAGGCGCAGAAGGTGCTGAACACTCTGTGGCATCTCGGGGCGAAGGGCACTCAGGGCGCCATCAACACGTTGAGCTGCGTTCTGAACGGAATGCCGAAGCGGGCCTACGACCGCCGGTACCGAGGCGATTCCGGACCACACCAAGGTCAAGGGCCCCGCGCCGCAGGTCGAGTTGGACAAGGGCTGGTCGCAGTGCGAGCAGGCCGCAGAACTCTCGCGAGCGGGCTTCGAGGCTCAGGTCCGCGCCATCGTCGGCCCCGATGCGCTGATCTCGACCATCGCCATCAACCACGCCGGAATTTCCAATTTCAACCACATCGCCAACCTCGTCGTGCTGCCGAATGGTCAGCGCTTCGTCATCGATCTGTGGGCCAGTCTCGCCGAGGGGGCTCCACGCATCTACCGGGAGGACAAGTGGCTGCAGAAATGGCGCTGCGATACCTGGGTCGGTGGCGGCGGCGCGGCGGGAACGGTCGTGACGTACGGTGCCATGGCGTTCGGCGACAGCGCCGTGGTGGGCGCCTTGGAGCGCTACCGGCGGGAGGATGGCGGCTTCGATTTCGACAAATTCCGCGCCGAGCTGCCGCAGAAGGACAAGAGGCGCGCAGAAACGCTCATTCGCAGCGTCCAGAAGTACCCCGTCGCCACGCAGCCGGCTCCCATATTGGGCGGCTCGGGCAGCTCGTCGAACGCAGAGCCTGGCCCCTTTGTCAGCGGCCCGGACAGAAGGACGGGGTGGAGCCGCAGCCGAGACTGACGCCGTGCGTGCCGCGGAGGAGACGCCCGGGGAACGATAGTCGGGACCGACCGGCCCGCCTCGGCGTCAGCTCCAGCGACGGTTGGACCACATCCACTGCTCGGGGTTCTCGCGCACCCAGGTCTCGAACTGGGCCTGCATGGCGGTCATGATCCACTGCACGTCGGCCGACTGGTTGGCCGTGCGCGGCACGCGCAGCTCCTTGATCTCGACCTTGAATCGGCTCTGCGTGCCGATGCGCACGCAGCGCGCCATCCAGATGCGGGCGCCGACGCGGCGGGCGATCATGGCGGCGATGGCCTGCGTGCGCGCCTCGCGGCCGAAGAACGGCACCAGGATGCCGGTGCGGTCGTAGAGGTCGCAGATCAAGCCCAGCCGTCCACCGCGGCGGACATAGTCGGTGATGAGCCGCGCCGTCTTTTGTGTGTCGCCGTGATCGCCCTCGACCTTGCCGCGCCCGAACAGGCCGCCGGGGAACAGGTCCCGGCGCTGGTCGCGCAGGTACTGGTCGACATACGGGTTGTTGACCGAGCGGTAGACGCCGGCCGGGTTGGCGCCAGCCAATGCCAGCGGCCAGATGGCCAGCTCGTAATTTCCCATATGCAACGAGACGCCGACCGCCGGGCCGAGCTTTTCCCTGTAGCGCTGGAAGATGCCCTGGTTGACGATCTCGATGCGTGACGGATCGCGGATCAGCCGGTCGATCTGCATCGTCTCGGCCATGACGCGGCCGAGGTTGTCCCAATGGGCGGCCGCGAGAGCCCGCCGCTCGCTGTCGGTCTTCTCGGGGAAGGCGATGGCGAGGTTATCGAGCGCCCGCTGCTGCCGTTTCGGATTGACGAGCGGCGCCAGTCGTCGCCAGGCCCAGGCAGAGGCCCCAGTCGCCAGCTCCAGCGGCAGGGCGCGCACGAGGCCGACCACCGCACGCAGCACCACGTACTCGAGCCGGAATTGCAGATCGCGCAGTCGGGATACGGGCGTCATTGGCTGCCAGGGCTGGGGCGGGAAATCATCTGGCGTCGGCACGCCACGTCGGCAGTTGCGGGATGCGCCCCGCACCCGTCAAGGGCGGAAAACGCCGCTGCCGGGCTTGCCGTCCTAGCGGCTCGCAAGAGCCCACCTATTCCCATTGTCGGGGCGCTCAGGCCGTCTGGCGCATCAGGCTCGGCAAGCCGCGCGTCGGCTGCATGCCCTCGCGCACGACCATGCGGCGCAGCGGCGGCAGCCAGTTGAGGGCCGCGATGCCGAGACCGCGCGCGGCGTGCATGACCGGGAGCTCTGAAATCAGCGAGCGATTGAGCAGATCGACCATATAGAGCCGCGAGGTCACGTCCATGCTGCGCGCCGCCGAGTAGGCGGTGACCACGTCGGGGCCACCGATGTCCCGGCCGTGCGCCGCCGCCTCGCTGGCGCAATCGGCAATCGTCGCGGCGTCGCGCAGCCCGAGGTTCAGGCCCTGGGCCCCGATGGGGGGAATGACGTGCCCGGCCTCTCCGACCAGCGCCACGCGGTTGGCGCCGAACACGGCGGGCTTCAGCCCCGAGAGCGGGAACAGGCCGCGCGGACCGATGTCGCCGATGGCTCCGAGGAGACCCTGCAGGCGCTCCGCTACGGCCGCGCGAAACGCCAGATCGTCGAGCGCTGCCAGCCGCTTGGCCTCGTCCGGCTGCTCGACCCAGACCAGGCTCGAGGCCAGCCCCGGCATCGGGACCACCGTGAACGGCCCAGCCGGGCGATGCAACTCGGTCGACACCTGTCCGTGCGGGCGGCTGTGGCGGAAGACCGCCGTCACCGCCGATTGCGGGTAGGTCCAGGTGCTGGTTGTGATGCCGGCCGCATCACGGCACAGCGACCGGCGTCCGTCGGCGGCAATGATCAGTTGTGCTGCAATGTCAGCGCCTTCCGCAGTCGTGGCGACGGCCTTGTCGGCGGCGATCGCCAGTCTGGTGACACCGGCGCTCTCGATCAGCGTCACGCCGCTGCCGGCTGTGGCGACGCGGACCCGCAAGGCGCGTTCGAGCGGCTCGTTGGGGACGTTGTAGCCGAACGCCGTCTCGCCCACCTCGCTGGCCATGAACAGGGCTTCCGGGGCGCGCAGCAGCCGGCCGGTATCGTCGATGATGCGGATGCCGGTCATTGGCGTGCAGTCCGCCGCCAGTGTCTCCCAGACGCCGAGGTTGCGCAGCAGGTCGATCGAGCCGCCGAACAGGGCGGCCGTCCGGGTGTCCGGCCGGTCGCCCAGAGGACGGTGCGGCGGGGCTACGAGGCCGACGCGCAAGCCGTTGATCGCCAATGCCGAAGCGGCTGCCAGGCCGGCTGGCCCGCCACCGACGACCAGCGCCTCGAAGCGGTGCGCGCGCGGTGTTTCGGGCTGGGTCGGCGGGTCTGAGGTGGCCATCTCCGGGCTCCCTACTGGCTGCTAAGTCCACGCTGCCATCGATACGGCTGTGGGCTGGACCGCACCAGTGGCCGGTTGGTCGCGGCCGGCTTGCCTCGACGGCGGTCGCGCGAGGCCGCCTGGGGCCAACACCCCGAATCGTCTCGTTGCAATTTGGACACTCTCAAGGCGCCGCGGCGGTCGCTGGTGGCTTTTGGTGTTTACGCCATCGCGTGGCTTGGTCTAGTTCTAGGCTCAAGTAAGCCCGCTGGATGGTTGACAGGCTCGAATCGTTGTCGTGTCGAGGGTCAGTTCAGCCCGCTCTTTACAATAGTGACGCGTTGTTGCGTCCAGTCAGTTCGTGGAAGTGGAGAGGTACAGTATGAACGGGGGAGTTAAGATCAGCCGTCTGGCCATCCTGGCGGCTCTGGGTCTTTTCGCCGGCGGCGTCGCCGGTGCGCAGGCTGCGGATCTTGGTGGTGACTGCTGCGCGGATCTCGAGGAGCGCGTTGCCGAACTCGAGGCGACGACGGCCCGCAAGGGCAACCGCAAGGTCAAGCTGACCGTGTCCGGTCACGTCAACGAGAGCCTTCTGTACTGGGACGACGGCTTCAAGCGCAACCTCTACGTCGGCCACACCAATCTGGCTGCTCAGACTCGCTTCCGCTTCGTCGGCGATGCCAAGATCAACGCCGACTGGTCGGCCGGCTACCTGCTCGAGATCGGCACGGCGTCCGTTCGTTCCGACCATGTCGATCAGGTCACCGATGACTCGGGCGCCAGCGTTGGCATCCGTCACAGCGCTTGGTGGATCTCGAACAAGAACCTCGGCAAGCTGTGGCTGGGTCAGACCTCGACGGCGACCGACTCGATCACCGAGATCAACCTCGCCAACGTTGCCCACATGGGCATGCAGAACCTCGCCGCCAACGGTGGTGGTCTGTTCGTCCGGAATAATGACGGCTCCACGAGCGCCGCTCGTCGTTACGCCTTCATCGGCGGCTCGAACACGCCCGGCTCGCCGGCTGTCGATTCGTCGCAGATCGGCGAAGGCAACCGCCAGAACGTCGTGAAGTACGAGACCCCGGCCATCATGGGCTTCATCGCCTCAACCTCGTTCGGCGAGGACGACATGTGGGATGCAGCCCTGCGCTACGCCGGCGAGTTCTCCGGCTTCAAGCTGGCCTTCGGCGTCGGCTACCAGCAGTGGACGGACGGCAATAACGACGAGCGCAACTGCGTCACCTCGGTCTCTGGCAACGGCTCCGACAAGAAGTGCCAGCAGCTCGGCCTCTCCGGCGCCGTGATGCACGTCGCCACCGGTCTGTACGTTCACGGTGCCTACGGCATCCGCTGGGACGACAACGTCAAGCTGTTGAACGCGGGTCGCAAGGAAAGCTCTGACCGCTACTACATTCAGGCCGGTATCGAGCAGAACTTCTTCGGCTTCGGCAAGACGACGCTGTTCGGTGAGTACGCCAACCACAACATCGGCTTCACCAGCGTCTCGACCGCCCTCAACTTGGCGACCGCCGAGACCACCATGTACGGCATCGGCCTGAACCAGGCCATCGACGCCGCTGCCATGGACCTCTATGTCAACTACCAGCACTACGAGTTCTCGGGCACGACCCTTACGGGCACCGTGTTCGGTGCTGGCGGCGGCATCAAGGACCAGCAGCAGATCGTTGCCGGCGGCATCATCCGCTTCTGAGCTGATCCGATCTGATCTGACGAATTGCGAGAGCCGCCCTCCGGGGCGGCTCTTTGCGTTCATCGGAAATTCAGGTTGGCGTGCGTGACGGGGCCCGAACGCACTTCGAGCGTGGCCAACCACAGAATGCTGGGGATAAAACGTGATTGTTTTGCCACAGCGTGGCGACGCATTGATGGCGCGCGTCGGACCGGACTTTGCGCGGGTTCCCCGCTCGGGTATCCAGAGTCCAGGTTATCGACTCGGCATCGGGTGCGTCGGGTGAGCGTGAAGCGCGAAATGCCTTCGCCCCACTCCTCCCGCGAAGCTCAGCTTCGGCCGATCAATCCTAAGTCAAACCTCAGTTGCGTCTTCTGCGTTTGCGTCTGGAGTGAGCGATCGCGCCGCGTGCGCCGCTTGGCCGGACCTGATCCATCGTGGCGTGTCCATCTGGGCGCTACGTTCCTGAGATTCCTCGGAGAGAGACATGATTGGGGGAATGATGAAATCGATCAGCCTTCTGGCCCTGGCTGCTGCCGCCGGCCTGTTCGCAACCAGCGCTTCCGCTGCCGACCTCGGTGGCAACTGCTGCGCCGACCTCGAGGAGCGCATCGCCGAGCTCGAGGCCACCACGGCCCGCAAGGGCAACCGCAAGGTCAAGCTGACCGTCTCCGGCCACGTCAACGAGAACATCGTGTTCTGGAATGACGGCACAGAGCGCGACATCTACGTCGGCCAGACCAACCTCGCCGCCCAGACGCGCTTCCGCTTCGTCGGCGACGCCAAGATCTCCGAGGACCTCTCGGCTGGCTACCTGCTCGAGATCGGGACGGCTTCGACCCGTTCGGACAGCGTCGACCAGGTCGCCGATGACGCTGGTGGCGCGGTTGCCATCCGTCACAGCGCGTGGTGGATCCAGTCCAAGCACCTCGGCAAGATCTGGCTCGGCCAGACTTCGACGGCGACCGACGGCATCACCGAGATCAACCTCGCCAACACGGCCCACATTGGCCTGCAGAACTCGGCGGCCAACGTCGGCGGCTACTTCGTGCGCAATGGCGACAGCTCGCTGAGCAAGACGCGCATGACCACCTTCATGGGTGGCGCCAACTCTACGGGCAGCCCGGCTGTCGACTCTTCGCAGATCGGCGAAGGCAACCGCCAGAACGTCGTCAAGTACGAGAGCCCGACGCTGATGGGCTTCATGGTCGCAACGTCGTTCGGTGAGGACGACATGTGGGATGTCGCCACCCGCTACGCCGGCGAGCATCACGGCTTCAAGCTGGCCTTCGGCATCGGCTACCAGCAGTGGACGGACGGCAACAACGACGAGCGCAACTGCGTTGCCGCGGTGGCCGGTACGGGTTCCGACCGCAAGTGCCAGCAGCTCGGCCTGTCGGGCTCCGTGATGCACGTCGCCACCGGCCTGTTCGTGCACGGTGCCTACGGCATCCGCTGGGACGACAACGTGAAGCTGCGCGACCCGGCGCTCAAGGATACCTCGGACCGCTACTACCTGCAGGCCGGTATCGAGCAGAAGTTCTTCGCCCTTGGCAAGACGACGCTGTTCGGCGAGTTCCAGCAGTGGAACATCGGTGCCACCGGCGCGACCTTCGCCAATGCGCCGAGCACCGTCGCCACGGCGGTGATCGAGTCTCGCACGACGATGTGGGGCCTCGGCCTCAACCAGTCGATCGAGGCAGCCGCGATGGATCTGTACGTCAACTATCAGCACTACAGCATCGACAAGGCCACGATCGTCGGCGCCACGGGCGGCCTCAACGCCTCGGGCATCAAGGACTTCCAGGCTGTGATCGCTGGCGGCATCATCCGCTTCTGATCGCATCCCACGTCTGAGCATCAAGGGGCCGCTCGCTCGAGCGGCCCCTACTTTTTTGTGCGATCGTGAAATGGGAATCAGGGCTTGGCCGTTGCAGTGCAAGAGCGTGTGCGCCGGCGCCGGCAATGACGGGAAGCCTGCTGAACTCTGGGCGCTGGAATTCTGCTCCGCGACGCAGTGTAGCGGCTGGTCGCGCGAGCTTTTTCGGGATCGCTCAATTGGGGCACGCAGCGTGACGGGTTTGCCACATGGCGGATCGATCACACCTGGATCGGGAAACGTTCATGCGGGCTTAACCAGGGTGGAAACATGCTTGTTTCCGCGAGTGCGAAACATCAAATTGGCAGGGTGCGGGTGAATCTGCACGGCACTGCGGGGTCGCCACTATGAAGACGGTCAAAATGTTCGGAATCGGCATCGTGCTGGCGCTGGCCAGCACGGCGGCTGCCGCGTTCCAGGAGCAGCAGGGCGGCGCGGCGCCGGGTCCTGCCAATACGGCTCCGGCTGCCAAGGACTTTCAGCTGGCGCCCGGCGCGGCGTCTGCGCCTGGCGGAACCGAGGTGCGGATTCCAGGATTAGGTAAGCTCGGCGTGCTGCCCAAGATGGATTTCGGCCTCGAGCTGTTGTACGGCGCGGCCGAGCGCAAGCCGGCTGTCGAGGCGCCGCGCGATCCCAGCGAGGACCTGACCATTCGCGGCTCGATGAAGCATCGCTTCTAACGGAGGCAGATGGCCCGGGTGGCTCCATCGCGGGGCGTTGGGCTTGTGCAGGTGGCGGCGGGACTAGGCCGATGCTGACTGCCGGTTTCGCCCGTCGCTCCCCGTCGCTCCCCGTCGGCCCGGGTGCCCTTTGCACTGAAGACAAGGCCTGGGAGCTGAAGACAAGGCTGGGAATTGACAGGGAGCGCCATCGAGCGCTCCTTTTGTTTTTGTCTGACGGAACTATCCCGTCCTGGGACAGCTGGAATCGAGCCGCTCGCGCCTGGTATTCGGCGTGCGGGGCTGTTTTGGTCGAGGTCCTATTTGGGTCCGAATGGACTGATGCTGACGCGGCAGAATGGAGACAGCGGGCGCGACCAGATGCAGCGGATCCGTTTCCCACTCGCGGCGGGATTGGTCCACGCCTTCACGGCGTCGGGCTCGGTGTGTGCGCTGCTGGCGACGCTTGCCGTCTGGCAGGGGCGCATTGACACCATGTTCCTCTGGCTGGGGCTCGCCTTCATCATCGACGGCTTCGATGGGACGTTCGCGCGCGCGGCGCGGGTCGGAGACCGGCTGCCGCGCTTCAGCGGCGAGGTGCTCGATCTGGTCGTCGACTACCTGACCTATGTGTTCGTGCCCGCGCTGGCGCTGTTGGCCGCCAACCGGCTGCTGGCTGGCTGGCCGGCGCTGGCGCTGGCCTCGGCCGTTCTGTTGTCGTCGCTCTACCACTTCTCCGACACCGGCTCGAAGGACGACGACTATCACTTCGTCGGCTTCCCGGCGGTCTGGAACATCGTCGCCTTCTATGTCTTCGCGCTCGACCTGTCGCAGGCGGTGGCGTCGCTGCTGGTCGTGCTGTGTGCCGGACTGACGTTCGTGCCGTGGGCGTGGGTGCATCCGCTGCGTGTCACGGAGCTGCGGCCCCTGACGCTGCTGGTGACCGGCGTCTGGGCCCTGGCCGCCTTCTGGGCCACGCTGCGCGGCCTGCCGGCGGGGGGACCGGGCAAAGCCGCCCTGCTTGCCGGCGCGGTCTACGTGGTCGGCCTGTCGCTGTGGTGGCGATTTCGGTCGCGGGCGCGCTGACGCTCGGCGCGTTTGGACGGGGGGAATCGCAAACCGTGGCGGCTGCCGCTTCGCCTCGCGCGACGGGATGCCTCCCGGCCTTCACCCGAGAGTGATCGCCCGCCGGCTCTTTATCGGCAATCCGGATGCGTGTTTCGACGTACAAGCGGGCAGGACACGCTTCTCCTGTCGAGACCGGCGGTGGTGCCACGCTTGCGGCGGTCACGACGTGGCTTGGCGCTCGTCTCGGTGCGGGGGCTCGCGCCGGCCTCCCTGGCTCGGGCTCCCCGCACCCTTCTTCGCGCCCCCGTCCAGTGCAGCGAGCTATTCGGCGGCCGCGCGCACGGGCTGCATCGCGGCCGCGCTCTCCAGTCGCCGCCGCACCAGGTCGATGTGGCCGCGCAGATCGTAGAGCTGGTCCGTGAAGTGCAGCGGTACGCGGATGCGCCGCACCACGCCGTCGATCCGCTCCACCTCGTCGAGCTGCTGGGCGATCTCGGCGGCGGTATGCGGGCGATCGAGCTGAGTTTCGACGGATTTCAGCTGGCGATACCAGTAGAGCAGCCGCTGCCGGATGGTCCAGGTGTAGAGCATCGGCACCAGCTTGATGATCGGGTAGAGAATGGTCAGCGCGGGGATCAGCAGCAGGATGGTCTGGGCGCCGTGGGCGTCGGCAAACGCCGCGATGCCGAACGGCAGCTTCAGGGCCTGCGCGATGGGGATCGCCTTGCCGAGCAGATAGGGCAGCTCGCCGGTCTTGTAGACGAGGCGCGCCTCGGGCGAGAGTTCGTACTCGGGGTCGCTGCCGGACGGGAACTGGCCCGGCGTGTGGAACAGGATGGGCTCGCCGTCCTTGTCGAAGCCGGACTTCGGCGTGCGCACCACGGCGTTGGTCAGCATCGAGGCCAGTGCGGGATGCAGGTCGTCGCGAATGACGAGGGTCGCCGTCGTCGTAAGCATGGTGATGTCGGTCGGGGGGATCGCGGGCGCGAATTCGACCGAGCCCTGGTGCAGCACCACCTTGGAGAACGAGGGAAAGCGCGTCGTGTAGGCGTCGGCTTCGACGCCGAGGTCCAGCAGCTTGAGACCGGGGTTGTGGAGCAGCTTCTGGATGCGCGGCGTCTCTGGCGGCAGGATGAGGAAGGCGGCTTCCGCGTCGCCCGAGATGAGTGGCGCGCCATCATCCGGCAGGACTTCCTCGACGTCGACGGCATGATCGGGCTTGCGCGGCTCGTCCTTGGCCGGCGTGTCGACGCCATTGGCTTTCAACATCTGGCGGGCGATGCGGCGCGCGCCGCTGGTCTTGGAGCCGACGTAGACCTTCTTGCCCTTCAGCTCGCGCAACGACTTGATGGGGCGGTCGGCGCGCACGAAGATCCAGATCGGCTCGTGGAACAGGCGACCGACCGAGCGCACCTTGGGCAGGTTGGTGTCGTGCCATTCGCGCGCCTTGGTCGAGGCGAGGCGGCCCTGCAGCGTGGCGGCGAACCCGCCCTTGACGAAGCCGGCGTCGACGTCGGTGTTGTCGGCGAACAGCGATTTCAGCGAGTCGATGCCCTCCAGGGCCGGGCGCAGTTCGACCGAGACGCCGCGCTTGGCCAGCTCCTTCTGCAGCAGTGCGCCATATTCGTGATAGGCGTTCTCCGAGCCGCCGGTGGCGATGACGAGGCGCCCATGCGGTTTCGGCTGCCAGAACTGGAGCGCGATCCAGACGGCCACCAGAGCCAGCACGAACAGCATGGCGCCGAGCGCGATCCAGCGTGCAACCCGCGTCTTCATCCAAAGATCCTCCACCCAGTCGCGCATGGCCAGCTCCCGCGTTCCTCGCCGTCCAGCAACGATTGGAAACGACGGTAGGAGGGCAATGGCGGCGATGCTATGGCGAGGACTATGCCGGTGTAAGCGGTCTTTGCAATGCTGGCGCTCCGTCGCCCTGGCCAGCGTTCAGCTGGCGCGCGGGGTGCGGCGCCGTGCTCTCGGAGGCGGGCCGATGGTCGGCTGGCAGCAGGATGCGGCAGGATTGTGTCATTGTTTCCGCATGCTTGCCCTGTTCCGGTGACTAACCCTTTCGCCGCCCGAAATAAGCAAAGCGGTGGATATAGGTATTTAACGCTGCTCACGGACTGCTATATGGTGCCCCGTGACGCGGACGGATGCCCTGCAACGGGCGGCGGTCCGCAAGAGGCGGCGCGCGGCGGAAACCTTGTCGAAGGCGGAGGCCGGGGCGCCGTGGGGACCATCAGGGAGTACCAAGCCAATGACCTCTCGTAGCTCGATCATCCTGGGCGCCGCCGCTGGCGTCGCCTCGCTCCTGGCGCTCGCCGCCACGCCGGCTGCCGCGCTGAGTTCGGCCGAGTGCAGCGCCCTCTACAAGGCCGCCCAGCAGGCCAAGTCGCTGAACGGCCAGACCTGGAACGATTTCCAGAAGACCAAGTGCGCCGATGCGCCCGCCGCCGCCGCCACCGCGACGACGCCGGCGCCCGCCGCCAAGGCGGCCGAGACCAAGCCGGCCGACAAGCCGGTGACGACGGCGCAGGCCACGACGCCGGCCCCGGCCGCTTCCACGGCTGCCGCTGCTCCCGCCGCCAAGGGCCTGACCTCGAAGGAGTGCAGCCTGAAGTACAAGGAGGCCAAGGCCGCCAACACGCTGAACGGCCAGAAGTGGAAGGACTTCCAGAAGGCGCAGTGCGGCCCCGGTGCCTCGGCTCCGGTCGGCAAGGTCGACACGGCGACGGCTGCCGCCACCGCAGCCGCCAGCACCGCGACGTTCCCGTCGGCGGTCGCCGCCAAGTACGCCAGCGAGAAGCCCGGCAAGGCCCGCATGCACACCTGCCTCGACCAGTACAAGGCCAACAAGGCGACCAACGCCAACGGCGGCCTGAAGTGGATCCAGCGCACGGGTGGCGGCTACTACAGCGAGTGCAACAAGCGCCTGAAGGCCAAGAGCTGACCAGGGCTCGCCGGTCTCCCGGTTGACGGCACCGCCAGACGACCGCGCCGCCGCATCCCACCGATGCGGCGGCTTTGTTTAGGTTCCAGGTTTTTGGGGGGAGGTTTTAGGGGCTCCCTGACACCTAAGACCTAGCCCCTAGAACCTCGCCGTCAGCAGCCGAGGTCCTTGCGCACCTCGAACACCTCCATGATGCGGGCGCCGCGATGCGGGCCGTCGCACACGAAGGTCCAGCGCCCTTCCGTGAAGGTGTCGCAGAGCTTGACGCCCTTGATCAGGATCCAGTGGCCTTCCTTGCCCTTGTGTACGGCCAGGATGTAGTGCGTCCAGGCATTGCGCGGCTTCTGCATCCAGGTCCACAGCGTCGGGCGCTCCTTGCGCGCCAGATGCATGAAGCTCGATTTCAGGTCCATGCGGTAGCCGAAGTGGGCCAGCGCCGCCGCCACGTCGTCGGCCGAGGTGCCGGTCACGCGACTGCCGCGCCCGTCCGCGGGGGCCTCGCGGTGATCGCGAATCAGTTCCTCGATGCGGCTGATCGGAAAGCCGGTGATGGCGGACAGCACGTAAGGCCCGCAAAAGGCGATGCGGCCGGTATCGTTGCGCGCGTCCGACAGGCTCGACGTCGTACGCGTGCCGGGCAAGGCATCTGGCATGGGAAGCGAACTTTTCTGGCGCGGGCGCGAGGGAATGGTTAATCGTATGTTGCCGGGGGAGTGTTGACGAACCGTTAAGGCACCGGCTGCGGTGCTCGTCTGCGCCCGTGGGCGTTCATGTGCCTGTTCCTGGTCCCGAGTTCGTGGTCCCGAGGCAGTCCGGAGGCCGAGCCCGATGCATGTCGTTGCCGTCTTTCTCGAAGCCAAGCGCGAGCACTCGGTCGCCATGCGTGCCGCCCTGACGGCGCACGCCCGCAACTGCCTCGCCAAGGAGCCGGGCTGCCTGCGCTACGAGGTGGGGCTCGATCCCCTCGACCCGGCCTCGTTCCTGCTTTATCAGGTGTACAAGGACGAAGCCGCCCTGCGCGCCCACAAGGAGCTGCCGCACTACGCCGAATTCCGCCTCAAGGTCGAGACCTGGATCGCCGCGCGACGGGTGCTGACCTACGAGCTGCTGGAAGGCGTCGGACTGGCCTGACCGGGACTGCGGCCGGGACTGCGATTGCGGCGCGCGGCCAGCCATGGCCGAACCTTGAAACGCGGATCGGCGGGGCCATCTGAGCGCGTGACGGGCGCGCGCGACGTTGTGAGGCCCCCTGCAAGCCGCGAGGCGGGGACCAAACCGCGAGGCGGGGACAAGGCGGCAACCGCCGGGCGGCACTCTTGTATCGCCGTCTCGGGCATGTACTACTGCGGCGCGAGGCCTGACGGACAGGGCAGGCCCTGACGTGACGGCGACGGGCAGCGCAGTCGGCACCGGCACTTTCGGCACAGCAGAATCGAGAGAAACGACACATGCGTTACGATGACCAGGACCGCCAGAGCCAGAACGTCGAGGACCGGCGCGGCGAAGGCGGCGGCATGTTCGGCGGCGGGCGCGGCATCCAGATCCCGATCGGCGGTGGCGGCGGCATGAGCCTGACCACAATGCTGATCATCGGCGCCGTCATGCTGCTGTTCGGATTCAATCCTCTGGACCTGATGCGCGGCATGAGCCCCGGTGGCGGCGGCATTCAGATCCCGCTGCCGCGCATGGAGCCCGGCACGCGCCGCGCCAACCAGGACGATACCGGCATCAACCTGCCCAAGAGCGGCGGCGGCAGCCAGGTCGGCGGCAACGAGGACGAGATGAAGAAATTCATCAGCCGGGTGCTGGCCGACACCGAGGACGTGTGGACGCCGGTGTTCAAGTCGTTCGGCCGCAACTACCGTCCGCCGAAGCTCATTCTGTTCTCGGGCGCCACGCGCACCGGCTGCGGCCAGGGCGTCACCCAGATGGGGCCGTTCTATTGCCCGCTCGACCAGAACGTCTACATCGACCTGCAGTTCTATGACGAGCTGAAGCGCCGCTTCAACGCGCCGGGCGACTTCGCGCAGGCCTACGTGGTCGCGCACGAGGTCGGCCATCACGTGCAGAAGCAGCTCGGCATTGCCGACAAGGTGCAGGAGCTGAAGGAGCGGTCCGACGAGCGCACGGCCAACGCCATCCAGGTGCGCATGGAGCTGCAGGCGGACTGCCTCGCCGGCGTCTGGGCCAACCTCAACGATCGCCTGAAGAACCGCATCCAGGACGGCGATGTCGAGGAAGGTCTCAACGCCGCCACCCAGATCGGCGACGACATGATCCAGAAGAAGATGACCGGCCGCGTGGTGCCGGATGCCTTCACGCACGGCTCGGCCCAGCAGCGTGTGCGCTGGTTCAAGCAAGGCCTGGAGACCGGGCAGGTCCAGTCCTGCGACACCTTCAACGCCGAGCGACTGTAACGGCTGATGGATGCGAGGCGCCTGGGCAACCGGGCGCCTCGCTCGCTGCCTGACGAAGAGGCCCGCGATGAACCAGCCTGTCCGAGAGACGGTGCAAGCGGATCAGCATCCGCATTCGCTGGCCGGTTTCGATGCCGAGCTGACGCGCCAGATCATTGCGCGGGCGAGCCGCATCGCGGCTCCGGCCGGCACCTGTCTGTTCCGCCCCGGCGACCTCTGCCGCAGCCTCGTGCTGCTCGACAAGGGCCGCGTGCGCGTCTCCATGCTGTCCGAGCAGGGCCGCCGCATCGAGCTCTACAGCGTGGCGCCGAGCGAGGTCTGCGTCATGTCGGTGTCGTGCCTGCTCGGCGAGCTGCCCTATCAGGCCGAGGCCATCGCCGAGACCGACGTCTCCGGCTGGGCCGTGGGGCAGACCGCCTTCCGCGAGCTGATCGCGGCGTCGCCCGTCTTCAGCGAGCGCATCCTGACCGTGCAGTGGCGGCGCATCTACGATCTCATCGGGCTTGTCGACAGCATTGCCTTTCATCGCACCGAGGCGCGGCTGGCGGCTCTTCTGCACGTGCGCTCCAGCGGTGCCGATGGCGTGGTGCACGAGACGCACCAGGACCTGGCCTTGGCCCTCGGTACCGCGCGCGAGGTCGTCAGCCGGCGCCTCAAGCGGCTGGAGGCGGACGGCATCGTGGCGCTCGATCGCGGTCAGGTGCGTGTGCTCGACCGCGCGCGTCTCGCCAGTCTCGCCGCCGCCGAGTAGCTGCGCGTTTTGCCCGCCATGTCGCGCGCCTCGTTTCACTCCGACGGGATGGCCAGCATATCGGTGTGCCCGGTCTCGGCGCGCGTTCGGATCAGCTTCCGCCACTCGGCGACGGTCTTGGCATCGACCTTGCCGGTCTCGGTCACCGCAGTGGCGAAACCCGCGGCCAGCTCGGCGATGAGCGCGGCATCGCGCGGCGCCTCCAGCCGCCACGGGCTGTCCCCTTCGCTGACCGAATAGCCGTTCAGGCGGAACTGGTCGGCCAGATGCGCGGGCGCCGTTGGACCGGCCGAAGGGCCAAATCCCTTGTCGGTCATCTGGTGGCGATGAAAGGCTGAGGCCATGGCATTGTCGGCCGGACGATGCGGCGTCCAGCGCTGGATGCCGTTGTAGGTCAGCACGGTGTAGAACAGGCTGCGGCGCTGGGCGACGGCTGCCGTGAAGCGACGGATGAAATCCGCCGAGCAGAGATCGAACAGCGCCGATGCGGTGACCAGATCGGCGCGCGCGCCGAGCGCGGCTTCCAGATCGCGGGCCAGATCGGCCTGGGTGAAGGCCACGGCGATGCGCGCGCGGCCCTTGACCAGGACGAGGCTGCCGTCGGCACCGTCCTCGGCCTGCTCCGCCCACCGCCTCAGCGCGGCGCGGGCTGCGGCGAGCAGCGCGGGATCGTAGTCGACGAGGCGCCACGTCTGCCGGTCGGGCAGCAGCGCCGATGTCGTGCGCAGGTTGGAGCCGGTGCCGCAGCCGAGGTCGACCACGCTGGCATGCTCGTGGCCGATGAAGCGCGCGGCCAGCGCCTGCGCCAGTTCGCCATTGCGGGCGCGGACGTCGGCCGGCTCGCGCAGCGCCAGCCAATCGGGATTGAAGCCGCTCATGTCGTCCCGCGGTCGCTGTTGAGAGAAGGCGCGCGGACCCTAGACCATTCGCGCCTCGGGATCACGCCTTGATCTCCAGGATCGCCGCCGCGATGCGCCGCGCCGTCTCGCTCCAGGTCGGCAGCTGGCGCCCGGCGTCCCAGGAGGCGTCGGCCATCGCCCGACGCAGCTTTTTCGCGGTCAGCACCTGGCGCAGCGCCTGCGACAACGCCGCCGCGTCGCCGGGCGCCACCTTGAGTGCGGCGCCGTCCGGTACCGTCTCGGCGGCCGCCCCCCCCGTCGTGCAGACGATGGGCAAGCCGCGCGCCATCGCCTCGGCCAGCACCATGCCATAGCCTTCGTAGAGCGACGGGCTGACGAATACGTCGGCGCTGGCGTAGTAGCGCTCGAGCGTCGCCGGCACCACGGCACCGGTCAGCTGAATGCGGTCGCCGACCGGGGAGGCGGCGATGGCGCCGCGCAACGCCGCGACCGTCTCGGGGCTGCGGTCGAGAACGCCGGTGATGATGAGGCGCCAGTCGAGGTCGGCGAGCGGGGCGAGGGCGGCGACCAGCACGTCGTAGGCCTTGCGCGGCACCACGGCGCCCACGGCGAGCAGCTGCATCGGCGTGCCGGTGCCGGTGGCGCGCGGGGCCGGCTCGGTGCCGGGCTCGGCGACGGTGATGCGCGCGGCTGGCACCGCGTAATCCGCAACCAGGCTGTCGGCCGTGCTGCGGCTCGTCACGATGACGTGGCGCGCCTGCGCCAATGCCGCCCGTTCGCTGGCATGCAATTCGGCCTTGCGCGCGTCGGTGAGGCCCGCTTCCAGGGCCAGCGGATGGTGCACCAGCGCGATGATGCGGCGGCCGAGCCGCGCCACGAGGTCGGCCGGCATCGCGCCGTAGGCGAGGCCGTCGATCAGCAGTTTGGCTTTGGGAGGGGTGGCGGCGAGCAGACGCTCGGTCTCGGTGAGGTCGGCGGGAGAGGGGGAGGGGAAGGAGCCCGGCAGCACGATATGGCCGGCGTTGATGCCGTACGACGGCAGCAGCGACAGCACGCGCCGGTCGTAGGCATAGCCGCCGGTCGGCGTCAGCAGGTCTCCGGGAATGGCAAAGGCGACGTCGGGCAAGGGAGCGGGCTCGGGATGGGCAGGCCGGGAACGGCCGGCAAAGACGGCGGGATTGGACGCGATCACGTGGCGTGAGGCAGCATTCTCTTACATCGGCGGAGCCGGCAAGAGTAAGGCCAAGGTCTGGCTAATGCCGGTCGACGGTGCCCGCCCCACAGGCGTCGCCGATGCAACTCGATGATCGGCCTGTGGCTGCGCCATGGCAGGCCGAGCCAACAGGCTAAAATAGAGGGGAGTTCGAGGGGTCACCCCTCGAACGGGGTGCGGGGTGGTAACCCCGCTCGCGAAGCGAACACGGCGTCCCTCAGACGGCGGCCTCGAAGGTGGCGCGGGCGAGATCGGTCTCCGACAGCGTGACGCGGATCTTGGCGAGTCCCTTGCCGTCGGCGCCGAGGGCGCCGTCGCGGGCCGCCTTGGCGACGGCGTCGAACACGTATTTGCACAGGAACTCGGTGGTGGTCAGCTTGCCCTTGAACTGGGGCAGCGCGTCCAGATTCTGGTAGGCGAGCGGCTTCAAGGTTTTTGCCAGTACGTCGAGCGCGGCGCCGATATCGACCACCACGTTCTGCTTCGTCAGCTGCTCGCGGTAGAACGCCACGTCCACGACGAAGGTGGCACCGTGCATGTGCTGCGCCGGCCCGAAGAACGGATCGGGCAGGCTGTGGGCGATCATGATGCGGTCGCGCACTTCGACGGAATACATCGCTGCTAGGCTCCTCGTTGCCGTTGTGCCGGCTTGCGCGCCGGCATCTCGGCGCCCGTCATACTCCGCGCCCTCCGTCGCGTCGAGGTCTTGGGCTCGGCGTCACAGCTCAGGCCGGCATCAGGGGAGCGGGCCGGTCTGATACATCGTGACACGGAGGCCGCCGTGCAGCACGGGGGCCTCCGTCGGCTTGAACGGAAGCCCCGTCGCGTGCGCCAGCCCCGCCTCGTTGGTGATGAGGCCGACGCGCCAGCCGGAAAAACGGCTGCGCAGCGTCTGGCCGAGCGCGCGGTAAAGGGGGCTGAGCGCGTGCTTGTCGCCGATACGGGCGCCATAGGGCGGATTGACGATGACGAGCCCGGCCGGTCCTTCGGGGCGGGCGAGGTCGCTGATCGCCGCTTGCGTGAAGCGCGTGATCGCGGAAACGCCCGCGCGTTCGGCGTTGGCGCGGCTCATGGCCACGGCGCCGGCATCGCGGTCGCTGCCGTGGAAGGCGAAGGCGGGAGCCGGCTTCATGTCGCTCTCCGCTTTCATCCGCGCCCAGGCTGCCGCGTCGAAGCTCGCCAGCCTCTCGAAGGCGAACGTGCGCGATCGTCCCGGCTTCAGGCCCATCGCGATTTCGGCCGCCTCGATGACGAAGGTACCCGAGCCGCACATCGGGTCGAGCACCGGCTCGCGGCCGTCGTAGCCGCACTGGCGCAGGAACAACGCCGCCATGGTCTCGCGCATCGGCGCCTTGTTGACCTGCTCCTTGAAGCCGCGCTTGTGCAGCAGTTCGCCCGACGTATCGAGCCCGAGCGTACAGAGGTCGTTGTCGAGGCGCACCTTGATGCACACCTCGGCGTCGTCGGAGACCGGTGCTCCGAGCTCCTCGGTGATGGCGCGCGCCACGCGCTGGGCGGCGGCGCCGGAATGGTAGATGCGCGACTTGGCGCAGGTGGCTTCCACGCGCACCGGCACGTCACGGCGCAGCACCCTGGCCCAATCCACCTTGCGCGCGCGCTTGTCGAGTTGCGCCACGTGCAGCGCGCGGAAGGCGGCGAAGCGGGCGACGACGCGCGTGGCGCCGCGCAATTCCAGATTGGCGCGCCAGACTTCGGGCCAGCCGCCGCGCAGCGTGACGCCGCCGGGGACGGCCTGGGGCTGGGCGAAGCCCATTGCGCGGGCTTCCGCGCACAGCGCGGCCTCGAGGCCGGGGGCGGTGGCGAAGAAGATCTCGAAGGTATTGCTGGTGGTCATTGGCGTGTGCATAGCCGCATCGGGGGGCGGCGGCGATGATTTTCGCGCCGATCGGCGCGAGCGGGGCTGCCGCCCCACGCCCCGCTCGGGGGACACCCCCGATCCCCCGTTTTTTTCACGCCAAGTGAAGAAAGAGCCGTGTCCGAGGGGGTATGCCGAGCGGCGCGATCACTTCTGGCGCGGATCGACGCTGTCGGCCTCGATCGTATACCCGGCATCGGCAAGGCCGGTGGAGGCGAAGTCTGTTTTCATGGTGCCCGTCACCCAGACCGGATCGAACTGGCCCTTGATGTCGAACGGCTGCGCCGCCTTGACGTAGACGATCTGGTTGGCCGGCGGCGGCGGCACGTGGATGCAGGCGCCGACGAAGGGGACGAGCAGGAATTCCTTGATGCTGGTGGCGTCGAAATCGAGCGGCACCACGTAGCCGCCCATGCGCACGCGCCGGCCGTCGAGGCTCGTCACCACCTCGGCGGGCGCGCTGGCCGGTGACTTGTCCGACATCCAGCGCCCTTCCGGCTTCGGAGGCGGCGCCGGTGCGTCGCCGGGCGCGGGACCGCCGGTGATGTCGAAGGCGCCGGTCTTGGGCTGGAAGAAGGGTTTGGGCGCCTTGGGGGGCGCGTTGGGCACCAGTTGATCCCATTTCAGCTCCAGCGGCGCCTCGGTCGCTGCCGCCGTGCCCGCCAGCGCCAGCAGCGCCGCGAGCGCGCCCGGCAGCAGTCGGGGGAACTGGAGGGTATCGCGAAGGCTCATGGCTCGGGTCTCGCGTCATTGGGCAGATCGAGGGGAGGGATTCCTCATATAGGGATATAGGGGCTTTCGAGCGGCAATTGGACTGCGCGGCCGATGGTCAGGTGCGGATCAGGTGCGGATCGTCATGCCGTCGGCGAGCGACATCCGGTAGGCGCGCAGCGCCGGCAGAAGCCCCGCCATGATCCCGGCCAGCAGAATCGCGCCGAGCGCGCCGAGATCATACGGCCTCAGCCAGTCGATGGCGACGTGCAGGCCCCAGGTGCGGTCGAGCCACGGCTGAAGCACGAACAGCGCCGCGTAGAGGAGGGCGGTGCCGAGCACGATGCCAGCCAGCGTCAGCACGCCGGCTTCCGCCGTCAGCAGCGCCAGCACGGTGGCGGGCCGCGCGCCGACCGAACGCAGGATGGCCATCTCGCGGCGGCGCTCGTTCAAGGTGGTGAGGATCATCGTCACCATGCCGAGCAGCGCGGTGGCGACGACCATCCCCGAGACGGCGGTGAGCGCGGTTTCCGCCGTGCCGACGAGCCCCCACAGCTCCTGCAGCGTGGCGCCGGGCAGGATGGCGGTCAGCGGCTCGGCGCGGTACTCGTTGATGGCCCGCTGCAGCTTGAACACGGCGCCGCGCGACTTGAGGCCGATCAGCGCGGCGGTGATGGTCTTCGGCGTCAGGTCGGCCGCGCGCGCGTCGTCGGCGCTCACCTGCCGGCCGGGGATGCGGGCGCCGCTTTCCCAGCCGGTGTGGATGGCCTCGATGGCCCCGAGGCTGACATGCACCGTGCGATCGACGGGCGTTGCCGTCGGCGCCAGGATGCCGGCGACGCGGAACGGCTTGTCGTCGTGCTCGACGAAGGCGACCGAGCCCAGTCCGTGCGCGATGGTGATCCGGTCACCCTGCCTGTAGCCGAGGGAGGCCGCCACTTCGGAACCGAGCACGGCTTCATAGAGGTCGGCGAACGGCGCGCCGGAGGCGAAGGCGAGCCCGTTGCTCCGGCGGTAGCGGTAGTGCTTGAAATAGTCGGCCGTGGTGCCGAGCACACGGAAGCCGCGGTGGCTGTCGCCCAGCGAGAACGGCACGATCCAGGCCACCTCGGGCCGCGCGGCGACGTCCTGGTAGCTGGCCCAGGTGACGTTGTTGGTGGCATTGCCGATGCGGAACACGGAATAGAGCAGCAGCTGCAGCGAGCCGGTGCGGGCGCCGACGATGAGATCGGTTCCGGAGATGGTGTCGGCGAAACTCGCGCGCGCGGACGTCCGCACCTTCTCGACACCGAGCAGCAGCAGAACGCTCGCCGCGATGGCGAGGACGGTCAGCGCCGCCGTGATCCAGCGGTTGGCCAGCGATTGCAAGGCGAGCCGGAGCACGATCATGCGGCGCTCCCGGCCGATGTCGTGGCGGACGTGGCGGACACATCGTCGCCGAGGCGCGTCGCGATGTCGGCGAGCCGCGCGACGCGGTCGAAACGGGGCGCGAGCGTCTCGTCGTGGCTGACCATGACGAGGCTCGCCTGCGCGGCCTCGCATTCGGCGAACAGCAGGCCGAGGAACGCCTGCTGGCGATCACGGTCGAGCGCCGAGGTCGGTTCGTCGGCGACCACGATCTCGGGGCGTCCGATGAGGGCACGCGCGGCGGCGACGCGCTGCTGCTGGCCGACGCTCAAGGCGGCGGCGCTGCGGCCCGTGACGGCGTCGGCTACGAGGCCGAGGCGACCGAGCAGGCGGCGGGCTTCCGCCTCCGGGCCTCCGCTCATGGCCACGCGTGCGCGCCGACCGGCGGCGAAGGCGAGCGGCAGCGTCACGTTGTCGATCACCGAGCCGTAGGGCAGCAGGTTGAACATCTGGAAGATGATGCCGAAATGCTCGGCGCGGAAGCGGTCTCGCGCGGACGCTGACAGCTGCGTGATGTCCTGGCCCAGGACGTCGATCGCGCCCACCTGCGGCGCCAGCACGCCGCACAGCAGGGAGAGAAACGTCGACTTGCCGCTGCCGGAGGGGCCGATCAGCAGCAACCGCTCGCCTCTGTTCAGCGCAAACGACGGGATATACAGGCCGAACCGCGCGCCACGGCCCGGCCAGGTGAAGCGCGTGTCGCGCATGACCACGACCGGGGCCTCCCCCGGCGCGGCAGCAGCAGCGGGCCTCGCGGCGCCGGCCTCGCGCGGCGCGGATGGTGCGCGGGGGCTCGCGTCGGTCGCACTCACATCTGGCCGCCCAGCTTGACGGTCGGATCGGCCGGCGTCGCCGCGAAGGTGCTCTGGCCCTTCGGTGTCACGACGTTGACCGTCAGGCTCCGCGCGCGCGGGAAAGCCTTGAAATAGGCAAGGTCGATGCGAGTGAGGGCCGACGGTGTGGCGCAGGCGATGTCGTACTCGGCCTCCACCGATGCGTGCGCGCCGTGCGCGTGGCGATCGTGCGGCGATGCCGACCGCCTGGTGTGCCCGTCCTTGCCGGGCTCGTCGTCCTCGTCCGCCAGCCCCACCTTGACGGCGGCGACCTTGCAGCCGGCGGCCTCGGGCAGCACGAACAGCGTCAGCGGCTCGCGCAGCCGGGCATCGACGCTGTCGCGCGTGGCCTTCTCGGCTGCGCTGTGCGCCTCGTGCTCGAAGCCCAGGAGGTCATCGCCGGGCGCCTCCAGCTCGAGCAGCAGCCGATTGCCGTCGAGCGCGATGTTGAGCGTGCCGCGTCCGTGTTCGTGGGCGCCGGCCTCGCGGCGATCGTTATCGCCCGCCATGGCCGGGGCGGTTGCCGCCAGGCCGAGGACGATTGCGCCGACCAGGACTGGGGCGCGCGCCAGTTTGCAGGGGCGGGGGAGGAGATTGGGCATGCGGTGGACCTTCGGGTGGTGCGGGACAACGGCGGGGGCAGTCGGGTCGCGGAGTGTGGTCTTACACGGGTCGTTCGGTGGGCGAAATCCGTTTCCGAGCCTACCCGACATTGGGACAAAATCGCGTTCGGCTAAACCAGGTCCACGCCGTTCAGGGCGTGGCCGGCCCTCCTCCGAGGGCCTGCGGGCTGCAGCGGCCGCTTCTCGCCCGGCTCTTGCCCGCCTGGTCGGCGCCTTGGACGGACCCGGCCCGAGGTTCCATCTTGCGGCGCGGATGCCCGGTGGGCATCCGAAGTGCCGCACAATGAGCGCTTGCATTGTAACTCGGCTCCGCCACCGCGATCCCCACCCTCGGCAGCTCCACTGTGGCCGCCCGCATCCGGCAGGACCAGCCCGACACCCTCACGACCCTAGCGAGGGGCGGCTGGTTGAAGGTGATCCGGTGATGTGCGAGCCTCGCAATTCGGCGCGCCGGCAGGGCCCGCCGCGAGCCGGGACGAGGCGCCTTTGGCCTGCAACGTCACCTTGACGACCTGCGGTATCCGCACCGCCACCAGCGACGCGACCGAGACCGTGCGCGCGGTCGCCGATCTGCGCGCCGGGCTCGGCGATGCCAGCGCGGTGCAGCATCTGCTGGTGTTTTTCTCGGTCCACCACGATCCCCATGAGCTGTCGCGCCGTCTGGCCGAGGCCTTTCCCGGCCTGCCGGTGACCGGATGCTCGACGGCGGGCGAGATCACCCCGGTCGGCATGATCGAGGGCTCGGTGCTGGCGCTGGCCTTCCCACGCGAGGGGTTCCGGGTCTACGCCGACGTCATCGAGGATATCGATCACTTCGGCATCGAGCGCGCCGGGCCGATCGTGCGCCGCTTGAAAGCGAACCTGGGCGGGGAGCAGGCCGGCCGCAAGGAGCGCGCCTTCGCGCTGATGCTGGTCGACGGGTTGTCCAATCGCGAGGAGATGCTGGTGGCGGCCGTGCACTGGGCCATCGACGACGTGCAGCTGATCGGTGGCTCGGCCGGCGACGGGCTCGGTTTCGCGCGCACCTTCCTGCTCCACAACGGCCGCGTGCTGACACGCGCTGCCGTGCTGGTGATGGTGGAGACGGCGGTGCCGTTCCGTGTCTTCAAGACGCAGAACTTCGAGCCGACTCCGATCAAGCTCGTGGTCACGGCGGCCGATCCCGAAAACCGCATCGTCACCGAACTCAACGCGGAGCCCGCGGCGCGCGAGTACGCCGCCGCCATCGGCCTCCTCCCGGATGACCTGGGGCCGTTCTCCTTCGCGTCCTATCCGCTCGTGGTGAAGGTCGGCGGTGACTACTATTGCCGCTCCATCCGCAACATGAACCCGGATGGCAGTCTGTCGTTTTTCTGCGCCATCGACGAAGGGCTGGTGTTCACCGTGGCGCGCCCGCAGGACATGCTGCGCTCGACGGCGGCCCGCCTCGCCGAGGTGGAAACGGAGCTGGGCGGGCTCGATCTCGTCATCGGCTTCGACTGCATGCTGCGGCGGCTCGATGCCGAAAACCGGCAGATCCGGCGCCAGATGGAGGAGCTGTATCAGCGCAATCGCATTGTCGGCTTCCACACCTACGGCGAGCAGTACAACGCCATGCACCTGAACCAGACGCTGACCGGCATCGCCATCGGGCGGCCTGCAGCGCCGACGGGCGCCCCCGCGCCATCGGCGCCGTCGGGACCGGTGCCGGCCGCCGCGGGCGGCGAGGCGGAGGGTGGCCCCCGATGAGCATCGACGAACTGACGGGCAGGACGGGTACGCCGAGCCCGCTGCTGCCGGCCGAATACGAGCGGCGCATCGCCAAGCTGGCCAAGATCAACGCCGCCCTCATGCAGCGAGTTGAGCGCTCGATGGAGCAGCAGGCCAACGCCTTCTCGCTGTTCCAGACGGCGATCGGGCTCGAGACACAGGTGCGCCTGCGCACGGCCGAACTCAACCATGCGCTGGGCCAGCTGGAAAGAACCAACGGCGACCTGGTCACCGCGCGCGACGCCTCCGATCGCGCCAATCGCGTCAAGACCGGCTTTTTCACCGCCGTCGGGCACGACCTGCTGCAGCCGTTGCACGCGGCGCGCCTGTCGCTGTCGGCATTGACGAGCCTGCCGCCCGGCGCGCCGGCGCAGGCCCGCCTGCTGGGGCAGATCGACCACGCGCTGCTGACGGTCGAGGAACTGTTGAAGACGGTGCTCGACCTGTCGCGGCTCGAATCCGGCGTACTGACGCCGAGCCTGTCACGCGTCGCCCTGCAGCCGGTGTTCGAGGGGCTGGTGGCCGACCTGGCGCCGCTGGCGCGCGACAAGGGGCTGATCCTGACCTCGCGCGCCACCTCGCTGATGGTCGAGACCGACGCCATGATGCTGCGGCGGATGCTGCAGAACCTGCTGGCCAACGCGGTGCGCTACACCGAGCACGGCGAGGTCAAGCTGGCGGCCCGCCGCCGCGGCGTCGGTGTGCGCATCGAGGTCTGGGACACCGGTCCCGGCATCGCAGCGGAGGAACGGGCCCGCATCTTCGAGGAATTCCAGCGCGGCGCGGCGTCCGACAAGTCCGGTGTCAGCGGCTTCGGGCTGGGGCTGTCGATCGTGCAGCGCATGTCCGACACGCTCGGCCACCGCGTCGAGCTTTGTTCGCGCGTCGGCCACGGCACCCGCTTCTCGATCCGTGCCCCGTTCGCGGGCGTGGCGAACGCGCGCGCCAACGGCGCCGAAGCGGCGCATGGCGCGGATGCCGGAGTGGGAGCGCCGACGGTGGCCGGCACCGCCGCGATGCGCAACGCGCTGGCGTTGGCCCGGCTCGTCGTCGTCGACAACGACATGGCGATCCTGACGGCCATGGACGATGTTCTGGAAGGCTGGGGCTGCAAGCGCTGGCTGGCGCGCACCCTGGAAGAAGTGGATGAGCTGACCGACGATCCCGCCTTCGCCGCCGATCTCATCATCGCCGACTTTCACCTGGACCGCGGCGAAAAGGGGCTCGATGCGATTGCCCGCGTGCGGGCGCGGGCGGGAAAGGTGCTGCCGGCCATCGTGGTCACCGCCGATCACGCGCCGGAGACCGAGGCGGCCGCGCGGGCCGACGGCTGCGAGGTCATGCGCAAGCCGATCCGCGCCGCCGAACTCCGGGCGCTCGTCACGCATCTGCTGCGTCGTTGATCGGGAGTGGCTGATCGGGACGGCGCGCATGGGCAGCAAAAAGCGCGCGGAACACGGGAGCCGCGCGCTTTTCCAGCGATCATCTTTCCAACTGAAGATTTCCAGCCGAGGGCCGGGCGCAATCAGGCCCCCTTGGGCGCCAGCACCATCACCATCTGGCGGCCTTCCAGGCGCGGCTCGCTCTCCACCTTGGAAATCTCAAGCAGTTCGCCCTTGACCTTCTGCAGCAGCTGGTAACCCAGCTCCTGGTGCGCCATCTCGCGACCGCGGAAGCGCAGGGTCACCTTGACCTTGTCGCCTTCCTCGAAGAAGCGGCGGATGGCCTTCATCTTCACGTCGTAGTCATGATCATCGATGCTCGGGCGCATCTTGATCTCTTTGATCTCGACGATTTTCTGGTTCTTGCGGGCCTCGGCGGCCTTCTTCTGCTCCTGGTACTTGAACTTGCCGAAGTCCAGGATCTTGCACACCGGCGGCTCGGCGTCGGGCGACACCTCCACCAGGTCGAGCCCCGCCTGCGTGGCGCGCTCCATGGCGTCGAAACGGCTGACGACGCCAACGTTCTGACCGGTCTCGTCGATCAGGCGAACCTCGCGCGCCCGGATCGATTCGTTGATGCGCGGGCCGCTGGCCTCGCGCTCGGGTCCACTTCGCATCGGCTTGCGGATGTGACGTCTCCTATGGTTGGTTGCACTGGGTTGGTAGGCTGCACTGCCGGTTGGCGGGCGCCCCGCTAGAGCGAGGGGCGCTCCGGAAAAACACCGGAAGACCATTAACATGCCCATGCGGACCCCGAAGCGGGCGGGGAGGGGCTGTCAACAGCCATTTTCAGCGGCGCAGAATCGGGGAGATCAGCGGGGAAGTCAAGCAATCCGGGCCACAGTGCGCCGTCAATGCAGCGGCGATGCGCGCCTGCCGCCATATCCTATTGCGCTAGATGGATATTTGATCGGTTTCAGGCGACTGGCCCGGTGTTGCCCAGCCGGTTGGCGAGATTGGTGCCGAGCAGGCGGTCGTAGACGGCCAGCGTCTCAGCCTTCATTTGTGCCAGCGAGAAGTGCGCCAGAACGTGGGCCCGGCTGCGGGCGCCGAGGCGCGCCCGCACCGCCGGTTCGAGCGCCAGGGCCTCGCCGATGGCCGCCGCCAGGGCGGTGGCGTCCCCCGGCGGCACCAGCCAGCCGGTGCGCGCATCCGGCCCGTAGGCGGGGGCGGCCAGCACGGTTTCCTGGGGCGCGCCGAGGCGGGTGGCGATGACCGGGCAGGCCATCACCTGGGCCTCTGCGGCGGCGCGCCCGAAGGCTTCCGGCTCGGTCGAGGCGACGACGGCGACCTGCGCCGCCAGGAAAGCGGCCGGCATGTCGTCGACGTGGCCGGCGAAGCGGACGCGATCCGCGATGCCGGCTGCACGGGCCTGCGCCTGCAACTGCTCGCGGTACCCGCTGCGGCCCTGGTCGTCGCCGGCGAACACCACGACCCAGTCGCCGAGCCCGGGCGTATTGGCCAACCGCGCGGCGGCCGCGATGACGACGCTCTGCCCCTTCCAGGCCGAGAGCCGCGCGGCCTGCAGGATCACGCGCTGTCCCGGGCCGACGCTCCAGGCCGCGCGCAGTGCTGCGACGCGCTCCGGTGCGATGGCCTTGGGATCGAAACGGCCACCCTCGACGCCGCGCTGGATGACGACGAGACGTTCGGCCGGCGTACGGTAGCGCGCCCGCACGAGGTCGGCGGTGTAGTGCGAGTTGGCGATCACCACATCGGCGCGCGCCATGACGCTGTTGTACCAGTTCTTGAAGCGGCCCTTCTCCTTGTAGGCACCGTGATAGGTGGTGACGAACGGCAGGCCGGCCCCGCGTGCGGCGAGCAGGCCGCTCCAGGCCGGAGCGCGGCTGCGGGCATGGATGAGGTCGACACCCTCGCGCGCCGCGATGGCGCGAATGGCGCGGGCATTGAGGACAATGCGCGCCGGGTTCTTGGTCTTGGCCGGAAACGGGAGCAACTCGCCGCCGGCTTCCGCCAGCTTGCCGGCGAGCCGCCCGCCCTGCGACAGCACCAGCGCGCGGCCGCCGGCCCGCGTCAGCGCATCGGCGATCTCGATGGTCGCGAGTTCGGCGCCGCCGGTCTCCAGCTCCGGGATGATCTGCAGGATGGTCGGGCGGTGCGTCGTCGGCCGATGCAGCTTCAAGTGGGCTCTCCAGAGTCCGGCAAAGACCGGTGCGCAGCCTTGCGGCCGGCAGCCGGACCCGCGCCGGGCTGGCTTCGGCGGCCCAGGGCGCGTAACAACAAGGGGCAGGTCACGAGGGTGCAACACTCGCGTAAACACGTCCCCGTGTACCGCATCCGCCGGCGGGTGGCATCGGTCTCGTGTGTCGCGGCCGGTATCGCGTTGTCTTCCCGCGGGATGAGCCCGCAGAGCTGAGGCCCAGACCGATGATCGACGCCGAACCGACATTCATCGAAGTGGCGCCGGGAGCCGGCCGCCGCCGCATCGCCGTGCTGTCGTCCCCCGCCGCCGACCGCAAGGCGCCCGGACTGATGTGGTTCCCGGGCCTCAAGTCGGACATGGCCAGCACCAAGGCGGTGGCGCTCAGCGCATGGGCCAGCGCCAACAGTCTCGGCATGACGCGCTTCGACTACTCGGGACACGGCCGCTCCAGCGGTCGTTTCGAGGATGCCCTCGTCAGCCACTGGATCGAGGAGGCGGAGGCCGTGTTCGAGGACGTCGCCCAGGGGCCGCAGGTTCTGGTCGGCTCCAGCACGGGAGGGCACGTCGCCATCCAGCTGTTGCGCCGGATGATGGCGCGCAACCCGGACGAGGCCCGGCGCATCATCGGCCTGGTGCTGATCGCGCCGGCCTGGGACCTGACCGAGGACCTCATGTGGGCGGTGTTCGACGAGCGCCAGCGCGCCGAGCTGATGCAACGCGGGGCGACCGTGCTGCCGTCGGACTACGACCCGGCCGGCTACAGCATCAGTTGCGCCTTTATCGAGGACGGGCGCCGCAATCTGCTCGCCGGCCGGCCATTCGACCCCGGCCGCCCGGTGCACGTCCTGCAGGGCGGGCAGGACACCTCGGTGCCGCCCGAGCATGCGCGCAAGCTTGTCTCCCTGATCAGCGGCGGTTGGGCTGATCTGATAGAGATTGCCGACGGCGATCATCGTCTTAGTCGGCCGCAGGACCTTGATCGTCTGTTTGCGGTCATTGCCGGGCTGATCGAACGATCCACCGTTAAGTCCGGCTAATCCCGGCTGGCGTCTCGCTTGTGTCGCCAGGATGGTCTATGGGCGACCTCGTGCAATGGGCGGCGGACCCTTTGCGGAGCGTCTCGGCGGCCCCATATCCGGTGCGGACGCCGCTCGGCCGATGGGGGCGGCCGAAGTGGGGGCGGCCGAAGTGGGCCGCGGCGCCCGGTCGGGGGGCGCTCAGCGCGCCGATGATCAACTTCAACAGCACGCTTCAACAGCACAAGGACTTCGCGAGAGAGTGCTCGCCAGCCTCAAACACAAGCATGTGCGGACGGTCCGCCGCTCCGCCTCGCGCCGCGCCCGTGCCGGGCTCGCCTTGACGCGAGACCTGGTGCTGCGTGCCGGAACGCCGCCGCCGCCACGCCGCATCGCCGACTTTTCGCCGGGGCAGATCGCGATCCTGCTCGTCGTTCTGCTGCTGCTGACCACCATTCCCGTGTGGACGCACCCGATCCCGCCGCTGTCGGACTACATCAATCACCTCGGGCGCATGCACGTCATCAGCCAGGGCGGTGCGGATGCCAATCTGGCGCGCTACTACCAGATCGACTGGCAGATCGTGCCCAACCTGATGATGGACCTCGTCATCCCGCCGCTCGGCAGGATCATGACCATCTTCCACGCCGGTCAGGTGTTCACGGTGCTGCTGTTCGCGGCCATCGCCTCCGGCACCCTCGCCTTGCACCGGGCGCTGTTCGGGCGCTGGTCGGTGGTGCCGCTGGCGGCGCTGCCGCTGCTCTACAACCACATCTTCCTCGTCGGCGTGATGAACTACCTGTTCGGCATCGGCGTCGCGCTGTGGGCCCTTGCCGCCTGGATCGCCTTGCGCGACCGGGCCTGGCCATGGCGGCTCGGTGTCGCGACGGTGCTGATGGTGGTGATGTTCTTCTGTCACCTGTTCGCGGTCGGCCTCTACGGCATCGGGCTGCTGGCCTATGAGCTGTGGCGGCTGTGGCTTGCGCGTGACGAGGCTTGGCTGCCGCGCATCATCGATTTCTGTGCCTCCGGCCTGCCGTTCCTCGTCTGCCTGCCGCTGCTGCTGGCGAGCCCGACCCTGAAGCTCGCGGGCGAGAACTATTGGGAGCCGCGCGGCAAGATCGACGGCCTGATGTATGCGATCCAGGTCTATTCCGACATCGCGACCTTCGCGCTCGTCACGGTGATGACGGTGGCGATCGCCTGGGCCGTTCGGCATCGCCTGATGCGCCTGCATCCGGTCGGGTTGCTCATTCTCGCCGTCGGTGGTCTCGTCTATCTCGCCATGCCGCGGACCCTGTTCGCCAGCTACATGGCCGACCAGCGGCTGCCGATCGCGCTCGCCTTCATGCTGGTCGCGGCGGCTGATCTGCGCATGCCGACGCGGATCGTTCGTCGCGGGTTCATCGCCGTGCTGCTGACGCTGCTCGCGGTGCGCGTCATCGAGGTCGATACCATGTGGTCGCAGCTGTCGACGACCACGCGCGAATTCCGCAACAGCATCAAGCGCGTCACGCCGGGCGCCAAGATTCTCGTCGCCTACGCCGACAATACGACCGGCGACGATGCCTCCGATCTGGGGCTCGTGCACGCCGCCTGCCTCGCCATGATCGACCGCGCCGCGTTGGTGACGACCGCGTTCACGGTGCAGGGCAAGCAGATCCTGTCGGTGAAGCCGGGGTTCCGCAGCCTCGTCGACACCGACGACGGCTCGCCGCCTTCCATCTCGCAGCTGATCGTGGAGGCCGAGCATCCAGCGCCCGGGCGCACCAACTACTGGAAGACGTGGCCGGACCGTTACGATTACGTCTATGTGCTGTTCACGCAGGACGACGCGCCCAATCCGGACCCGTCGCGGCTTCAGCTGGTCGTCGACGGCGACCGCTTCCAGCTCTACAAGATCAAGCGGGAAATCGGGGCGCCGTCGGGGTCGGCGCCGATGACGGGAGCGGCGCCGGCGAGGTAGGGGGGGGGCGTGGCGCGGCGGCTGGCCGGTCTCGACGCGCGTTCGAACCGGGTGCTTGATTGAACCGCGTGCTTGAAAGCGCGCTTGAAACCGAGTGATTTGGGCCTGAACCCGAGGAGGTTGTCATGTGGTCGACACTGTTGCTCGTCGGTCTGCTCCTGCTGGCGCTGCTCGCAGTCTACGTTGGCACACGGCCGGACGCGTTCAGCATCTCGCGCACGGCCCGCATCGCGGCGCCGCCCGCCGGCGTCTTCCCACTCGTCAACGACCTGCACCGCTGGGACGACTGGTCACCGTGGGCCAAGCTTGATCCCACTGCCAAGTCCTCCTTCACGGGGGATGGCGCCGGTCCCGGCACGTCGTTCGCCTGGGACGGCAACAATCAGGTCGGCAAGGGCAGCATGACCATCGTCGACAGCAAGGCCAACGAGTTCGTGCGGCTGCGGCTCGACTTCGAGAAGCCGATGCGGGCGACCAACGAGGCTGTCTTCACGTTCGCTCCCGATGGTGACGGCACGCGCGTCACCTGGACCATGTCGGGCCGCAACAAGTTCATGGCCAAGGCCATGAACCTCGTCATCGATTGCGACAGGATGGTGGGCGGCATGTTCGACAAGGGACTTGCGACCCTGAAGGGGCTGGCCGAGGCGAAGCGCTGATGCGCTGATGCGCTGATGCGCTGATGCGCTGATGCGCTGACGCGCTGATGCGCTGACGCGCTGCCCCTTGTCGCATGCTCACCGGCATCCCGCGCGCGTCATGTCCTGGCGTTTCGGACGCCGACCCGCCCGAACTCGATCCGGGCGGGCGCGCCAGGCTCCACCTGAAGGAAATGCGAACGTCACTTCGCCTCGGCGCTCCACCAGCTTTCGAGGTTGTAGCCGAACAGCGGCGTGCGCTCGGGCGCGCGCAAGGTTCGCCAATGGGCCAGCCACTGCGCCGGCAGGTGGAACAGCGGGATGACGTAGTCGCCCGACAGCAGCACGCGATCGAGCGCGCGCACGGAGGCGGCGAAATCGTCGGCGGTGTCGGCCTTCAGCATGGCCGCGATCATGGCGTCGACCGCCGGGTTCTCGACGCCGGCATAATTGTAGCTGCCGTCGGTGCGCGCAACCGAGGACGACCAGCGGAACAGCTGCTCGTTGCCGGGCGAGAGCGATGCCGGCCAGGTGTTCTGTATCATGTCGTAATCGTAGCTTTTGAGGCGGGCCTGATACTGCGCGCTGTCGACGACGCGGACGGTTGGCGCTGCGCCGAGCCGCTGCAGATCGGCGATGAAGCCGGCGACGATGCGGGCCTGGATCGGCGTCGCGGCCAGGATCTCGAAGGCGAGCTGCTGCCCCTTGCCATCGACGAGGCGGCCGCCGTCGAGCCGGTAGCCGGCGGCCTGCAGCAGCTCGAAGGCGCGGCGCTGGTTATCGCGATTGCGGCCGTCGCCTCCGGTGATCGGCAGTCCGACACGACCCTCCAGCACTTCGGGCCGCACCGCGCTCGCCCACGGCGCCAGCAGCGCGCGCTCGCGGGCGTCGGCCGCGCGCCCCGCCGAGGACAGCATCGAGCGCTCGAAGTAGCTCGACGTACGCTTGTAGAGGCCGTGGAACAGGCTCCTGTTGATCCACTCGAAGTCGAACAGCTGGATAAGGGCCTGGCGGACGCGGGCGTCGGTGAATACGGCGCGCCGTGTGTTGAACACGAGGCCGGTCATGCCGGCGGGAACGCCGGTCGGCACCTCGGCCTTGAGCATGCGGCCGTCGGCGACGGGCGGGATGGCGTAGCCCTCCGCCCACTTGGCCGGGTCCTCCTCCAGGCGCAGGGACAACTCGCCGCTTTTCAGGGCCTCGAACATGGCCGAGTTGTCGCGGAAGTATTCGTAGCGGATGTCGCCGAAGTTGAAGCGCCCGCGATTGACCGGCAGATCACGGCCCCAGTAGCCGGGATCGCGCTCGTAAACGATGGCGCGACCGGGATCGATGCGCGCGATGCGGTAAGGCCCGGAGCCGACCAGCGGCTCCAGGCTGGTCCGCTCGAAGCTGTCGGGCGTCGTCAGATGGCGGGGCAGGATCGGCATCAGGCCGAGGATTAGCGGCAACTCGCGGTCGCCTGTGCCATCGAGCATGAAGCGGACGCTGTGCTCCGACAGGCGCTCGGCACGCGCCACCTTCTTGTAATAGGTGCGATGGTTGGGGCGCCCTCGGTCGCGCAGCACCTCGAAGGAGAACAGCACGTCGTCGGCGGTCACCGGTCGGCCGTCGGAGAAGCGGGCCAGCGGGTTGAGGTTGAACGTCACCGATGCGCGGTCGGCCGGCACGTCGATGGTCTGCGCCAGGAGGCCGTAGAGCGTGAACGGCTCGTCGAGGCCGCGCGCCATCAGCGTCTCGACGACGAGGTCGCGGATGCCGGCGACGGGGGTTCCCTTGACGATGAACGGGTTGACGCTGTCGAAGGAGCCGTTGACGCCGAGCACGAGGCGTCCGCCCTTCGGTGCCGTGGGGTCGACGTAGGGAAGGTGGGCGAACCCCGAGGCCAGCGCCGGCTCGCCGTGCATGGCGATGGCATGGCGCGGCTCGGCGTGGCTGGCGCCGGCCACCAGGGCGGATGCGCCGACACTGCCGAGGCAGCCGAGGGCGAGGCGCGCCGTCCGCGCGAGGGTGGTGCGCGCGCGCCGTGGTGGCGACGCCCTGCGGGCAGGGGGCAGGCTCCGGCGGGGAGCGGGCAGGCTGGCGCGGGAGCGTTCCGTCACGGGGGGGCCTTGCTGTCGGTGCTGGACTTCGCTGATCCGGAAACAATCGGAACTGCCAACTCGTGCAATGCTCTAGCACGATCCGCGGCGATTCCACCGCTCCGCCGCAGCACGTGCCGGCGACCGGCAGCGAACGGGCGGCGTGGCGGGAAAGTCACGTTGCCGCACGGGTGTGGCAATTGTCGGGGACGTGGAAATTAACGGTCACAGGGTTGCCGCAATCGCGGCCTTATTCGCGCACCATCGAGCGCTTGAAGAGGGCGCTGATCGGACAAGCGCACGGGGACACTCAGGAACCGCCAACGGCCTCGGGGCACCGGGATGATCCGTGGCGCGTGCTCTCCCCGAGCACCGGACGGGGCTGAGCTGGTGGGACCAGCTCTCAACATAGGGTCGAATTCTTCATGGCATACGGACACTTTGCTTCCAAGCTCGTGGGTGCGGTGGCGTTGAGCGTTGCGATCTCGGGCGCGGCCTTCGCGCAGGAGAAGAAGGCGGCCCCCAAGGCGGCTGCTCCGGCGGCCGCGCCGGCTGCGGCGAAGGATGCTCCGGCTGCTGCCGAAGGCGGCAACAAGAGCGCTTGGGTGAAGCTGTGCGAGAAGGCGCAGATCCCGGGCAAGGACAAGGACGGCAAGGAAGCCGTCACCGAGAAGAACATCTGCCTGACCCATCACGAGCGCCTGGACGGCAACACCGGCATGGTGCTGGTCTCGGCCGCCATCCGTGAGGTTGAGGGCCAGTCGAAGCCGCACCTGATGGTGATGGTGCCGCTCGGCATGGCCATCCCGCCCGGCGTGCGCGCCGCCGTGTACTCGAAGGAGCAGTGGGACAAGGTCTCGAAGAACGAGAAGATCGACGAGAAGACGCTGAAGCCGATCGAGCTCAAATATTCGCTCTGCCATCCGGCGGGCTGCACGGCCGAGACCGAAGCCACGCCCGAGATGATCGAGAGCATGAAGACCGGCGCCGGCATGATGGTGCTGGCCATGAACGCCGGCGCGCAGCCGATCGCGTTCCCGGTGCCGCTGGACGGTTTCGGTGACTCGCACACCGGCAAGCCGGTCGACAACGCCGAGTACGCCAAGGCGCGCGGCCAGCTGATGAACCAGATCCGCGAGCGTCAGGCGGCGCTCGTCGAGCAGTATCGCAAGGAGCAGGAAGAGAAGGCCAAGGCCGGCGGTGCCGCGCCCGCCGCTGCGGCTCCTGCCGCCGAGCCGAAGAAGAAGTAAGACCGTCTCTCCCAGACAGTCTGTCGAACTGGAACCGCCCCGGGCCACCGGGGCGGTTTTTTGTGGCTGAGGATGGGCGCCGCCACAGACGCTGCGGAGCCAGCGGCGCAAAGCGCGGGAGCTCGGCAGGGAGTGTGCGACCGACGCCCCCCCCGCAATGGCGGGCATGGAGCGGCCGTGGGGTGGCGGGGGTCGCCTGATTTTGCGAACCTGCCGGGGGGAGCGGCTGTGGCAAACGGGACGAGCGCGGCCGCGGAGCGGGCGGCTGAAGCGCCAGGCACAAAAGCGCCGCGGAAGCCGTCGAAGCGTTCGATCTCGCCGGGTCCCTACAATTGTAAGGTGGGCGCCGTGTGTCCGGAGCCACGGCTCCGGCCAGGGACAGCTCCCAGGCAGATCTTATAGGCCCTGGAGATTCATTTGCTTCTAACGTGCCCCGCAGCACGTGCAATGTAGGCGCGGGCGCCGCCGAATCCAAGGCTCGGGCCGATGATCGGCGCCGCCGCTCCCCAGGAATCGGCTGCCTGCCGGGCGCACGCCGAAACAGTGGGGTCCGCTCGCGCAGGGCTCAGCGCGCGCGGACCGGTTCGGCATGGCCGACGACGCGCACGATATCGGGGATGTCGCGACGCACGCCGCGCTCGATGGCATCGACGTGCGTGTGCATGTCGGAGATGGACAGTTCGGGCGCGACGCGGCAGTGGTAGTTGACGACGAGGCCGGCATCCGTGCGTCGGGCCCGCACGTTGTGCACGTCGACGACGGTGCGGGTGGCCAGCGCGCGGGTGGCCAGCGCGGCGCGAATGCGCTCGGTCTCGGCGGGGCCGGCGTCGATGCCCTTGAGGCCCTGCACGTCGAGCGGCTCGATGTGGGTCTCGACCTCGACCTCGGGCCCCAGTTCCTCGGTGATGGCCTGTTCGAGGCTCGACGCGATGGCGTGCCCCTCCTGGAGCGGCAGGCGGCCGTCCACCTCCAGGTCGAGACTGACCGACAGCCGCTCGCCGACGTGCTGCACCGTGACGTGATGCACCGGGTGGCGCATGTTGGCTGCGACGTGCAGCACCCGCTCCAGCACCGTTTCGTCGTCGAGGGCGCGCGGCGTCGTGGTCAGCGTGATGCGGGCATCGGGGTGCTTGGCCGCAATGGCGGCCAGCACGGCCGCCTTGATCGCCGCCACGCGTTCCTGTGGCAGGGTGCGGGCCACCGCGATCTCGACATCGGCCAGGAAGCTGCCGCCATCGGGCCGCAGCCGCACGCCGTCCACGGCGACGACGCCGCGTACGCCGTCGACCGTCGTGCGCACCTCGTCGGCGAGGCCGGCGGGGGCGGCATCCATCAGCGTGTCGATGGTGCGGCGGCCGAGCTGGTAGCCGGCGATGGTGATGAACACGGCGACGCCGATGGCGGCGAGCGCGTCACCCTGCGGGTAGCCGAGCTGGGCGGCGATCAGCCCGCACAGCACGAGCGCGGAGCTGACGAGGTCGGAGGAGAAATGCAGCGCGTCGGCGGCCAGCGCGTGGCTGTTGGTCTCGGCCGCGATGCGCTTCAGGCTGCGCGAGCGCACGATGTCGACGATGATCGAGGCGATGAGAACGGCATAGGCGATCCACGATCCCGTTAATTCGTGCTGGCCCGACTTCAGGCGCATCAGGGCCTCGAAGCAGACGTAGGCGGCGACGACGAACAGCAGCCCGGTCTCGACCAGGGCGGCGACGGCCTCGATCTTGCCGTGGCCGTAATGGTGCGTCTCGTCGGCCGGCTTGCCCGAGATGCGCACGGCGAAGTAGGTCATCATGGTCGCGCCGACGTCGAGCAGCGCGTGCAGGGCATCCGACAGCAGGCCGAGGCTGCCGGTGACGAAGGCAGCCAGGAACTTGGCTGCCGCCAGCCCGGCGCTGGCGAATACCGAGCTCAGCGCCGCTTGTTCCTTGATGTCCGACACAGGTGGCCCTCCGGCTGATGGCGTGGTCCGTGTGGGCGCTGTATTCCGTCCGCGGCCGGCAGGCAAGGAGGCGCGTCAAACCGCAATCCGCCCCGGAATAGCCACAAGGGGCTTGCCGTTATGCCTTTCCGCGGCGGAAAACGCCGGTCGGGCCGGCTGCGCGGCTCGAAGCTGAAAGCGGGCTGAAACAATGCGGAAGAGCTTCCGCATTCGATCGTTATGGCTGCGAAGGGGTCGACATGAGGGGACGGTCGACATGACGGTCGGCCGGCACGGCGGTGCCGGAGCGAGCGGCGCTGTGCGCCGTGGGCGCGCGCGCGCGCGCCTGGAAGGCGGCCCGACGCGTGTCATCCTGGTGCTTGGCGCGGTTGTCCTGGGTCTCGGCGGCGGGCCGATGGGCGATCCGACAACGGACGGCGCCTCGCTGGTCGGCGCCGCCGTCGCGCGGAGCAAGGGGCGCGGCGATTCGTCGAGCAGGAATGATGACCGCTCGGACCGTTCATCGAATGATCGCGGTGATCGCGGTGATCGCGGTGATCGCGGTCCGTCCGGCTCCGACCAGGGCAGCCGCGCGTCCAACACCTCGTCGAACGACGACCGCTCGGATCGCAGCGGCACGTCGTCATCCTCCAGCGATCAATCATCGCGCAAGGGCTCGGACGATGGCGGCGACGATCGCAAGCCGGGGTCCGGGGGGAGCGGCGGCCGTTCGTCCGGCAACGGCACCGCGTCCAACGGCAAGCGCGACACGAGCGACGATCCGCCGGACTCGGTGGCCGAGGCCTGGAAGCGGCTTCAGGACTGGGTGCAGCAGAAGGGCGCCGCCGCCGATGCCTCCGCGGCCGGCCTCGACAGCGGGCGCGCACCCGACCAGGCCGACGACAAGGGCTCCGACGGCAGGCTGCCGCAGGCCTGGCAGGCGCGGGTGCAGCCTGCGCATCCGGACCATGTTCTGTCGAACGGCAACGGCGCAACCGATGCCAAGCCCCAGCGTGGCGGCGATCGCAAGGAGGCCGGTGCACCGGCGTCCGATGGCGGCGGTAAGGGCAAGAACCGGATCGCCGACGTGGAGGTTCCCCACACCAAGGCCGGCGACGGCAAGCCCGGTGCGGCGAAGGCGCGGGACGCCGTGAAGGGTGCTGCCCAGACCGCGCCCAAGGTGCGCTCACGCGGACCGATTGCGCCGCTGCCAGCGGGCACCTACGTTCCGGGCGAGGTGGTGGCGCGCAATCTGACGCCGGATGACCTGGCGCGTTTGCAGCAGCGTGGCTTCGGCGTCAAATCGACGACGCCGCCGGGTCTGCTCGGCGCTACGGCGACGCTCACGCCGCCGCCCGGCATGAGCGAGGCCGATGCGCTGGGCGTGCTCGACCTTGCCGCGCCCGGCTCCAGGAGCGACTACAACCACCGCTACCGGCCCTTCAAGGTCCGGGCCGGGGAGGCGAACGGCGCCCGCGGTGTGCGCCCGGTCTCCGCGGGGCCGTGCGAGGGCGCGCGCTGCTACGCGCACGGCCTGCTCAAATGGCGCCCGGATCTGTCGAGCTGTGCCAGCGGGCTCGCGGTCGGCATCCTCGACACCAGCGTCGACTACGATCATCCCGCCTTTGCCAGTCAGCGTCTCAACGTCGGCAAGTTCCATCGCGACGGCGCGGCCCCGGCCTCCTCCTGGCACGGCACCGGCGTCTTCGCCCTGCTCGCCGGCCAACCCGACAGCGGCACGCCGGGGCTGATCCCGAAGGCGGCGTTCTATGTCGCGGACGTGTTCTATGCCGACGACGAGGGCCTGCCGGCGACCGATACCGTGTCGCTGATCCGGGCGCTGGACTGGATGGACAAGTTCGAGGTCAAGGTCATCAACCTGAGCTTCTCGGGGCCGCGCGACGCGCATATCGAGGACCAGCTGCGGGCCATGGCGGCCAAGCGCACCATCATCGTGGCGGCCGCCGGCAACGAGGGACCGGCGGCCCCGCCCAGCTATCCGGCTGCCTACAAGGACGTCATCGCGGTGACCGCGGTCGACCGTGATCAGCGCAGCTACCCCAACGCCAACCGGGGCGCCTACATCGACATCGCGGCGCCGGGCGTCGACATCTGGACCGCCGTGCCGGGCGCGCGCGGCGGCTTGCACACCGGCACGTCGTTCGCCGCACCGTTCGTAACCGCTGCGGTTGCGAGCCTCTACAAGTCGTCGGCGCACAAATCCAAGTCGGCCATGATCGAGGCGCTGCCCACGCTCGACCTGGGGCAGCCCGGGCGCGATCCGGTCTACGGTCGCGGCCTGATGCTGGCGCCGGCTTCGTGCGTGCCGTCGCAACCGGGCGCAGGGTCTGGCCCCGACGTGGTGGCGGACGAGCAGCCGGGCCATCCAGGCAAGGCTGCTCCGCCGGCCGCTCCCGCGCCCGCCGCGGCCGCGATGGGCTTTTCCTACAGTCCCTCCGCCGGGCGCCGCTGATCGGCTGCATCAGACCCTGCGCACGAATTCCTGACGCTCCGCGCATCAGGAATTCGCGCGGTTCTGCCGCTCGCGGCGGGGGCCCTTGGCCCCTGGGCCTGCGCAAGGGAAGGTCAGGATTTTCGCCGGCCGTATCAGGCCGCAGCCACAAGCCGCAGCCACAAGCCGCAGCCACAGGCCGCAGCCACAGGCCGCAGCGCAAGCCTCAGGCCGTGCGGCCCACGCCTGTCGCCCGCCGCCGCCACGGGTTCGGCGCCGCAGCCTCGCAGCCTCTGAGCGTGGACGGCAAACGGGCGCCCCGTTGTTCGGGGCGCCCGTCTGCCAAGTCGGAGCCGGTGCCGTACCCGCTACTTGCGGCGCACGCTGAGCGCCGTGCGGCGGTTCAGGGCGCGACCCTCCGGCGTGTCGTTGCTGGCGATCGGATGCAGCTCGCCGTAGCCTTCCGCCTCGATGCGGTCGGCAGCGATACCGAGCGAGACCAGTTCCTCGGCCACGCGCTCCGCGCGGGAGGCGGACAGCTTCTGGTTGTTGGCGGGATCACCGACGTTGTCGGTATAGCCGCCGATCTTGACCGCGCTCGCAGGGTAGGCCTTCAGGATCGCGACCAGGGTTTCGATCTGGGCCCGCGACTCGGCCGTCAGGTTGGCGGAGCCGGTCTTGAAGTGCAGGCGATCGAAGTCCCACCACAAGCCCTTGTCGACCACGCGGCTGGGATCGTTGAGGAACGCCAGCACCTTGGCCTCGAGCCCGGCGCCGACGATCTCGATCTCGGTGCCGTTCGGCAGCCTGTAGCGGCCGAGCGTGCCTGCGGTGATCTGCGGCTCCTGCACCTTGGCGACCGGCGGGGGCGGCGGCGGGGTCGCCACCATGGGCTCGGGCTCCTTCTTCGGCGGCGGCGGGGCTACGACCTCGGCCACCGTGAGGCGGTCCTTGATGGTGACCTTGTCGCCGAGCAGCGTCGACAGCTCGCGCGCGGCGTTGTCCTTGTGACCCTTGTCGGCGGCGGTGCCCTCGATGCTGGCGTCGCTGCCGGCGATCTTCATCGTCGCAGCCGGGCCGACCGCCTTGAGCCGCTTCAGCAGCGCGCCGGCATTGCGCGACCACCCGATCGGCATCACGGTATCGTCGACCTTGAGCTTGTCGACGACATTGCCGGCACCGTAGGCCTGACGTGCGGCCTCCAGAACGACCTGCTTGTCGGCGACGTCGGCGACACGGCCCGAAACGGTCACCTTGCCGGCTTCAGACAGCAGCGTGAGTTCGGACGACGTGGGGTTGCAGGCCTGATAAGCCGACGGGCCGAAGCCCGTCAGCCACAGCAGCATCAGCAGCGCGGGGAAGACGAGGGAGCCGAACAGCCCGACCTTGTCGAAGCGCAGCCAGTCTTCCGGAAGGCGAACGCGGGAATTGGACATCGCACGTTCCCCTTACGACTTCTTGCCGAGGTCGAGACCCATGTCGGCCGCCTGGCGAGCGGCTTCCAGCGCCTTGCGCAGCTTGTCGTAGTTGGCGATCTGCGCGTTGAGATTGTCGATCTCGGCCTTGAGGCGCGCGATCTCGCCACCGGAGGACTTGTGCGCCTGGCGGGCGGTCTCCAGCTCGGTGCGCGTTTCCGTCAGCCAGTTCTGCGCCACGTGCAATTCCTTCTCGGTGTGCTCGTTGGCGGCCCTGGCGGCTTGCAGCTCGGTGGTGAGGCGGCTGACGTCGGCGATCGAGACCTTCTGCTTCTCGATCAGCGTTTCCAGCTCCGCAATGCGCGCCGACGAGGCGATCGAGGCCTTGTCCTTGGCCGCGAGGTCGGCCTGGGCCTTGTCGAGCGCAGGCTTCAGTCCGGCCAGGGCTCCCAGCTCCTTCTTGAGCCGGTCGACCTCGGTGCTCAGCGTCCCGGTGGCAGAGGCCTTGCCGCTGAGGTCGCCCTTGAGGCGCTCGATCTCGGCGGTGAGGCCCGTGACCTGCAGCTGCAGCGTGCTCGAGGTCTTGCGCGCCGCGTCGAGTTCGGCGGCGCTGCCCTTGCGCGCGGTGTCGAGTTCGCCGGTCAGCGTGCCGTGGCTCTTGCGCAGGGCTTCGAGCTCGCTGGTCAGTGCGGCGTTGCCCTTGCGCAGGGTGTCGAGTTCGCTGGTCGCAGCGGCCAAGCCCTTGCGCGCGGTGTCGAGATCGGAGGTCAGCGCCGTGCTCGCCTTGCTGGCACCCTGCTGGGTGGCGGTCAGCACGTCGCGCAGACGCTCCAGTTCCGTGCCGTCCTTCTTGGCGGCGGCGCGAACCGAGGCCAGTTCCTGCTGCAGCAGCGCGATCTGCTCCGACGAGCTGCGTGCGACGGAGGTGGCGGCGTCGAGGTCACCCTGCAGCTTGCTGGCCGCGTCGACGCGGGCGGCGATGTCGCTGGCCTGGGTGGCGGCGGCCTGCTTGGCGGCGACCAGTTCCTGCTGCAGGGAGCGGATCTGGGTGTTCAGCGTCGCGGCCTGGCTGGTCAGAGTGGTGGCCTGACTGGCAGCGGCAGTGGCCTCCGACCGCGCCTTGTCGAGCTGCGCCTTGAGGGTGGAAATCTCGGACAGCTGCTGCGTGTCCTCGCTGGACATCAGGTTCAGCTGGCCGCTCAGCTTGGACAGCTGGTCCTTGAGGCCGTTCCGCTCGGCCAGCGTCTTGGCCAGTTCATTCTCGTAGCTCGATGACAGCGACGTGAAATGCGACAGGCGTCCCGTCAAGTCGCCGATCTGCCCGTGCGCGGTCTGCAATTCGCCGGTGGCGTGGGCGAGGTCGGCCTGGCTTGCCGCGGCCGCGCTCTCGGCGGCCGCAAGGCGCGCCGCCGACTCCCCACTTCTCAGGAACAGGCGATCGATCAGCCACCACAACAGCCAGCCGGCGAAGGCGCCGGCGACGAACCACCAGATGAAGCACGACAACGAGCCGAACGGCATGACACACAACTCCTAGGCGGCAACTCTTCCAAAAAAAACCAACGCCACGGGGCAAAACCACGGGGCCGGCGTTGCAGTGGGCCGCTAGCCTGCGAACGGGCCTTCAGACTTGATAAGAAAAAACCGCAATCTGATGGCCCTTGATATGAGCACTGGAACAACTCTCCTGCCAAGCCAAAACAAGCCGACACGGCAACATGGTTTCCACGCCCGGAGCATGGGGTGCGTCGCACCGATCGAGGTTCGACCGAAATGCGTCCGAAATGAAAGTTCCGGTGGCGCCAGATATGAAGGCGCTGGCGGCTCGGTACGCCGATCGTCTCCGGTCGCTCGGGGCGTGATTGCGCAGCACCCGAGCGCGTCTGTCGCCGGGGTTGCCTTCGCCATACCCTGAAAATGCCCCGTTTCAAGGCGCTCCGGCCACACTTTGGTAACACTTTCTGAGAAATTTGCTGGGCTGAATAGGAGTGCCGCGCCAGGCGGGCCGAAGGGCCTACGCATGGCAGGTGCAACGTGGCGGGCCCGAGGCCCGCGCCACGACGGGGGCCTGTCCCCGAACCCGGTATGCCGGCCGGCATTGGCGGCCGCCACAAGGACACCAGCTCATGCCCACGAGCCCAAGCCGCAGCCTGCGCCTGTCCGCCGCCCCTTCGGCAATCACCCTGGGCCGACGGGCCGCGGTGACGCTGCTGCTGGCCCTCAGTCTGGCGGCGCCTTCAGCGGTGTTCGCTGCCGGCAAGGCCAACGATGCCTACCGTCCGCCCAATGGCGATTACGGCAGCCTCGGGACGCTGTACGAAAGCCAGGGCGGTCAACCCTCCGGCGGCGGCTATGCGCCGAGCCCGTCGGCGCCCACCTATACCCCGAGCCAGGCCCAGAGCGGACCCTACGGCGCCACCACAGGCTCGGGTGATGTCTATTACCCGCCGCGTGCCGGTGGCGCGCCGTCGGCCAGCGACACCTACCGCCCGTCGGGCGGTGGCCAATACGGTGCCGACTACCCGCCGCCGCGTGACGGAGGCGGCTACGGCGGCGCAGGTTCCGGGCGCGACTATGCCAGCCCGTCGACCGGTTATGGCGAGCCCTATCACCCGCCGCGCCAGTACGAGCGCGCCCCCGACGATCAGGGGCCGCCGCCGCGCGACGACGGTGCGCGCCGGCCGTCCTCGTACTCCAAGAACGAGATCGTCGATGCCGGACACCATTTCTTCGGGTCCGTGAGCCAGGGCCTCGCGAGCGTCATCGAGTACGCCTTCCAGGAGGCCGGCCGCCCCAACGGATACGTGCTCGGCGAGGATGCCGGCGGCGCCTTCGTGGCCGGCCTGCGCTACGGCGAGGGCACCTTGCACACCAAGGATGCCGGCAACCACAAGGTGTTCTGGCAAGGCCCCTCGCTCGGCTACGACTTCGGCGCCGAGGGGTCCAAGACCATGGTGCTGGTCTACAACCTGCGCGACGTGTCGGAGATCTACAACCGCTTCGGTGGCGTGCAGGGCTCGGCCTACGTCATCGGCGGCGTCAGCATCCAGTTCCAGAAGTACGGCGACGTCGTGCTGGCGCCCATCCGTTCCGGGTTGGGCCTGCGGCTAGGTGCCAACGTCGGTTATTTGAAGTATACGCGTAGCCCGACCTGGAACCCGTTCTGAGACGACAACGGAGCGTTGCGGTGCCACATGTGGTTCGGGGGCATCGCTGGACCACACAGCACGGGAGCGGCGGTTGATCGGGAGGCGCGCCGGCGCAAATATGCGGGTGGGCGAATCGTGCCGATGGGCGAAATGGGCTCCCGCTGAGATCGGGGGACCATTGCGCCGTTTCGGCATGGCGTGTTTGGAAGCAGGCGCACGGGGACGCAAGGCGTGATCACCATCCAGTCGGCCATGCTGGTGGCACTGGGCTTCCTCGCGGCGGCCCTGATCGCGCTCGTCGTGGCGCCGGCCTACCGCCGCCGCGCGGCGCGGCTGGCGACGGACGCGCTGAAGCGCGCCATACCGCTCACGGAGGCGGAAATCCGCGCCGACAAGGATCGGCTGCGGGCCGAATACGCCATCGCCATCCACCGTCTCGAGATGAAGGTCTCGGAAGGCGAACTCGCCGCCGCGCGCCAGCAGATCGAGCTCAACCGTCGTGATGCGGCGATCTCCGATCTCGAAGGCCGGGTGACGCAACTCTCCGCGACCCTCGACGAGCAGGAGAACGCGCGTCGCGTGCTGGAGCAGACGCTCGTCGACCGCCTGCCGAAGGTCGAGGGGCGGCTGTCGGAAGCCAAGAAGATGCTGCTGCAGCGCGATCGCGAGATCACGACGCTCTCGCAGTCGACCGGCAAGCAGTCGGCGGCCCTGGAAGAGACGACGCAGATCAACACGCAGCTGCGCGAGGAGATCGGGCGGCTCAATGCCGCGCTGGCCACGCGCGCAGCGCGCAACCGGGAGAGTGTCGGCGACGCCCGTTTCGACGGCGAGGTGGCGCTGCGGTCGGAAATCGAGGCCCTGCGGGCCAAGAACCGCGATCAGGCGTCGCATATCGTGCGCTTGCAGGGTCTGGTGTCTCGGCGCGACGGCACACCACTGTCCGAGGAGGAACTGCAGCGGACGCTTTCGCGCAGTGCCGCGCTGGGCGCCGTGGCGGCGGCGGACGGCGGCGAAACCGAGAAACTGCGGGCGGCCCTGGCCGAGGCGGAGGCGGCGCTGCGGGCGGCGCGCGGTGGCGATCCGGCCGCGGCAGGCGGAGGCGACACGGGCCGCGAGGCGCTGGAGCAGGAGCTGCGCGCCCTCAAGGTGGCCAGTGAAGAACGTCTCATCGAGGTGGCACGGCTCAAGGCTGCTCTGGCATCGTATCAATCGCAGGACGAGGGCGAGGCCGGCCAGGACAGCCGTCTGGCCCTGAAAGCGCAGCTCAGCGCGCTGAAGGTGCAATCCGAGGAGCAGGCCACCATCGTCCAGCGTCTGCGCGCCGAAATCGCGGCGGCCAACGAGCGGCTGGCGCGGCAGTCCCAGCATTTCCAGGACGAGATGCGCCGACTGGGGGCCGGCACCATGCCGGTCGCAGCGTCGGCCGATGCCAAGCGTGCGCCATCCGAGCCGGCGCGGCCGTCGCTGTCGGCGCGCATCGCTGCTCCGCGTGCGCCGGCCCCAGCCCCCGGTGCCATGCCAGCGGCGCCGGTGGCCGTCGCCGCCGTGCCGCCGCCGGCTGCCGCGGTGCCGCCAGTGTCGCCCGCCGCTGTGACGGGAGCGCCTGCCGGCGCGGGCGCGCAGTTCAGCGTCGTGGCCAATGTCGAGCCGGCGCAACCGGTTGCGGTCGCCTTCCCGTCCATGTCCGATGCCAAGGGCGCGTCGGTCAACGGCACAGCGGGCAACGGGGTCGCAAACCTGGGTGTGGCATCAGGCGCGACGCCGCAGGCCATGCCAGCGGCTGCACCATCTTCCTCCGTGCCGGGCGCTGCCGCAGCCAGGCCGGAGCCGGCCACGCCCAAGCCGGAGGCCGGCAAGCCGGCCGAAGCGCCTCGCCGTCCGCGGTTGATGGAGCGCATCGCCGGCGCCGACAAGCCCTGATACTGCGCGCGAGCCGCCACACCAACGCGCGCGCGCCTACCGTCGAGCCGACCAGCTCGACGGCAGATGGCCCAAGTCGGAATTTGGCTCGACGGTCTCGACGGTATGAGAGGTCGACGTTTCCAAGGCCCGTGGCCTTTGGCGGGGTTGGGGCAGAGCCCCGAGGCAAAGTGCCTTCGCTGAGGTGGTGGCGCTGGCGCCTGCTGCACTGAGGCGAGCTGCACTGAGGCGACATGGCCGCCGCCTGGCGCCTCGGCACGTCGGGGCCTGGCCCGAATCATCCCGCGTCCCGTGAAGGCACGCGGGAGCGCGCGGGCATTGGCCTATTCGGCGGTGGCGAGGGCCGCTGACGACGCCGTGCTGAGCGAAGCCATGGCGGCGGACCACAGCCGCGCATCGGCTTCGGCCTTGGCCTTGAGGCGTGCGAAAGCCTCGATCCAGTCCCACACGATACCAGGATCGGATTGGGCGAGCGCGCTCAGGTCGTCGTGCGACTTCTGCAGCACGGTAGAGGCGAGGAGGGCGAGTTGCGCCGCTTCGGCGGCGCGCCGCGACGCGAGCGCATCGGTTGCCTGCTGCACGTCGGTGCCGATCGGGTGTGGCGCGTGGCGGATCATGGCTTATCCCCCGACTTCTTCTGTCTCGACCTTGAATTATAGGCGAGCGGGCCACGCACCACTGTGGCGCCGCGGTTTATCCACACCTCAATTTGTCGAAGGCCGTTTGCGGCAACGCGCCGCAGTGGTCTCGCTCAGCGAACGACCACCGCTTCAACCGGGACAGCGCCGGCGGGTGCACCCGGCTGCAGGCTCCAATCGGCGAAGTTGCGCATTTCGCCGGTTTCGCGCACGCGCCTCAGCCGCCCCAGGTCGATGCTCGCCGTCACCCATTGCGCGGCGTTGAGCGTGCCCTCGGCCAGCACACCGCTGTCGGAGACGCCATGCTCGGCCGGAACGTAGATGCCGGCGGCGCCGGCATTGAAATCGACCGCCGGCGACCACGGTGCGTCGCCCACCGTCGGGCTCTGCACGGTGGCGATGGTGTTTTCCAGCGCGCGCGCCAGCGAGCCGGTCCGCACGCGGTGATAGCCGGAGATGCGCTCCGTGCAGGATGGCACCAGCACGACCTCGGCGCCGGCTTCCGCCATGGCGCGCACCAGCAGCGGGAATTCGCTGTCGTAGCAGATGGCGATGCCGAGCTTGCCGAGCGCGGTATCGAACACCCGCGGCGGACTGCCGGCCACGATGCCCCAGTCGCGCTCGAACGGCGTCATGACCAGCTTTTCCTGCTCGCCGACGGCGCCCGACGGGGCGACGATCTGGGCGGCGTTGACGTAGCGCCCGTCGCGCCTGGCCTTGGGGCCGCTGCCGACCAGGATGTGCACCTTGTGCTTCTTGGCCAGCTCGGCGTGGACAGCGACGCGCTGATCGGCGAGCTCGGCGACCTTGCGCAGCGTGCGGCCGAGATCGGAATAGACCTCGATGCCGAAGCAGGCGGCCTGCTCGATGGCCGCGTACTCGGGGAACACGAGCAGCTCGGCGCCTGTCGCCGCGCCCTTGGCGACCCAGTGGGCGATCTTGTCCTCCCAGGCGGCGAGGCTGGCCAGCTGGCCGATCGGATACTGGGCGGCGGCAACTTTCAGAGCGTTCGGCATCTGGCGGCTGGGTCCGGGCAATTGGTCGGGATGGGGGCGGGGGCGCGCCCACCTTAGCGACGGTCGGGGCGATCACAATGCGCGGAAACCGCGCGCCCGGCCGGGATCGCAAGGCGCTGGGGGGGCGCGCGCGCGAAGCTCAGGCTCTGGGCGGCATCCAGCGCGGCGGCTGCGGGTCGCCCGTGACGTATCCAGTGCCATCGTCGAAGCCGATGATCGTGTGTCCGAAACAGCGGACCAGGGCGCGCATCGCGTCTGCCCCACCGTAGGGAAACGAGGATGGCGCGAAGTTGAAGTCCGCCTCGCTCCCAGGTCGCGGCTGGACGCCTGCAAGCTGGTATTCGCCCTTGAGCAACGCATCGATCATCGAGGCGAAATCCCAAGGCGGCAGCGGCATCGCCGGGCCAATCCGCCGGGCGACCGGCGTCGAGATCCAGAACGCGTCCCAGGCAGACCGCTCGCTCGCATCCGGCCACCAGAAGGTGGCGAGGTCGTCGGCGGAGAAAAACGTGCGCCAGTCCGCTGGGTGGCGGGAGAGCCCGTGTTCCTTGGCATCCGCCAGGGCCGCCGCCACCGTTTCCAGCCGGCGCAGGGCGGTTTGGTTCGCGATGCGGAAGCGGATGAAGCTGGGGGCTGTCGCCATGTTCTCGGGGCTTCCCGGGTGAGCCGGCTCAGCCGGCGGTCGCAGTGGGACCGCGTCCGGCCGCGAGAGCCGGCGGGCATTCGCCGGTCAGGATCGCAGGCTCGATCACGTCGCGCAACTTGGCGCTGGCGCACATGGGCTCCCGCCAGCTGCCGACAATCGGCAGTCATTGTATAACGGATGGCG